>Ga0209112_10000034_pt1 | contig 20334 bp, 19 predicted proteins | sample TexAe_OM3H0_O3_FD_187947 | JGI IMG/M metagenome (GOLD analysis project Ga0209112, IMG submission 187947) | Forest soil microbial communities from Davy Crockett National Forest, Groveton, Texas, USA - Texas A ecozone_OM3H0_O3 (SPAdes) (version 2) | ecosystem: Environmental > Terrestrial > Soil >...
GCAGATCGCGTAGAGGCGGTTGGGCCAGGTCGCGCCGGGAACCGAGCTGAACCAGCGATCGCAGATCGCGAACTCGCGCGCGAGGTGATCGTAGACCGGTACATCGGGCGCGCTGTAGTAGCCCATCACGCGGGCCGGATCCCCGTCCTTGACGTCGCGGCGCGTGAGCGTACCGGCGAAGCTCGTGACGAAACCGTCCATCGCGCCGCCGCCGATCTGCAGGTCGACCGAGGCGGCGGAGTGATCGGGATCATCGGCAATTGCCGTGCTGTCGAGATGGTGGACGGGATAGGCCCGCCCGTTGTGCTCGTTGGCGAACTCCCGGCGCAGGCCGTCGACATCGCTGCGGGCACCCTCGAGCGAGAGGTAGCCGAGCATGTGATCAAACGAGCGGTTTTCGAGCATCAGGACGACGATGTGCTCGACCTTGTCCAGGTTGGCCATGCCGCCCCTCATGCCGCCACGCTAACTTCCAGCAGGCCGGGGCAGCTCACCCCCGATGGGTGAGCTGCCCTGGCGGCGGGGTCTCTCCTGGCAGTCAGCTGCCGAGCTTGGACAGCTCGGCCTGGATCATGGCCTCGTGCTCCTGCTCGTCGCGGCGGGCGTCCGAGGGCTTCCAGCGGCCCTTCAGCAGCGGGATGGACAGCAGGAAGAAGATGATCCCGCCAAAGCAGATCCAGTACCAGGTCTTCCACTGGTTCGCGGTCTGGGCGGCCGCCTTCTGCACCGCGGCGGCGTGGGCGCCGAGGTAGGCCAGCGCCTGCGGGGGGACCTTGGACAAGGCGGTCAGCTGGGCCGCGTAGGGCGCCACCGTGGCCAGCTTGGGCGCCGCCGCGATGACCCCGTTGATGGCGGCCTGGTTGGCGCTGATCGTGCCCAGGATCGCCGTTCCCGTGGCGCCGCCGCCGGCCGCCGCGACCGCCTGCTTGGCCAGGGCCGGGGGAACGGCCGCTGGGCTGGGATAGGTCGCCAGCTTGGCGAACAGCGCCGGATTCGCCTGGATCACCTTGAGCTCGGGCGCGAACCTCTGCGCGTTGGCCAGCTGGACCTTGTAGCGCTGCGCGGTGGCGACCACGGCCGGGTGGGCCTGGGCGAACGCCAGCTCGCTCTTGTACTGGGTCGCGTACGCCGTGACCGTCGATCCGTAATTGACCAGCGGAGTGACCGAGTTGACCACGACCGGGATGATCAGGAAGGAGACGAAGACCGTGACCCGGACGATCCAGCCCCAGATCGCCAGGCCGGTGGCGGTGAGGGCGGGGTTGCGGGCCTCGACCGTCTCGGTGAAGCTGGCCATCCACGGCGTGTAGGCCACGCCCAGCCCGAGCGACAGTACGGCCAGGATGATCGCGAGCGTGTAGTAGCCGGGATGGTGGCCGGCCTGTTCCAGGTACACCACGGTCATCACCGCGGCCACGACCCCGCCGATCACCATGAACGGCTTGCGGACCCGGAAGCGGTCGGAGACGATTCCGATCAGGACCACCGCGATGACGTTGAAGCCCCAGTTCCAGTTGCCCAGCCCGTTGGCGTTCTTGACCGAGAACCCGAACACCGTGGTCAGGTAGATGACCGCGAAGGCGACCGCCGTGTAGTAGATGAGCAGCATGACCGACACGGCGAAGGCGGAGATGATGATGTCGGGCTTGAGCAGCTGGCGGAACGGGTGCCGCAGCGCGGTCGCGATGTCCGCCTCGGACAGGCCCTTGGCCCGGGCCTCGACCAGGGCGCGGTCGCGGATCGTCACCATCAGCTGGTCGCGCAGCCGCGGGGACAGCTCGCGCAGCCCCACCAGGGCGATCAGCCAAACGACCAGCCCGGCGATGCCGCAGATCCGGTACTGATGCGTCCAGATCCCCGGGTCATGGACGACGGAGGGGATGGTGGCGCTGCCCACGACCGCGACGACCAGGCTCCCGACGACCGGGCCGCTGGTCCAGAAACCCATGGCCGTGGCCCGGCCCACCTGGGGGGAGAAGTCGCGGATCAGCGCGGGCGTGGCCACCAGGCAGATGCCCTCGACCAGGCCGACCACGAAGGTGGCGATGGCGAAGAACCACTCGCTGGTCGCCGCCGGGATGACGAAGGCCACGAACACGCCGGTCAGCAGCAGCCCGCCGACCACCAGGTTGGCCCGGCCGAGCCGGTCGGTGAGCCCGGCCAGCAGCGAGCCGAACGCTCCGATCAGGTTCGAGAAGGCCAGGGTCACCACGAAGAACGTGAAGCTCATGTGCAGCTTGGTCAGGATCAGCGTGGACACCGAGGCACTGACGTACAGCTCGTAGTACAGCGTGATCGTGGCCAGCACGGTAATGGCCAGGTAGAGGAGACGGGGCTGGGTGTCGGGATAGGCCTGGAGTTGCCTGCGCCACAGCCACGATGCGCCCCCGTGCCCGTTGACGCTCGTCTCTTCCGTGGTCACACTCATGCCGACCTCGCCATCGTCGTCGCTGGCTAACGCCCCGGGGGAGGGGCGTCGAGGTCAAGATAGCTGCACTATCCGTGCAAGTTCAATGGGCGGCCGACCACGATTCGGCCTCACTGCGGATCAGGTGAACCCGGCCTCGGCGAGCAGCGCGGTGAAGTTGTTGCGGAGGATTTCCTCGGCCTGGGCTGGGCCGAGGCCGACCTCGGTCCGCAGCGACTCCCAGAATGACCACAGGCTGATCGCATGCAGGCCGTCGAGCAGCTGCTGGCGCTGCGGCTCGGCTAGCTCACTCAGCTCCGGCGCAAAAATCCTGGCCACCTCGGCCTTGGCGTTCGCCAGCGTTCGCGCCTTGTTCCGCCCGAGCGCGTCGGAGGCCGGCTGATGAACACGGGCGGCTCGCCAGCTCGGCGTCATCTGTTCCAAGACCCGGGCCCGCTGGCTGACGAACAACGTGATCCGCTCGGCCCGCGGCTGATCCGCGTCGATTCGCTGGACCAGCGAGCGCAGGATCTCGTCATCGCGGCGGTTCGCCTCGACCAGCAACGTCTCCATGTCGGTGAACTGCTGCCAGACCGTCCGCAGCGAGACGCCGGCCCGCTGGGCGATCCGCGGCGCGGTCGGGCGGACGTCACCTTCGGCGTGCAAGGCGCGCATCGCATCCACGATCGCCTGGCGTGAGCGTTGCGAACGGGCGGTACGGCCATCCGCTGGCCCGTTGTCGTCGGCCGGCCGGCCGGCGCGGCCGGGCCGTTCGGCGGCACCTTTCGCAGTCGGCATGACATTCACCCAGTTCTCGGTCTGAAACCCCGCGCAACTCTCAGCACGCCTGGTCATGGTAAGCCAGATGGGTGATGGCACCGGTCTCTGAATCCTTCAGCGTGCTGACCCCGCGCGAACTGGAGGTGCTGACCCTGGTGGCCGCCGGGCTGTCGAACCAGGAGATCGCCGAGCGGCTGTATGTCACCCAGGCCACGGCCAAGACCCACGCCAACCGGGCCATGATGAAGCTCGGCGCCCGCGACCGCGCCCAGCTGGTGGTGATCGCCTGCGAGACCGGACTGGTTCAGCCCGCTGCCGGGACAGGATATCGATGACGTCAGAACGTGCGGAAATTTCCGGCCCCGGGCATGCCGTGGTGATCGGCGCGAGCATCGCCGGCCTGCTCGCCGCCCGCGCCCTGAGCGACGCTTTCTCCCGGGTCACGGTCTTCGACCGGGACATCCTCCCGGACGGCCCCGATACCCGTCGTGGCGCTCCGCAAGGCAGGCAGGCCCACGCGCTGCTGGCCCGCGGAGCGGACGCCCTCGACCAGCTTTTCCCCGGGTTCGTGACCGAAATGATCGCCAGCGGCGCGGTGGCCGGTGACCCCCAGCGCGACTTCTACTGGTACCTCGACGGCCATCGGCTACGGCCGGCCCCCTCGGGGCTGACCAACATCGCCCTGACCCGCCCGCTGATCGAGAGCCTGATCCGGACCCGGGCCGCGGCGCTGGACGGTGTGCGGATCGTTGGCTCGTCCGTCGTGACCGGCCTGATGGTGGCCGGCGGCCGGGTTACCGGCGTCCGCGTGGCGGCGGGAGCGGCCGGGACGGAGGAGCCGGTGCCCGCCGACCTGGTGGTCGACGCCGCCGGGCGTGGCTCGCGCGCGCACGTCTGGCTGCGCGAGCTCGGCTACCCCGAACCGCCGGCGTCGGGGGTGCGCACCGACGTGGTCTACGTGAGCCGCCACTACCGGCGCGAGCCCCATCACCTGGACGGGCGCATCGGGGCCGCGATCGTCGGCTTCCCCGGCCACCCGCGCGGCGCGGCCGTGATCCGCCAGGAAGGCGACCAGTTCGTCGTCCTGCTCTGCGGCATCCTGGGGGAGGATCCGCCCACCGACGACGCGGGCATGCTGGCCTTCGCCCGGAGCCTGCCGGCCCCCGATGTCGCCGATGTCCTCCGCTCGGCCCAGCCGCTGGATGACGCGGCCAAGATGCGGTACCCGGCGAGCCAGTGGCACCACTACGAGAAGCTCGCCCGCCACCCGGATGGTTTCCTGGTCACCGGCGACGCCCTCTGCAACTTCAACCCGGTCTACGGCCAGGGCATGACGATCGCCGCCCTCGAAGCGCTCACCCTGCAGCGGCTGCTGGCCGCTGGCCGGGCCGGCCTGCCCCGGCGGTTCTATGCCGCGATGACCAGGACCCTCAGTCAGGCCTGGTCCGTATCCGTCGGTGCTGACCTGCGCTTTCCCGAAGTGGAGGGCAGGCGCACCAAAGCCGACTGGCTGGTCAACCGGTACCTCGATCGCTACCGGGTCGCGGCCTCGGCCGATCCCGTCCTCGGCACGGCCTTCCTCCGTGTGACCAACATGATCGACCCACCCACCCGGCTGATGGCCGGCGGTCACGTTCTCCGCGTGTTCCGTTCTGCGAAACGGGCTGCCCGGGTCGACCTGGCGGGCGCCTGAACGCACGGAACCCAGACCGGCCCCCACGACGCAGGCGATGCCGAGCACGGTCAGCGCGTGGGGAATCTGCCCGAGTATGACCAGGCCGATCACGGTAGCGATGCCTGGTTCGAGACACACCAGGGTGCCGAAGGCGCTCGCCGTCAGGCGGCGCAGGCTCTGCAGTTCGAGGACGAACGGCACGACGGGAACGAGCAGGGCGACGCCGGCTCCGATGGCGATGAGCCTGGGATCGAGTCTGGGGACCGTGGACGGCCCCGAAATGGCCACGGCCAGGAGAGCGGCTACGGGCAGCGAGATACCGAGGCCGGCCAGGCCGTCGGCCTGGTCGCCGATCCGCTGCGTGAGCAGGATGTAGCCGGCGTAGCAGGCCGCGGCGCCGAGGGCGAAGGCCACTCCGGTCCCGTTGATCGTGCCGCTCCACGGCTCGGTGAGCAGCACGACTCCGCAGGCGGCCAGAACCGGCCACAGCATCGCCTTGCGGCCGTTGTGGAAGACGGCCACGGTCAGCGGGCCGAGGAATTCCAGGGCGCTGGCTGTCCCGAGCGGGAGCCGGGCCGCGGCGAGCATGAAGAACATGGTCATGCCCGCGGTGGCCAGGCCCAGGGCCACGCCCGCCCGGATGGCCGCCCGCGAGTACCGGAAGCGCCAGGGGCGGGTGATCGCCAGCATGATCACGCCCGCGCTGAACAGCCGGATCGATGCCGCGCCGAGCGCGCCGAGCTGGCCGATCAGGCCGACAGAAAAGGCCAGGCCGAGCTGGGCTGAAGTCATCGAGGCCAGCGTCAGCAACGCGCCGGTGCGCGCGGGGGAGGAGCCGCCGGGCCGGGGCGCTGCCGAGGTGGTCATGCACCTATTTGACCGGGCTTATTCGTCCGCGTCCACGTGCCGTTGACGTAGTAACCGTCCATAAAACGTGGACAATGAGGTGGTGGACACCGATCGGCTGGCCGTACTGCTGGAGCTGTCGCGCTACGGGTCGATGAGGGCCGTGGCCGACGTCATGATGACCAGCACCTCGACGGTCTCTCAGCAGATCGCCAGCCTGGCCCGGGAGACGGGCGTCCAGCTGGTGGAGCGAGAAGGCCGCGGGGTCAGGCTGACCCCGGCCGGGCGGCGGCTCGCCGACCACGCGGTGACGATCCTGGCTGCGGTGGAGGCCGCGCGGGCCGACCTGGATCCGGCGGCCGATCCGGCGGGCACGATCCGGGCGGGCGGCTTTGGTACCGCGGTGCGGCGCAGCCTGCTCCCCATCGCCGGCGAACTCGCCCGCACGCACCCCGGGGTGCGGGTGGTGGTCCATGAACTCGAACCAGACGAGGCCAGGGAGGCGTTGCTGGCCGACCGGATCGACCTGGCCCTGGTCTACGACTACGACCTGGCCCCCGCGACCGTCGACCGGGTCATCGCCGCGCAGCCCCTGTGGCGCACGCCGCTTGGCTTGGCCATGCCTTCCGACCTGGCGCCGGACCCCCAGCCGGCCACCCTCGAGCTGTTCTCACGTTTTGCCCGCAGCGCCTGGATCGGGAACTCGCGCAACCCGGCTGAAGAGGTCATCCTCCGCGTCATCGCGTCCATGGCCGGGTTCGAGCCGCAGGTCGACCACCTCGCCGACAGCCTCGACCTGGTCGAGGAGCTGGTCCTCGCCCGGCTGGGCGTCGGACTGCTCCCGCTGGACCGGGCCCGGCGCCCCGGGGTGGCGATCGTCCCCCTGAGAGAGCCGTCCGCCGTCAACCGGGCGTTCGTCTGGACCAGGAAAGGCCGCGCCGCCTGGCCTCCGCTGGCCCTCATGCTGAGCCAGCTCACCGGAACGACGGCTGCGTCCCGGCCCAGCGCCCCATTCTCACCGGCACCGGTGTCTGTAAAGACAGCGGGTGCTCAATCGCCGGGTGCCCTGCCTCAACCAGCCAAGCATGAGGAGGGGCCATGAGCCTCGCGAGCCAGAAGGTCCTGATCATCGGGGGCAGCTCAGGGATAGGACTGGCCACCGCCCGGGCGGCGGCCGTGGCCGGCGCCGCCGTGACCATCGCCTCGCGCAGCCGGGAACGGCTGACGGCCGCGCTGGCTGACCTGCCCGATGGCTGCGCCGGCGCGGTGGTCGACAGCAACGACGAGGACGGCATGGCCACCCTGTTCGACCGGGTCGGCCAACTGGACCACCTGGTCTACACGGCCGGCGGCCCGCTGGACCCGAAGTCCCAGGGACCGCTGGCGGACATTCTGCTGGCTGCGGCCCGGGACGTGTTCGAGGCCCGTTTCTGGGGCGCGGTCGCCGCCGTCAAGCACGCGGCCCCCCGGATCAGGCCGGGAGGCTCGATCACTCTCACGTCCGGGGCGACCGCTGTCCGGCCGTCCGGCCGGACCACGCTCGCGGACGCCAGCGCCGGCGCCGTCGAGACCCTGGCCAAGGGGTTCGCGATCGAGCTGGCCCCGGTTCGCGTCAACGCCGTCCGGCCCGGGATCATCCTGACGCCGCGGCTGACCGGGATTCCCGAGCCGCAGCGGGAGCCCCTGCTCAAAGCGGCCGCCGCGCGCACCCTCGTCAGGAAGCTGGGGGAACCGGATGAGGTCGCCGAGGCCGTCCTGTTCCTGATGGGGAACGCCTACGTCACCGGATCGGTCATCACGGTCGACGGCGGCCTGCTGCTGGCCTGACCGCGGCCGGTCGCCTGGACCGCCTCGGGCGGCCGCCGGCCGCGTTCAACGCGCCCGGCACCACCGTTGCCGCTCAGGCGGGCGGCGCCCCCGGCGCGACGCCGAGCTGCATCATCAGCCCGAGGGCGTCCATGATCAGCCGGCTGTCGGAGATCTTCCCGTCGGTGAACCGGTCGATGGTCCACGCGCCCACCGTCACGTGCTTCCCGGTCGCCGGTACCCCGAGGAACGGGCCCTGGTGGGTGCCCTGCCAGACCGACCGGGTCCAGACCTGGTCACCCTCGGCGATCTGTTCCTCGATGGCCCATTGGGCGTCCGGGAACGCGGCGATCCAGCCGGCCAGCCACTGCCGCAGTCCCTCGCGACCCGGGCCCATCCCGGGCGGCGGGTCCCGCTCGACGTAGTCAGCGTGGAAGACCTCATCCAGCACATCCAGGTTGTGCTTGGTCAGGACCTCATCCATGAGCTGTTGCAGTTTCGCGGTGTTCGCTGCTACCGGCATCGCTGCCCCCCAAGGCCTTACTTCCCCTGCGAACGTTCCGGATGGTGGATGGAGATCGTGTGGAGATCGTGCGGAGACAGCGTGGAGGCTCGGTGCTGCCGTGCGGTCAGGGCGATGCCGGTTCCGGTTACCCAGACAATCAGCAGCACACCGGAGACGTAGGCGGTCCAGGCCAGCGAGTTGGTCAGGGTGAGGTAGGCGTAGCCGGACGCGGCCAGGGCCAGAGCGAGCAGGACGGCGGTGACGCGCAGCCAGCGGGGCCGCGCCGGGCTGGGCCTTTGCGCGGCTGCGAGACAGAGGGCCGTGGTCGCCAGTGCGAGCATCTTGACGCCATCGAGGCGGTTCAGCAGGCGGAAAAGCTCGCCGCTGGTGGTGACGTGGTGATCTGCGGCCGCTGCGGTGAGGACGAGGCCGATCACGCACTGGGTCAGTGACACCGTGACCGCGACGGCGCCGAAGATCGCCGCGCTGGTCGTGACGCGCCGGCCGGCCCGGCCGCGAAGCCGGGGGAGGAGGGCGCTGGCGAGCACCACGGCCAGCAGCAGGGCCGCCAGCCCTTCGGCCAGCAGGTACTGGGCTGCGGCCTCGGCCGGGTGGGCGGCGTGGCTCGCCGCTTCCTGCGATGCGGTCGCGTTGAGCGCCAGGTTGACCGGCCAGACCGAGAGCCCGGTGACCCAGGCGGCCAGGTAGGCGACGCCGGCGGCCGCCGGGATGTAGCGCCAGGCCGGTCTCCCGGCCGGTGCGCCCCGGGCTGATGATGCGGTCGCGGACGCGGTGGTCAGGTCGTTCGTCATGCGTGCTCCCCGGGTCAGTCTTATAACAACATTTCGTTGCGTTAACACTCTGGCATCGCCGGACCCCTTATCGCAACTGATATTTGTGTTAAGGTCGTCCCGTGGCAGCCCCAGGGACGATTCGGCCGGGTGGCCGCACGGCACGGGTCGCCGAGTCGGTCTTCGCCGCGGCCATCGCTGAACTGGCCGAGCGGGACTTCGCCGACATCAGCATCGAGTCGATCGCGGAGCGGGCCGGCGTGCACAAGACGACCGTGTACCGCCGCTGGGGCAGCAAGCCGGAACTGATCAGGCAGGCCCTGGCCGGTGCGGCCAGCACACGTATCCAGGTTCCTGACACCGGCCACGTTGACGTTGACGTGCGCACGCTCGCCCGCGCGGTCCAGATGATTCTCTCCTCGCCGGAGGGGGCCGCGATCACGACGGCGCTCATTGTCGGCGGCCTGTCGTCACCGGAGATCGCCGGGCTCATGCGGCAGTTCTGGGCGGGCCGGCTTGAGGTGATCCAGAGCATCGTGGCCCGGGCGGTCCGGCGTGGCCAGCTTCCGCCGGGCACGGACCCGGCCGCCTTCATGCACGCGGTGTCGGCGCCGCTGTACTTCCGGCTGCTGGTCACCCGCGAGCCGGTTACCGAGCGGGACGCCGATGCCGCCGCCGCCGCGGCCCTGGCCGCCGCGCGAGACGGTGTTTTCTCGCCGTGACCGGGCCCGTTTAATGCCGTGACCCACGCCGGCCGCGCGTCTTATGATCACGGCGGTCCTGAGGTTGACGGGAGGCTGCCCATGCCGGACTGGGCCGAGCAGGTCACGGCCATTGCCACCGCGGTTAACGCCATCGGCTTGCTCAGTGCGATCGCCCTGGTGGTCTTCGCCGCCCAGCAGGCCCGCGAAGCCCGGGTGGGCCGTCAGGCGGAGATGGCGATCGAATTCTTCCGGCGGTGGAGCGAGGGCCCGATGGTGGAGGCCCGTCGCCTCGTCGCCGAGTTCGAGACCCCCGAGGAACTGCGGGACGCGCTGACGGTGTTCGTGGCCGAGAACTCCGCGGAGGCCTACATCCTGTTCCGGGAACTGGATTACTTCGAGCAACTCGGCGCCCTCGAGCGTCACGGCGGCTTTGATTTCGAGCTCATCAGGTCGCTGCTCGGCCGCCGGCTCATCGACCGGTGGGAGATGTGGCAGCCGGCGATCGAGGCGATCGGCGGTCCGGCCGCCTACCCGATGTTCGGCCGGCTGGCGTCGAAAATGCGCGCCGCCGACCTCTGACCTGGTCCGGCCGCCCCGCGTCCGCCTACCAGCTCGCTTCGACCAGTTCCAGGTGGGCGGCCACCGCGTCGCCGAGCCACCCCCAGGCCGGATCGCCCAGGTCCTTCGCCACTCCCCGTAGCGCCCGCACCTGAGTCGCCGGGTCCTCCGCCCCCAGCCCGGCCGGGCCACCGAGGAACCGGATCATCTGCTCCCCGTCCGGCGACCGCCGGGCCACGTACTTCCCGGCCACCGGCACGTAGCTGAGATGAATCTTCCGCACCTCATCCGCCGTCTTTTCGGTCGCCGCCTGCCGGGGACCACTCCCATTCAGTTGATCAAAAGAAAACGTCCCGGCCTCGATGGCCTGGCGCTGGAACACGACGCGCCCATCCACCGGCCACAACGTGCGGCCCGCCGGATGAACATGCAGGTCAGCGTGAACCGGCAGCCCGGACCGAAGGTGCGTCGCGCCCACCGAGGTCGCCCCGGCCGGCGAGTTGTGCCGCCCGTCCACCACCAGTTCCGCCCGCGCCCACGGCTTGCTCCCGGGCTCCGCCGCGAACCGGGCCACGGCGTGGTCGCTCATCAGGACCAGCAGGTCAACGTCGCTCCAGTTGTCGGCCTCCCCGCGCCCGAGCGAGCCAATCAGCGCCACCCCGTCCACCTCCGGGTCGGCCCGCAGGCCGCCCAGCACCTCATCCAGCAGCGCGTCCCGCAACCGGCCCAGCATCGCTGGCCCCGACGTCATCAGCCGTCCTCCCCCGACGTCAAAGCGACATTTCTAGCCCGGCCGTACCCCGGGGAGCCCACGGCCAACGCCAACGAAGTTCTACGACGCCGGACGGTCGTTTGGTTCACTGGGGAAAGGTGACAATTTAAAGGCCTTGACGACAGTGGCGGCCGGCGGCCAATTTCCTCACAATCGACCCCATCGGTGGTGCTGAATTGGCATCACAGGTGGGGCGATGATAGAGGGGGCATGGGTCCGCCATGCAGACGTGCCAGGCGTGCGGCCGCGAGCGAAATGGGACCGCAAAATTCTGTACCGGCTGCGGTGCTGTGTTTCCAGATTACATCGCGGCCGGGAACGTGGCCAGGAAAGAAAGGTCTTTCGGCCCTGGGCCGGCGCAAAACATTGATCTACCCATAGCGCCGGAAGCCGCCGAGCCGGCCGCCATTACGCCGGAGCCTTTTGTTCCGCCTCCGGTACCTGCCGGGCCGGAGCTGCCGGAGCTGCCGGAGCCGCCGGAGCCGCCGGAGCCGAAGCGGCCCGCGCGCTCGATCCTGATGGCCCTGGCCGTACTGCTGGCGGTCGGCCTGGCCGGGTCGGGTTCCTGGTTCCTGGTCCGGGCGATCAGGTCTCACCCTGGTCCGGGCACTCACACCGCGGCCGGTCCGGTCGCCCATCCGGCCCGCACCCCGGCCGCATCGGCCAGTTCCACTCCCAGTGCCGCGTCCCCGTCCCCGGCCCCGTCCGCGGAAAGCGTCGGCACGGTTGCGGTGGCTTCCGCCGCCGCGCAAGACGCGGACGCATCCGGCGTCGCCGATTTCCTCAACCGCTACTTCGCCGCGATCAACTCCCACGACTATCAGTCGTACGCCGCCCTGCTCGATGCCCAGATGCGTCAGGACCTGACCGCCGCTGAATTCAACAGCGGATACCAGTCGACGACCGATTCCGGCGAAACGCTGGTCAGTACGTCAACGGCGGCTGACGGTGACACGGTCGCCGCGGTCACGTTCACCAGTCACCAGAATCCCGCCGACAGCATCAATCACCAGGAATCGTGCACTAACTGGCAAATAACCCTGTTCCTGGAAAATGGGGGAACCGGTTATTTGATCGGGCCGGCCCCCGCCGGGTATCACGCTTCCTCCGCCGCGTGCCCGTGACCGTACTGCTGAATCAGAACCACAAGCGATGAGTCCTGAGGGGGACCGGAAATGGCGCGCAGATGTGAACGCTGTTCGGCCGTGATGAGCGACGACGACCAGTTCTGCGGGGAATGCGGCCTGCCGTCCAGCTACGACGCCGCCGGCCAGCCCGAGGTGGTGGCCCGCGAACGGCCCGTCAACTACACCGAGGTGAGCGGTGATCCCAGTTACGATCCGCTGTCCAACCTCCGGTTTTTCGTGCAGTACGGCCGCCAGGTGGTGCTCTTCTGGGTGCTGAACTTTTTCCTGGAGCTGGGCCTGTTCATCATCTGCCTGCTGCTCGGAGTGGCCGGCCTGGGCATCTTGAGAGGGTTCGCGCTCTGGGAGATCGTCGGCACGGTGGGCTCACTCGTGCTCTGGGGCTTTTTCTGGTTCACGCCGGTGCCCGCCCTGGTCGGTCAGCACAGCCGGTTGCTGCGGCAGCGGGCACCATCGGCGGAAGCCGTCCTGGCCAGTGTGCGGGAGTCGATCATCCGGCACGAGACCCCGGCCGACTCGCTGACCACGCGGGTCATCACCCCGCCCGGCGAACGCTCCCGGACCTACCTGGAACTGCGGCGCGGTGTGTTCTGCGGCATGGTCTCCAGCTTTCCGTACGGGCGTGATCTCTACGCCGGGTGGACGTTCTGGATCTCGATGTCCCCGTTCCGCCTGGTGCTGATGTTCATCGGCCGGCTGATCCAGGATTACACCGGACGGGGTAACGACATCTACCAGACGCTCCGCTGGGAGTCGGCGCGAGCGGCGATCGGAGCCATCCACAGCAGCCTCGAAGAGGTAACCGGAGAGCTCGTACCGGACGGCGGGACCGACGGCGGCTGGCCGCCCCTGGTCCCACCGCCTGCTCCGCCCGTCCGCCCGTCCCGGTCCCGCGCGTGAGCTGACGTCAGCCGGCCAGCACCTTGTGCAGGGTGGCCGCGAACCCGTCCGGCTCGCCCCCCGGCCCGCCGTACTCGCCGCCGGAGAAGCCGTCGTGCCCACCCGGGAACGTGACCGGCTCGATGCCGAGCCGCTCGGCTACCGCGGTGCCCGCCCGCCCGGCCAGCTGCTGGCTCGACGTGGTCCCGACGCCGACGATCACCCGGGTGGCGGCGGCCTTCAGCGCGCCGAAGTCGTGGTGGTACCCGTTGCAGGTGATCATGTTGGCCATCAGCGGGTCGTCGCGGGACCCGTCGTCCGCGGTGGGCAGGCCGAACATGGCCGGGTCCGGCGCGGGCTGGCTGGTGTAGTCGGCGGGCAGCGGCCCCTCGAACATGACCAGCTTGATGAACTTGGCCATGGCCGGCCCGAACCCGCTGCTCAGGTAGGTTCCCCGGATGTCCGCGCAGGCGGCGGTGACCGCCTCGTGGTCCGGCACTTCCTGCGAGGCCGGCGGCTCGTGCGCCACCAGCGTGCGTACCTGCTCCGGGTGCTGGGCCACCAGGACCAGCCCGTTGACCGCCCCGCCGCTGCTGGCGAACACGTCCACCGGCCCGACGTCCAGCGCCTCGATCAGCCGGTGCAGGTCGTCGGCGTGCTGGTCGGGCGTCATCTCGGCCGTGCTGTCGCTCCGCCGGCTCCGGTCAGCGCCGCGCGGGTCGTAGGTCACCACCGTGCGGTCGCCGAAGTGCCCGGCCAGCGTCGCGAATCCCGACGCCCCCATCGGCGACCCGATGATCAGCAGCACCGGCTCGTCGCTGGCCTCGTTCTCCCGCACGTCGTAGCTCAGCACCGCCCCCGGCACATCCAGCGTGTACGTCTTCGCCTCGCTCATGGCACCCGTCCTCGGTAGCTCCTGCCTGCTATCCACCCTGACGACGCCGGCCCGCGAAACTCATCGCTCCGGGCGGAGCAGCTCCTCCAGCCCCGCGGCGAACTCGGCCGGGTGCTGGATCATCCCGGCGTGGTGGCCGGGCAGCTCGGTCAACGGCACCCCCAGCGCCTCGGCCAGCCGTTCCGCGCAGCGGTACGGATAGAAGTCCCGGCTGTCCCGGCCCGCCGCCACCGCGATCCGGCCCTTCAGCGGCGCCAGCCGGTCCAGGTCCAGGTGAAAGCGGCCCACGGCCGGCATGTCCCGCCGGACGAACAGCTCGATGTCCCCGGCCCGCGCCTTGTCCCCGGCCCCCGCGCCGGAACCGCTTCCGGACCCGGGCTGGCCGGAGGCCTGCCCGCGCTGGACGCCGATCGCCCCGGCCAGCGCGTTCAGCGCCGCCTCCGGGTCCCCCTCCTCAGCGCCGCCCTCGTCGAAGGTCGCCCGGTCCGCCCCGGTCAGCACCTGCCCGAGCGGTGGCTCGTGTACCACCAGCCGGGCCACGTCGCCGGGGGCGGAGGTGGCCAGCCCCAGCGCGATCACCGCCCCGATGCTGCTGCCGAACACCATCGCCGGCCCCCGGTCCAGGTCGGCCAGAATCCGTCGCACGTCATCCGCGTGCTCCTCGATGCTGACCGGCGCGTCCCGGTCGTCCAGCTGGCTGCGCGAGTAGCCGCGCCGGTCGTAGCTGATCACCGTGTGGTCGGGCTCCAGCCCGGTGGCCAGGGCGCTCAGCGTGTCCGCATTGGCCGGGCCGCCGCCGAGCAGGATCAGCGACGGCCCGTGGCCCTGCGTCCGGTAGTACAGCGACCCGCCCGGGATCTGGACGGTGTGGTCCTGGCTCATGACTTGGTGGCGGTGGATCCGGCGGCCGAGTCGGCGATGGTGGTGAGCAGGCTGAGGATGGTGGCGAGCTTCTTGTGGCCGGTGAAGCGGAGCAGGAGCAGCATGGCCGGTTCCTTTCGCCGGGGCGGGCTTGATGACTCCATCGTGACACCATCTTGCGTGATGCGCAAGATTTTCCTATTAAGAATATTCTTCAGAATGAGAAAAGGGCGGCACCTCCCGGAGTTGCCGCCCTGATCGCGGGTCAGACGTCGGCCACCACCAGCAGATCCTCGGCCGGGCCCGTTGCAGGCGCCGGGGCCGTCTCGACCGGGGCCGGCGCGGACGCCATGGCCGACGACCCCCGCAGCAGGACCAGCCCGTAGGCGATCACCGCGCCGCCACTGGCCACCATCGCCCCGGTGCCGCCTACGGCCGTGACCAGGAGCGGGGCGATCAGCGAGCCGACCGCGATGCCGGCGATGGAGGCGGGCAGGGCCAGCCCGTAGGCCCGGCCGAACACCTCGGCCGGGAGCGACCGCTGCAGCGCGGTCTCGGTGAGGATTTCCACCAGGATGGCGCCGACGCCGGTGGTGGCGGCCAGGGCGATCGCCAGCACCGCCCAGGAGGCCCAGGGCAGAACCAGCATGGGCAGGCCGACGGCGGCCAGGGCGGCGACCAGGACGGCGCGGGGGTGCGGCAGCCGCATCACCCGGCCGGCCAGCGACGTACCGGCCAGGGCGCCGGCCCCGATACCGGCGAACAGGTACCCGTACCCGTGCAGGCCCAGCCCGGCGTGCCGGGCCACCAACAGCAGCAGCACGGTCTGCAGGCCGTAGACCAGGCTGCACATGATGTCCGCGCCGACCAGCCGGAGCGCCTCGGGGTGGGCCCGCAGCGCGGCCGCCCCGTCGGTCACGTCACTCCGCAGGCTGCTGTGACGCTCCGGCGCCCCGGCGTCCACCGCGAACGCCGGCCCAGCCGGGATGGCCAGCACGGCCACCGCGGCCACGCCGAACGTCACCGCGTTCACCACGAACGCCAGCGCGGGGGAGCCGAGCAGCAGCAGGACCCCGCCCAGGGCCGGACCGGCGATGATGCCGATCGCGCCGACGGCCGAGCGGGCCGCGTTGGCGCCCGGCAGATCGGCGTCCGGCACCAGTCGCGGGGTGACCGCGGACGTGCAGGCCAGGTAGGGACCGCTGGCCACGGTGGCCGCGGCCGCGACGACCGGGGCGAGCAGGATCGGCAGCTGGGCCAGGGCGACCAGAGCCAGCACCAGCATCAGGGCCAGCCGGACCAGATCGCAGCTGATCATCACGCGGCGACGGTCGAACCGGTCGGCGACGGCGCCGCCCAGCGGGCCCAGGGCCACGATCGGCACCACCCGGGCCGCGGTGGTGACCCCGGCCCACAGCGCCGAGTGGGTACGTGAGTAAACCAGTGTGACCAGGGCCAGGTTGTACAGCCAGTCGCCGGTCTGCGAGACGGCCAGACCGCCCAGCAGCTTGCGGAACGCGGAGTGGCGCAGCGCCGCCCTGATCGTCCCCTCCGGTGCGTTTCCCATGTTCATCGAGCCCTCCCTGGCCCTGGTGCGGAATTACTTCCACAGTCGGGCTAAGGGGCGGGCGGGCACATCGGACGGCTGCCGTAGCCAGGCGGCGAACGGGCCTCAGATCCGCGGGCCCGCTCCTTACCGTGCTGGCGCGAGCCCTCCGCCGGGCCTTAGCCCGGGAGCGCCGGTCCTTAGGAGCCTGCGGGCAGGCCGAGCCGGTGGGCCACGGCCGCGGCTTCCACCCGGCCGCTGACCCCCAGCTTGGCCAGGATGTTCGACACGTGCACGCTGGCCGTCTTGGCGCTGATGAACAGGGTCCGGGCGATCTCCGGGTTGGACTGCCCCGCCGCCAGCAGCCGGAGCACCTCCCGTTCGCGCTCGGTGAGCCCGAACCGGGCCAGCTCGTCCGCGCCTGCCGCCGGGCGCCCCGGTCCGGCCGCGGCCACCTGGACCGCTGCGGGACGCTCCCGCCCCAGCCTGGCCCGCCGGGCGAGGGCTTCAGCCTCAGCGGTAACCGGGCCGGCCCCGATCTGTTCGGCCAGGGCCCGCGCCTCGCCCACGGCCTGGGCGGCCGCCTCCCGGTCACCCCGTTCGGTGGCCGCCTCGGCCTGCCGGAGCAGCGCGTACGACAGCGGGTACGGCTCGTCCGCGGCTCGCCACGCGGCGACCGCCGCCGCCCAGGCCGCTTCCTCACTGGTGCCGTCCGCCCGGATCCGTTCGGCATCGGCCAGCGCCTGGTAGCCCCGGGACGGCGGGGCGGGGGTGGGCAGCTGCGCAGCCATCTCAGCCAGCTCCGCCGTGCGCTGGGCCACGCGGGCGGGGACGTCTTCGCGCCGATCCCGGGACCGGGTCGCCTCGTCCGCCTCGATGCGCAGGCCCAGCCAGACCAGGGGCCAGGCGTACCGGGCCGTCCAGGACGCCGGCGACCCGGCCAGGCCGGTCGCGATGACCTGCCGGGCGGCGGGAAGGTCGCCCCGGCCGAGCGAGATCATCGCGTCGATGTAGTGCAGCGGCTGAGCGAACTGCACATCGGTGGTGCCGCCGACCAGCCGCCGGGCGTCCCGTAGCTTGTGAACCGCCTCGTCGTACCGGCCGCGCATGGCGGCCAGCTCGGCCTGCAGCGTGTGCAGGGTCGCCCCGAACACCCCCTCCGGCAGAGCGTTCAGCGCCGCGCTGGTCAGCCGGTCCACCTCGGCCCACTCGCCCAGCCGCAGTAGCGGCTCGGCCTGGTTGCCGATCAGGTACGAGCCGAGTGTCCGGGCCATGCCCTCGCGGACGGCCAGCTCCAGCCCCTCTCGGGCCGCCTCCGCGGCCTCGGCGTGCCGGCCCAGGAGCTCCAGCCCGTCGGACAGATTGATGTAGCCCCGCAGCGCGGTGCTCGTAAGGCCCGCGTCCAGCGCCCGCTGCACCCCGGAGCGGAGCGAGTCCAGTCCGGCCTCGGCCCGGTCGAGGTAGGCCGTGGTCGAGCCGAGCGTGATCTCCGCCTCGGCCAGCGCGTCCCCGGCCCCGGCGGCCCGGGCCGCGGTCACCGCCCGCCGGGCCACCTCGGCCGCGCGTTCCATGTCCGCGCACCGCATCTGCGCCGCGGCCAGTGAGGCCAGCACCACCGCGTGCGCCCGGCCCGCCTGACCTGCGGGCAGCAGTTCCAGCGCCTGCTCCAGCGAGGAGACTGCGGCGGCGGTCTGGCTCGCGGCTCCCTGGGTCAGCGAGTACCGCTCCAGCAGCAGGGCCCGGCGTACCGGATCCTCGCCGTCCGGCAGCTCGGCCAGCGCCCCGGCCAGCAGCGACTGGGCGCGGTCCAGCGCCCCGAACCGGTAGGCCGCCTCGGCCGCCCGGGCGCTGAGTTCGACCTGGTCCAGGCCGGTGCGCTGCGGCGCGTCGTCGACCCGGGGCCAGATCTCCTGGGCCCGTTCCAGGTGCCGCAGCGCCTCGGCCGGGGCGTAGCTGGCCATGGCCTGGCTGGCCGCGTCGACCGCCGCCGACAGGGCCCGGGGCAGGTCCAGGGCCGCGTACCAGTGGTAGGCCAGGGCGGCCGGCAAGGTGGCCTCGTCCCCGGCCAGCCCCGGATCGCGGTCCAGCGCCGCCCCGTACGCCGCGTGCAGACGGACCCGCTCGCCGGGCAGCATGTCCTCGTACACCGCGTCCCGGGTGAGCGCGTGCCGGAACGAATAGCTCTGGCCGTCCGGCTCCACCTCGAGCAGGTGATTCTCCACCGCCTCCCGGACCCCGGCGAAGAACTCGGTGTCCCCGGTCCCGGCCACCTCAGCCAGCAGCCGGTCCGGCACGCTCCGGCCGGCCACCGACGCGGTGCGCAGCAGCCGCTGGGTGCCGGGGCTCAGCGCGTCCACCCGGCTGAGCAGCACGTCCCGCAGCGAGGGGGACAGGTCGGCCGGGTCACCGCCGCCGAGCGTGGCCCCAGCCAGCTCTTCCACCAGGTAGGCGTTGCCCCCGGACCGGTCGAAGATCGCGTCCACCGCGTCCGGCGCCGGGTCGCGGCCGAGGATCGCGGTCAGCTGCGCGGTGACCTCTTCCCGGTCGAACCGCCGCAGCTCCAGGTGACCGGCCGGCCGCATCCGTTCCCAGCTGGCCAGCAACGGCCGCAGCGGGTGCCGCCGGTGCAGCTCGTCGGACCGGTAGGTGGCCAGCAGCAGCACCCGGGTGTCCCGCAGCGAGCGCACCAGGAACGCGATCAGGTCAAGCGTGGACTGATCGGCCCAGTGCAGGTCCTCGAGGCCGAAGAGCACCGGCTGCCGGACGCTGAGCCGGCCCAGCAGGCCCAGCACCATCTCCAGTAGCTGCCCCTTGTGCAGCTCGGCTCCGGCCGGCCCGGCGGGGGGCGCGACTCCGTCCGGCGCCAGCTCGGGCAGCAGCCGGGCCAGGCCCGCGCCCGCCGGGCCGACCACCGCGGCCAGCTCGTCCGGCGCCATGGCCCTGGTCAGCGTGCGCAGCGCGTCGACCAGCGGCGCCAGCGGCAGCCCTTCGGCGCCCAGCTCCACGCACTGCCCGGTCAGCACCAGGAACCCGGCCCCGGCGGCCTGCCCGGACAGCTCCCGGACCAGGCGGGTCTTGCCCACGCCGGCCTCCCCGCCGACCAGCGCGAAAGCCGGCTCACCGGACTGAACCTGCTTGATCAGGGCGGCCAGCGAGGCCAGCTCTTCGCGGCGGCCGATGAACACCGGGCTGACCACGCTGACGCTCATGCTGCAAACGGTGTCATACCAGCGCCGGTCCCGACTATGGGTAGATACCGGCCATGGAGCTGATCATCGAGGACGCCGTCATCATCACCATGGCCCCCGAAGCCGGCGCCGGTGCCGGCTCCGGACCCGCGACCGCCGGCAGCATGCTCGTCCGCGACGGCCGGGTCGCCGCCGTGGGCTCCGCCGCCCAGGTCCGGGCCACCGCCAGCCCGAACGCTCCCGTCCTGAGCCTGGACGGCGCCACCGTGATCCCCGGCCTGATCGACGCCCACTGCCACGTGTCCGACGTCGGCTACCTGGCCGCGGCGGCCGACTGCAGCCAGCCCGCGGCGCCGGACATCCCGGCCGTCCAGGCCCGGCTGCGGGATCAGGCCGGCCGGACCCCGGACGGCTCCTGGGTCACCGGAGCCGGCTACGTCGAGTACAAGCTGCGCGAAGGCCGTCATCCCACCCGGGCCGACCTGGACGCCGCCGTCCCGGACCGCCCGGCCGTGGTCTACCACACCTCGCTGCACGCCTGCGTGCTGAACAGCGCCGCGCTGCGGGCGGCCGGGTTCGCCGACGGCCAGCCCGACCCGCCGGGCGGCGCGTTCGGCCGCGACGATCAGGGCCGGCTCGACGGGGTGGTCTTCGAGGGCCCGATGTTCGCGCTGTTCGAGCGGAACCTGCACCACGACCTGGGTGAAAGCGGCCCCGGCCCGCGGGCCCGGGTGGTCAGGACCGCGGGCGAACGGCTGGCCGCCCGCGGCGTCACCGCGGTGTGCGAAGCCGACCTGCGCCGCGACTCGTTCACCGCGTTCGCCGAGGCCGACCAGGCCGGCCTGCTGCACCAGCGGATCTACGGCCTGGTCGTGCACGACGAGGTGGACTGGCTGGTTTCGTCCGGGCTGCGGGGCCGCCGGTCGGACCGGCTGGCCGCCGAGGCGGTGAAGATCTGGGCCGACGGCGGGATGAG
>Ga0209112_10000035_pt1 | contig 20114 bp, 21 predicted proteins | sample TexAe_OM3H0_O3_FD_187947 | JGI IMG/M metagenome (GOLD analysis project Ga0209112, IMG submission 187947) | Forest soil microbial communities from Davy Crockett National Forest, Groveton, Texas, USA - Texas A ecozone_OM3H0_O3 (SPAdes) (version 2) | ecosystem: Environmental > Terrestrial > Soil >...
TCGGGCACGAATGGGAGATCGGCCGGCCGCTCGGTACCTGGCCGCCGGGCTAGCCGCGGCGCCTAGCCGCGAGCCGCCGGGCCGCCGGCCTGCCGGGCGGCGTCGGCGGCCAGTTCCTTCAGGGCCTGCCAGGCTTCCTGGGCGTCCGCGGTGCTGGTGTGGTGGGCCCGGAGCTGCTGGGTGAACCCGGCCAGGTCGTCCAGGGTCCAGCGGATCCGGTAGAACCACAGCGCGTCCGGGTCGATCTCGTGGCCGGTGGCGGCGGTGTAGCGGGCGGCTCCGGCCCCGGTGCCGCCGAGCACGGACCACAGGTCGCGCTCGGGCATCGCCAGGCCCGCGGTGTCCCAGTCGATCAGCCGCGGGCCGTTGCCGGTCCGGATGATGTTGCCCGGGTGCGGTTCGCCGTGGGTGATGACCTGGTGCGCCGGGGCGGCCACGCGCACCGCGAGCTGGTCGAACGCGGCCAGCAGGTCGCGGACCGGCCCGGCCACGCCGGCCAGCAGGACCCGGGATGGCTCAGAAAAAGGGCCACCGCTCCACGGCCCATCCAGTTCGTGCAGCGCGGTCTCCAGTACGTCGCGCAGCGACAGCCGGGAGTCGGCCACCGGCACCGGCCAGGCGGGCACCACCTGGTGCAGCGCGGCCAGCAGGTCGATCACCTCGATACGCGCGGAGTCAGAAAGCCCCTCGTCAAACTGTCCGCTCGTGCCGTCGATGAACGGGTACACCGAGACCGCGTAGCGCGGAAGAAAAAGTTCCGCCGCTTCCCCGTCCCGCGCCAGGACCGGTGCCGCGACGAACCCGAGCCCGCCCTGATCGCGCAGCACAAGGGCCGTTTTCAGGGTTTCCCGCAAACCGTTCAGCCGGGCGGGACGCGAGTCACCGAGCCAGCTCTTATGGTCCAGATCATCGACGTTCACGAACCAGCGGGAACCCCGCCGGTCGTCCACGACCCAGTGGTAGCTGCCCGCCCCCACCGGCGCGTAGACCATGCTGACGGGCGTGATGCCCCAGCCCCCGGCCAGCGCGTGCGCCAGTTCGCGTTGGCTGACTCCCTCGGGCCGGTCCTTCATGACGCCCAGGCTAGAGAGCCACGCTGCCCGGCGGCCACGGATTTCCGGCTGGTATACGTGGGCCATGAGCGATCTCATTGACCTGGACGGGCGGACGGTGATCGTGACCGGGGCGTCCTCCGGCATCGGCGCGTCCACGGCCCGTCAGCTGCGGGCCGCCGGGGCCCATCCGGTGCTGGCCGCGCGCCGGGCCGACCGGCTGGCCGGGCTGAGCGACGAACTCGGCGGCGCGCTGGCCGTGCCCACCGACGTGACCGACCCGGCTCAGGTGCAGGCCCTGGTGACCGCGGCCCTGGACCGCCACGGCCGGATCGACGGGCTGGTCAACAACGCGGGCGCCAGCCTGCACGGGCCGCTGGACCAGGTCGACCCGGCCGAGTTCGGCCGGATTCTGCAGCTCAACGTGGTGGGGCTGCTGACCGTGGCCCAGGCGGTGCGGCCCGCCATGCGGGCCCAGGGGTTCGGCCGGATCGTGAACGTCAGCTCCGGGACCACCCGCCGGGTCGCGGTCGGAGTCGGCGCCTACGCGTCGAGCAAGACCGCGGTCAACATGCTCAGCGAGGTCATGCGGGCCGAGTGGGCCGACGACGGCATCGCGGTGTCGCTGCTGCTGCCCTCGATCACCGCGACCGAGTTCGGGAACGGCATCTTCAAGCGCGGGGCCTCGCCCCGGCCCGGCATGGTGGCGCACGATCCCGGCTACGTGGCCGGCGTGATCCTGCGGCTGCTGCGCACCGGCGAGGACACGTTCGACATCCCGCACGGACCGGAGCAGCCCGGGCTGGCCGACGTCGGCGCCTGATACTCGTGCCAGCCGTACCTTCAAGTCGGGTAGCCGCACGATGGATCGGCTGGTGGCCGGGGCCGAGCATGGAGATGCAGGTGGCCGGAGCAGCCGGCCCCACCGGTCATCGGAGGCATCCCATGTACGCATCGGCCCACCACGTCCCGCCGCCGCCGCGGACCCGGTTCGAGCGGTTCCTCATCCGGCGGCGGGAGTACCGCTACCCGCGGGCCTGGCTGACGGCCCGCCTGATCGCGGGCACCTGGAACTTCTTCCTCGGGTGCCTGCTGCTCACTTACGGTTTCGTCGGGATCGGGCTGATCCCGCTGGCCGGGTCGGCCCTGATCTTCTGGGCCGCCTACCGCATCTGGGTCAAGGTCCAGGGCTAGCCGGTCACATGCCGCCGCCCGCCGCCAACGGCACCCCGCCGCGATCCATCCTGGAAAGGATCCTGATCCGGCGGTGGGAGTACCGCCACGCGCACGCCTGGATGGCGTTCCGCATGATCGCGGGCATGTGGAACGTGATCCTCGGGATCCTGCTGGTCGCGTACGGCTTCTACTGGATCGCGGCGGCGCCACTGGCCGGGGCGGTGCTGATCTTCTGGACCGCCTACTACATTCAGGGGCACGCCGCTGACCGGGTCCGCGAGCTGGAGCAGTCCCGGACCCACCTGGTCGACGACGCGGCCGCCCGGCTGCGCCGGATCGAGCGGGACCTGCACGACGGCCCCCAGGCCCAGATGGTCGCGGTGGCGATGAAGCTGGGCCTGGCCCGGGAGAAGCTCACCGGCGCCGCCGCGGCCGGGTCGGCTTCCACCGAGTTGGCGCGGGCCCTGGAACTGGTCGAGGCGGCCCACCGCGGGGCCAAGGAGGCCATCGAGGAACTGCGCGAGCTGGCCCGCGGCATCCACCCCTCGGTCCTGGACCACGGGCTCGGCACCGCGCTCAGCACGCTGGCCGCCCGCAGCGGCGTGCCGGTCGAGCTGGTCACCGACCTGCCCGAACGCTCGTCGGCCGCGATCGAGACCATCGCCTACTTCTGCGCGGCCGAACTGATCACCAACGTGGCCAAGCACAGCGGCGCCCGCCGGGCCACGCTGGAAGTGGTGAACGCGGCCGGACGGCTGCGGGTCCGGGTCAGCGACGACGGCTGCGGCGGCGCCCGGGTCGAGGCCAGCGGCGGCCTGGCCGGGCTGGCCGAACGGGTCCGGACGGTGGACGGGCGGCTGCAGCTCACCAGCCCGCGCCACGGGCCGACGGTGGTGACCGTTGACCTGCCTGCGCGCGCCTGACGAAAGGACCCGCCGATGCGGATCGTGATCGCCGAAGACTCGGCCGTGGTCCGCGCGGGCCTGGCCGAGATCCTGGCCGACCGCGGTCACGAGGTGGTCGCCGCCGTCGGCAACGCCGAGGATCTGCTGATCGCGGTGCGCGACCAGCAGCCCGACGTCACCGTGGTGGACGTCCGGATGCCACCCGGGTTCACCGACGAGGGCCTGCGGGCCGCGATCACCATCCGGCGCGAGCACCCCGGGACGGGGGTGCTGGTGTTCTCCCAGTACATCGAGACCCGCTACACGGCCGACCTGCTCGGCGCGGCCTCCGGCGGCGGCGCCGCCGGGGTCGGGTACCTGCTCAAGGACCGGGTCGCCGACGTCAGCGAGTTCATCGAGGCCCTGACCCGGGTGGCGGCCGGGGGCACCGCTCTGGACCCCGAAGTCGTCACCCAGCTGTTCGGGGCCAGCCGCCGCACCGGCGGGCTGGCCACGCTCACCCCCCGGGAGCGTGACGTGCTCACGCTGATGGCCGAGGGCCGCTCCAACGGCGCCATCGCCGGCGCGCTGGTCGTCTCCGAACGCGCGGTGGAAAAGCACGTGGCCAACATCTTCAGCAAGCTCAGCTTGCCTCCCTCCGACGCCGACCACCGCCGCGTCCTGGCCGTGCTGCGCTACCTGGGCTCCTGAGCGCACGGAAGGACCGGGCCGCGGTCGCGCCTTCCCCGGCCATGGGCGGGAGAATTTCGAAGTTGCGGTCCAGCCCGATGAGCTGCATCAGCCGCAGCATCCGGGCCGGGATCCCGCCCAGCAACAGCGCGGTGTGCTGGAGCTTGGCGCGGTTTTTGAAGGCGACTAAGGTGCCCAGTCCCCCGGCGTCGATGAAGGAGCAGTGGCTGAGGTGAATGATGACCTGGCTGGGTTCGGCCAGCAGGACCTGGTCCAGGTGGGACTTCAGCTCCGGTGAGGTGGCGACGTCGAGTTCCCCGGCGACCGTCACGGTCACGGTCCCGTGGTGCTGCGAGGTCGACAGGCGCAGCGGCGCCTTGGCCATGTCCGGCTCCCTGCGATAGGCCGCGAGTGGGAAAGCTGGCGCGGCGCTGGGTCCTGGCGACACGGATATGCGAGACGGAAATGCAGCAATCGTCACGAATCAGCTACACGCGGCAAGGGTAACGGTTTCCGCCCGGTTCGTCACCTCAGGTGTGGGTGGCGGGTCCTCGGCCATATTGTCAGCACCTCCGCTTAGGTTCGGGTCATGCCCAGTTTGTCGGTGAGCGACCGCGAACGCTTCCTGGCCGAGCCGCATGTCGCGGCGTTGTCGGTGTCGAACGGCCCGGACCGCGGCCCGCTGACCCTGCCGATCTGGTACCAGTACGCTCCGGGCGGTGAGGCGTGGGTGCTGACCGAGGCCGGATCCCGCAAGGCCCGCCTCATCGCGGCGGCGGGCCGCTTCACCCTGATGGTCGACCGGGTCATGCCGACCGTCCGCTACGTCTCGGTCGAGGGCCCCGTCACCCGCACCGCACCCGGGACCGATGACCTGCTGCGCGAGATCACCGAGCGGTACCTGCCGCCGGACCAGGTTCCCGCCTACCTCGAGTTCGCCCGGGCCGAGCTGGGCGAGCAGATCGCGATCCACCTGCGTCCGGAGCACTGGCTGACCGCCGACCTCGGGCCCGGCGCCACGCCTCCGGGCACCTAGCCGGCGTTGACGCCGAGGCTGGGGTACTGGACGGGGTAGTAGCCGAGGCTGGTCACCCCGGCCGGGCCGTCCGGGTAGGCACCGTTGGTGACGGTGGCCACGGAGGCGCCGTCGATGCGGGCGGAGATGGTCGTGCCCAGGGTGGACAGGCTCAGGTCGTAGGTGTGGCGGCCCGGCACCCTCCCTGAGGCCAGCGTGACCGGCGACGGGCCGTGGGCCGTGAGCTGCCAGGCGCCGGAGCTGTCCACCGTGAGGTCGTAGCCGCGCCACTGGCTGACCAGGCCCCCGAAACCCTGGAACCGGGCGATCACCCCGGCCCCGGGCGGCGCGGACCTGGTCCGGGAGCGCGGGAGCACCACGCGGGCCGAGACGGTGTAGTTGCTCCAGGTGTTGTCGCCGACGATCGCGTACGGGGAGATGCCGGGGCCGAGGTAATGCCATTCGACCGGCTGGCCCGCGGTGGTCTGGGTCAGCACGCCGTGAACGTAGGTGAACGATCCCTCGATCGGGGAGAGCGTGCCGGCCATGTCCGCGCCGTCGGGGGTGGCGGTGTACGGGAGCGGCATCGGATCAGGGGCCGGGACCGCGGCGGGGTTGCCGCCGGCCCGCGACTGCCCGGTGGTGGTGGTGAACGTGTACAGGTACCCGGGCTGCAGCACGGTGGTGAACGTGCCGTCATGGGGGTGGATGTCCGCCTGCTTGATGAACTGGCCGGGGCCGCGCAGGTTGGAGGCCCACACGTGGACCACCTTGGCGGGCAGGCCGCCGGTGACGTGGACGGTTTCCGGCCGCGCGACCGTGGCGGCCGAGGTTTCCGCCACCATGGTCCAGGCCTTCCGGCCGGGGGCCTCGTAGGTGTCGTAGGTGTCGTACCTGCCGTCGCCGGGCAGCAGGTCGTTCGCCCCGTCGACGTAGCGCCAGCCGGGCTCGGTGAACTGGGTGGTGTGGGCGATCACCCAGGTCAGCGACGTGACCTGGTAGTAGCCGCTCCAGGGCTGGTCGGCCTGGATCAGGCCCCGGTTCTCGTAGTCCAGATCCGGCAGCATCGAATCCAGCAGCGGCCAGACGATGATCCCGGTGATGCGGGCCTGGTCGTAGGCGGCGTTGAGCGCGCGGGCCAGGCCGCCCGGCCCGGCCAGCGCGAGGTCGGGCTGGCTGTCGGGGGTGGCCCCGAGCTCGGATTCCCACATCGGCTTGCCCAGCTGGGCCGCGATTCGCCGGGCCCGGTCCGCGACCAGGCACCGGAACCCGGTGGTGGGCAGGCCGCAGGTGTCGTGAATGCCCAGGACGCTGACCGCCCGGGCGAAGGCCGGGTCTTCGGCCATGTCGTCGGCCACGGTCCGCCAGGCGAACAGGGGGAAGTATCCGAGCGGCTTGCCCAGGCCCTCGTCGAACTGCGGGGTCTGGTCGGCCGCGACGATCTGGGTGCTGGCGAACCCGGCCGCGTTCAGGGCCTGGCGCAGGTTCACGTACCAGTCCCGCTCGATCTCGGTGCCCCGGTAGTGCTCGTTCCAGCCGCCGACGTAGCTGATCGTCAGGCCGTTCCGCTGGGCGCACCGCAGCCAGTCGACGACGTAGCCCACGTCCGCGGTGCTCCAGATCCGCCCGTCCCGGTCCCGGGCCCAGGAGGGGGCGGTCCACTGCAGGCCGTAGAGCTTGATCTTCGGGTTGCGGGCCAGGGCCTGCTTGGCCAGCCAGAACTCATAGCCCACGTTGCAGGTCAGATGGCCTTTGACCGCTTCCACCGACGGTTCGGAGCCGTCGGAGGAGAACCCGCCCCCGCCGATCTCCAGCTTCAGCATCTGCAGCGAGGCCCCGTAGTCCGGCTTGAACTCGTAGTCGAGGATCTGGTCGCGTTGCCGGGCCGGGTAGTCGATCAGCAGCCGGGAGTTGCCGCCGCCGCCGCTGAGCGCGCCGATGCCGTCGAACACCGGGCCCGGGCGGCGCCCGTCGATGACGATGGTCCGGGCGGGCGCCGGGGCTGGCGGCCCGGCGGACTTCTGGGCCGGCTTCTGGGCCGGGGCCTGCGCCCGGGTCAGCGCGGCCGGCGCCGCCGGGCGGTGCGACGGTGCCGCGATCGTGGCGCCGCCCCCGGCCAGCCCGACTACGACCCCGAGCCCGGCCAGCAGCCGGGCGGCCCGCAGCGTCGTGTTCCGCCGCATCGGCTGGTGAGCGGGGCGCCGCCCCCGCCGTCGCACGGCCATACTGGCTCCCCCCGAATCCCGAGGGTGAGATTACCCATCACCTGCGAACGGTTCCAGTCGCGGGGCCGGATTGGTGGGTAATGACGACATCGCCGGGCATCTCCCCAGTTGGCCGTTACTCACGTAACATCAGAGTGCTGCCCTGGACCTCGGCCAATGCGCCCGTCAAGACGGCGGGAGCAGCAGGGGACCCGGGGTCTACTCATGTCCGGGTCCATGCACCCCGCAACGACGCAGTTATCGGAGCCGGCCTGGCCGGTCCGGAAACCCGGCATGAGATGGAGGCCGATGGTGGCCACGGGTTCCCAGGCGGCGGGACGGTTTTACGATTCCCGGCGCGATATCTACTACGCCAAACCGGTCCTTCGCGGCTGGATGCATCTGCTCTGGTTCGCGGCGTCCCTCGTGTCCGGCCCGTTCCTGCTGGTCCGCGCCCACGGCGCCGCGCAGCTCGCGGCGGCCGCCGTCTACTCGGCCAGCGTCACCGGCCTGTTCGGGGTCAGCGCGCTGTATCACCGCGGCACCTGGTCGGAGGTCTGGCGGCAGCGGCTGCAGCGGCTCGACCACGCGATGATCTTCTTCCTCATCGCGGGCACGGCGACGCCTGCCTTCGTCCTCGCGGCCCCGGGCACCTTCGGGCTGGTCTGCCTGATCATCATGTGGACCCTGACGATCAGCGTGGCGGTCATCCACCTGATCTGGATGAACGCACCAGAGCTGCTGGTCGGCGGGGCGTTCATCGGACTGGGCTGGGTCGCTGGACTGGCGCTGCCCTGGGTGTGGATCCACGACGGCGTCTTCCCCGCGGTCCTGATGCTCATCGGTGGCCTGCTGTACACGGCCGGGGCGCTCTCGTTCCACCGTCGCTGGCCCGACCCGATCCCTTCGGTGTTCGGCTTCCACGAGGTCTTCCACGTCTACGTTTGTGCCGCCGCGGCCTGCCAGTTCATCGCGATCGCCTGGTTCATCGCCTGAGGGTGGCGGCCGCGGCGGTCAGCGGTCAGCGGTCAGCGGTCAGCGGTCGATCATCCGCTGCATGGCTTCGGGATACCGGTCGCCGACCACCCGGATCTGGGTGGCCGCGGTGTCGATGGCCCCAAGGTCGCTGGCGGTCAGCTCGACCCGGACGGCGCCGAGGTTCTCGTCCAGCCGTTCCAGCCGGCGGGTGCCGGGGATGGGAACGATCCACGGCTTCTGGGCCAGCAGCCAGGCCAGCGCGATCTGGGCCGGGGTGGCGCCCTTGCCGTCGGCGATGCGGGCCAGCAGGTCGACCAGCGCCTGGTTGGCGGCGCGGGCCTCGGCGGTGAAGCGGGGCAGGTTGGCGCGAACGTCTCCCTCCCCGAACTGAGTGGCCTGGTCGATGCGCCCGGTGAGGAAGCCGCGACCGAGCGGGCTGAACGGCACCAGGCCGATGCCCAGTTCGGCCAGGACACCGATGATCTCGTCCTCCGGCTCGCGCCAGAACAGCGAGTACTCGCTCTGCAGCGCGGTGACCGGCTGCACCGCGTGGGCCCGGCGGATCGTGCGGGCGCTGGCCTCGGACAGGCCGAAGTGGCCGACCTTGCCCGCCGCGATCAGTTCCTTGACCGTCCCGGCCACGTCCTCGATCGGCACCCGGGGGTCGACGCGGTGCTGGTACAGCAGGTCGATGTGGTCGGTGCCGAGCCGTCGCAGCGACCCGTCCACCGCCCGCCGGATGTGGTCCGGCTGGCTGGACAGGCCGCTCTGGTGGCCGTCGGCGTCGAACGCGAAGCCGAACTTGGTGGCGATGACGACCTGGCCCCGGACGGGCGCGAGTGCCTCGCCGACCAGTTCCTCGTTGACGAACGGGCCGTAGACCTCGGCGGTGTCGAAGAACGTGACTCCGCGGTCGACCGCGGTCCGCAGCAGATCGATCATCTGGCCCCGGTCGCCGGGGTTCGGGCCGAAGCTCTGGCTCATGCCCATGCAGCCGAACCCGAGCGCGGACACCTCCAGCTTGGCCGAACCCAGGGTGCGCTTTTCCATGTCGTAGCTGTTCACGTCTCCACGCTAGGTGCGTTGCCCCGTGGCTGGGAGGTTCTGCCGTTACCCCGCTGAGCGGAGCCCGTCGAGTATCAGCCCGAGCATGGGCAGGGACCGGTCCTCCGGCCCGGACGCGGCCCGCCAGAGGGCGCCGGTGAGCTGGAGGAAGTCACGGGGGTCCGCGTCGGCGCGGATGGTGCCGTCCTGCTTACCGGCGTCGAGGAGCTGGGTGATCGCGGCGATGACCGGGCCGTACGTGTTCTCAGTGATCGACTGGTGAGCGCCGGGGCTGAGCGCGTCGCCGAGACCGTGTTTCCTCCGCATGGCATCGACCAGGTCGGTGGTCCAGCGCCGGAGCGCCTCCAGCGGCGGCCACGTCGCCAGCAGTCCCGGCACCGCGTCGATGAGCTGATCGACGTCGAGCTGGTAGACGGCCAGGACGAGCGCCTCACGAGTCGGGTAGTTGCGGTACAAGGTGCCCGGCCCGACGCCGGCCCGCTGCGCGATCTGGTTCATCGAGGTCTCGCCGTCCTCGGCGAAGGCCTGCCGCGCGGCGGCCAGGATGCGGGCCCGGTTCTCGCGGGCGTCGGCGCGAACCATTCCGTCCCTCCCTTGTCCTTCGGGCTCGCTCTTGGCCAGCGTCTTTTGCTATCCGGAGAGGTCTCCACTAGCTTAAATGGAGACCTCTCCACATAACCTAGAGGAGCATCGTGCGCTACACCAAGCTCGGCACGACCGGTCTGGACGTGTCCCCGATCGCCATCGGCGCCATGACCTACGGCGACCCGGGCGCCGGCCACCCGGCCTGGTCGCTGGACGAGGAAGCCAGCCGCCCCCTCATCAAGCACGCCCTCGAGGCCGGCATCAACTTTTTCGACACCGCCAATCTGTACTCCTACGGTTCCAGCGAAGAGATCCTGGGCCGCGCGCTCAACGACTTCGCGGACCGGGACGCCGTCGTGATCGCGACCAAGCTGCGCCACCCGATGCGGCCGGGACCGAACGGGTGGGGACTGTCCCGCAAGGAGATCATGACCGAGGCCGACCACAGCCTTCGCCGGCTCGGCACCGACTACATCGACCTGTACCAGGTGCACCGTAACGACCACGCGACACCGCTCGAGGAGACCCTCGAGGCCCTGCACGATCTGGTCAAAGCGGGCAAGGTGCGCTACCTCGGCGCGTCCTCGATGCACGCCTGGGAGTTCGCCAAGGCCCGGCATCTGCAACGCGAGCACGGCTGGGCCCGGTTCGTGTCCATGCAGGACCACTACAACCTGCTGGCCCGCGAAGAGGAACGCGAGATGATCCCGCTGTGCCTGGACGAGGGGGTCGGCACGATCATCTGGAGCCCGCTCGCCCGCGGCCGGCTGGCCCGCCCGTGGCAGGCCGCGAAGTCGACCACCCGCGCGGAAACCGACGGCGGGTATGCCGACCTGCTCTACCCCGCGCTCACCTCCGACAGCGACCACGCCATCATCGATGCCGTCGGCGCGGTCGCGGACGGCCGCGGCGTCACCCGAGCCCAGGTCGCGCTGGCCTGGCTGCACCGCCAGCCGGTCGTCACCGCGCCGCTGGTCGGCGCCAACACCACCGCCCAGATCGACGACGCGGTCGCTTCGCTGGAGATCGAACTCACCGCCAGAGAACTCGCGGCTCTCGAACAGCCCTACACGCCCCGCTACGACTTCCAGGGCATCTCCGACGAAGCCGGGCTGCAGAAGATCAGAGACCAGATCCCCGGCTGGGCCAGCGCGCAGAATTCAGGCCGTCGCGGCTGACGAGTGCTCGCGCCGATAGCGGACGAGGCCGATGACATCCTCGGGGCTGAGGCGCCCGATGGCGCCGCTGGAGTACACGCTGACCACGACGTGCCCGGCCGGGTCGAGCACGAAGCCGGTGGACTGCAGGTAGACCGGATCGGGGTTGACGAAAGCGCCGGTGAGTGCGGCGACGGCATGCGCGTCGGCGCCGTACCCGAGGGGGAAGGCCAGGCCGCGCCGGGCGGCCAGTTCCGTCTTGGTCGCCTCGTCGTCGACCGACAGGGCGGCGACCCGGATGCCTGCGCCGGCCAGCGCCCGGTCCGCTCGCTGGAAGGCACTCAGCTGAGCGTTGCAGTAGGGGCACCAGGCGCCACGGTAGAACAGCACCGTGGCGAACTCGCCGGCGAGCGAATCCGGGACGGTCAGTGTCCCGCCGCCGAGGACGTTGATCGTCAGCTGCGGGAACAGGTCGCCGGGCTGGAGCAGGGGCACCGCAGTTCTCCTTCTCGGTCACCGGGAATGGTCCGGGCGAAGAATCGTCTGCTTAGTATGTGTCGCCTCCAGCCGCCCGTCTTACCTGAGTTCGCCGGGCGGCGCAGACGAACGCTCGGCCCTGGTGCCGCCATTGCCTGGCGTCATCGAGGCCGGCGTCGATCACGGCCTGCCGCAAGGCGGCCGTGCCCAGGCGGGCCCAGGGGAAGTCCGGGCCACATCGGCCATCGGGATGTTCCAGGTGTGCGGTTAGCTGCTCATCGACGTCGCCGGGGTCTGCTTCGACCAGGAGCTGGCCGCCCGGGGCCAGCAACTGGACGCACCGGTGGAGCAGCCGGGCGGGCCGGCCGCCGATGCCGATATTGCCGTCCGCGAGCAGCACGGTGGCCCAGCGGCCCTGCCCGGGCAGCGGATCGAACACCGAGCGGTGCAGGGCGGGCGCACCCGCTTGGCGCGCCCGGGTCACCGCGGCCCATGAGATGTCCACGCCCAGCGCCGGAATCCCCCGCTCGGTCAGGGCCACCGTCAGCCGTCCGGGACCGCAGCCCACGTCCAGGACCGGACCCCGGCAACGCCGCAGCAGCTCGTCGTCGGCGGCATCGGGCGGCCCGCACCACCGGGACAGTTGGAGGCGCAGCGCCCGGCCGTCAGCCGTCCGCAGGGACAGCGACCCGGCTTCCTCGTACAGCGCCTCCTCGTACAGCGCCTCTTCGTACAGGGCGATCGCCCCGGCCATCATGCTGTCTCCCCGAGGACGCTTCCGGCCCCGCTCAGTACGGCGGCGAGTTCCCGCGCCCGCTCGGCGAAGCGGCTTCCCGGTGCCTGACGGGCTACGGCCACGGCATCAGCCGCCGTGTCCACGTCGCGTAGCTCCGGCAGGTCGGCAACGCGCAGCCCGGCCGCGAGCAGCCGGGCCCGCTGGATGGCTCCGGTGCCGGGGGTCGACATGGGGACGCCGCGCAGGAGGGCGGGATCCGGCGCGCGCAGGCCGAGGGCCCAGAACCCGCCGTCGGCGGCCGGCCCGAACACGGCGTCGGCCGCCTGCCAGTCCACGGTGAGCAGGCCCGGGTTCACCTGCGGCGTGTCCATGCCAAGGAGCAGCGCCGGGCCGCGAACCGCGGTGAAGGCACCGGCGAGGCGTTCGTCGAGCGGGCCGCCGCACTGCGGCACGATGTCGAACCCGGGGGGCAGCCATGGGCCTGGCCTGCCGTCCAGCACCAGGACCCGGCGCCGGGCCGGCACCGTCAGCACGGTGTCCAGCGTGTCGGCGAGCGCGGCCTCGGCCAGTGCGGCGGCCTGCTCGTGCGTGCACGGCGGTACCAGCCGGGTCTTGACCCGGCCGGGGACTGGCTGCTTGGCGATGACGAGCAGGGTGGCCGATTCCGTTGCCGGGGCGGTCACTGGCCGAGTACCCGGCTCATGTCCCGCACGGTGCGTACGCAGCCTCCCACGGTGCCGGTCACCTTGGACTTTCCGATACGGGGCAGGTACGCCACCTCAACCTCAGACACTCGCCAGCCGGCCGCCGCCGCGTTCATGACCATCTCCAGCGGGTATCCGAAGCGCCGGTCGGCGAGGTTCAGGCGGAGCAGCGCCTCCCGGCCTGCCGCTCGCATCGGTCCCAGGTCGCGGATCCTCAGTCCAGTGCGGCGGCGGACCCGCCGGGCCAGTTCCCAGTTGGCCAGCCGCGCCGGCAGCGGCCAGGCGTTCCGCTGCTGGGCCCGGCGGCGGCCAAGCACCAGGTCCGCGTGACCAGCAAGCAGCGGGTGGATCAGGAGCGGAAACTGCCGCGGGTCCAGGCTGCCGTCACAGTCGCAGAAGCACACCAGGTCGGTGGTCGCCGCCAGCAAGCCGGCCTGGGCGGCGGCTCCGAAGCCCGGCGCTGGTTCGGGCACGACCGTCGCGCCGAGCGACCTCGCGATCTCACCCGACCCGTCGGTGGAGCAGTTGTCGACGACAATCGGCCGAAAATCGGCTGGCATCCGGTCAAGAATCCAGGGCAATGCCGGAGCCTCATTCAGGCACGGCAAAATCACGTCAACGGTCACGGTAACGACGTTATTGCCAAGCGCGGGCCGCCATCGGATCCAGGGCCTTACAAAATGGAGAACTCGACCTCTCGGAGTCCGGGACGTTTTCTCCATAGGCCGGTTAAAAGAATTTATGACAATCTGAAGAAACATCGCGGCGTAGTGCCGAAATCAGCACCTGACGGTTCCCGGTTCGGTCCGGCATTCTTAGACTCGGGTCGTGGACGCACACATTCTGGTTGTCGAGGACGACCTGACCGTGGCGGAGGTCGTCGTGGACTACCTGCGCCACGCCGGGCTGGACCCCAGGCATGCTGTGGACGGCCCTACGGCACTGGAGATCGCCGCGACGTGGCGGCCCGATCTGGTCGTCCTCGACCTCATGCTGCCGGGAATAGGCGGCCTGGAGGTCTGCCGCCGCTTGCGCGAAGGGCAGGACGCGCAGGTGCCACTGCCGGTGATCATGCTGACCGCGCTCGGCGAGGAGAGCGACCGGGTGGCGGGGCTGGAAAGCGGGGCCGACGATTACGTGACCAAGCCGTTCTCCCCACGGGAGCTCACCTTGCGGGTGGAGGCCGTGCTGCGCCGGGCCCGGGCGGCCGGCACAGCGGCGACGGCGACGGCGCCGCCCGTGCGCTCGGGACGGCTGGAGGTCGACGTGGCGGCCCGGCGCGCCCGCAGCGACGGCCGGGAGCTGGACCTGACCGTGCGTGAGTTTGACCTGCTCGCCTTCTTCGTCTCCCATCCTGGCCGGGCGTTCACCCGGGCGGAGCTGCTCGAGCAGGTATGGGGCTGGTCGTTCGGTGATCTGTCCACCATCACCGTGTACGTACGCCGGCTGCGCGACAAGGTCGAGCGAGAGCCCGTCGCGCCGGCCCAGCTCCAAACCGTCTGGGGCGTCGGCTACCGCTGGGAGGCGGACCGGTCATGAACGCCCAGGTCCAGATTCTGCTGATCGCGGCGGGCTGCACCGGCGCCGTGGGCCTGGCGGGCATGGGCGGCATCCGCCTGCTGCGCCGGGCCTCGCTCCGGCTGTCCATCCAGGCGAGCGGGGCCGTGCCCGTGCTCGCGATCGTGGCCGGCACGCTCGGCACCGCCGAGGCGATGTTCCTGTCCCGGCACGATCTCGGCGTCGTCGTGATGGTGTGCATCATCGCGGGCGTCGTGGCATCCCTTTTCGGCTGGCTGCTCGGGCGGCAGGTCGAGTCGGGCAGCGCGGCCCTGCGGCAGGCCGCGCGGTCGCTCGGTGATGAGGCGGGCCACTTCCAGCCCCCGGTACGGCCGCTGGCGGCGGAATTCGCGGCCCTGTCCCGGGAACTAACGGACACCAGCGCGAAGCTTGCGGAATCCCGCTCACGGGAGCGAGCGCTTGAGCAGGCCCGGCGGCAGCTGGTCGCCTGGGTCTCCCATGACCTGCGCACCCCGCTGGCCGGGCTGCGCGCGATGGCCGAGGCGCTCGAGGACGGCCTGGCCGCCGATCCGCCGCGCTACCACAAGCAGATCCGGGCCGAGGCCGAGCGCCTGGCCACGATGGTCGACGACCTGTTCGAGCTGTCCCGCATCCACTCGGGCACCCTGCAGTTGTCATCCGATCAGATCGGCCTGGATGACCTGGTCAGCGATGTACTCGCGAGCACCGAGGCGCTGGCCGGGGAGCGTGGTGTAAAGCTGGACGGCCGCGCGACCAGACAGCTCGCCGTCCGCGCCGACCCGCGCGAGCTGTCCCGCGCCCTCACCAACCTGCTGGCCAATGCCATCCGGCACACCCCGCCGGGAGGGCGCGTGTACGTCGAGGCCAGACCGGAAGGCGGGGACGCTCTGCTGGCGGTCGCCGACGGTTGCGGCGGTATCCCGGAAGCCGACCTTCCGCATGTATTTGACCTGGCGTGGCGCGGCACCGATGCTCGCAGTCCCGCGCCCGAAGGCGGCGCCGGCGCCGGCCTCGGCCTCGCGATCGTGCGCGGCGTCCTGGAAGCCCACCGGGGCAGCGTTCGCGTCGTGAACACCGAGGTCGGCTGCTGCTTTGAGATGAGACTGCCCGCCTGCTCCTGAATAGCGCGTCGAGACCCTCACTTCATGGCCCGAGCCTGCGTACGGTCAATTCGGGGAATCCGCCGAACCAGAATTTATCGCCAGTTGGCCCGGCGGAAATTCCTCGGTTTGTAAGGAGCGGGCATTCTTTAGTTTGTAAGGCGGTATTCCTTGCCGTCCTATGGGGCGCACGCATGTAATACCGGACGTGACCTTCAGCAGCAGTCCGGATATCGAGTCGCGTCCCCGCAGCATCGTGCAGCTGGCCGCGGCGCTGGCTGGCCTGGTCGCGATCGGTGCCTACCTGTACATCGCGCTGAGCCGGCTGACCTACCCGTTCGCGCTCGAATGGCTGGAAGGCAACTCGCTGGTCGAGGTACACCGCATCCTGGCCGGCCAGACGCTGTATCCGGCGCCGGCCGCTGGGTACGTCCCGGACGGCTACCCGCCGCTCTACTTTGCCGTGTCGGCCGCGGCGGCCCGGGTGTTCGGTGTCTCCTACCTCCCGCTGCGGCTGGTGTCGCTGCTGTCCTCGCTGGTCTGTTTCGCTCTGCTGGGCCGCCTGGTCCAGCGTGAGACCGGCAGTCTCGCGGCCGGGACGGGCGCCGCCGGGATGTTCGCCGCGACCTACTGGGCCACCCACACGTGGTTCGACGTCGGCCGGGTCGACTCGCTTTTCCTCGCGCTCGGCCTGGGCGGCCTGTACGCCGCCCGGTGGATGCGGGGTACGAGGGGCGCCGTCGCCGCCGGGGTGCTGCTGGCCGCCGCGGCCCTCACCAAACAGACTGCGCTGGCCGAGGGGGTCGCGGTAATCGCCGTCCTGCTGGCGGGCCCGCGCCGCCGGCTCGCTGGCGTCGCCGCGCTGACCGCGGTCACCGTGCTCGGCCTCAGCACGCTTGCGCTCGCGCTCACCAGCCACGGCTGGTACCTCTACTACGTCTTCGAGCAGATGGCCGAGCACTCGCTGAGCGGCAGCGGCTTCGGCCGGTTCTGGACGGCCCTGTTCTCCACGATGGGCATCGCCGCGTGCGCCGCCCTGATCGGGACGCGACGGGTGTCCCCCGTGCTGCTCGCGGGCTGCGCCGCGCTGGCGGTCGAGGGCTACGCCGCCCTGGTTCACCGCGGCGGCGGCAGCAACGACGTCCTGCCCGCGTACCTCGCCGTGGCGCTGCTGGCCGGCCTGGCCCTGGGCCGCGGGTCGGCCTGGTGGGCCACGTCGGCGGCGGGCGTGCTTGTCCTCGCCCAGTCGGCGTTCCTGCTCGCCGGCTTCCACCCGTCCCAGGCGATTCCCACCGGCGCTGACCGGGCCGTCGGCCAGCGCCTGATAGTGGGCATGCGCGCGCTCGGCGGGACCATTGCGGTCCCAGCCGACCCCGGCCTGAGCGTGCTGGCGGGAATGCCCCCGACCGCACACGAGGACGCGGTGCACGACGTGCTGCGGGCCACCGATCAGACCGCGATCGCGAGCTTCAGGCGCAGTGCCGCGGACGCGGTCGTCGCCCACCGGTTCAGCGCGATCATCACCGACGGGCCAGGACTGCCGCCGGGATATCCGGCCTCGCTCGGCCAGTACTACCGTCTATGCCCGCAGCCGCTGCTGGCCGGAGTCCCGGCCGCCCTGTTCCGCCCGGTCGCGGGGGTTGACGCCCGCCCCGCCGCAGTGTGGCTCCCCCGGGGGCGGGGCTCCTGCCGGACCGCCGTCAGCCTCCTTGACGGAGCCGTTGAGGCAGGCCGCCAGTGAAACTGCGCCCGAGATCGCCGCTGAAATCGCCGCTGGCCAGCCCTCCGCCGGGCCCGTTCCGCCGGTCGTTCTGGCACAGTCCGGTCCGCGGTCCGTGGCTGACCTCGATGTTCGGCCTGGTGCTGCTGGCCTCCATCCCCGTGGTGTTCGCCACCGGCCTGTTGTCCTACGCCGCGTACAACCCGGACCTCAGCCCGGTCAATGACGAGACCCGGGGCAAGGGACTGCTCGGCTTCTATCTGTTCTCCTGGCCCACCCATCCCGTCTGGCTCTACCGGCTCACCCAGGGTGTCCACGTCACCCTCGGGCTGATATTGGTCCCGATCCTGCTGTTCAAGCTCTGGTCGGTACTGCCGAAGCTGTTCGAATGGCCACCGCTGCGCTCGCCCGCGCACGCCCTGGAACGGCTGTCGCTGTTCCTGCTCGTCGGCGGGGCGGTGTTCGAGTTCGTCACCGGGATCTTGGACATTCAGACCTGGTACAAGTTCCCCGGGTCCTTCTATCCGCTGCACTTCTACGGCGCCTGGGTGTTCACCGCGGGCTTCGTCGTCCACGTGACCCTCAAGCTGCCCGTCATGATCCGGGCGCTGCGCAGCCGCAGCCTGCTCGGCGAACTGCGCACCGGCCTGGCGAAGATGCGCCCGGAGCCGCCGGACGCCGGGTACCTGGCCCCCGTGGAGCCCGCCGAACCGACGATCTCCCGGCGCGGCCTGCTGGCGTTCGCGGGCGCGGGCTCGGCCCTGATCGCGATCCTGGCCGTGGGCCAGTCACTGGGCGGCCCGCTGCGGCGGACCGCGCTGCTCGCCCCGCACGGCCAGGACGTCAGCGGCGCCCCCGGCGATTTCCAGGTCAACCGGACCGCAGCCAGCGTCGGGATCAAGGAGTCAGAGACCGGCGCCGACTGGCGGCTCACGCTCGTGGACGACACCCGCCCGGGCCACCCGCCGGTCGTGCTGCGCCGGGACGCCCTGCTCCGCGTGGAACAGCACACCGCTCACCTGCCGATCGCCTGCGTCGAGGGGTGGTCCACTGACGATCAGGCCTGGAGCGGTGTCCGGCTACGCGACCTCGCCCGGCTGGCCGGCGTCACCCGCCCGGCCAGCGTGCTGGTGCGTTCCCTGCAACGCGGCGGCGCGTTCAGCCAGGCAGTACTGTCCGCAGGGCAGATCATGAACCCGGACTCACTGCTGGCTCTGCGGGTCAACGGCGCGGACCTCTCACCCGATCACGGCTACCCGGCCCGGGTGATCGTGCCCGCCAACCCGGGCGTGCACAACACCAAGTGGGTCGCCAGCCTGACCTTCCGGGGTTGACGTGTCCCGCCTACTGCGCTGGTACGGCGCCAGCCCGCTCCACCTGCTCGCCATGATCAGCAGCTTCGCGCTGGCCGGATACGCCGCAGCCGAACTGCTCCGGCACAACCCCGTGGGCATTCTTGTGTGGCTCGTCGCCGCGGTCATCGGCCACGACCTGCTCCTGATGCCGCTGTACACGCTGGCCGACCGATCTGTCCTGACGGTCTTCAGGCACCGACCGCTGAAACTGCCGGCCGGCGCGTGGATCAACTACCTCCGCGTCCCCGCCGTGCTGTCCGGCATGCTGCTGCTCATCTGGTTCCCGCTGATCTTCCGGCTGCCGACCCGTTTCCCGGCCTCGACGACGCTGCCGCTGAACCCCTACCTCTGGCACTGGCTCGCCGTGACCGGCGCGCTGTTCCTGCTGTCGGCCACTGCGCTTGCCCTGCGGCTGGGCGCGGTCCGCCGGAGGGCACGGAACGGGCCCGCGCCTGAGCAGACCGCTGGTCCCACCTCGGACGAAGACCCGGGCCTTCCGGAACCTCCCGACCGCCCGGCCGGGACCAGCCTGCCGGATGCGCCGCTGCTCGACGTACAGGGAGCAGCCACGACGCTGTACGCCGCGACCGGGGACGGTCCTGCGGTGCTGGTCTTCTACCGCGGCGCCTGGTCCCCCTACTGCCGTGTCACCCTGTCCGCTTACCAGGAACAGCTGCTTCCACAGCTGGCCGAACGCGGTATCACCCTCGTCGCCATCAGCCCGCAGAAACCGGACGGATCACTGGTCATGCAGCACGAGCACGGCTTGGCCTTCTCCGTTGTCTCCGACCCTGGCAACACCATCGCTGGCCGCCTGGGCCTCCGCACGCAGCCACCCGATGAGTGCCAGGCCGCCCAGCTGCGGCTCGGACTGGACCTGACCGGTGTCAACGCCGACGGCACCGTCACCCTGCCGACGCCCGCCGTCGTCATCCTCGATGCCAGCCACACCGTCCGGTGGATTGAGGTCCGTCCCGACTACAGCACCCGCACCGAACCCCAGCAGGTCACAGGGGCCCTTGACCACCTTGGGCTCTGACCAGCCCGGCTAGCACCGGGCCCATAACCGTTACGACGACCTTTCGCGAGTCCTTGCTCAAGTAGTAACCTTTCAAAAGAATTAATAACGGTTACCAAAGGGGGGCTGGTGGAGCTCGCAGATGTCATCGGCCTGGGCGACCATCCGGCTCTGGACTTCCTGAACAGCATCGCCACCCCGGCGCAGGAGATCGTGGAGCTGATCGGCGATGGCCGCTCCTACCTCAGCTGGCTGGAGCTGGCCGGGTTCATCGGCGCCGCCGACCAGGACGCTGCCGCCGCCGCGTTCGGCCCGGCCGAGCTGGATCCGGTGGCCGCCGAGGCCGTTCAGCTGCGGGAGTGGCTGCGCCCCCTCATCGCCGCGTGGGCGGTCGCGGACCGCCCAGTGCTGCCAGCGGCCGCCCGCAACCACCTCAACGAAATCCTGGCCCTCGGGCGCCGGTCCCTGCGGATCGAGACGGGCGACGACGGCGCGCCCCGCATCCACGAGCGGCGGAGCTGGGAAGACCCCCGCCAGCTGCTGACCCCGCCCGCCGAAGCCGTGGCCCGGCTGTTCGCCACCGGCGACCGGCGACTGGTCCGCCACTGTGAAGGTCCCACCTGCACCCTGTGGTTCTACGACCGGACCAAATCCCATCG
>Ga0209112_10000036_pt1 | contig 20079 bp, 22 predicted proteins | sample TexAe_OM3H0_O3_FD_187947 | JGI IMG/M metagenome (GOLD analysis project Ga0209112, IMG submission 187947) | Forest soil microbial communities from Davy Crockett National Forest, Groveton, Texas, USA - Texas A ecozone_OM3H0_O3 (SPAdes) (version 2) | ecosystem: Environmental > Terrestrial > Soil >...
GGTGTTCGTGTCGGGGATGCTGGGCGCCGCCCCCGGCGGGCTGGACCTGGTCCCGGGCGGGGTCGCGGCCGAGACCACGCAGGCGCTGCGCAACATCGAGACGATCCTGGCCGCCTGCGGGTGCGGCCTGGCCGACGTGGCCAAGGTGAACGTGTACCTCACCGACATGGCCGGCTTCGGCGCCATGAACGAGGCCTACCTCGGGGTGTTCGGGGCCGAGCCGCCGGCCCGCATCACCGTGGGCTGCACCGCGCTGGCCCTCGGCGCCCGGGTCGAGATGGATTGCGTCGCTTTCCGTCCGGATGACGCGCCCGCACTCGGTGACATGCCCTAAAACCGGACAACCCGGACCGGGCAATCTCAGCTTCGCAGTATTTTCAACATTTTCTCTCAAATAGTAGCGCGGTAATCAACCTTAGTAAGCGGTTACATCACCAGATTTCTTCTTAATTTGCCAGAAAAGCGTGTTAGCCTCGCGGGCACCTGGGGATCGTCGGGTCATCGGTAACCAGCCGGCCGCAGTCACGTGAGGCCGGGCTGGCGCGGGGGGCCGGACCCGCTGGAGCTGGAACACGAGGCAAAGGAGTAGTCGTGATCTCCCGCAGAAAATTCGTCACCGGTTCGCTGGCCGCGCTGGCCGTGCCCGCGGCAGCGGCCAAGCTGGTCACCGAGGAGCGCAAGCCGCCGGTGCGGCTCCGCCCGGCGGCCGACGCGGCCACCGCGTCGACGCTGGCCGTGGGGCTGGTCAACAACACCGGCAACGACACGGTGTACGCCTACGTCACCGGCCAGGCCATCGACAACAACAACGCGCTGATGCTGCTGGAGGCGGACGGCCAGACCCCGTACTATCCGCCGTCGCCGTCCAGCACCAACCAGCCGGTGCCGGTGAACTGCGCGATACCGCTGAACGCCTCGGGCGGCGCGGCCAAGCCGATCACGATCCCGCACCTGGCGGGCGCCCGGATCTGGTTCTCGATCGGGTCGCCGCTCACCTTCCAGCTGAACCCGGGGCCGGCCCTGGTCGAACCGTCGGTGACCAACCCGTCCGACCCCAACATCGACCTGCAGTGGGACTTCGCCGAGCTGACCTACAACTCGGCGCAGCTGTTCGCCAACATCAGCATGGTCGACTTCGTCTGCATCCCGATCGGGCTGAGCCTGGCCGACTCCTCCGGCGGCCAGCAGAGCGCGGCGGGGCTGCCCAACGGCGGCCTGGACACCGTGTGCTCGGGGCTGTCCGCCCAGGCCAGCGCGGACGGGCAGGGCTGGGGCCAGCTGATCGTGACCAACGGCGGCCAGAACCTGCGCGCGCTCAGCCCGACCAACGGGATCGTGATGGACTCCTCGCTGTTCTCCGGCTACTACGACAGCTACGTCAGCCAGGTCTGGAGCATGTACTCCTCGGCCACCTTGAGCGTCGACACCCAGGCGTCCTTCGGGACCGTCACCGGCCAGGTCAGCGGGGGTGAGCTCACGTTCAGCGGCGTCGGCTCGTTCGGCCAGCCGTCGGCGGCGGACATCTTCGGGTGCAACAGCGGGCCGTTCAACCCGGCCGGGATGAGCGCCGAGATGCTGGCCATCCTGCCCCGGCTGGCGGCGGCGTTCAACCGCAGCACGCTGCTGATCGATTCCAGCCAGCCGGACGGGGAGAACCCGTCCGACTACTACACCAACGCGATCACCAACCACTACGCGCGGATCGTCCATGCCACCGCACTGGACCACCGCGGCTACGCGTTCCCGTACGATGATGTGGCGCCGACCGGTGGGGCCGACCAGTCCGGTGCGGTGTCGAGCGGCAGCCCGAGCCTGCTGACCGTCACCCTCGGGTCGGTGCACTGACGCCGGGCGGACGCGCGCAGAGCGGCGGGCCTTTGGTCCTTGACCTACCGGGTGAACCGCCGTTTTACGGGCAATCGCTCTCTATACCTCGCCCGGGTCTTTATGATACTTTCCGACCTTACTCAGAGGACCTACAGAGGCTTTCTGAACTGGAAATCACTGGCCAACCGGACCAGCCGGCCTGCGGTTTTCGGTGACGAGCTGCTCCGCCCTGCCAAATATCTGGAAGGCCTTGGCCATGAACTCGGCGTGCGTGATCGGTGATTGAGGCACAGAAGGCTGCGCCGCAGCCGACCACCTGGCTCGACCGCTACCTGCAGCGGTACCGGATCCGGATGGCCGTCGGCGAGCTGCCCAACGTCACCCGCCTGCTGGACATCGGGACCCACGACGGGGCCCTGTTCCGGCTGACCGGGGCCGGCGGCGTCGGGATCGATCCCGAGCTCATCGACGTGCCCCCGCAGCCCGGCGTGACCATGGTCCACGGCCTGTTCCCCGACGACCTGCCACCGCTGCCGGACGAGCCGTTCGACGCGGCGGTGGCCCTGGCGGTCTTTGAGCACATCCCCGAGGACGAGCTTTCGACCTGGGCCAAGGCCCTGGCCGCGCTGCTGGAGCCGGGTGGCCGGCTGGTCATCACCGTGCCGGCCCCGGCCGTCGACCAGATGCTGCACGTGCTGATCCGGCTGCGCCTGATCGCCGGGATCGAGGCCCACCAGCACCACGGCTTCCAGCCCGCCGACCTGGAGTCGATCTTCGCCTCCCCGCAGTGGCGGCGGCACAAGCACCGCCGGTTCCAGCTCGGCCTGAACCACCTCTACGTGTTCGAGCGCACCAGCGACTGAAGCGGCTGGCCCGGATCCAGCTCCGCCGCGATCCGGTGCAGCCGGGCGGTCAGTGAGCCGGGGTGGCGCGGGTTGTACACCGGCCCGGTGGCGTCGGTCAGCAGCACCTGCGCCGCCGCGACGCCCGCGGCCGGTACCGGTAGCGGGGACCGCAGCCGCGCGGCCAGATCGCGCACGTCGTCCCGGGCGGCCAGGATCTGGTCCCGGCACAGCAGGCCCACGCCGGCCCGCGGCTGGCGGGCGGCCACGGCCAGCAGATGCTCCCAGCGCCGGGCCAGTTCGCGGCGGGACCGGAGCGCGACGAGCTGCTGGGCCCGGACGGCCAGCAGGCGGCCCGACTCGGGCGTGCTCCCGGTGGCCAGCCGGCGGTCCAGCGAGGCGCCGAACAGCCGGGCCAGCAGGCGGCCGGTGATCCCGGCCGATTGGATGATCATGGGCCCCGTACCGAGCTGATCGCCACGTACGAGGACGGTTCTGCTCCTCATGTCTCCATCATCGGCTCCGCCCCCTGGGCCCAGTAAGTGGCATCATTGACAACATGCACGACAATGCTGCCACCGAGCGGAAGGCGCCGCCGGAGCCGGAATCGGTCGCGCTGGTCGTCTACGACGGGGTCGCGACGTTCGAGGTCGGGGTGGCGTCCGACGTCTTCGGCACCGGTTACGCGCCGGACTTCGGCGTGCCCTGGTACCGGCTGTCCATCTGCGGGGCCACGCCGTCGGTGGTGCTCGACGCCGGCCCGCGGATGGAGGTACCGGACGGCCTGGCCGCGGTGCGCACGGCGGGCACCGTCGTCGTGCTGCCGACCAGGCAGCCCGATCAGGTGCCGGCCGCGGTGCTGGACGAGCTGCGCGCGGCCCGGGCCCGGGGCCAGCGCATCATGTCCCTGTGCACCGGGGCCTTCGTCCTGGCCGCGGCCGGGATCCTCGACGGCCACCGCGCGACCACGCACTGGGGCGAGTGCGCCGAACTGGCCCGGCGTTATCCGGCGGTCACGGTCGACCCGGACGTGCTGTACGTGGACGAGGGCGACCTGCTGACCTCGGCCGGCAGCGCGGCCAGCATCGACCTGTGCCTGCACGTGGTGCAAACGGACTACGGCCGCGAGGTGGCGACCCGGCTGGCCCGGGAGCTGGTGGTGCCGCTGTACCGGGACGGCGGCCAGGCTCAGTTCATCGACACCCCGATCCCGGTGCTGGACGACCAGCACCTGTTCGCGGACACCCTGGCCTGGCTGCAGTCGCACCTCGACGAGCTGGTGACCGTGCGCGACCTGGCCGACCGGGCGGCGATGAGCCCGCGCACGTTCGCCCGGCGTTTCCTGGCCAGCACCGGCCTGACCCCCTACCAGTGGATCGTCCGGGAGCGGATCCGGCTGGCCCAGCGGCTGCTGGAAACCTCCGACCTGCCCGTCGACGCGATCGCGGTCCGTACCGGTTTCGCCACCGCGGGCAACCTGCGCAAACACTTCGGCCGCACGGTCCGGACCAGCCCGCACGCCTACCGGGACTCGTTCCGCGCCCGCTGAGCGCTCAGGCGGCCGGCAGGGTCAGCGTGAACTCGGCGCCCAGCCCGGGCTCGCTGCGGGCGGTCAGCGCCCCGCCGTGCGCCTGGGCCAGCTCGGCCGCGACGGCCAGGCCGATACCGCTGCCGGAGATCGTGGCGGCCGACTGGCCGCGCCAGAAGCGGTCGAAGACGTGCGGCAGATCCTCGGCCGGGATGCCGACTCCGGTGTCGCTGACCCGGAGCACCGCATCCCCGTCCCGCCGGCTGGTGCTGATGCTGACGTGGCCGCCGGCCGGGGTGAACTTCAGCGCGTTGGTCAGCAGGTTGGTGATGACCTGGTGCAGCCAGCGCTCATCGGCCCGGACCGGCACCGGGGCCAGCTCCTGGCCCAGGGTGACGCCGGCCGCCTCGAACCGGCGGGTCAGGCTGCCGGCCGCGGCCGCGGCGATGCCAGCCAGGTCACCGGGTCGCAGGGCCAGCTGCAGGGCGGCGGCGTCGGCGGCGGCCAGCGTCTGCAGGTCGCCGATCATCCGGGCCAGCCGCAGCACCTCGTCCCGGAGCGAGGACAGCTCGGCGGGCGTGGGCTCGGCCAGGCCGTCCAGCAGTGCCTCGTGCCCGGCTTGCAGGATGGCCACCGGGGTGCGCAGCTCGTGGGCCACGTCGGCCACCAGGTCGCGGCGCAGCTGGTCCTGGCGGTCCAGGGTGATGGCCATCTGGTCGAAGGCGATGGCCAGGTCACGCAGCTCACCCGGGGCCTGGATGCCGCCGGCCCGGGCCGTGCGGTCGCCGCTGGCCATGGCCCGGGTCACCGCGATCAGCCGGGTGACCGGGCGGGTGATCCGGCGGGCCACGGTCAGCCCGGTGATCAGGGCGAGCAGGGCGGCCAGCCCGGCCGCGCCCGCGATGGCCCGCAGCAGCGCGTACTCCAGCGTCCGGTCGGCCGCGCCCAGCCCGGTGCCGGTGGACCGGGCCACCACCTCGCCGATCCGCGCGCCGTCGACGGTGATCGGGGCGCTGGACTGCGGCCCGTGGCTGGTGCCGAACCGGGCCGAGGCGATGACGGTCTGCCCGGACTGGTCCCGGATGGCCACGACCGCCCCGGTCCGCGCGGCCAGGTCCAGCACCGGGGACAGCTCCGCGGTCGTCCAGCTGTCGCCGCGGGCCCAGGCCGCCCCGGCGGCCACGGCGATCGCGTTGGTCAGGTCGGTCCGCTGACGGCTGGCCAGGTCGGAGAAGTCAGCGGCGCTGAACGCCGCGACCAGGCCGGCCAGCAGCGCCACCGCGGTCAGCGCCACGCCCAGGAACGCCAGCGCCAGCCGCAGCCGCAGCGTGTCCGACCGGTTGCCGGCGGGTTCAGTCATCGCGGGTCAGGCCGAGCCGGTAGCCGCCGCCCAGCACGGTCTGCACGATCCGCGGCTGGGCCGGGTCGCTCTCGATCTTGCGGCGCAGGTTCTTCACGTGCGAGTCGACGGTGCGCTCGTATCCCTCGAACTCATACCCCCGGACCCGGTTGATCAGCTCGAACCGTGAGTACACCCGGCCCGGGACGGTGGCCAGCGCCACCAGCACCCCCCACTCGGTCGGGGTCAGGCTGGCCCCCTGGCCGCGCACCGTGACCAGCCGTTGCGGCTCGTCGATGACCAGCTCGCCCGCGCCGAAGCTGGTCACGCCGGGCTCGGTCCCGCTGCCGCCGCGGCGGAGGATGGCCTGGACCCGCAGCACGAGCTCACGGGGGCTGAACGGCTTGGTCACGTAGTCGTCGGCGCCGAGCTCCAGGCCGCGGATCCGGTCCTCTTCGGCGGTCTTGGCCGTCAGCATCAGGATCGGCACGGCGGAGCTGGCCCGCAGCTCCCGGGCCACGGTCTCACCGGGCACGTCGGGCAGCCCGAGATCCAGCACGACCAGGTCCGGCGAGCCGTCCGCGGCCAGCGTGATGGCCTCCGCCCCGGACCCGGTCGACAAGACGGTGAACCCGGCTCGCTCCAGGTAAGAACGCACGAAGTCCCGCAGCTTGCGCTCGTCCTCTACGACCAGCACCGTGGCCATGGCCCCACCCGCCTTCCGTCTCCACACCGTCACCATGTCAACTTCACCACGTGGTCACCAGCTTCGGGTGCACTGAACGTGATCACATCGGCAGCGAGGACGGCGGGAATGACCGGCATGGACCTGATCACACTGGCCCCGTGGGCCCCGTGGGTCTTGCTCGGCGCCGCCCTCGCGGTGATCATTCTCCGGTTGCGCCGATGACCTTCAGCAGCGCGCTCCTCAGCCTGCAGCCGGACTCGATCCTGTCGTACCTGATCGCGATCGTGCTCCCGGCCCTGGACGCCATCGTCCCGGTGCTGCCCAGCGAGACCGCCGTCATCGCGCTCGGCGTGGCCACGGCGGGCAGCACCGACCCGCGCATCGCCCTGCTGGTCGGGTGCGCCGCGCTGGGCGCGTTCGCCGGCGACAACATCTGCTACCTGATCGGCCGGAGGTTCGGCCCCCGGGTGGAGCGCCGGTTCTTCTCCTCGGCGCGGGGCGCCCGCCAGCGGGCCTGGGCCGAGCAGTCGCTGGAGCGGTACGGCACGCAGCTGATCATCGTCTGCCGGTTCATCCCCGGCGGCCGGACCGCGGTCACCCTGTGCTGCGGCCTGATCGGTTACCCCCGGCGGCGGTACGTACCCGCCACCGCGGTCGCCGCGGTGGCCTGGGCCCTCTACTCGTTCTTCATCGGCCGGCTCGGCGGCCGGGCGTTCGAGCACAACGTCTGGGCCGGGTTGCTGCTGTCGCTCGGCATCACACTGGTCATCAGCGGCCTGGTCGAGGCGTTCCGGCGGATCCGCCGGTACCGGAACCGCCCGCGTCCAGGTCAGCGTCAGCCCGAACCGGCCGAACCGGCCGAACCGGCCGAGCAGGCTGATCCGGCCGATCAGGCTGATCCGGGCGACGACCGCGATCGGGTGGCTACTCCGGACCGCAGCGGGTAGAAGGCCGGCATGACGGATCGCGGGCGTGACCTGCTGCCCCCGGAGGACGCCACGTCCTGGGAAGAGTTCCAGGAGCGCTACGCCATCGAACGGGCCCGGTACGGGGTGACCGGCCGGTCCTGGAAGGACACCGGGCGCATCGTGGTCTCGGTCATTCCGGGGCTGGCCGCCGTCGTGTTCTGGGTCGCCTTCGCGCTGACCGGGGCCGGGGTGCGCTGGCTGCTGCTGGCCCTGGCCCTGCTGTGCACGCTGCTGTTCGCCTGGGCCCTCGGCGGGGTGCTGCGACGGCGGTGGCGGGCCGGCCGCCGCGGCCGCCAGCTGGACCGGCTGCGCGACGAGTGGCACGCCCGCGCCGAACGCGGCGAGCTCCCGCGGACCTCCCCCGACGGCCCGAAGGTGTGGCGGAACCAGATCCCCAACGAGGTGCCGGAAGGCAGGCACCCGGGGGGCTAGTTCGTGTCACTACTCAAATACCAATACGGCCCTGAGGGACTTTGGGCCTTGTTTGGGTGGACTTCGGTCCATTCTCATTGCTTCGCGCCGTCGCGACAATTAGCCGGGCCAGTCGGCGGGTTTGCGTCATTTCGCTGAAACGCGCTGGCTGGCGCCATTTGGGCGGGCCTTCGGCGCGACGGTGCGGCCGGGGCCCGGACGGCGGCTGGTGATCGGCGATCCAGTCCGCCGGCCGGTTGGTGACTTTTCATCGTCTGATTGATAACGTTCAGCCCTTATCGGGCTGTCGATACCGGTGCGCCTGATTACTTGTACTTCGTGAATGCCAGGAGCGAATGAGGGGGCCGGAGCCTGATCCCCGGCCGTCCCGATTTGGCTTTCGGCCCGATTTACCCGGCCGGTTCCCGGGCCGTCCCCGTGCGGCCTCCGGGCGCGGCTTGGCGTGAGCCCACCCGCGATCGCTACGCTGTGTTACCGAAAGGCCGGGAAAACGAGGCTTGGACCGGCCGGTCCCGAACGGTACCGTGCGAAAAGAGCGCGGTGAGCGCGACAACAGGTACGGAAGGTGATCCACAGCATGACCGCCTCGGACACCCCAGCTCCCGAGCTGGCGGATTCGCGGCGCGCCGAAGTCCGCTGGCCGCTCCGGGTCGGGGTGGCTCCGGCCCAGGCCAGTGAGTTCAGTCCCCGGCCGGAGACCGCGCCGAACGTCGCGGCGGCCCTGGTCCCCGGAGCCACGGTCGCGCTGGTGCCGAGCCGGACCGAGGGGCCAGCCAACCCGGACTGGAAGCGGTTGTCGGGCAAGACGCAGCTGGCGGTGGCCGCGGCCGAGACGCTGTGGCACTCCCGCCAGATCGAGCTGCTGATGTGGGTCACCGCGAACAGCCGGGCCTCCGTGCTGACCGCCTACGAGGAGGTGACCGCGGCCATCACCGGCATGGCGCCGGTGGGTACCGCGGAGCAGGTGGCGGCCCGGCTGCTGGGCTGGCTGGCCGAGAGCGGCCGGTCCTGGCTGCTGGTGCTGGACGACCTGTCGCCCACCGCCGACCTGCGCGGGCTGTGGCCGGCCGGCCCGGCCGGGCGGGTCCTGGTCACCGCCGCCGACTCGGCCACGGTCACCGAGGCCATGCCGCGGGCGACCCGGACCGTGCCGATCGGAGTGTTCAGCAGCCGCGAGGCCCTCAACTACCTGATGGGCCGGCTGAGCGCCGACCCGGACCGGCGGCTGGGCGCCATCGACCTGGTCCAGGAGCTGGGCTGCGAACCGCTGGCGCTGGCCCAGGCCTGCTCGGTGATCACCAGCTCGGCCTGGACCTGCCGCGATTACCAGGAAGCGTTCGTGCGGCGGCGGGAGCAGATGACCGACGGGTCCGGGGGCCGGCTGCCGGCCGCGGCGGTCAGCTGGACGTTCTGCTTCGAGCAGGCGGACTGGCTGTCACCGGACGTGCCGGCCCAGGCCCTGCTGGCCCTGGTCGCGCTGCTGGACGGGCACGCCATCCCGGCGGGCGTGCTGTCCGCACCGGCCGCCCGGGACTACCTGGCCAACTACAGCGGCGGGGCCCGGCCGGACCGGGACAGCGCGGGCCGGACCCTGCTGATGCTGGAACGAGCCGGCCTGGTCACCATCGACCGGACGACCGCGTCGCCCCTGATCAAGATGAGCACGGTGCTGCAGGGTGCGCTGCGCGGCACCATGCCGGAGGGGATGCTGGAGCAGTCGGCCCGGTCGGCGGCGGACGCGCTGCTGGAGGCCTGGCCGGCCGAGGAACCGCCCGCCTGGCTGGCCGAGAGCCTGCGGGCCTGCACGTCCAGCCTGTGGCACGCGGCCGGCGACCTGCTCTGGGCGGGCGGCTGTCACCCGGTGCTGATGCGGGCGGGCGACAGCCTGGACAACAGCCGGCTGACCGGCCCGGCCGCCGACTACTGGCGCGACCTGGCCTCGGTCAGCGAACGGCTGCTCGGGGCCGACCACCCGGACACGCTGGCCGCCGTGCAGAAGCTGACCGCCGCGTATCTCGCGGCCGGCCGCACCGCCGACGCGGTGCGCTGGGTGCAGTGGGTGCTGGACCGGCGGGCCCGCACCCTGGGCCGGGACCACCGCGACGTGCTCGCGGCCCGGCGCGACCTGGGGCACGCCCTGGTCGCCGCGGGCCAGCTCCAGGACGCGGTCGGGGTGCTGGAGCAGCTGGCGGCGGACACCGAGCGGCTGTACGGCCCGGACAACCTGGAGACGCTGGGGGCCCGGGACGAGCTGGCCGCCGCCTACCTGGCCATCGGGCAGCCGGCCGAGGCCGCCGGCCTGTACCGGGTCACGCTGTCCGGCCGCGAGCGGGTGCAGGGCGCCCGGCACCCGCAGACGCTGGTGACCCGGCAGGGCCTGGCCGACGCCAGCCTGGCCGACGGCCAGGTGAAGGACGCGATCAGCGCCTACAAGAAGGTGCTGTCCGGCCGGGAGAAGGAGCTCGGGCCGGACAACCTGCAGACCCTCGAGGTGCACGGCAAGCTCGGGGCCGCCTACCACACCCAGGGCAAGATGGCCTCGGCCGTGTCGTCCTACGAGCGGGCCCGGGACGGTTACGAGCGTGCGCTGGGCCCGGACAACCGCCTGACGCTGCGGACGTCGCTCCGGCTGGCCTCGGCGCTCAACGAGGTCGGCCGCATGGGCGATGCCCGGACGCTGCTCCGGGCCACGGCGGCCCGCTGCGAACGGGTCCTGCCGCCGGGCGACCCGCTCACCGCCGAAGTGCTGGAAACCCAGGAAGACATCGCCGGCCCGGAAGCCGGCAGTGGCGGCGGCAGCTGATCGCTGGCCGCTCATTCGCGGGTCAGCCGCCCGGGATTCGAAACACTTTCTGCTGAGTACGGCCGGGCGTTATTTCATTTCCAGAAAAGGCCGGCAATCCGAAACTAATTACCGGATTGGGCCAGAAAAATGACAGCGTTGTCGAATGACGCTAAGACCAGCCGGCCTTTTCCGTGATGTTCGCGCTCACATTTGCACCAGGGCGGGCGTGCGATCATCCCAGCGCACCAGCACGGTGCGGTGCGCCATTTGCCGGCCGTCGCCGGGCCGGATCCGGAAACGGCCGAACAGGGTGCTGGTGTCCAGAGCCAGGGCCGCCGCCCACAGGTCACCGGGACCGGCCTGGCGCAGGCAGTGCGCGGCCAGCGCCGCCGCGGCCACCGCCTGCACCGCCGGGTAGTCCGGCACCGTCCCGTAGTGCGCCGCGTACGCGGCCAGGAACACCGCTTCCGCCGGACCGACCCACGGGTCCCGGGCGGCCGGGCCCCCGGGGAACCACTGCCCCACCCCGTACACCCCGGCCGGGTCCACCCCGCTGGAACCGAACTCCCGCACTCCCGCCGCCACCGTGCCCACCACCCGGGGCGGCCGGCCGGCCGCCTGGGCCCGCCGGACCAGATCGACGTCCTCTTCGAAGCTGCCCGCGCCGAACAGGTCCCAGGGCCGGTCGCCGGGCGGCCACCCGGCCGCCGGATCCAGCCGGGCGGTGCGGAGCCCCAGCCGGGCGGCCGAGGCCTCCGCCCCCGCCGCCACCTGCCGGCCGAAGCGGCCGGTGCCGTGCGCGATCCACAGCGGGCCGCCGGACCGGGCGGCCGCCCGGTGCCGGATGAACGGTTCGGCGTACTCGCTGGCCGGGGACAGGATCGACACGATGTGCCCCGGGTGGGCCGTGATCACGTCGTCGCCGGAGCCACCGTGGTTCCACAGCAGCCAGCCGTGGCGCGCCGCCAGCCGCCCGGCCACCCGCATCAGGCCGGTCGAATAGGGCCCGAGCAGCACGTCGCACCGGCCGGCCACCCCGGGCAGCGCCTGGGCCAGCGTGTCCGGGTCACTGCGATCGTCGGCCACCGTGACGACGGCGCGCCCGTCCAGCTGGGCCCAGACGCTCAGGGCCTGCGCCGCCGGGCGGCCGAACCGGGCGTACCGGCCGGTCAGCGACAGGCACGCCCCGACCCGGAGGGTCCCGGGCCGGACGGAGTTGCCCCGGAGGGAGTTGACCACAGCTTGATTGTGACCGGTGCGCGGCGGTTGGATGGGGACGTGCAGCCTGATCGCGTGATGGCGCTGAGCGCGCAGCTGGTTCAGGTGCACCAGGGCCTGCGGGAGCGGCTCGCCGGCCTGCGCCAGCAAGCCGTGGCGGGCGCCCCGGAGATCAGCGCCGGCGACGGCCTCGGGCCCGGGGACCTGCTCGGTCACTGCCTCAGCTTCTGCCGCGCGGTCCAGGCTCATCACACCGGCGAGGACACCGGGCTGTTCCCGGCCCTGCAGGCCGCCGCACCGGAGCTGACGCCGGTCATCGTCAAGCTGGCCGAGGACCACACGCTGGTGGCCGGGATCCTGCAGCAGGTGCGCGAGCTGCTGGCGAAGCCGGCCGGCCCGGACAAACTGCGGCGTGAACTCGACGGGCTGACCGCCATCCTCGAATCGCACTTCGCCTTCGAGGAGCGCCGCCTGGCCGCCGTCCTGGACGCGCTCGGCCCCGACACCCGGTTCCCGGCCGTCTTCACCCTGCCGCCGACCGGATGAGCAGCCCAGCGGACTGCTTCGTCTGCCGCAAGCACCGGGACGGGGGAACGCTGCTGCCCGGCGGCCCGGTGGGCCAGGACGACCTGGTGGTGGTCTCCCACCTGTCCCCGGCCGCCCCGGGCCGGGCGGACCAGCCGGTCTACCTGGGCCACCTGTTCGTGGAGCCGCGCCGCCACGCCCCGGGCCTGGCCGACCTCACCGACGCCGAGGCCGAGCGGGTGGGCTGGTGGTGCAGCCGGGCCAGCCGGGCGCTGCGCGACGGGACCGGGGCCGAGCACGTCTACGCGGCGGTGATCGGCGACGGCGTGCCCCACCTGCACGTCCATCTGCTGCCGCGGTATCCGGGCACGCCCCGCGAGTACTGGTGGGACCGGGTGGACGAGTGGCCGGACGCCCGGCGGGGCCGGGCACCGGAGATCGCCGCGCTGGTCCGCCAGCTGAGGGCCAGCGTTCAGGCCGGGACCACGTAGGGGAAGGTGTCCCGGCGCTGGCCCTTCGCGGTCGACGGCTGGAGCCCGGACGGCACCGCGCTGTTGGTGACCAGGGACAGCATCGCCTCGGGGGCGTTGTCGGCCATGGTCCGGCCGTTGCGGGCGCCGAAGCCGTAGACCGCCGGCGTCCCGACCACGTACGACAGCACGTCCGGGAACAGGTCCCGGGCCACCGCCTGCCCGTAACCCTGCGGGTCGGCCGAGGTTCCGCTGGCCGCCACCACCGCCGCGACCTGGTCGCCGAGGTACTTGCCCGCCGCGCTGACGTCCTCGGACGGGTGCCGGGCATTGGCCGGGTCGGAGAAGTCGGTGTCGTTCGGCCAGAAGATCGGCCACATCATCGGGTGCCCGGCCCGGTTGATCTGCCGCCAGCCGCCCGCGTCGGTGGCCAGCTTGGTGGCCGCCCACACGCCGGTCCGGGCGCCCGGCCGCAGCAGCGCGTCCTGGTGCGGGATCTCCAGCACGATCGAGTAGACGAAGCTGCCGGCGAAGCTGTTCTGGGCGTGGCCGGGCTGCCAGCCCGACAGGTCGGGGGCCGTCCCGCTGGCGATCGCCCCGTTGACCAGGGCCAGCAGCGACAGGTCGATGTAGAACGAGTCGGCGATGCGCCCCGCCCACAGCCGGGTCCCGTCCGCGCTGGCCGTCTCACCGGTCCGGCCGGTCAGCACCAGGTCACCGGGGGCGGCGTCGTCGCGGGCCGCCGCGCCGGTCAGTATGTGCAGCTGCAGCGGCTGGTGGCCGTCCGCGTCCGGCTCGGCGAACGACACCCGGTAGGTCAGGGTCTCGAAGTCGGCCCCATCGAAGTGCACCTTGAACTCATAGCGCGCCTCGTGGTGGAAACCCGGCTCCGAATGCAGGCCGTTGACGTTGGAGTTGACGTCCATGATGAGCACCGTGCTGCCCTCGCCGGGGAACACGTACAGGTCGTCGAGATACAGCTGACCGGTCTGAGCGGCCAGTGGCGTGTCGAGGTGATGCGACACCGTCGTTCCCTTCTCTCCGGGGCGATTGACGCGCAGGCGCCGCATTCACGATGCGCGATGCGGCGCCGGTTGTCACGAAAACAACGGCCCAACATCAGGTGACCGGTCCGGGCGCGGCCGGTCAGGAGGCCAGGCGCGGCACCCGGCCCATCAGGTAGAACTCCTCGTTCGGCAAGGTCTTGGTGAAGTGGGCCAGCCGGTTCGACAGGGCGAAGAACGAGCTGATCGAGCCCACGTCCCAGATGTCGTCGTCGGTCAGCCCGTGCGCGCGCAGCGAACCCAGCAGCTCGTCATCGATGGTCCACGGCTCGACGGCCAGCCGGACGGCGACCTCGATGATGGCCCGCTGACGGTCGTCGAGTTCGGCGGTGCGCCAGTCGGTGGCGACCTGGTCGGCGATCCGGGGATTGCGGGTCCGGATCCGGGCGATCGCCCCGTGGGCCACCACGCAGTACAGGCAGTGGTTCTCCGCGCTCGTGGCCACCACGATCAGCTCGCGGTCACCCTTGCTGAGCGCGGGCGTTTCCTTGTCCATCAGCGCGTCGTGGTAGGCGAAGAACGCCCGCCATTCGGCCGGCCGCCGGGCCAGGCTGAGGAAGATGTTGGGCACGAAGCCGGACTTCTCCTCGACCTCCTTGATCCGGGACCGCAGGTCTTCGGGCAGTTCATCCAGCTCGGGTGCATCGAACATGCTTCCCACCCTAAGCGGGAGCCGCCGGGACGCACGGGTCAGGCGTCCGGCGGGCATCGGGCTCCTGCGCAGATGTGGTGGCCCATAGTAGTGACATGAAAACGCGTCGTGCCCTGAACGTCATCGAGGTGAGCGGCCAGCAGTTTCTGCTGGCCGCGACCGCGGGGGACGCCATTCATCTCGCAGGCGAAGCAGGCCACCAGGAAACCGGGAAGGCTGCCGTCCCGGGCCAGCACGTCAAGGACTTCCAGCGGACCTACGACCGGGCCGCGATCCTGGCCCCCCACTGGCGGGAAACAACCCTGTGCGGGCGGCCCTGGATCCTCATGGAAGCAGAGCGGGACGATGAGCAGGACGGCGAGGCCGCGTACGTCCCGTCATGCCGCCGCTGCCTGGCCCTGCTGGACAGGCTCTTCCCCGCTCCACCGCTCAACGAGAGGTTCCCGCTGATCGTCCAGATCATCGCCGACGCCATCGTCGAGCACGGCACCGCGGAAATGCTCGGCGTTCCCGGGGATCAGCAAGCCGCTCTCCGCCGGGAAGTCCGGACGGAGATAAAGCAGCGGACCGGTTTCGGGCTGACCACCCACGCGCACGAAAGCATGGTCATTTTCGTCTGCGACCCCATCTATCAGCGGCACGCTGAGGAGCACTCGCGGCGCACGGCCGAAACGATGAACGCGATCTCCGACGGCGATCCCCTGCCTGAGCCACCACCCACCCGCCTGTCGTGGGGGGCCTGGGCGGCCTCCTGACCAACGGGGCCTTCAGGGCCGGAGCAGGAGCTTGCCGCGGGGGTGGCCGGTGAGGCTCAGCTCCATGGCGGCGCGCCAGTCGTCCAGGTCGAAGACCTCGGCGATCGGCACCGTGAACCGGCCGGCCGCGGCCAGCGGCGCGAATTCGGCGAACACGGCGCCCCGGTCGTAGGGCTGGTACACCTCTTCGTGGAAGCTGTCGCGCACGCCGAGCTCGGCCGCCGCCTCGAAGTCGGAGATCGTGAGGACGCGCTTCGGGTCCCCGCCGGCGATCTGGATCAGGCTGGGCAGCGCGCCGCCGACCGGTGCGGTGTTGAGCACCAGGTCGACCGGGCCGCCGCTGATGGCGCCGACCCGTTCGGCCATGCCGTCCCCGTAGCTGGTCACCTCGGCGCCCAGGTCGCGCAGCCGCTGGGCGTTGGCCGGCCCGGCCGTGGCGATCACCCGGGCGCCGCGCAACAGGGCGATCTGGGCGGCGGCGAACCCGACGGTGCTGCCGGCCCCGTGGATCAGGAACGTTTTCTCTGCGGACAATCCGAGCTGGAGGAGATGACGGTAGGCGGTCTCCAGCGCCATCGGCAGCGCGGCCGCCTCGTCCAGCCCGAGCCCGGCGGGCACCGGCGTCCACTGGTCCATGACGGCCCAGCCGGACGCGCCGGCCGTCGGGGTGCCCCGCCAGTCGGCGGTGCCGAACATCACGTCGCCCACTGCGACGCCGGTCACGCCGTCGCCGGCCGCGTCGACCGTGCCGGACACGTCGATCCCGATGCCCCGGGGCAGCTGGCCCGGGAACAGGCCGCGGCACAGCGCCCAGTCGGCCGGGTTCAGCCCGCAGGCTTCCACCCGGATCCGGATGCGGCCGGGTCCCGGATCCGGGACGTCCACCGTCTCCAGGTGCAGGACCTCGGCGGGCTCGCCGTATTCGTGAAAGCGCACGGTGCGCATGGTGTCAGTCATCTGGGTCTCCGTCGGTGGGGCGGTCAGGCGGGCTGGGAGGCGAAGTAGTCGCCGAACTCCATGTCCTCCAGCAGCGTCGGGTGGGCCGGCGCCCAGCCGAGCCAGGCCCGGGTACGGGCGCTGGAGGCGGGCGCGTCGGTGGCGAAACACCGGGCCAGGAACGGGTCGCCGACGTGCTCGGCGGTCTGCTCCAGGGTCAGCGAAACGGTGGGGAGCTGCAGGATCCGCCCGATGAGGTGGGCGATGGTCTCGAAGGTCACGGCGCTTTCGCCGGCGCCGTGCAGGGCGGTGCCGGCCGGGGCCTGCTCCAGGGCCAGCCGGAAGAGGCTGGCCGCGTCGAGCCGGTGGACGGCGGGCCAGCGGTTGGCCCCGTCACCGGTGTAGGCGGAGACGCCGTTCCGGCGGGCCGCCGCGATCAGCATCGGGATGAACCCGAAGTCGCCCGGGCCGTGCACGGTGGGGGCCAGCCGCACGATGCTGGACCGGACGCCGCGATCGGCGAAGGCCAGGCAGGCCTGCTCGCCGGGAACGCGGAAGTGGGCCAGGGACCCGGGGTCGGGCGCGTCCGTCTCGGTGCTGACCCGTCCGGCGGCCATGGCGAACGTGCCGGACGTGACGACGAACGGCTTGCCCGAGCCGACCAGGCCCCGGCCCAGCGCCTCGATGGCCGTCACGTCGCGCCGGACCAGATCCTCCGGGTCGGCGAAGCTGCCGCCGAAGGCCATGTGGATGACCCCGTCCGAGGCCCGGGCCCCCTCCTGCAGGCGGCCGTGATCCGCCAGCGAGCCCGGCAGCACCTGCGCGCCGAGGGCCTGCAGGCGGGCCGCCGCGTCGTCCGAGCGGGCCAGGCCGGTGACGGTGTGACCGGCCGCGATGAGCTCGGCGACGACCGCCGGGCCGGTCAGCCCGGAACCGCCGGTGATGAAGACGTGCATGCTCGTCTCCTTGCGCAAGCGAAGAAGCTAAAATCGGATCGTGTTCCGTTTACCTGAGCCACGGTAGCATAAGTGGAGCGTGATCCGTTTTGACTGACGCCGACGTCCGGCCGCCACGCGCGGATGCGGCCCGCAACCGCGACACGCTGCTGGCCGCGGCCACCCGCGCGTACGCCGCCGCCGACGACGAGCCGTCGATGCGGGCGATCGCCCGCGAGGCCGGGGTCGGGATCGCCACGCTCTACCGGCACTTCCCGACCCGTGAGTCACTGGTCGACGCCGTCTACCAGGATCAGGTGGAGCGCCTGACCGCCGGGGCGCGCGAACTGCTGGAGCAGCTGCCGCCGGCCAGGGCCATGCGCCGGTGGATGGACCTGTTCGGCGACTGGCTGGCGACCAAGCACGGCATGCTCGACACCCTCCAGGCCATGCTCGAAACCGGCGAGATCGCGCACGCCCAGTCCCGTACCGAGCTGCTCGACGCCATCACCACGATCCTCGACGCCGGCGTCGCCGCCGGCGACCTGCGCCCCGACATCAGCGCCGAGGACATCGCGGCCAGCCTGACCGGCATCTTCACCGTCACCGGCCTGCCGCGCAATCAGGCCCAGGCCGACCGGCTGCTGAACCTGCTCATGGACGGGCTCCGGCCCCCGGCCCGCTGACCGGTCAGGGTCGCGCTGGCCGGAGCATGCAGGTGATCGGGGGGCAGGTCCCGGCCTGCGCCTGTGCGGTGATCTCGAAGCCCAGGCGCTCGTAGAAGGGGATCGTGCGGGGATTCGGGGTCTCCAGATAGGCCGGCCAGTGACTCTGGTCCACCACAGCCAGGGCTAAGTGGGATGAGCTTCCGTCATCTGGCCCAGCACCGCGGACATGACGTCATGCTGATCGGGGTCAACGGTGCTCCCTCGAAGGCCCGGCCGCCGAAGGCCACCAGGAACCGCGGAAAAGACTGCAGGTAGTGGTCCGGCTGCGGGTACAGCTGATAAGAGCACAGTTCCCGCGGTTGCGATGCGGGCTGGCGGTAGGAAGGTGGGACGTGCCCGTCTTACACTGATCGTATGACGGCTACAACCATAAGCTTTCGCGCCGACGAGCAGACGGTAGCCGAGCTCCGCCAACTGGCCGGAGACGGGAATCTGTCCGATGCGATCCGCGAGCTGATCCATGCGCAGTACATCGCCCGGCTCTACACGCAGGCCGCCCGCGACGCCGAAAGACTGCGCGACGACCCGCACGACCTGGCCGAGATCAAGGCGGTCAACGAAGACCTGGATGACATCAGTGCGTGGTGACCTCTACCGGCTGCGCCCCGCCAAGGACACGGCCGGGCACGAGCAGCGCGACCCGAGGTACGCGGTGGCCATCCAGAGCGACCACGTTCCGCTGTCCACTCTGATCGTCGCCCCGACCTCCACCAGCGCGCAGCCCGCCGTCTTCCGCCCCGAGATCGAGATGGACGGCACCCGGACCTATGTGCTCGTCGACCAGATGCGCGCCGTCGACGCTACCCGGCTGGGTGATTTCGCGGGCCGCCTGGACGCCGTCGAGACCGGGGAAGTCGATCGGGCGGTCCGGTTGATACTCGGCGTCCTCTGACGGCGTCCTGGGTCATGGCTGCGGCGTTCGACCAGGTAGATCGGGCTGGCCGCGCCCGGTCCTGAAAGGCTGGGGCCATGAGCAGGTGGCGCACCCGGTTCGGGTCATGGCCGTCCAGCCCGGCCTGGCCCGGGCTGATCACCCGGCAGCAGCTGTTCCTGGCGGCGAAGACGGCGGTCGCCGCCGGGCTCGCCTGGGTGGCGGCGCTGGCGGCCGATCCGCACAGCCGGCCGTACTTCGCGCCGCTGGCGGTGCTCCTGGTGGTTCAGCCGACCGTCTACGACTCCCTCTCCCGGGCCTTCCAGCGCGTGGTCGGGGTCGTGGTGGGGGTCACCGCCGCGCTGACGGTGAGTCACTGGCTGGCCCCGGATGCCTGGAGCATCGGCATCATCATCTTCGTGGGGCTGCTCCTGGGCTGGGCCGTTCGCCTGGGCCCGCAGGGCGCGGTACAGGTGCCGGTCAGCGCCCTGCTGGTGTTCCTGGTCGGACGGGCGACTCCCGGTTACGGGGGCGAGCGCATCGTCGACACCCTGATCGGCTCCGCCGTCGCCGTGATCGCCGTTCTGCTCAGCCCGTCCGCGCCCGGGCCTGACGCCGTCATGGCCAAGGCGCTCACGCCACTGCGCCGCTGCACCGAGATCCTGCGCGAAGTCAGCACGGGCATCGGCTCGTCCTGGACCCCCGGCCAGGCGGCCGCCTGGCGGCAGGACGCCATGACGCTGATCGACACCATCGCCACGGCCCGCCGCGAACACCAGAGTCATCAGCTGAGCAGCCGGTGGAACGTCCGGGCCCGCCGGGAACGGATGGCGCTCGGCCGGGCGGACGAGGCGCTCCGTTCCGGCGAGCGCATCGCCATCTACACCCGGTCGATGGCCCGGGCCCTGGTGGACGGATCGGACAAGGCCCATCCGATGCCGGCCCTGAGCGCCATGCTGGCGAAGACGGCCTCGGCCACCGAGGCCTACACGGTGTGGGTCGCCTCGGCGGGGACTCCGGCCGACCGTCAGCGTCTGGCCCAGGCGATCAACGACGCCGATGACACTCTCGGCAGCACGTTCACCCGGGTCCAGGAGCGGTGGGGCAACGACCCCGCGCAGTGGCTCACGTTCGGGACGACGCTGGCGATGAGCCAGCGGATCCTGGCCGAGGCCGGGCGCCCCCTCGACTCAGCCGAGCGCGAGCCGGCCTGACCGCCGTTCAGACCAGGACTCCAGCTACGGCCGGACCGCGAGCCGAAAGGCCGCCAACACAAGAAAAAGCCCGGATCGCGAGCTTGGATCCGGGCGTTTTAACTGGTCAGAGACGGTGGTCAGGGGCGGGGTCGAACCGCCGACCTTCCGCTTTTCAGGCGGACGCTCGTACCAACTGAGCTACCTGACCGTGGGGGCTGACGGTACCGCCGCTCTCCCAGAGCGGTCCTGACGGGATTTGAACCCGCGACCTTCACCTTGACAGGGTGACGAGCACTCCGAGCTGCTCTACAGGACCTTGC
>Ga0209112_10000037_pt1 | contig 20024 bp, 32 predicted proteins | sample TexAe_OM3H0_O3_FD_187947 | JGI IMG/M metagenome (GOLD analysis project Ga0209112, IMG submission 187947) | Forest soil microbial communities from Davy Crockett National Forest, Groveton, Texas, USA - Texas A ecozone_OM3H0_O3 (SPAdes) (version 2) | ecosystem: Environmental > Terrestrial > Soil >...
GCATTCTTCACAAGGGATATTACCGATGGGCTCAAATGGGCCCAGCGTTGCCAGTGGAATATTTGGCCGATGATCACCAATAGGCCCAGTGTTGCCGGTAGAATTTTGTCGATGATCTCCAATGGGCCCAGTACGATTGGGGAGTGAACGCACCGATGGCTTTCAATGGGCCCAGCATTCTTCACAAGGAATATTACCGATGGGCTCAAATGGGCCCAGCGTTTCTGGTGGAATATTTGGCCGATGATCTCCAATGGGCCCGGCGTTGCCGGTAGAATTTTGTCGATGATCTCCAATGGGCCCAGTACGATTGGGAAGTGAACGCACCGATGGCTTTGAATGGGCCCAGCATTCTTCACAAGGGATATTACCGATGGGCTCAAATGGGCCTAGCGTTTCTGGTGGAATATTTGGCCGATGATCACCAACAGGCCCAGCGTTGCCGGTGAAATTTTGTCGATGATCTCCAATGGGCCCAGTACGATTGGGAAGTGAACGTACCAATGGCTTTAAATGGGCCCAGCGTTGCTGGTGGAATGTTCGACTGAATCCAGGCCGATGATCACCAATGGGCCCAGCGTTGCCGGTGAAATTTTGTCGATGATCTCCAATTGGCCCAGTACGATTGGGAAGTGAATGTATCAATGGCTTTGAATGGGCCCAGCATTCTTCACAAGAGATACCACCGATGGCTTCAGATGGGCCCAGCGTTGCTGGTAGACTATTTGGCCCATGATCACCAGTGGGCCCATCATTCTCCATGGTAGTAGCACCGATGGTCTCCCATGCGCCCAGCGTTGCTGCTGGAATATTTTGTCCATGATCTCGAATGGACCCAGTACGATTGGGAAGTGAACGTACCGATGGCTTTGAATGGGCCCAGCATTCTTCACAAGGGATATTACCGATGGCCTCAGATGGGCCCAGTGTTGCTGGTCGAATATTTGGCCGATGATCACCAGTGGGCCCATCTTTCTTCACGATTGTAGTACCGATGGTCTCCAATGTGCCCAGCGTTGCCGGTGGAATATCTGGTCTCCCATAGACGCGGGAATCCTCACCGTTGTAGGGCTGATGGTCTCGAATGCGCCCAATAAAATTGGTGGGTGACCGTACCGATGGCCTCAGATGTGCCTAGTGTTTCTGGTGGAATATTTGGCTGACGATCACCAATAGTCACATCATTATTCTTCACGATTGTGGCCCAGATGGTCTCCAATGGGCCCAGCGCCGTGCTGGAGGATTGTTTGGTCGATGCTCTCCCGTGGGCCCGGGACTCCTCACAATTGTAGCGCTGACGGTCTCCAATGGGCCCAGCGGAATTGGGAGGTGACTGTACCGATGGCCTTGAATGCGCCTCAGCATTCTGCACAAGGAATACTACCGATGGCCTCAGATGGACCAGTGTTGCCGGTAGAAAAATTGGCCGATGATCTCCAATGGGCCCAGTACAATTTGGTAGGTGACCGTACCATTGGCTTTGAATTGGCCCGGCATTCTTCTCAATGGATACTACCAATGGTCTCAGATGAGCCCAGTGTTGCCGGTAGAACAGTTAGCCGAACCAATTTGCGCTACCATTTGAAGAATTCTGGGCTCATCGAACATCATCAACAAAATGTTCCTCTGGCAACACTTGAGGTACAGTATCCCTTACAAGGAAACTTAACCCATTGGAGACCATCGGCACTACTATTTTGAAGCTGGGCCCATTGGAGATCATCGGCCAAATGTTTCGCCGGCAACATTGGGGCCATCTGGGTCCATCGGTAGTATCACTTGCGAGGAACGATGGGCCCATTCAAGGCCATCAGTACGGTCACCTCCCAAATTGTACTGGTCCTATTAAATACCATTGGCACTACCATTTTGAAGAATTTTTGGCCCATTGGATTCTACCGGCCCATCTGAGGTCACCGGTAGTATCCCTTGTGGGCACAGAGGATAGAGATAATATGTGGGCCGACAAATGATGCTACCAAGATGATATGAGGTTAGTATCAGATCCTTCAGAAGCTCGAATCGGCCCATTCTCAACCTATAACGCAGCTCCCAATGACCCAGGCACCACAAACGACCTCCAGCAAGCCTGGCGTCATTCATGTCCTTAACCAATGGTCTCTTCAAACCTTTCCAATTGTTTCTTTACACTTTAAAAAAACGCTATTTGTATATTTGAAAATATACAAGGATGGGCCTACTCTATGAGGTTCTCCACCTCCATTTTGTCCAAGTCGTTAATTATTCCGTCAACGACCTCACTCATCTTGTGCTCATCGGCATATATCTCCCTACACATTTCACGAATACTTGTGAGCCTGCGCAATTCGTGACGCATAGCCATTGTGGTCGCGGGCGTGGCTTTAACCAAAGTCAAAGGGTTCTAGGCCGCAGATGGTCAATATTTGCTATACCGGCTAGGAACTGATGCCGGTGAGCATACCGGTTCAAGAGCACCTCCCTCCTCGTCCGGTATCTCCGAGTCAGAAGAAGATGGAGCGCGCTCTCCCAAAATATAACCTGTAACAAAAGAGTTAGGCACGTTACAATAATTGAATATGTGACTCGCGATTTTTTGTCGAAGGACCGCCAGCTGACTCTTCAGCCTTGGCACCGGTAGACGGAAGGGGTCGTGTCCCAACGTCCTCTTGCGTTGTCGCCAGTGCACCCCTTGGTTTGCCAAAGTACGAACCGGAATCTATAGGCTGAGATAAATCTGAACTGAAGACTTTCTCGTTATTGGTGGAGGACTGAGGCGAGTTGATAAACTTACTGCGGCAATGGTTCTCCCATCTCGGGTGTCACCTCCAGTTGCGGCAGTAGGGGTTCTGTCCCCTGGCCCTGCACCGTTGGGAACAGCGCCACGGCCATACTAGCGTCCTCTTCATCTTCTGTAAGATCGCCCATGCCGTATCTGCGTAGGTTTCTGGGAGAGGAAACATCTGAATCGCCGTCTTGGACTTCCGGCGAGGGTGGCACGTCCATATTCCAATCTCCCTGGCCTTCAGATGAGGTTGGCGAACCCTTGGACGAACCCATGCCGTAACGGCATCGATTTCCTCCTGGTGAGGCCATCGAGCCCTCCTCACTTTCGGGTGAAGACGCGACATCCACCCCAAGGTCTCCAATATGCTGAGTGCGAAGAGAGAGGAAAGGACGTGATGGAGGCATGAGTGAATCGAGCAGTGCGCGACGAGTTATGAGGGCAACTTTGGTTGCTACTAGATCATCCAAAAATAAGTCATGCCGAGAAACCACTTACTAATTTGCATCTTACTCCACATTGGAAATTCGGCAAGCGTGGAATTTAAACTTCAACGTGACGTTGAACTTATCTTTCTCTTTCTCCAACACACATGGACTCTCTCATGAACTCCCTCCTCGCTACTGCATCTCGCGTCGAAGCCGCTGTGGAGAGCTATGTCTCGGTATCGCATACTCCCAACGACGGCGACAAGGAGAAATGGACCCGACAGTTCAAATACGAGATGGTAAGCGCTTCATTGTGTAGTGACATTCTAATCCCGATTTGACCTAGGACACCGCGAATGACCAATTCAAGGAGTACAAGAAAAACCACGGGCGTTGGCCACCGCTTCATCCCACCCTGGCGGCGCTGTCCATAGTGCTCCATAACCGTACCGACTTCGCCGAGATCCGCAGGAACCACCCCGATCTGCACACGCACAGGTACTACAAACCCTGGAACTTCCCCCCCGACATTTCAAACCTCCTACCTCCGCTGGCAGAACGCTGGTGGGACCGTCTCGGTAAGTCAGGATCAACCCTCTCTTGCTTGTTCTCACCCCCTGCATAGCTGCCCGGGCTCAGCAAGTCGCAGTGCCCAATGTCAATCTACCCGTCCAGCCCAAGCCGACCTCCAACGAGCCTGGGGATATAGAGGATGTGGATGAGTTAATGGAGGACGATTACCTTCCGGTGAGTAATTAGTTTTTTATTATCTTTTTACTTTCTCACTATCATCACAAGCCTGCGCCGCCACCCAAGACAAAGAAGCGGAAGGACCCTTCACATCCAGAGCCAGAGCTCGCTACTGCGAAGCGCCACGCTAGCTCTTCTCAGCGGCAATCCGAGGGCCTGGCCCAGACTTCCACAGCTAACCCGGACAACTTTGAGGTGAGTGTCCGTTCTTCTAGGCTTATCACTTTATTAAACGGGATAACAGTGCGAAAATTGCGTAAAATGGGGCGAGATCTGCGTGCCAGGTGAAGTCCGTCCGTGCACCCGGTGCACCGAGAAGAAACTCAAATGCAGTCTCATGCCGACAAATGAGAAAACGGGCAGGCCAGATCGCCGGAAGCTGTCGCCGGAGGAGATGCGGAAATGGCGTCTTCGTCAGCGCGACTTGCGCAGCTCCAAGGTGGCAAAGGGTAAGCAGGCAGCAACGGGGTCTAAAACGTCGCCATCGACGATGCTTGAGGGCCTTCAACTCGACAGTGGATCCTCTCTTGCAGCCTCAGAGTCGGCCCCGACTCCTTCAGATTCTCCTGCTCAAGCTCCTGCTGCAGCTTGTGACCCCTCTCGCGAAGCGCTTTTTATCAAGCTCCCCCCCCTCAAGACTCTTCGCCAGGCTGCCTCCTTTCAAGCTACCGCAAACCCCGATGCCGCTCCCCCACGTGCGAAGACTCCCCTATTCCTACCGTCTCCCTCCCCTGCTCCGCACTCCCTCCCCCGTGCCATCTCCCCCGTTTTTACTGCTCCTCTTTCTGTGGTCTCCCCCACTCCAGCGGTCTCCGCCCATGCGGCCTCCTCCACTCCAGCGGTCTCTGCCCACGCGGCCTCCCCCACTCCGGCGGTCTCCGCCCACACGGCCTCCTCCACTCCGGCGGTCTCCATTCACGTGGCCTCCTCTACTCCGGCAGTTTCCACTCATGCAGCCTCCCCCACTGCGGTCTCCACTCACGCGGCCACCTCCACTCCTGCGCCCGCCTTGCCAACCATCACCATATCTCACGAGGCGCCGCAGGACTCACACTCGTCGCCCACTTCTTATTGGCAGGCCGGCGTCACGCAAGCACCCATTCAAAATGCTGACCGGCTTGCGTTGCTGGAGAGGCGGATGGACGCCGTTGAAGAGTGGATGGGTCAGGTAGATGAGTGGAGGCGCAAGGACGAAGAGTTCAAACGCCAACTTATTGAGGAGTTGAGGGCGAAACGTTTGTAAATCCATCCCTTCTATTTCTCTTGCTGTCATCACAAAGTTGTCATGTATATATCAATCAAGGATAGAGAAGTAATTTTATTGATTGGACGACCACATTGGAAAGTACTAGGAGGAACGGGCAACATGAAAAAATATTATTATGGAGAACATCGAAAGACCAAAAGCAATGATATTTTTTATGAGCTAAAATCGCTCTTAGCGCCGTCCTCTCTTTCCGGTATTCGTTATACTGCTCCTATTGTAATTTTTTTAACTTTAGACGCAATAAGAAATGTGACACTCACGCCTCCTTCGCCCGCTCCGTAGGCCGTGTAGTACGCGATGAGCGCCGAGTTTCAGACTGCTGCACAGTTTCTGGGTGGCCTCCAGTCTTCCGACGTTTGTGTGGGAGGGCATCAGTAGCCCCTTTACGCTTGCGCAGCAACTCTTGGCCCTTTTTGGCAGCCACCTGAAGGAGATTTATTGAGTTTCGCGGCGCCTATCAAAAAATTACTTCGCTTACTTGGTCCTTGCGGGGTTGCTCCTCAGGAGACTGGGATGTTGAGCTGGAGGCATGAGATACAAGACCGGTAGATGCCCCAGCGGCTTGGTTGGTTTTCGAAGTGGTAGTGAGAGGGCGAGCACGCGGGCCCGTGTGAGGGGTTGGGTGGTCAAGTGGATGTTGCACTCTATCTTCCTCTGTTGGCAGCTCTCCAGTGGTCTCGGCAACTTGGCCACGCCTCCGGCAGTTGGCATTGGCATTAGTTTGAGGCGGTGAATGCTATATTTAGGGTGACAGGTGTGAGCGTCTACTGCCATAATGGTTCAAGAGCTAACTTACGTTGCCGGTAACGTTTGCTCCGCTTTCTCCAGGGACATTCACGGTATCTTGGGGAATCCATTTCAATCAATTTACTGGCGTCAATCAAGGATGGTTGTCAAGGCCCACTTACCAGCTCTCTCAACCTCAGGCTTCTTGAATCGGAAAGGGACCTCCCCACAAGCATGCCTACGTATCCAGTGTTTGAGGAGTTCATCGGCATCCTGGAGACGGAGGTGGTGGTACTGAGTTAGATTCACGCCACGAGGCAGGTACTTGGAGAGGATGAAATCGCCAGGGGCATTTTTCAATTTGGTCCACGGTATTCTTTTCTTTCCGCCGCCCAGTGCAATTTCTAAATGCGTGTAGGTAATTGGGCTCGCTGCAAGTACTGAAACACACTTACGGTACATCATAGTCATATATTTTCCAATGAAAACTTTCTTGTATTCAAGCGTCTTCGGTTTGATTGATTCCCAACTTGGCAGCTTGGGATATCCTTGGGCGTCCAACTGCAGCACAATATTTGGCGTCTTTAGCTTGTTTTCTTGGCTGCCATCGCAAGGATGTACCCCTCAAATTGAGTTACGTTAGCTTACTACTCTGGAAGCGAAATAGAGTCGAACCAAACTTACCGAAGGACTCGGCAGTCCATTTCGAGAAATCATCGACCAACGGGTCTTGATGCCACAATTTGTTGCGTTCCTTGAAGGAATCCAAACCCAGATTCTCATTGTTATAGCTATGGTGGAACGTTTGAACGTATGAGGGTGAAGTTGATTGAATACGTACAGCGCGATCGTGGGTTCGCCTTCAGCATCGCGGTACCCTGCCAAAATGGCAAGCCGCACTCCAAACTTGTGGAACATGGTCTCAGAAAAGTCCCGGAGTACATTTTGCCCATGTTTCGCAAACATCCTTCGTCATATGATGAGATTTTGTCAGTTTTTATCGGATCAAATTATAAGTATGCGCATACCGCATCTGCTGTCGAGCAGGGGGCTGATGCTCCGTCCATTTCTTCGCCTCCGCTCGGTATTTTACCCGGGTATCGTCGTCCAATTTCTCCTCAAGAATCTTGAGGGCCTTTTTGTAGCAGCAAAGGTAAGCCACAGATCCCGCCTTATCGTTGGACATCTCGGTAGCCATCTTGTCGAGCTCGTCGCGATGGAAGTGGACCAAGATATCGTTATATGTCCACTTTTTGGAAAACATGGGCGTCTTTCGTCGTTTACCGGGCTTTCCCCCCAGATATCGGCAAACAAGCTACAAAAGGTAGGTATTAGGAAGGAAACCCAAGCTGTGGTTGCGCACGTACTTTCTCTATCAGCTCTCTGTTGAAATCGACGCCACCTGCCCAAGTTCGTTTGACTTCTTCGATACACTCCTGAACGATGGCCGGCCTGGTTGCTGAGAGCGCATGCCTGTATTCGTATATTCGTTCCTGGATCATGGCGACTTGCTCATCAGTCAGCGGGATTCTCGATCTTTCATGAAGGTAAGTGAAATTGAGGACATATGGGTATACAAAGAGGATACGCACATATCTTCTTCGCCTAGACCATTTGCCTCCTCGGCATTGGCCTCGTCATCACCAGTGGGCTCGGCATTGGCCTCATCGTCACCAGCAGGCTCGGCATTGGCCACATTGCCACCGGCATCAAAGGCGTCGGCCCCATCGTCACCGGTAGTCTGGTCACCAGCAGCATCGTAGTCGCCAGTAGTCCCATCGTCACCGGTAGTCCCGTCTCCCCAGACACCAACAGTCATGTTGGCTATGTAATCCCCGCGAAGAATCACGTCATCGCCAGACGCCATTGACATCTCGTCCCAAGAGCAGTCTGATGAGGAGTCTGAGTAACAATAGTCCTCGTCCTCGGAATCGTCTCCCGGCCATTTGGAAGGGGAACGGACTGAAAAAGTGCGAGCAGCAGCTGTGGCGGTAACGCGAGCCATTGAGATAAAAAAGCAGGACGAAGAATCGGTGGATAGTTCGTGGAAAGATAGACTGAATGGCTAGGCTATTCAGTGGCTCTATGTATACGTCGTATCACGTGCCGAAAAGTTTTTGTAAAGTTCAGCGACTCGCCCCTACTGTACTGACCCTGAACCCCCTCCAAGTTCTTTGACGGTTAGGAAATGGAGGGTATCCAGGTAGCGACCCCCGCGCTCACTCCCCTGAGTCTTTCCAATCTCTGCGCTCGATATCTCCAAAATAGGTTCCGATTTATATTGAATGCGCGCTCATCTCAGTCGTCTCAGTCGGTAAATTTGACTGCGGCGCCACAAGATCTGCCCAAGATGCTACCGTTACCTTTAGCATCAGAACTGGATTGCATTGCGCACACTCTTGTGGATGCGTTCCTCAACCCTGGTCAGTGTTCATCGAGACACTCAAAGTATATATTCTAATATAGTGAGCAGTAAAGGTGAGGTGGGATGTTACTCGTTACGCAGAAAAAATTCCAAAAAATGCGGCAAATTCGCAATCGAAAGCTGGACAGGATGCCGAGGCTAGTCTCAGAAAGAGATACCCTCCCCTGGATGACTCCAAGGTTGGCTCAGCTCTTGGCTCGGCTGTCGGAGTTCCCTTTTCTAGGCCTTGCATTGTTGTGGATATGCAGGGAATTATATTGGCATGGTATCTTCCAGGGGTCCTGAATGATTCTAGGCAGGTAAGCTTTTCCGTCCTGTCAGAGCGCCGGGTCCAATACACTGCATGTCAGAGAGAAATGATGGCAGCAGCGGGGAAGTTGACTAAATCGCGAAACAAGCGTCCATCAGAAAGTAAAGCAGGCACCTCTTGGCGGATCAACTCCAGAAATTTTCCTAAGGAAGCAGAAGGTCCCCAGCTTGCCCTGAACCTAGTGGCCGCATGGTTTGAACAAGGTCACGCGGTGAATTGTTTCAGGAAGTCAAAGTTTCATTCTCGGTAGCTCATTATCGGTTTAGACGGTGCAGGAATGTCCTCAGGTTGCTGCAATTTTCACCAGAAAGCCGGCAGCAATGCAATGGCTAGATGCCATCTCCCAATCAAACTCGATAATAAGCGCCATCCTTGCCGTGATCCATCCAGAGCTTCACCGCGCCGGCCAAAAGACTTTTGACAAGCTGAGAGAAAATGCTGGCATTCAGCGGCAAGATGTTCTCCGCCGGTGGACTTCCGCGTTCTGCGGCGTCTCTGTCATTTACAACCGCATCACGCCACCACATCGGGATGGGCAGTCCAGGAGGCAATGGTACGATCTCCTAGCGACCATAGGGCACTACAAAAATTCCAATTTGGAGCTGCCAGGACTTGGTATTTCGCTGGAGTATGGTCCTGGAACTGTAGTTGGACTGCTAGGAGCCACGCTGGAACACGCAGTGCCCTACTTTGAAGGAGAAAGGGTATGCTACGCATACTTCATGAGAGATAATGTGCATGAGTGGGCTGAGGTTTCAGGGTATTCTTGGATGTCGACTAGTTACTATCGGTAACAAGATCAGTAGTAGCGTAGAGAAAGTGGCCATTTCTCCATGTAAATTTTGATTCCTTTGCAAAACAAAGCCTGCGTTCCACGCTGCCACAGCCTGCCATCAATGGTCATCGGTATAATGGGGCATACCAATTGTATGAATTAGCAACTTGTCCGCCAACGCGATGCTTCGTGAACTCAAGAAAGCATTGTTTCGGCCTGACAGGTCTCACTCGAGTGCACTTCTTCGAAAGTAAAAATACAGTTGTATTCCGATAAGATCAACTTCTCCAACAGATTTCTTTTATACTGCACGATATAAGTCACAAAAAAATACATGAGCATATTGGGGCATGCCTAACGCAAGAGATTCATGGTCTCAGCAGCTGGCTTGTTGATGCGATGCTTCGCAGATGGGATATTGGTGTGTTTTTGGGTAGCTCGCACATATGTTATCTCTCTAGCTATCTTGCCAAGGCTGCTTAGACGCTGGCGTCTGGTTACCGCACCACCATGATCAAAGGTGCTAATCTCGCTTTACGGTAAACAGAAGAGACCCCAAAAGTGATGAGAGAATTGTTACCGCGTACCTTGAGAGGGGACATGCAGCGCGCAATGTCAGACTAGACCATCTAGACTACGCTTCGTCGCTTACAGTAGCTACCGATAAAACTGAATGATGGGGACCATAAAACAAATTAAATAATGGCTTTCCTTCCTGCCGGGTACCTTGGGACAACACTTTTGCCCTGTTATTGAGACTTTCGACTCCTCTAATCGAAGATGGAAAGAGCCTCGTACTATCAAAGGTACGGACGGAATCATACTGTGTTTTTCTGGCCTTCAGTAAGCTCAGCTAGTTAGGAATAAGCTCAATCTTCAAGCTTATCAGCGAGAGTACGCTCAGCGGAAGCGAGCTCCTGGACGTAGAAAGTTCAGCAAAGCTGAGCGCGTGCTATCTGAGGAACGTCATGCGCAAAAATGTCAGCTCATGAAAATAGAGGACCTACCGGCGCACCAAAAGGGTGCTTTTTACCGGTATGTTTGCTCCCTTTTGTCATTTCACTCTCACACAAAAATCAAGGGCTTATGCGTGTGCACTCATCACGCGCTCACAAGCAGTGGACCCCCGACGCACCCCATACATGGCACAAAAGGAAGAGCAGGCTCGAGAATACTTTGACGAGACAAGAGATATACTCCAGCTTTTCTGCCTTTCGGGGTGGATAACCGAATTCCAGAAGCGCGTTCAAGACTTCATTAAAGATCGGCTTGATGAGGCAGCGAACATTATAGCAAAACCAAGCTCGGAAGCAGAAGACATCGTCCGCCTTCATGGCTTACGACGCTTGGTAGCTGGTGCCGTCCAAGAGGAGGAGCTGGTACGGCAGCCTGACTATGCTTCTGCTTGCGCAAAGCTAGACAGAGCCATCATATGGGACGGCCGAGGGTATGTGATTAAAACACATTTACTTCTTCTTGCTTCACACATCTCCCCAGAGTGAATTTGAGGAAGTTTTGGAACTTCTATGGCTGGTAACGCCAATAGCCTAGTACTAGCGGGCACCTGAGCGGGCACTACATTAGCGTCGCTATTCTGTTTTTGGTAGATGAAGCTAATACTATATTTAAAAAACAACAACTTTCGGCTAGAAAGTGCTACCGAACAAGCCCCAAGTGACTTTGGAAAATCCCAAACGACGCTATCAACAAAACTCTTGACAAAACTGGTCCGATTAGGAAAGGTCTGCCGCTAGGGGGACTAATTTACATCGCCGCAACAGGTAACATCAAATTCGCCTTCCAATGGCACCCATGAAAACGTCCAAAATATCTGGGAGAAAGAAGGCTAAAGCAGTCGAGTGGAAGGATAAGCACCTCTCCCGAGGAACCGGATACATACCGGTAGCAGTGGGCACCTCTACGGATCAACAGACGGCAAGGAGAGATGCTATCAGAATGGAGATTGACAACCACCAGGCAGTATTGAATATGGCCGTCCCTGCATCCATGGATGTCGACGAGACATTCCAGATAGAGGAGCTGGATGCCCTTGATGATCTTGATCAGACGCAGAGTAGAGTGAGTTCACCGACGTGTCTTTCTTTGATGCCATTTGACATTGCTCTTAGTCACAGCGAACCCAGCGCACCTACTTGGAAGAGTTTATTCCTAGGATTGGCCGATACCTAAATTGCCTCCTCAGTTCCGAGGGTGTTCCGGCTATGACGATGTGCGAGAACTGCAGGTCTACTCCATTTGAGTGGAGGTGCAACGATTGTTTTCCTGCTCTTGTACTCTGCAAGGGGTGCTGCAGAGACTCCCACCAACGGCTTCCATTCCACAGAGTTCAGAAGTGGACAGGAAAATACTTCATGCCGTCGTGGTTGCGGGAGGTCGGAGTAAGCTTGCGCCTTGGGCACTCTGGAGATTTGTGCCCGGTTAAGAGCGTGCGTCACTATAAACAATTTAATGCTTTAGATCTTATTCTAACTACAGTCACGTAACGAGACCGAAGAAGAAGAACTTGAAGGCCAGGATAGCAGCAGCGATGAAGAGGGCGTAGCTGCCCAACTTAACTTTGGCAGCTCAAAGCCCGGGCGTTATGACAAAGAGGGATGCCCAATCATCACAGTTGTCGATAAATCTGGCGTCCACGAGATTGGCGTCAACTGGTGCCATTGCTCTGAAGGCCCCGATCGTGACATGCAGTTGATGATGGCAGGACTTTTTCCGGCCACGTTTCACAACCCGAAAACAGCATTCACATTCCGGGTACTAGAAGACTTCCATTTAGACAATCTTGAATGCAAGACAACTGCGGGTCAGTTTTTCAGCCGTCTAAGGAGAGTCACAAACGATGAGTTTCCAAATACTGTGCCGGTGGGAGGAATCAGCGTACCTGCTGAAAGTAGACTGACTGGCAGAGTCAGGACCGATACCGGGAGCTACTGAGGGTCTGCAGACAGTGGAGAGCGCTCATTTCCCGGAAGCGTTTTGCCTTTGGGTATGGCCAAGATGAGGATCAAAGGCCAGGATCAATGGCTGTATTCTGTGCTTTGTGTGCGCAACCTGGTATCAACCTCCCGGAAAATTGGAAGGACTATAAAGATAGGTATGTCAAGAGACGATAGCGATTTAGAGCTACTGATGGATTTCTATAGCAAAATCCTCTTCATGCGAGGTTTCATTATGGATGGGAACTTCCAGGCAGAGCATATGAAGATGAGAAATCCAGAGAATGACGTTCCTCTCTCTGAAGGCACAGGATTCATGGTCAGTCGAGCACCATACGAGTTACATCTACAATCGGCATTTGAGAGACGGCAGGTGCGCCTTATATCTTGTATTTATGCGGCATGCGCTAATGCTGGAAAAGAGGTCAACGTGTCATGACCACCGCGCAGTAAATAATGTAAATAAGCATAGTGGGCATCTCGAGTCCACTGGAATCGGTGCCACGGCATGCATTCATGGGGCGTTTGTGCCCAATTCTGTTGTTGACTTTCAAAAGGGAGAAGCGTGAGCTCATATTTCATGTATATGCTTGGTGAAAATTAACCCCTCAAAAGCCAGAAGAATATGGACTACTCTATATTCAACGCCCTGAACTTTAATATGGAGGGGATAGAGGCCGCTCTCATCAGCTACGATGTCATGTGTCAATGGAGCGTTCATATGATGGAGAGAGTGAACGGCAGCGACTATCTCAAACTTCCTGAAAACCTGGAACTCAGGCTGGCGATTGGTCTGTTCCATATCCACGGGCATCAGGATACCTGCCTAGCTAGGTATTCACCCAGTTTTATCCAGGGTGGACGACAAATAGATGGCGAGACCATCGAAACGCTTTGGGCTCCACTCAATGAGATTACCAGAAGCACAAGAGGAATGTCAACGTCACATCGTCGGGAGGTCATCGATGATCACATGAATGACTCCAATTGGAAGAAACTTGTCGGCCTAGGCAAGTTCTCTCCTATGGCGTCGTATAAATGCTTATATGGGTTGGCAGTCAATGCTGTGTCTAGACGCTACCGAAAGGCACTTTCAGGGGCCACAGCAAGTGCGGCAGCATTTGAATGCATCAATGAATCTGCAAGTACAGAGTCTGTTCGGGTTTGGAATGCCGAAGAAGAGAATGCGCAATTGGAACGACATCGCGATGTCAAAGTGATGGACATTTATGACATCAAGGCGAACCAACGTAAGTCCAGTCACTCCACAAAATCTTATTATTTAATGCATGTTTTAGTCCCATCTCGTGCCGAAATACTTCTCGAATTGACGCAGAAGGAGGTAGGCACATCCAGCGGAAAGGGGCATGCAGCGTGGATCAGCAGTGGACTGAAGATTCAAGAGATGCAGTAGGACTTTTGGCAGCTTCACCATGAGACTTCCTGACGATAATTTTATAACAAAAATACAGGTTATCCCTTCAAACACTAGCAAGGAGGATTGGGTCCCGCCCCACCCCAGATCAACGAATGGATATTACCTTGAAGCGGGCACAACTCCAAGAACGAGTCGACACGTTTCAGAAGCAGGCGGCTAACATCATCCCGGCTACCTCTGGAGACTTCTGTGACAGTACCCCGGGAAGAGAAAGCTATGTTGGCGCAGAATTCGATGGAATCGGTGAAGACGACGGCGATGACGAGCAAGATCATGACGAGCCCCGTTCATCTGCCAAAGAATACGATCAAACACAATCAACAGGAAATTCTGCTGTCGATGGCTACGCTGATGCCGAGTATATCTTGTTGGATCTTCCCTCGCATCTTGGACGTGACTGGCGCGATAAAAATGCTGCCGAAGACTTAGTGAAAACTGAACTGCGTTTAAGGGAAGGCCAACTTAACGACACTCTGAAGCTCATTCGAATTGCCCTGGGACACAAATCTTTTTTGTTCAGACACGACATCCGTTCAGCAGATTCACAGAGACACAAAACACGCGCTTGGGCGGGAGTTCAAGCCGTTGAGTCGACAGTTCAGCATCACGCTCGGGTATATACTCGTGCACGGAAGGCATTGGTAGACCTTGGAGCCAGCGCCGATCTCCTTGGTCGGTATAAAGTCTTGAGCCGCCAAGACTTGACTGTTAAGACAAGCATAATTGCACCGCAAATTCGGGGACAACGGAACAAGTCATTGCCTTGGTTCTGGACGATGGATGTTCGACGGGACACCGATGTTGGGGAATGGATGGAAGATTGTACGTGCTTTTCTATTTGTACATGCTCAATGAATGTGACATTCGAAGCAGTCTATCGAGTGCACTGGCTTCGCGCAAAGGCTCAAAAGATGCGATGGATTGAAGAACTTCAGTGCCTCCAAGTTGAGATGGAGTCTGCCGTCAGATTCTTTGAGCATCAAGAGCAAGTTTGGCGCGCAAAGGAGAAGGGTACTGTTTCCGAATCACAGCCAGGGCATGCTGCATGGGCAGCCAGACAAAGTGCAATGTGGCACGCAATGGCAACAAATGCAGAGTCAACGTTTGCCGCTTTGCTCAGCAAGGACCCTCCTCCTGAATTTGCTAAAGTCTTACGGCCACAATCGAGCATTTAAACACTCAGTTAACTGTAGATAGTTCCACCAACTACCATGCCCGTGTAGTGGTATTGACAATAGCATCTTCGTTCACAATACGCTCGCGGGAAGGACAGTTACCGAATAAAAGTCTCGTATGGCCTATTCCTCGGAAGGCGGCAAGTGAAAGAGGACGAAGATAATGTGTGGGCCAAAAAATAAGGCTACCGAGATGATCGCATGGAGCCGGCATCGTTAGGATGAAACACTTACGATTAGTTACGAAGCTCTCGAGTCGGCCCATTCTCGTTGCTGACAGATTGCAGCGACGGTCTCGATAAAACCCACGTAGGCTTGCATGTGAGTACTAGCATTCCTCACGAGGGATACTACCGATGGCCTCAAATGGGCCAGAGTTGCCGGTAGAAGATTTGGCCAACGATCTCCAATGGGCCCATCATTCGTCAAATTAGTAATACCGGTGGTCTCCAATGGGCCCAGTACAATTTGAGAGGTGATCATACCGATGGCCCGGGCCTTACCGTGATCCTTGAAAACGTTGTAAGTAGTTAGTTTAAGTGGGCGACGTGGGCGACCTCCTCAGCTCACCGAGCTAACAAAGATGAATATTTATTGGCTTTTCTCCCATTCAGAGATGCGCATTCATGGCACAATTACTAGTATTTGTTACCGATGCATCTATGGTGCCAGTTCATAGTCCTCCCCATCGTATGTGGTATCCAGCGTCTTCAGATACTTATGAAGACCCACCATTTCCTGCCGATACGTCTCCAGCGCTCTTTCATGCGTATCGCACCTTGATTGAAGATCCCTGATCATCTTCTCGTACATATTGCATCTTGCAGTTAGATTCTGGACATCCTTTTTGAGTTCTTCTTTGGTGATTCCATCTTGGATTCCATCCTCGGTACCTTGAGTACGTTAAGCATAAAGCGGACGTAAATCACAATGAACACAAATAGAGATGCCTCACTTCTCCCCTTGTTGGTGTCTTCGGATACACTGGCGGGCACATCCTGCCACGTTTCATCAGGGTCCTCTTCTAGGGTTGGGCGCTTTCCCCAAGAAACTGTCTTGCGCCGTTTTTGAGCCGCAACTGGCCGCGCATTTCTCTTCCAATGGGAGCCTGTCTTCATAGCCAATTTTCCCTTCGCTTTGTCTTGTAGGCTAGCGCCACAGGTATTCGGAGAATTGTTTATTACCTGTTCACCCGAGTCATCTCCTGCAGTACTTGCTCCAACATGGTACATGGCGCTCGCTATTGCTGCCGATCTTGTTACTATCGCTTCGGTGGTAGTTTTATGCTTTGCGAGACAGCGCCATACAAATAAGGGACTCACTTCGAACCCCACTGCTAGAAGCTCGCCGACGCTTCTTCCCGTCTCTGGGAATATGGGTTACTGTATCGCCAACTCCCGCCAGACTGTCTGGAGGCTGAGACACCATACTCTCCAGATTCAAAGCTTCCAGTGGTGAATTTACTACCACGCCTTCCATCTCGACCAATGTTTTCGGAGGTCCAGATGCCATACATTCTCTGCAGCTCTCTGCAGATATAAGTCAAGGAATATATGGGTCATTGATTAGGCTGTGCACCATTTTGGCCAGAGATATGTATATCCAGTAGTGGGAGATTGTTGCGTCGAGTATAGTAATTGCTTTTCTCGGCCCTTGGATCGTCCTCAGAGATAGAGCTTATATCGGGGGCGTCTTTAGATTCGTTGAACACTTCGGTGAAGCTCAATAACAGCGGGTGAACGCGAGGAGGCGTCTCTTCCGAGAACTCTGCTTTAGTTTTTGCCTCGTGAAAAATGTTCAACGATTCTTTCTAGTAGTGAAATAAACTTAGCTGACTTACGATTGCAATTGAACAAGTGCCGACGTACCATGAGCACTTTAAATTCATCCCTCCAAGTCACTTCATCCCTGGGTTCACATGCGTGATACTCGTCTAGTTTCCTCTTGAGCATAGCCACACGATGGTGAAGGGTTTGTTCATCCTCAGTCAGATTCTGCCATAAAGTTGACATAGAGAAAAGCGATAGCGTATATGCTGGGGGAAATATGAACAGTGGGCCGCTGCAAGACTATTGGTAGGTATCGAAGCTTTAGACCGGCCTCTGATATTCGCTATCGCGAATTTATCAGTAGCCTCGCATCGAGATCATCGGCATTTCCTGATTGGGTCAAACACGGTAATTCCAAATTAGGCAACTGTGAGATTATCAGGTAGATATAAACACGGCCCATGCGACATTTCTTATCGTATTTGCAAATCAATTCACACGCATCATGGAAAGCAACACTGTTGACAAGGTTGACAATTTTGAGGAGCAGGTGTGCAATGAATAGCATCGTGCCTGACTGGGCCTTGACTCTATGTCCACAGATGCGCTCTGCATTCTGGAGGGGCGCTACTCTCCTTGAAAAATCGGACTCTAGTGTAGGCCAACATCGGAAGCCAACTTCCGACATGCCGAGGGGTACCGAAGGTCTCAACGAGATACCGAAGAACGTCGTGCTTTTAGAATCTGCGATGGCCAAGCTCATGGACAAGGTAGCTCACAAGACCCATGTGGCCATTATTTTCACCTGGCTAACGTAACGCAGAGGGAGGCCTTGCCTGAATGGGTTGCAAAAGCCAGAGAGGCGGCCAAACAACTTCAAAGTAACGAGTTGAGAAAGAAAGAAAAGAGAGAAGCGCTTTTTCGGCAAATCGAAGACGATATCACTATATTAACGTCTATAGTGAAGTCCTCAATTGAAGAAGAGGAGAGGCATAAGGAGAAGTCAGATAATGAGGAGGCGTAACTATTTCTTTAGACTATTTCTGTAACCTTGAATCGATTCGTATGCCTCGACTGTCGCCTTGAGATTCTCCTCAATAGATTCGATCTCATTTATCAGAATCCGGGAAGATTCCTCAATTCGAGTTTGCAATTCCTTTGCTTCCTTGAATCTGTTTAGTATCCTAGCGCGGAGCTGCGCGTTGGCTTCCTGCTGCAGTCCCTTGCTAGTTAGAGGGGGTCTGTTATCGGGGCAGGCTGCGTACCGTCCGTAAGGCACCCAGCAACCCTGATACCATCTCATCTCGGACATCAAAAGGTTCTCCCAATGTCTCCCCTTCTTCGATCATCCACCACTTCGTAAAATTAAATTGGTGCGATTGTTGGACCTGAACTTCTGGTAGCAAGCGCACGACAGGCGCGGTATAGCTTCCTGGGTTCGTAATGTCTGAAAAGCTGCGAAAGGCAACCCTAACCGGCTCTGGAATAGAAGAGCTGCTGCCAGACGACAGAAGACCAACAATCCAAACGGCAGCAAGCTAGTAAGTCCAAGTGCAGATTAGAGCAAGGATTAAAGCGATGACCAAGGCGATACAAGAGCTGAAATACTACTTGCCACTTCATTGTGTAAGCTGGCGATATAGTTTTCGTCTTTATTGCCAGGCTGGAACAGGATGATGGATATTCTCTCGCCGATGCAGGTGAGCGCAGCATCCAATATTGAGGTTTCTGTTTCAGATGACATGATATGTGGAGATGTGGGTGGTAGTTAGAAGAGCGTATGTGATGTGATTTATGAGGTAGGGCCGAGAAGCTGATGATCACTGCAGATAATCAACAGGGGAGATATCTCCATTTGAGATCGCTGATGCTTACTCATAACCTATCATAGCGCACATGACCGAGATATGCCAGCGAAAGACATTAGCGGTAACAAGACATGGCATACCGTTGTACCTATTACGCCACAAAGGGTTCAATCTTTTAAAGAGAGAATGATGAACGGATGAACGGTTGTCTGAAGAAACGTGAGGAGTATTGTCACATATTGGTATGTCCCGTATCCCGGGTAGCATGAGCTAGCATGCCAAGCGTGAATTCTTGAACAGTCGGATGGCAATCATGCCGGCAATCGTACCGCGAGTCTAAGTACGCACCTGTATCCGGTCGGAAGTCATGGACAGAATGTCTCAGCATAAACTGGAGTCTGGGCGCATTGAAGGCTATTTTTAGCACCTGCCAATTGTACTGGGTCCATTGAAGATCATCGGCCAAATGTTCCACAAGCCACGCTGGGCCCGTATGAGGCGATCGGGAGTATCCCTTGTGAGGAATGCCGGGCCCATTCAAGGTTATCGGTAGACTCACGTGCCAATTATGCAGGGCCCGTTGGAGACCATCGGTATCACAACGGCAAAGGAATCCTAGACCCATTGGAGATTGTCGACCAAATATTTCACCAATAAGACTGGGCCCATTTGAGACCATCGGCGGGGTGACCTCCATTATATTGGGCCCATTGGGGATCGTCGGCCCAATATTTTACCGGTAACGCTTAAACGCTGGGCCCATTGGAGACCATCGGCACTACTACTGCGAGGAATCCTAGGCAATTGGAGATCATTGGCCAAATATCATACCGGTAACACTGGGCCCATTGGAAGCTATCGGTACTACAACTGCGAGAAATCGTGGGCCTATTCGAGGTCATCAGCCAGATATTATACCGGTAACACTGGGCCCATTGGAGACCCGGTAATACAACTGCAAGGAATCCTGGGCCAATTGGAGATCATCGGCCAAATATTATACCAGTAACGCTGGACCCATTGGAAGCTATCGGTACTACCACTGCGAGGAATCATGGGCCCATTAGAGATCATCGACCAAGTATTCCACCGGTAACGCTGGGCCCATCTGAGACCATCAGTGGGGCGACCTCCCAACTGTACTGGGCCCATTTGAGACCATCGGTACTACAACTGCGAGGAATCCTGGGCCCATTAGAGATCATCGACCAAATATTCCACCAGTAACGCTGGGCCCATCTGAGGCCATCGACCTCCCAACTGTACTGGGCCCATTTGAGACCATCGGTACTACAACTGCGAGGAATCCTGGGTCCATTGGAGATCATCGACCAAATATTCCACCGGTAACGCTGGGCCCATCTGAGATCATCGGTGGGGGCGACCTCCCAACTGTACTGGGCCCATTTGAGACCATCGGTACTACAACTGCGAG
>Ga0209112_10000038_pt1 | contig 19759 bp, 15 predicted proteins | sample TexAe_OM3H0_O3_FD_187947 | JGI IMG/M metagenome (GOLD analysis project Ga0209112, IMG submission 187947) | Forest soil microbial communities from Davy Crockett National Forest, Groveton, Texas, USA - Texas A ecozone_OM3H0_O3 (SPAdes) (version 2) | ecosystem: Environmental > Terrestrial > Soil >...
ACGTATTCCCGCGACTGCTGGCACGTAATTAGTCAAGACAGAATGTACATATTGTCATTATCAATATGTATACAGAATTTTATTCGATAAATCGATTTTTTCAGATATATACACCTTTTAAAAAAAGGATCATCTAAACATTCTTCCAAGTTGCCAGTTCAGCCGTTAGGCCATTGACCAAAATTCCTCACTGCTGCACTTTCTTGCGTTGGGATTTTTTCATCCCCAATGTGGTCGATCAACCATTTCAGCTTCGACTAAGAGAATTGTTGGCTTGTTAAGCTATTACCTTAACAACTACCTATCTCCATGATTTTTCTTTTCCTCTTAAAGCGGATATAATATTTTAATAAATTTTATTAAAATCTAACCTTTTTTTTATTAAGGGATTTACCCTTTCTTTAAGGCCGGTCGATAATCTAATACTCACCTGTACACCACTTTTAATAAAATCTAAGATTAAATTAAACGTTCGATTAGCATGTGTCAAGCATTTGGACAGTGTTCATTCAGAGCCATCACCAAACTCATCTAACTTTTTGATGAAAATGGACTTTTTACATTTTACATCACTAATAAATTTTTAAAATTTTTGGAATATTTAGGGAAAATTTAGTAAGCTATACTATGTATTTATTTTATTCTAAATAAAGGTTTATTTAAGCTTGTAAGTTCGCAATAAAGTTGTAATATCAATATTTAATTTATCTCTAAACTTTTTAAAATTTTCTGTTAAATACTTAAAAATTTTCACTTTTAATTTTGTTAAACTATAGACTTTCCTTAAAAACTTTTCACCTAAATGTTATAAGATAATATGTTATTTTACATTTCTTGCAATATATTATTTTTCATTTCTAATAAATTTTGTATAGCAGGATCTATAATTTCTGTTATAGTTCTTTGCATTTCCTTACCCGAATTTAAAGGGTATCATAATTCTGTTCCTTTATTAATATTATTAATAATAAAAATTTTATTGTTCCGTTCTAGAAGAAAACTTTGTAATTTTTCTTCAATAAGTAAGTATTGCTCTTTTGTTGATAAAATAAGATTATCGTCTGTTATTCCCTGAATTTGTTTTAATTCAGTAAGTGTTATTTTCCCTTTTATTCCAGTTTGAAAAACAATATTAGTATTTATATTACTTTGTTGAATATTTCAATTTAAGTTAATTGGAACTTGTTCTAAAACAGAAGATTTAAAAAAAAAAGTATTTTCTTTAAAATACGAAGGAAAATATTGTTTTTCTTTTCCTAGTATTAAATCAGTTCATATTTGTAAGGGATATTTAGTTTTAATATAAGAATTATTAAAAATAATATTATCATTATAATTATTATTTATAGAATTAGACTTTAACTTTTCATCTATATTTTTTAGTAAAAGAATATTTTTTGAATCTTGATTTTCAATATTATTTAATAATAAGTTGTTTTTTATATCTTCAAAAAATATATTTTCACTATTAGAATAAATATTATATTCTAAAATAAAGGTATTAGGGTTAAATGATACACATATTATAAAAAATCCTATATAATAAAAAGGAAAAAATTTGTTATTAATAAATAAAGTCAGTAATGCTTGTATATATACATATATATATAATAAATTTTTTATGGAAGTTTTTCAGTACATTTTTTATGATTGATTATAAAATTTTTTTAAGAAAAATAAATTCTTTTACTAAAATAAGTAAGAGTAAATAGAACATTAAATTATGATTATGATCCTAAGATAAATAAATATAAAATATCTATATTTATTTAGTATTTACTATTAATGTAAATCTAAACCATCTTTTATGTAAGAAGAAGTTAAGACTACAAAAACTTGTGCTTGAATTACAGCAATTGCTAATTCTAAACCTGAGAATGCTATAATAAAAGTTAAAGGTATTAAACCTAATATTATAAAAATAATACCAGAAGTCATAATATTATATGTAAATCCACTTAATATATTTAATAACATATGACCTGCAGTAATATTAGCAGCTAATCGTAATCCTAAAGAAATATTACGGGCAAGATATGAAATAAATTCGATTAAAACTAATAAAGGTAATAAAGTTAAAGGACAACCTGCAGGGACTAATAAAGAAAAGAATTCTAAACCATGTTTTTGGAAACCTAAAATAGTTGCTCCTAAAACTATAGTAAAACTTAAAGCAAAAGTTAAAACAAAATGACTTGTAGAAGCAAAACTATAAGGAATCATTCCTATTAAATTATTTATTAGTATAAAAATAAATAAAGTATAAATAAAAGGGAAATAAATTTGGCCTTTTGTTGAATTTATTTGATTTGTTACTATACTATGAATAGTTGCATATAATGATTCTTGACCTATAGATCAATTGTTTCCTACTAATTTGTTATAATTAGTACCTAAAATATTTATAATAAATATTAATAATGTTCCAATTATTAAATATAATCCTATATTAGTAATGGCTATATGATAATTACCAAAAATACCTGTATCTAAACTTAATAGGTCTCTTACTTCAAATTGTTCTAAAGGGCTAAAAATTTCTTTATATAAATTATTATTTAAGCTTAAAGTACTCATTTTGTACCTTAAGCTGTGACAAAATATCTTTAAATATCAATAAATACACGTAATATTAATTAAATTAATAAAATGAAAAATTTTTCATGTATAAAATTCACTAATAAATTTTATTTACTAGCAGAATTATCAAAAAGTTTAGAGATAAAAGTACGAGACAAGAATAAACGAACAAATCTAGGTAATATATATTTAGATAATATATATATTGATATTGTGATAAGAACAAAAGCAAAAGTTACTTCATTTATAAAATAAAATGGTACTAATTGAGGCATTGAATTCAAAAATTTTATTAAAATACTTAATAATTAGTATTAACGTTAATAACATAACGAAGGGATTTTTATTTATATTACTTATACATAATAAACTAAACTTCCTACATAATAATGTAATCCATCTAATATTAAAGAAGGATATATTCCATATAGTACAGTAAAGAATACTAATATAAATAATAAAAAGAATTCTCGTTTTGTAAGATCATTCATATTTTCTTCAAAAAATTTACTAAATGATCCCCCAAAAGATATTCTATTAAACATATAGATAGTATATGCAGCTGATAATATTATAGAAGAACTGGCAAATATACCTAATAAAGGTAATCTTTCAAATACTCCATAAAGAGACATAAATTCTCCTATAAAATTTAAAGTTAATGGTGCACCACAATTTGCTAAACATAAAATAAAAAATAATATAGAAAATAAAGGTAATAATTGAGTTATTCCTCTATAATAATAAATTAATCTAGTACCAGATCTATCATATAACACTCCTCCGGCACATATAAATAAACCACTAGATACAAATCCATGTGCTAATCCTAATATTATACCTCCTTCTATACCTTGAATTACATTACTAAAAACTCCTATTAGATATACTGCAGCATGAGATACCGAACTATACGCTATAAGTTCTTTAACATCCACTGTTCTTAATGTACTTATACTAGCATATAATATAGTTACTACTCCTATAACAAAAACTATATAACTATAGTTTAAAGAAGCTTTAGGTAATATAGGTAAAATTAATCTAAATATACCATACAAACTTAATTTTAATACAATAGCTGCTAAAACAATACTTCCACCTAAAGGAGATTCTACATGAGCTTTTAATAATCAATTATTTAAAAATATTGTAGGAGTTTTTACTGCAAAAGCTATAAATATAGCACAAAATAAAACTATTTGTGTGGAATAATCAAAATTTGTTTTGAATAAAGCATCAAAATCCGTAGTTCCCATAATAGAAGACATAGTTAATATTGCTAATAATAAAAACAAAGATCCTCATAATGTATATAAAAATATATAAAAACTTGCTCTAACTTTGTTTTTAGATCCAAATAATCCAATTAATAAAAATAATGGAGGTAATATACTTTCAAAGAAAATATAAAAAAATAAAATATCTAATACTAAGAAAACAGCAAGTAATAATACTTCTAATAACAACATTATTATTAAATAAGACTTAATATTTTCTGTAATAGAATTTCAATTAGATAATAAAGCTATAGGCATAATTAATGTTGTTAATAATACAAAATATATTGAAATTCCATCTATTCCTAAATAAATATCAAAAAAACTAAATTCATATTGTTCTTGTACTAATTGAAATTGATTAGTACTAAAATCAAATATTTGGTATATTAAAAGAGAAAGTAAAAAATTAATAATACTTGTTGAAAAAGCAATGTATTTTGAAAATAAATTTTTATTCTTATCAGATTGATAATTAATCGTACTTGAAATTAAAAAAACTCCTAATAATGGAGTAAATAATAGTAAGGATAATAACATAACATTATGTTATTAAATTTATAATACTTATATTAGGGATATGAAATAGTAATATCATTATAAGAGTAAAAAAAAAATAAAGTAAAAATTTTTAATTGTTATTATATATAATATATTGATAATATTTGACTAATTATATATTATAGATTAAAATTTAGATTTTTTAGTATTAGAATAAGCTTTTTATCCTATTTTCTATCATAATGATAAAGATTATGGAGGACTCGAACCTCTTACTTAAGATTTGCAATCAAAGTGTAAACCCCGTTACTTCATAATCTTTATGAATTATATCATGTTTTTTATATTTCTATATAATTTATAATTTTTATCGAGATTAACTTAGAATAATAATATATTTACAGGGAAAATATTAAAACTATATAAAACACAAGGCATTAATATAATTAAAGCAAATAAAATAGGTAATAAAACTGTTCAACAAAAGGCCATTAATTGATCAAAACGTATTCTAGGAAAAGAAGCTCTTGCTCAAATAAATACAAATATTAATATAGAACTTTTCAATCCTATATTGAAACCATATAATAATCCTTCGTAAGCGGAATTAAAATTTACAAATAAAAGTTCTATATAAAATTTTCTATAATAAATTATTCAGTCTGTAAATAATAATTTGCTACAAATAAAATCTAAAAAATAAAATATATTGTAATAATCAAATAACAAATAACCACCAAAAAACAAAATACTTGTTAATATACAAATTAATACAATACTTCCATATTCAGCTAAGAAAAAGAAAACAAATACTACCGCAGCGTGTTCTGTCATAAATCCGCTAACAAGTTCTGACTCAGCTTCAGCTAAATCAAAAGGAGCACGGTTAGTTTCAGCAATTGAACCTATAAAGAAAATAATAAATATAGGTAATAAAGGTAAAATAAATCAAACTGCTCTTTGAGATTCCGTATTTACTGTAAGATTTAAGTTACCTGTTAACATTATAACTAATAATATAGCAGAACTTAATACTAGTTCATAACTAATTAATTGAGCTGTACTTCTTAATGACCCTAAAAAAGCATACTTACTATTAGCGCTTCATCCTGCTAATAAAATACCATATGTAGCTAAAGAAGAAACTGCTAACATATAAAATATTCCCAAGTTAAAATCAAGAATAGATAGTCCGGGTCCATAAGGTATTACTGCATATCCTAATAAAGAAAAAATTAAAGTTACAACTGGCCCTAAAAAAAATAAAATAATGTTAGCTTGTGTAGGAGCTACATATTCTTTTAATAAAAGTTTTAAAGCATCAGCAAAAGCTTGTAAAAGACCATAATATCCTACAACATTAGGTCCTAATCTTCTTTGCATGCTTCCCATGGTTTTTCTTTCAGCAACTGTTACATAAGCTACTGCTAATAAAGCAGGAACTAATACTAAAATAACTTCTAATATAGATATAAGAGTTAATGGATATAACATTTTTTAGATTTTATATAATAATCATATTTTACAAATACCTATTTTACTTATAAGTATATAAATTATATGGTTTAAAAATAATTACTAATATTGTAAAGTATATTATTTATTTTATTCTCATTTTAGATTTGAACTAAAATCATAATATCCGAAGTATTCCGCTTTACCATTAAGCTAATGAGAAAAATTAAATAATTCAAATCTAAATAAAAATTATTTAATTAATATAAATTATATTAAATTGATAAGCCAGATTGTAAAGGAAGACTTGTAAAGGCGTGAGGTTTAGGTGGACTTGTTAAAGCTCATTCTAAACTAGGATAACTTCTATTTAAATAAGCTTGTAATAAATCTGTATAAAATTGTGGAGTCATTCAAGGATTTCTTTCTACTGCTTTACCATCTATTAATTGTTTATATACAATATACAAGAATAATCAAGCGGCTACCACACTTATTATAGATCCAAAACTACTTATTAAATTTCATCCTGCAAATGCGTCAGGATAATCGCTTATTCTTCTTGGCATTCCTTGTAAACCTAGAAAATGTTGAGGGAAGAATGTAAGATTTACTCCAATGAATAATATTCAAAATTGTACTTTAGACAACATTATATTATAATTTAAACCTAATATTTTAGGTACTCAGAAATACCATCCGCTGAATAAAGCAAATACTGCACCCATACTTAATACATAGTGGAAATGAGCAACTACGTAGTAAGTATCGTGAAATGCTATATCTAAAGAAGCATTTGCTAGTACTACACCACTTAATCCTCCTATAGTAAACATAAATACAAACCCTAAAGCAAATAACATAGAAGGTGATAATTTAATAGAACCTCCATAACAAGTTGCTAATCAAGAAAAAATCTTAATACCTGTAGGTACAGCAATAATTAAAGTGGCTGCAGTAAAATATGCTCTTGTATCTACATCTAAACCAACAGTATACATATGATGAGATCAAACAATAAATCCTAATATTCCAATAGACATCATAGCATATACCATCCCTATATAACCAAATATACTTTTATTAGAATTAGCAGAAATAGTTGTACTAATAATTCCAAAACCAGGAACTATTAAAATATAAACTTCAGGATGTCCAAAAAATCAGAAAAGATGTTGGAATAAAATAGGATCTCCACCACCTGCTACTTCAAAAAATGAAGTATTAAAATTTCTATCTGTTAAAACCATTGTAATACCTCCAGCTAATACAGGTAAAGATAATAATAATAATACAGCTGTTATTACAACTGCTCACCCAAATAAAGCTAATTTGTGTAATCTAATACCAGGTGTTCTCATATTAACAATTGTTGTTATAAAATTAATAGCTCCTAATAAACTACTTATCCCCGATAAATGTAAAGCAAATATAGCTAAATCTACACTAGGTCCACTATGACTTTGTACTCCTGCTAAAGGAGGATAAAGTGTTCATCCTGTACCTGCTCCACCTTCTATACATGCAGAAAATACCAATAATAATAAACTTGGTGGTAATAATCAAAAACTTATATTATTTAATCTAGGGAAAGCCATATCAGGACCTCCAACTAATAAAGGTAATAAGAAATTACCGAAACCTCCTATTAATGCAGGCATTACCATAAAAAATATCATTACTAAAGCATGTGCTGTAATAATACTATTATATAATTGGTTATCGCCAATATATTGTACACCTGGCCCACTTAATTCCATTCTTATTAAAACAGAAAACGCTGTTCCTATTAATCCTGAGAAAAGTGCAAATATTAAATATAGTGTTCCTATATCCTTTGCATTTGTAGATCAGAATCATCTTTCTGTTCATAATGATACAGAAGCAATTTTACTGTGAATATTATTTGATAGTAAGGGTACATAATTTTTTTGCCTGTTATCCATATTACCCATTTGTATTTGTTATCATTATTAATAATAATTATAATTATTATTAATAATTATATATCCTATAATAGCAAGATATTTAGTATTGATATAAATTATTATTTTTTTATACATATTATTGTGATTTGAACACAAATATCTCTAATTAAAATTAGAATGCCATAACCTATTTGACTATAATATGTTACATTATAATTATTATATTGTAAATTATTCTAAATAATTTAATTTAAACTAATTGTTTTTTTTTATTTTATATAAAGATAAATCAATAAAAGTATTTTCTAATATGCTAACTACGGGTACAATAAAAATAAAATAACTAAAATATAAAATTGTGCTTAATTGACCAAATTCAATAAAAGGATACTCTACATGTTTAGCTCCTAATTGCATTAAGATTAAAAAGTTTGCAACGAAAATTCAGAAAGCAATTTTACTTAAAGGTCTAAATTGGAAACCTTTTGATTTTCCTAAATCTACAATAGGTAATAACATTATTGCTACTAATGCAGCAAACATAGTAATAACTCCTAATAATTTATTAGGAATAGATCTTAATATAGCATAGAATGGTAAAAGATATCATTCAGGCACGATAGCAGCAGGTGTTTGCATAGGATTAGCCATTATATAATTATCACTATCCCCTAAAAGATTAGGCATAAAAAATACAAATAAACTTAAAACAAAAATAAACATAAATATAGTAATTAAATCTTTAAATAAATAATAAGGAGCAAAAGCTATTCTATCATAATTTCCTGATACACCTAGAGGATTACTTGATCCTACAGTATCATGTAATGCTATTAAATGCATTAAGGCTAAAGCTGCTAAAACAAAAGGCAATAAATAATGTAAAGCAAAGAATCTATTTAAAGTAGCATTATTAACAGAAAATCCTCCTCAAATAAATTCAACTATATCTTGCCCTATTCAAGGTATAGCACTAATAAGGTTAGTTATAACTGTGGCACCTCATAAACTCATTTGTCCATAAGGAAGAACATAACCTAGGAAACCTGTACCCATCATAGCTATTAACATTACAGTACCTATAGCTCAAACTAATGTTCTTGGCGCTCTATATGATCCATAGTATAAACCTCTTCCTACATGTAAATAAACTAAAAAGAAAAAGGCTGATGCCGTATTACTATGTAAATAACGTACTAATCATCCATTATTTACATCACGCATAATGTGTTCTATAGAATTAAATGCTTCTAAAACACTTGGATTATAATGCATAGCCAAAGTTACACCTGTTATTATTTGTATAATTAAACAAACAGCCAATAAAGAACCAAAATTTCATAAATAACTTATATTAGCTGGCTGAGATGCATCTATTACATATCCGTTAACTAATTTTAATAAAGGATGACTTTTTAATATTCTCATTTTTTTCTATTATTATATTATTTTTAATAAAGATCATTAAACCTACTGTATCTTTTCAATAAAATATTATTACTTTATAATTCATATTATGAATTGTATAAAATAATATATATAAATATTATTTTAATATTTATGTCCCATTATTTCACATTGTAAATAGTTAAATTGCTCTTACTTATTTCGGATTCATTCCATTTATAAATGATGCTGAACCAGTAAGAGGAGAAAGTGGTGGTACATTTATTCCTACACGGCCCATTAATACTCTCGATTGTATAACTTGAGATTTTGTTGCATGTTTTTCAAAAGGAATAGGTATTCTTGATTCAAGATGATTATATTTAGTTGGGCTTGTAAAATCTACAAATGAGATTAATAATAAAGATAATAATAGTATAAATATTATTCAAGATTCAGATTCAATACTTAAGATAAAATTATAATAAAATAATAGTATAAAAAGTATAAACCCTAGTACTATGTATAAACCATAACTAGTTATAATACTTGTATTTAGTGAACCTATATATTTACTTAATTTCATTAATTCTCTTTGTATTCCTATAGGTCCTAATGATTCAATACTACCTTTATCTAAAATTTTAGTAGTTTGTCCTCCTAAATCTAGTGTTAAATTAGTTATATATTTATTATAAAAAAATTCAATTAAAAATCTTTGATTAAAGAAACCAAATATATTATAACCTAATCTTGATAATTTAAAATTCATGATATTTTCTGGTAAATATTCAGGCAATATTATAGCTAAAATTGAGAGTGATATAGTTAATACAAAAGGTAATAATTTAAATACTGTAGAAACTGCAAATTCCGTATTTATCATTATTTCATTTACGGGATGAATAAATATACTATTATCTATAAAAAACCCAGAACCTAAACCTATGTAAATATCCTTAGTTATAAACCCAAAAAATATAGAAAACACGGCTAATGTAATTAAAGGTAAAGTCATATAAATATTCCCTTCATGCGCAATACTTCCATTAAATTTTTTATTATCATAATATTTTATATTAGCGTTAGGTGTTGTTAAGAAAGTTAAATGTAAAACCTTAATTGAATATAAAGTTGTAAACATTGCACCTATTACAGCTATAAAATATACTGATATACCAGAAAAACTAAATTGTCCATACGCAGATTCTAAAATAAAATCTTTAGAATAAAATCCTGTCATAAAAGGAAAGGCTACTAAACTTAAACTAGCTATTAATATAACAGAATATGTTAAAGGCAGATATCTAATTAATCCCCCATATTTTCTAAAATCTTGATTATCACCTATAGCATGAATTATTGAACCAGCACCTAAAAAAAGTAAACCTTTGTAAAAAGCATGATTTATTAAATGGAATAAAGCTACATTATAAGAAGATAAACCTACAGCAATAACCATCATTCCTAATTGGCTCATAGTAGAATAAGCAATAACTTTTTTAATATCTTGTTGAAATAAACCAATAAGAGAACTAAATACTGTAGTTAAAGCACCTAATCATAAGCATAATAATAAAACAGTAGAACTATATTCTAATAAAGGAGAAGAACGTATTAATAAATATACACCAGCTGTAACCATAGTAGCAGCGTGAATTAAAGCTGAGACAGGAGTAGGACCTTCCATAGCCATAGGTAATCAAACGTGAAGACCAACTTGAGAACTTTTAGCCATAGCACCTATTAATAGACATATTCCTATTATTGTAATAATATTTTCATTCATATATGGAGCAAGTGAAAAGACTGTTGCGTAATCTAAATTACCTAAACTTCATAATATGGCAAACATACCTATAGTTAAAAAACAATCTCCAACTCTATTAGTTAAAAAGGCAGACATTGAACTTTGATTTGCAGCTATTCTAGTAAATCAAAAACTTACTAAAAGATAAGAACAGACCCCTACTCCTTCTCAACCTACAAACATTAATAAATAATTATTAGCTGTAACTAAAATGATCATCATAAAAGTAAATAAGCTTAAATAACTAAAGAATCTTTGATTATGAGGATCAGCGCTCATATAACTTATAGAATATATATGAACTAAAGAACTAATTATTAATACAGGTATTAGCATAGATACTGTTAAACTATCAAATTGTATACCTCAATTAATATTAAATCATTCGCTATCTAATCATCGGAATAAAGATATCGAAACGGGAATATTATTTATTCCTGTTTCAAAAAAAGCAAGTATAGCAAGAATTGTAGTACTTATTACGCTTAGACATGTAATAAATTGTGCCCCATTGACTCCAACTTTTCTACCAAAAAAGCCAGATACTATAGATCCTAATAAAGGTAAAATTATAATACTTAAATACATTATATATAATCTATTGCAATACTTCCTCTTAGTCTATAGAAAGCTACAACAATACCTAATCCTATTGCTGATTCTGCACCAGCAATTACTATAATATATACAGCATAGGTTTGACCAATTATATCATCAATATTAAGTGAACTTACCAAGATTAAAAATGTTATAGCTAATAACATTATTTCGATTGAAATAAGCATTAATATTATATTTTTTCTATTTAATACAAATCCTAAAATTCCTATTAAAAAAAGTATTAAGGTTATATTCATTTTTTTTTAATTTTTTTTATTAAATTATTGGGTTTTTAAGTTAAAATATAAATAATATAAATAATATATTATTTATATTTTAATTATATATTGTAAAAAAACAAGATGTGGATCATTTTTTGTAAATATTATAAAAAAGCCGATGATTGTCTTTCTAATAAAAGACTCCTACTTTAAATTAATAAAATCTTTATTAATTTATTTTTGACAAGATAGCATTTTTACAAATTACTATTCCCATCACTAATAAATTTCTATTTTTATATAGTATATATAGATGTATATAAGATTTGAACTTATATCTTAATTGCCGTAAAATTAGGTTTTGCCTTTAAACTAATACACCTATAAATAATAATTAAATTTAATTATTATTTATTTAAACATTATTGATTATTTAATCATAATAAAAATTTTTCTAGTGTAACTCCTTCAATAACTATAGGCATACTTGAATGTAATATACCACAAATCTCACTACATTGTCCATAATAAACTCCTTCTCTATTTATAAAAACAGAAAGTTGATTTAATCTACCAGGATACGCGTCAGATTTAATAGCTAAAGATGGTACAGCAAAAGAATGAATTACATCACCTGAAGTTACAATAAATCTAATATGAGTTAATTCAGGAAGAATAACTCTATTATCTACTTCTAACATTCTTAATCCTCCTTCTTCTAAATCTGATTCGGGTATTATATAAGAATCAAATTCTATAAATTCATCATTAGAATCTAAGAAATCTGGATATTGATAACTTCAATACCATTGATGTCCTTCTGCTAAAATTGACATTGAAGGTTCAAGAACTTCATCTATTAAATATAATAATTTGAAAGAAGGAAATGCTATTAATATTAATATTATTGTAGGTGTAATAGTTCATATTAATTCTATTAATGTACCGTGAGTTAAATATTTATGTGATATAGGTGATTTATGATAACTATAATTAATAATTATAGATACTAATATTCATCCTACAGCGAATAAAATGATTACTAAATAATACATTATATTATCGTGTAATTCTACTATTCCTTCCATTTGTGGTGAAGCACTATCTTGGAAATAAATTCCTCAAGCTTCGGGGGAATCTAAATATAAAGTTGTTAAATTTTTAAGCAACCACATTATAAAGAATTTTCGTTTGAAATCTTGTAATATATATTATTACATAAATAATATGTATTTATATTACTTTTCTTATCCTAAGTTATCTTAACAAAAAATATAAAATTTATGAAACGTATAATAATAAGAAAGCCATCATTAAAGCAAATAAACCTGTAGCTTCAGAGAATGCAAATCCTAAAATTGCGTATGCAAATAATTGTCCTCTTAATGAAGGATTTCTTGCAACACCTAATATTAAAGCACCGAATACTACTCCTATTCCTACACCTGCACCTATTAATCCTGTAGTTGCTAACCCTGTACCTATAATTCTAGCAGCTTGTATCATTTATTTCTAATTTAGAAAAATTTCTAAAAAAAAATTAACTTAGAATTTTATAATAATAAAACAGATGATTGTTGATGAATTTTAATTAATAATAAAAATAATTATTAAGATTAAACTTTTTTAGAAATAGATTTTATGTTTCCTAAAAAAGAAATATCTGTTAAAACATTCTTTTTTTCTAAATTTTGTCTTGAAGATATTTTTAAAGCACCTTTACCTAATTCAAAAACAAAACCTATAGTTATAACAGTTATAAATATTAAGGCTATTCCTAATCCATAAACATTATTAATATATGCACTAACTACAAAAGGAAATATTAATAATATCTCTAAATCTAATAATAAATATATTAAAGCATATATAAAAAATGTTATGTTAAAAGGAAGTCTAGTTTGTAAAAAAGAATGAAATCCACATTCGAATATTGAGTATTTTTCTTGATATGGATTATGAGGAGCAAAAAGCAAATTAATAATAAGAAAAAGTATAGCAATTATACAAACTACTAAAATAAAAAAACTCATACTACTCATTTAATTATTAAATAAAATTTGTACCAATATGGTACCCATACTTAATCATTCTTTATTCATAAATATAAATAATAATATTATTAATGTAATAACAGATATAGTTATTGACATAGGACTAGAAATCATTATATTTTTATAATTAAATTCGACGGATTTAATTAATTTATTGTTATTATAAATATTACCTTTCAAAGCAATATTTTTTAATCAAGGATTAATTTCGTATTCAGATGGAGAAAAAAATATTTCTTTAATTATATTTAAATAATATACTCCACCTATAACACTAGTAAGTATAGCCACTAAAGTTAAGAAAATATAACCTTTATCTAATGCAGCACTTAAAACCATTTGTTTAGCAAAAAATCCTACAAGAGGAGGAATTCCTGCAAAAGAGAATATAGTAATAGCTAAACTTAAAGATAAAAAAGGATTAATATAAAAATAACCTTTTAATTGACTAATTAATTGAATAGGAGAATTATTTTTATCTAATAATTCATTATGTTCTTTATTATGACTTATATAACAATATAAAGAAAACCCTATAGTTATTAATATAATAAAAGCATTTAAATTACTAATAGAATATTGTATTAAATAGAATATAAATGCTTGAGTAGATTCTACACTAGAAATACTTAAAGCTAATAATATAAATCCTACGTGTGATATAGTACTATATGCAAATAATCTTTTTATTCTAAATTGAGTCAAACCTACAATTGTACCTATTATTAATGAAAGTAAAGAACTAACTAATAAACCAAATGTTCATGAAAAATCGAAAAAATAATCGTTTGTATAATAAACTAATTCTAATAAGAAAATAAATATAGATATTTTAGCTATTATTGCTACAAAAGTAGTAACAATAGTAGGAATAGCATCATATACATCGGGAGATCAAAAGTGAAATGGTGCAGCACTTACTTTAAATAAAAATCCTATACTAAATATTAATAAAGAAAAATTTAAATAATAAGATTTATATCATAAAGAATTATCATTATTAATATCACTTAAACTACTAATTATATATAATCCATCTAAGCTAGTAGTACCTGAATTAGCATATAATAAACTTGTACCTAATAATATAAAACATGAACTTAAACCTCCTAACAAAAAATACATTAAACCTCCTGTAGTAGATAATTCTGAATTTCTATAAATAGTACTTAATAAATATAATCCATAACTTTGTAATTCTATAGAAAGAAAAATAGAAACTAAATCATTAGTTGACATTAAAAATACTGCTCCACTAATAACAAATAATATAATTAATGGATACTCTATTATTGTAAATTGTTCTCCCATTTTATTAATAATTTTCGTTCTATAATAAACAAAATTATTAAAAATAATATTTTTTAATGAAGAATGTTCTTGTACTCATACTTTTCTAGGGTAAAAACTTGTTAACTGTAATATTAATATAGTTATAAAGAATATAAATATATGGAATATTTGAGTCATATTAGTAATATGAAGTAAACCTCCATGTATACCTATACCTTTACCGATAATAGTTAGGCTCATGAAATCATGTAAAATAGCATAACTTAAAGATATTATAGCTATTCTATTAAAAAGTATAGATAAATCTCGTCTCAACGCGACGGCATTAGAAAATAATAAAAATATTATAGAAGTTATTATCATTTAAATAAATTTTTCAATAAGAACTTATATTATTATAAATAATATAATTAGCCAGGAGAGAAAATCGAATTCTCATTTTTAATGTATGAAATTAAAGTTTTAACCATTTAAACTATCCGGGCCCTGAGGGAAAATACCCTGACTTGAACAGGGAACGCACTGTATCACAAACAGTTGTTCTACCATTGAACTATACCTTCCTATATATTATGTTGAAGTGATTCGAACACTCATGTGCAGATACCAAAAATCTGTGACTTACCCATTAGTCTACAACATATAATTATATTTTTTAAATATAATTTAATTGTTATAGATTAACTATTTATAATTTAAAAATTATTTAGATAATTTATATAAAAAAAAATATAGATCAAATAATTGATTTTTCTTTAAGGTAAATCCGACTTGAACGGATAAGATATTTAAATCAAATAGGCCTAAACTATTCATGTCTACCATTCCATCATTACCCTGTGCCTAAAATAGGACTTGAACCTACAACCAAAGCAGCTTCAATGCTCTGCTCTACCAATTGAGCTTTTCAGGCTTATGGAATTATCGGGAGTTGAACCCGAGACTATAACTTGCAAAATTATTGTTTTACCAACTAAACCATAACCCCTATATTATCCGAAGAAGGACTTGAACCTTCATGGTTATTAACCAACAAAGCTTAAGTTTGCCCTGTCTACCATTCCAGCACTCGGATTTTTTAAGCGGATAAAGGATTTGCACCTTTGTCTCTTGATCATGAGTCAATCATGTTTCTATTACACCAACCCGCACCAATTTAAGGCTAAAGTGATTTGAACACTTATAAGTACTGTTATGAGCAGTATACTTTACCAATTAAGCTATAGCCTCTATATTATTAATATAAATGTTTAAAATTAAATAGACTAGGCGGGATTCGAACCCGCGATTTTAACCTTGAAAGAGTTATGTCATACCACTTGACTACTAATCCTTAAATTAGCCCAATGCAAGTATCGCACTTGCTTCTATTGATTACAAAACAATTGCATTACTTTTATGCTAATCAGGCAAAACTTTAAACAAATCCAAAAATAAATTAGTTTAATTTAAAACACATAATGCGTTATATTTAAATTGTAAGATATATTAATATACTAGTATTTTATAAAATTAGTACTTAGTTCCTAAAAATTTCTAAATTCTTCCAAACAAAGCCTATAATCATAATAATAAATATTACTATGCTCGTAATGTTCTATTACGTATATTTAAGAAATATCTTAAGGTGAGCTTCATGCCTATATGCTTTCAGCATTTATCTCTGACTAACTTAGCTTTCCTGCCGTGCCTATACTATTATATTTACTTAAGTGATAGATAACATCCTGTTATATTATAATAAAAATTATAATATACTAAATTAATATGGGGCGTATAAACAACAGGTAAACCATAGGTTAATAAAACGGGTATACAATTAAGTACACCAATAGTATCTCATGTTCCTTTCGTACAAGATTAATCCTTATTATATTCTAATTCCCTCTAGAAGATAGAAACCATACTGTCTCACGACGTATTTAACCCAGCTCGTGTAACTTTTTAATCGACGAACAGTCGTACCCTTCATAGTTTCTGCATCCATGAGGATAAGTCAAGCCGACATCGAGGTGCCAAACCGCGCACTCATTTTGTGCACTCTTGCGCAAATTAGCCTGTTCAATTTGTTATCATAACATAATATTTCCATTTTTCACAATATGGTTCAGACTATTTCTTCTTTTTTAATTATATATATATATTGTTAAATATAAAGCCTATATTATTTACCACTAATTCAACCTTTTGTTGCAAAGGCTCCAATACGACGTTTTGATGTAAACATTGAATATTCTACATTAGAGTTTAAGTAACCTCTTATTCTTACTGTAGATAATCCTTTATATGAAGAGTCCACATTTTTTAAACCTCCTTTTCATTTTACTTTAAATAAAGCTCTATCTGCTCTATATCGTTTAGTTAATCTACCTTTAACTGCTAATCTTACACCTCCCATATTTTTATATTTAATAGAATTAAATATAATTTCATATAGTTTTGTAATATTTTTGTCAGTATTATTATTTGAAATAATATTATTAAATAACTCTTTCAATAAATTATCAAAATTATTTTCCTTTAAAATAGAAGTTAAATTTATATTTTTATATTTATTTTCTAATAAATTAAAATCTACACTTTTAACAACACGACTTTTTTCTTGAATTCTGTTAATTTTAGGTAATACAGCTTTATTAAGAATAAAATTCATCATTTTTAAAGTTTTAATTTTCTTTTTTCATAATTTATGAGCTAATAATTTTGTAAAAATATCACTATTAAGAACAATAGACTTCATATTTACAATATTAAATTCTACCTTTTTATTATAATATTTTCCTATTATATTACTTAATAAATATAAAAGTTTTTCTTCAAATTTATATTTATTAAGATTTAATTTTAATTTATACCTTCTAAGAATTAATAATTGTTTATAAAATGAACTACTTTTAATAGTTTTATTTAAAGTATTACCTAAATATTTTTTATTTTTATTAATTAATATTATAAGTTTATTAAAAAAGAGTTTTCTTAATTTTCTTATTTTATTTAATAAAGATATTTTTTCTCTATTATAACTATATAAAGTTATAATAGCTTTAGAATTAGTATGTTTAATTTCAGCATTGCTAACATAAATTTTATTCATAGAAGGACGTTTAACTCAACGAGGTTTATATTTTTTATATATAAACTTAGGAAAGAAACGTAGATTAAAATAATATTTTATCAAAGAGTCAATATTAATATCATTTACAGGTAAATTAATAATACTATTTTTATTAAAAGCATAAATACTATTTTTTCATTCTTTTGAGATAGGAGGAAAATATTTTTTATTCCCTAAAAAATTATTTCTAGTTTTAAAAGGGATTAAATTATAATCATTATTAATAGATTTATCGAAAATATATAAATTATTATTTTTTCCTTTATTCATTTAAATATTTTTTTTAATTTTATTTTTACTTATATATATATAATCAAAAAAGTTGGGTTTTTTTAAAGGGTTATTGTTAGCATTACTCACCTTATAGTCGTTGAACGTTTTTATCTTATAAAAAATTATGCTAAGATAAATTTCGCTTCAAATTTACTTTTGAAATTTAGTAATTTTTGAAATTAACCCAATTTATTATCAATTATTTTATTAAATTATTAATAAAATATTGAAGGACAAACATCCCTAGCGTAGCTTTTCCAATAATCCAAGATTTTTCCTTTTTATATCTTGTGATCATATGCCCCGCTTACGCGACTGTAAGATTTGTTGTCAATCAAACAGTAAAGCAAGGTTAAGCCATTAAACTCTGTAAGTAGTATACACTATTATTATTTAATAAATAATAACTATATAAAATAGTAGAATTTAAATTCATATTATTTTAAACTACATATAATTTCACTATAAAAAACCTTACCCTGTACAAATTCATACTAATACGTAAATTAATACATTAAAAAAATTTTTATACTATATGTTGAAATACAACATATTACATATGATAATAAATTAATTAAGAATTGCAAACAAAAAATCTTATTAAATTTTATTTTATTTTAGACACACCCATTTACTCTTTGTGGGGTCTGTGCCCCGCATAAACTGTCTCCTAACAACTGTTCCTTAAATTAAGGTTTATAATATGATAGAATAATAAAGGTATTTCATTTGCATAAACTATCGATTACCTTATCTACTAAAATTTGTCGCAATCATACTCAATAATTAGTAACAGTAAAGCTGCATAGGGTCTTCTCGTCTAACTAGAGGTAAACTGTATCTGCACAGTTATTATAATTTCACTGAGTCAATCATAGAGACAGCTGTTGTATCGTTACATCATTCATGCAAGACCGCATTTAACGGCCAAGGCGTTTCGCTACCTTAGGACCCTCACGTTAAGGCCGCCATTAACCGGGGGTTCCGTAAAAACCAAACTTTATAAATTTAGTTAATTTTGTTAACCAGCCGGGATCGGGCAGACATCACACTCAATACTTAGATTTATCATCTTTTTGCAAAGTGCTGTGTTTTAATTAAACAGTCGTACAACAATATTTCATGCTTCTTCATTTTTACTCGTATTAATCGAGACTAACGAGCCCTCCTTATCCCTAAGTTACGGTAGTTAGTTTGCCGAGTTCCTTTATGATTGTTATCTCATTTACGCCTTCGTATTCTCTACTAGCTTACTTGTGTCAG
>Ga0209112_10000039_pt1 | contig 19684 bp, 17 predicted proteins | sample TexAe_OM3H0_O3_FD_187947 | JGI IMG/M metagenome (GOLD analysis project Ga0209112, IMG submission 187947) | Forest soil microbial communities from Davy Crockett National Forest, Groveton, Texas, USA - Texas A ecozone_OM3H0_O3 (SPAdes) (version 2) | ecosystem: Environmental > Terrestrial > Soil >...
CAGCGGCTGGCCCGGCAATGACTCGGCCCGCAACCTGCTCGCCTGGTGCTGGGCCGCCGCCGGCGGCCGGGCCGGCGACGGCGCCCCCCGGCACCTGGTGGTGGTCAACTTCTCCGCCGAGCCCGCGCAGGGCCGGGTCGGGCTCGGCTGGGACGGCGTGGGCGGGTCCGGCTGGACACTGACCGACCTGCTCGACGACCGGGTATTCCAGCGCGACGGCGACGAACTGGCCGGCCAGGGGCTGTTCGTCGACCTGCCGCCGTGGGGCTGCCACCTGCTCGCGATCACCAGGAGCACCGACGATGAATAGTGCGAACGAGCCGGCCGGGCTGACCGCCGAGGAGCAGCGGCTGCGCCAGGCCCGGGCGGGGGTCCCCTGGCGGGCCTGGGGACCCTATCTGAGCGAGCGCCAGTGGGGCACGGTCCGGGAGGACTACAGCGACGACGAGGACGCCTGGTCCTACTTCAGCCACGATCAGGCCCGGTCGCGCGCCTACCGGTGGGGCGAGGACGGCATCGCCGGGATCAGCGATGACAAGCAGCGGCTGTGCCTGGCCATCGCGTTGTGGAACGAGCGGGACCCGATCTTGAAGGAGCGCCTGTTCGGCCTGACCAACGCCGAGGGCAACCACGGGGAAGACGTCAAGGAGTACTACTTCTACGTCGACAACGTGCCGACCCACAGCTATCAGCGCTACCTCTACAAGTACCCGCAGGCCGAGTTCCCCTACAACGACCTGCTGACGGCCAACCGGGCCCGGTCCCGGCACGAGATGGAATACGAGCTCGTCGACACCGGGGTCTTCGACGACGGCCGTTACTTCGACGTCGAGGTCGAGCACGCCAAGGCCGGGCCGGAGGACATCGTGTGCCGGGTCACCGTGCACAACCGCTCGGAGCAGGAGGCGGCGCTGCACGTGCTGCCCACGCTGTGGTTCCGCAACGGGTGGTCCTGGGCCGGCGGCGAGCCGAAACCGCGGCTGGCCCGGGCCGATGCGGCCCAGCCGGCTGTCCGGGCCGAGCATCACAAGGCGGGCGTGTTCTACCTGTACGCCGAGCCCGGGACCGACCTGCTGTTCTGCGAGAACGAGACCAACACGGCGCGGGTGTTCGGCGCCGAGCCCGCGACCCGCTTCCCCAAGGACGGCATCAACGACCACCTGCTGCGGGGGGCGGGCACCGTCAACCCCGGCGGCGAGGGGACCAAGGTGGCGGCGCACGCCCGGCTGGTGGTGCCGGCGGGCGGGCAGGCGGCGGTGCTGGTGCGGCTGACCCGGGAGGCCCCGGAAGCGCTCCCGGCGCCGCTGGCCGGTGCGGACGAGCTGATCGCCTCCCGGCGGGCCGAGGCCGACGAGTTCTACGCGGCCATCACCCCGCCCGCGGTCGGTGACGACGCGGCGGCGGTCATGCGCCAGGCCCTGGCCGGGATGCTGTGGTCCAAGCAGTGTTACTACTTCGACGTGGACCGCTGGCTGCGGGAGCGCCACCGCCACCCGCTCCGGGCGCCGATCCGCCGGGGCAGCCGGAACGAGTCGTGGTTCCACATGTTCAACCACGACGTGGTGTCCATGCCGGACAAGTGGGAGTACCCCTGGTACGCCGCCTGGGACCTGGCGTTCCACTGCATCCCGCTGGCCATGGTCGACCCGGACTTCGCCAAAAACCAGGTCGACCTGATGCTGACCAGGGACTACCTCCACCCGGGCGGCCAGATGCCCGCCTACGAGTGGAACTTCGGCGACGTGAACCCGCCGGTGCACGCGTTCGCGACCCTGTTCCTGCAGAACCTGCAGGCCGACCTGGGCCAGTTCGATCTGCCGTTCCTGCAGGAGACCTTCTCGCGGCTGCTGCTGAACTTCACCTGGTGGGTGAACCGCAAGGACCCCAGCGGCCACAACGTGTTCGAAGGCGGCTTCCTCGGCCTGGACAACATCGGGGTGTTCGACCGCAGCGCGGCCCTGCCCACCGGCGGGCGGCTGGAGCAGGCCGACGGCACCGCCTGGATGGCCATGTTCAGCCAGAACATGCTCGAGCTGGCCATGGCCCTGCTCCCGCACGACGACAGCTACGAAGACTTCGTGCTCAAGTTCGTCGAGCGCTTCTTCTGGATCGCCGCCGCCATCGACCCGATCGGTGAGAACCCCGACGAGATGTGGGACTCCGAGGACGGCTTCTTCTACGACGTGCTGCGCCTGCCGGACGGCAGCGGGACCCGGCTCAAGGTGCGGTCGCTGGTCGGCCTGCTGCCGCTGTGCGCCACCACCGTGATCGACGCTGACCTGCTCGAGCGCTACCCGAAGATCACCGAGAAAGTGTCGGCCTTCCTCCAGCGCAACTCCGACCTGCTGGCCAACATCGCCGACCCGGCCGTACCGGGCGTCCACGGCCGCCGGATCCTTTCACTGGTCAACGAGGACAAGCTGCGCCGCATCCTGGCCCGGATGCTGGACGAGGAACGGTTCCTGGGCCCGCACGGGATCCGGTCGATCTCCCGCTGGCACCTGGACCATCCCTACGTCTTTGACGCGGGCGGGACCGAGTACCGGGTCCAGTACGAGCCGGCCGAGTCGACCACCGCGATGTTCGGCGGCAACTCCAACTGGCGCGGGCCGGTGTGGTTCCCGGTCAACGTGCTGCTGATCCGGGCCCTGCTCCAGCACTACCGGTACTACGGCAACGACCTGAAGGTCGAGTGCCCGACCGGCTCGGGGACGATGATGACGCTGTTCGAAGTGGCCCAGGAACTGACCCGCCGCCTGGCCGCCACCTTCCTGCGCGACGGCGAGGGGCGGCGCCCGGTCTACGGCGGGACCCGGCTGTTCCAGGAGGACCCGCACTGGCGCGACCTCATCTTGTTCTACGAGTACTTCCACGGCGACAACGGGGCCGGCCTCGGGGCCTCCCACCAGACCGGGTGGACCGGCCTGGTCGCCCGGCTGATCCAGAGCATGGGCCAGCTCGACGCGGCCAGCGTGCTGGATGACCGGCAGTGGCCGATGGCCCGGCCCTACCGGGCCGGGTCCTAGGAGCCGGCCCGGGAGCCGGGCGCTAGGAGTTGGCGCCCTGGCTGGTGGCCTGGCTGCCGCTGAATGAGTTCTGACCCGGGTGCGGGATCCCGATGGCCAGGCCCAGGTCCTGCCACAAGCTGGTGGCGGGCTCGGCGCGGCGCGTCTGGCCCAGGCCCTTCACGACCGAGCAGCCGGATGCCTCCGCGGTGACCGGGGTGAACCGGTTGCCGCCCTCGGCGAACGTGAGCTGATAGGTCACGCCGTTGTTCATCGGGCAGGTCATCGTGCCGCTTTGCTGCGGCAGCGCGCACAGGCTCTTGGCCACGGTCTGCACCTGGGCCGGTGTGTCCACCACCTCGGTGGCCGGGAACACGAACTTCAGGTGGTTCTGCGGCAGGCTGTTCTCCCGGCGCACGGTGAGCGCGGTCAGCTTGGGCACCGACGAGCACACGCCCGAACTGGCCTGCAGGGTGGCGCCGCTGAACGGGCGGGCCGACTGGCTCGGTGACTGATGGGGCGAGCCACCTCCTGCCGCCGGGGCCTGGGTACTGCCGCAGGCGGCCACGGCCGCGGTGGCGGCCAGCACGGCCACGCCGGCCAGGGCATGGCGCGTTCGGGTGTGATCGGTCGTGCGCTGGCGCACGAGCATGGGTCTGCTCCGTTTCCCGGCCATGGGCACTGGTACCTCGGCCCCCCGGATGGCCGTATTGGAGGTTGGACGCCGCTCCCCCCGGCTACGGTTCCATATCTGTGCGTCAGATGAGACATCGTTGCCGTCTCGCCTGGGGCAGCACCCGCCGCGCCGATCCCGTTGCCTGGTAGGAGAGACAACGGTGACATGGAGGGTGAAAAAACCATGGCGATGCTGCTGACCGAACGATGGCCGGCCACGGCCGCCGAGGCCGCGGAAGGCCGGGACGACACCGGGATCGGCTACCGGGACGGCGAGGCCGCACAGGACCTGCTGGCCGAGATGGCCGCGCTGATCCGGGACACCCGGCCGTACCTGATCGTCAGCAGCGCGGTGGCGGCGGCGGTGCTGATCGGCCTGGCCGTGGAGGCCGCGATCGTGCCCGTGGGCAGCCCGGGACCGGGCGCGGTGGCGTCGGGCGCCCTGTTCGTGCTGGTGTCGCTCTGCCTGCTGCGGACGCTGACCCTGATCGTGCTGGCCGGCCTGCCGCTGGGGCAGGCCCTGTCGCAGCACCGGGTGACCTCGGGCGCGCCGCTGGATCCCCGCGCGCCGTGGGCCAGCGTGCCCCGGCCGGAGACCCGGGCCGGCGCCTGGGCCGGCACCTGGGGCTGGAACCGCGCGCACCTGCTGCTCAGCCAGGCCCGGTTCCGGGCCGAGCGCATCCAGGCCGCCACCACCTGGGCGCTGATCACCGCCGCGGCCTTCCTGGCCTGCACGGCCGTCCTGCTCCTGGCCCGGTGATCGCGGGGACCACCGGGCCAGGCCCCCAGCGGTTACCGGCGCCGCGGACGCCACGACCCGTCGCAAATTGCGCCAGGGGGAATTGTGGGGAACGGCGCCGGGAGTCATGGTGGAGATGAGGGATCGCGTGCGGTTCGCGGGCAGCGGGAACCGCACTGATGACTGGGAAACATGAACAGAGAACGACCCGGGTTCTGGCACCAGCTCAGCGCGGGTGACCAGAACCGGCTGACCGCCGCGGGCCACATCGGCAAGTACGCGCCCGGCGCGACCATTTGCCGGCAGGGTGAGCCCGCTACCTACCTGTTCGTCCTGATCGGTGGCTGGGTCAAGGTGGTCGAGGTGAGCCGGGACGGCAACGAGGCCGTGCTCGCCCTGCGCGGCGACGGCGACGTGGTCGGTGAGTTCGCCGGTGAGCTGACCGGCTACCGCACCGCCACCATGTACGCCCTCGACGACGTGGAAGCGGTACTGATCCAGCACCGGCGGTTCCTGGCCTACCTGGACGGCTGCCCCCCGGCCGCGACGGCCTACCGCCGGGTGCTGATCCGGCGGAACCGGGAGACCGCGGACAAGCTGCACGCCCAGGCCACCGCCAGCGGCCCGCAGCGGCTGGCCCGGCTGCTGGTCGAGCTGGCCGGGCGGCACGGCCAGCCCCCCGATCCGGCGGCCGCCGGGCTGGAGGTGGTCATCTCGCTGCCGCTGACCCAGGAGGAACTGGCCGACCTGGCCCTGGTGTCGCGGGCCACGGCCACCCGTGCGCTGGCCGACTGGCGCAAGCGGAACATCGTCCAGACCGGGCACCGGCGCATCACGATCACCGACCCGGACGCGCTGCGGCGGCTGGCCGCGCTGGGCGGCTAAAGCCGCTGCGCTCCTAATCGGAGGCGGTCAGGTGGCCGAGGATGCGGTCCAGCGCGGCCAGGTCGGCGGCGGGCAGTTCCCGGACCGGCCGGGGCGGGGCGCTGAGGATCTCGCCGGCCAGCCGCGCCTGCTCCAGACCGGCCGGGGTGATCGAGACCAGCTTGGACCGGCGGTCACCCGCGCGCACGGTCCGCACGACCAGGCCCCGGCGTTCCAGGTCGTCCACGGCCACCGTGGTGTACGGGGGGTCGGTCCCGAGCCCGGCGGCCAGCTCCCGCATGGTCAGCGGGCCGGCGGCGACCTGGCGCAGCGCCTTGGCCCGGATGAAGCTCATGCCGAGCGCGTCGCACACCTTCTTGCGGCGGTCGTAGCGGTCGAGCACCAGCGTGCGCATGGCCTGCCAGGCCCGGGCGGCCACCTCGTCCGATGCCGCGGCGCCGGGGCCCGCGTCCGCTTTCACCGTGGGTTTTACGGCGGGGCTGGTCATGGCACGCTCACCGGTGACCTTTCGTCGGCGGGCGACAGCAGGCTGGCGGTGCGGGCCGCCGTCCGCTGGGCCCAGGCGCCGGTGGTGGCGATGGCCAGGGTGAGCCCGAGGACTCCGCACACGGCCACGATCCACCACCCGGGGCGGCTGGCGGCCACGAACCCGGTGCTGAGGCCGCCGCGCAGGTTGCCGTTCAGCACCGAGCCCATCACCGCCACGCCGAGCGACTGGCCGATCTGGCGGCTGGCCGACGCGCACCCGGCCGCCACCCCGGCCTGCTCGCGGGGCATGCCGGACACTGCCGAGTTGGTGATGGCCGCGTTCACGAAGCCGTTGCCCGCGCCGAAGATCACGTAGGCCAGGAACAGGTAGGCCAGCGGGGTGGTGGCGGTCAGCCGGGTCATCAGCAGCCCGGCGGCGATGATGAAGATGCCGGACAGCACCATCGGGATCCGGGTTCCCCGGTTGGCCACGATCCGGCCGGACAGCGTCGCGCATACGGCCAGCACAATCGCCATCGGCAGGAGGTACAGCCCGGCGGTCAGCGGAGAATAGCCCCGGACGTCCTGCAGGTACAGCGTGTTGAGGAACAGGAACCCGCCCAGGGCGGCCATCGAGGTCACCGCGGTCGCGGTGGCACCGGAGAACGGCGCGCTGCGGAAGAACCGCGGGTTCAGCAGGGGCTCGTCGCGGTGCAGCTCGTACCACAAGAACGCGGCCAGGCTCACCACGAACAGGCTGAACAGCCCGATGATCAGCGGCGACCCCCAGCCCGAGTCCGGCCCTTCGATGATCGAGTAGACGAGCGCGGCCAGCAGCACGATCAGCAGCACCTGGCCCACCGGGTCCGGCCGCCGGGCCTTCGGCGCCCGTGACTCGGGCACAAAAAGGGCACAGAGCACGATGGCGGCGATCCCGACCGGGATGTTGACCCAGAAGATGCCCCGCCAGCCGACCGAGTCGACCAGGGCACCGCCGGTTACCGGGCCGAGGGCCATGCTCAGCCCGAACACCGCGCCCCAGATGCCGATGGCCTGGGCCCGCTCCCGCTTGTCGGTGAAGGTGTTGGTGATGATTGACATCGCCACCGGGTTGAGCATCGAGCCGCCCACCGCCTGCAGCATGCGGAACGCGATCAGCCAGCCGGTGCCCGGAGCCAGGCTGCAGGCCAGCGAGCCGAGGCTGAACGTGGCCAGCCCGGCCTGGAAGGTGCGCCGGCGCCCGATGCGGTCCGCGGTCGAGCCCGAGAACATCAGCAGGCTGGCCAGCACCAGCGTGTAAGCGTCGATCGTCCACTGCAGGCTGGTGACCGGCGCGTGCAGCTCACGGGAGATGGACGGCAGGGCGACGTTCACGATCGTGCTGTCCAGGCCGACCATGAACAGAGCGCTGCAGCAGATGGCCAGCACCAGCAGCCGACGTCGGCGGCTCAGATCCGGCACGCGGTCACCTCACTGAAACTTGTGGTTCTACAATGGTTGTCATCCTACAACTATTGAACCGCCCGGCGTCTTCCCCGGCCGGGCGAGACCTGGGTCACGCCGGACGGCCGGCCGGGCCCCGAGTTTTCGGACAAAACCGGACACCCTGGGCCGTTTTCCTGCGACGAGACGCGTCCAAGGTCTAGATTTGTCCCACCTGAAGGCACCGGACTCCCCGGCCATGGAGCCCCGGAGCCGCAGGCTCTAAGTGCCGGGGGGTGACGATGAGCAGGAGACTTCTTCAACTGGTCATGCCCGTCTTCCCGGACCGGCGCATGTTCCGGCTGCACGACTCGGCCGTCGACCCCAACGCTCCCGGCGCCCCGCTCCCCCCGGTCGGCTCGCTGATCAGCGTGAACCGCGAGCAACTGTGGATCGGCAGCCTGCAGGAACAGCTGGACGTCCGGGTGGTCATCGAGGAATGGGACAGCGCACCGCCGCCCATCGGCGACACCTGGCAGGAAGAGGCCAAGTGCCGCCTGTACCTGCGGGGCTACCTCAGCATCGACGCAGGCGCGGTCGGCAAGGCCATTCACGGCCTGCGGCTGGCCAGCGGGGTGGGTGACTACGCGGTCCGGGTCTACGCCAGCAACCGCGAGGAAGCTGCCCGCCGGTACGCCGAGTTGTACAACGCCTACCGCAACCCGCTGGCCGATGAGTTCCAGCAGGCCAAAAAGCAGCTGGAAGGCCTGGAGCGGTACCTCATCCAGCTCTGGCGCGAGTACTTATCGCCCCGGCACCCCGGTGCGCTCAGCGGTTCCCGCGGGGCCAGCGGCGCTGCCGGGCCGCCATCCGGTCCGGGGCGGGCGGCCACCCGGCTGGGCCACCGGCCCGTGACCCGGGTCCGCGTTCCGGCTCCCCGGCCGCCGGGATAAGCCGGGCCAGCTGATCAAGGGCCGTGGACCGCGGCCGCGCTGGTGCCACCGGACTGCGCGACGGCGGGCTGGCTGCTGCGGGCCGACGGGCTGGACTTGCTGACGGCGCTGGCTTTGCTGCTGGCCTGGGCCGAGGCGGAGGTCTGCGCGGTCGCGGCCTTGGCCGACGACGAGGAGGCGGGCTGGGCCCCGATCCGGGCCGGCCCGGAATTGGTCGACGAGGTCGTCACCGGATGATTGCCAGTGGTCCGCGCACCGGACCGAAAGGGCAGCATCGCGTAGACCATCAGCGAGACCATGGCCACCACGACCACGGTGAACAGCGAACCGACCACCCGGGCGCGGGTCGACCGCAGGACATTGAGGCGGCCGGGTTTCCGGAACGAGGTCAGATTCGAAGCCAGTCCCGGGTCCTCCGCGGCCAGCCGCCGCTCAATCTCGGCGAGCATGCGCTGCTCGTCCATCGACAGCGCCATAGCGCCAACCTCCGCGTCGAACGCCCGGTGGATTACAGGTTGATTGTCCCCCACCACAAGATCTTTATCCAATTGTTCCGTAAATGCCGTGCCCCTGTTTCTGGGGCCAGATCAACTCCGCACCAGCGAATCGAACAAGCGGTCGAGTTCGATAGCCGGATCAGCGGTGAGCCCGGTGTGCACCGGGCCGGGCTGGACGATCGTGCTGCGCGGCGCGGTGAGCCAGCGGAACCGCTCCCCCAGCGGCCGGCCCGCCAGCGGCCCCTCGGTGCAGGCCTTGGTGAACGCGCGCAGCGCGGCGCGCACGGAGGCCACGTCCACGGTGGGGTCCAGGGCCCGCAGCCGGTCCTCGTCCAGCTCGATCCGGGCCCGCAGGTACCGGTACTGCTGGGCGTACACGATCACCCCGGCGTTGATCGCCTCGCCGCGCTCGACCCGGGGCACCACCCGGATCAGCGCGTACTCGAACACCTCGGTCCTGGTGACGGGCGGGGGCGGTGCGGGGGCACCCGGCGCGGTCATCGGCGGATCACCTCCGGCAGCACCCGGACCCGGGCCAGCAGGTGCTCCACGTAGGCCGGGCCGGACCGCTCGCCGAACCAGGCGGCCGGGACCAGCTCGGCCACCTCGGCCAGCAGCGCGGTGGTCACCAGCGGGGCGAGCGCCGCGTGGGCCTGATCCACGGCGGTGGCCTGGCCGATCAGCACGTGCTCGCGGGCGTCGAAGGGGCGGGCCGGATCGGCGGTGGGCCAGTTGTGGTGGAAGTACAGCGCCGCCCCGTGGTCGATGAGCCAGATGTCGCCGTGCCAGACCAGCAGGTTCGGGTTCCTCCAGGTGCGGTCGGGGTTGCTGACCAGCGCGTCGAACCAGAGCAGCTGGCTGGCGAACTCGGCGTCCGCGGTCCAGCCCAGCGGGTCGAACCCGGCCGAACCGGGCAGGAAGTCCACCCCCAGGTTCAGCCCCTGGCTGGCCTTGAGCAGGTCCTGGATCTCCGGGTCGGGCTCGCTGCCCGGGATGCGCGGGTCCAGCCCGGCCAGCACCAGCTCCGGTACCCGCAGTCCCAGCCGGCGGGCCAGCTCCCCGGCGATGATCTCCGCCACCAGGGCCAGCGGGCCCTGCCCGGCGCCGCGGAACTTCATCACGTAGGTGCCGAGGTTGTCGGCCTCGACGATGGCCGGGAGCGAACCCCCCTCGCGCAACGGGGTCACGTACCGGGTGACCGTGACGTGTTCGAGCATGGCGCCCATTATCCCGGTGATCCGATCCGAACATATGCCCGAATGACGTTGCCTCGTTCGAACACTGATTCTATGATCGGGCCTATGCGATGGGACAACATGCGGCTGGACCAGCCCGAGGACGGCGCCGCGTCCGGCGGTGGGTGCGGGACCGGCGACCAGCCGTTGTTCGCTCGCGGAGCGGTGACCCGGACGTTCGACACGCCCGGGTTCCGGGGCATGACCTTCTACGAGATCCAGGCCAAGTCCATCGTTAACAGAGTGCCGGCCACTTCGCGCATGGCGTTCGGCTGGACGATCAACCCCTACAGGGGCTGCCAACATGCCTGCACCTACTGTCAAGCTGGGGAAACGCCCATTTTGATGGCCAACGGACGCACCAAACGGCTCGCAGACGTGTGCGTTGGCGATGCTATTTACGGCACTGTCCGTGACGGTTTCTACCGGCGGTACGTGATCACAACGGTCCTTGCGCACTGGTCCACGGTTAAGCCCGCCTACCGGATCACGCTGGCCGACGGCACTCAGCTGATCGCCAGCGGCGAGCACCGCTACCTCACCGAACGTGGCTGGAAGCATGTGACCGGCGCCGAACAAGGACCACTGCAGCGGCCATTCCTGACCGTTGACAACAAGCTGATGGGCGTGGGCAAGTTCGCCGAACCGCCCAAGAACACTGTCGACTACCGGCGGGGATACCTCTGCGGAATGATTCGCGGCGATGGTCACCTGGGCCGACAATTTCGGCTTGCACTGGTGGATGAGGAGGGTCTGGCCCAGACGCGATACTGCCTGGGTACCTTTGGCATCGTTACGACAGAACGCACCTTCGCCGAGGCTCAGGGCAATCGGAAGGCTGTACGGGCCATCTATGTGTCTTCTCGCGGTGAGATTGAGGCGATCAGGCATTTCATCTCCTGGCCCGAGGCACCTACGACAGAATGGCGAAAAGGCTTCCTAGCCGGGATCTTCGATGCCGAAGGAAGTTGCAGTCGGGGCGTTTGGCGAGTCTCAAATACCGATCCGAAAATCATCGACGCCACCGTTGACTCACTGGCCGCCTTGGGCTTTCATTACGTGCTGGAGCCGCCACGCCCACCGAACGGCATAGTGACCGTACGGCTGCGCGGCGGGGTCCGAGAAGCGATCCGGTTCTTCCACACCACCGATCCGGCCATCACGCGGAAGCGCTCGATCGACGGGTTCGCGCTCAAGAGCGGCGCCAAGCTCCAGGTAGCGGAGATCAAGCCGCTCGGTATCGAGATGCCCATGTACGACATCACCACCGGGACCGGCGACTTCATCGCCAACGGCGTCGTCAGCCACAACTGCTTCGCCCGCAACACCCATACCTACCTGGACCTCGACGCCGGGCATGACTTCGACTCCAAGGTCGTGGTGAAGGTCAACGCGCCCGAGTTGCTGCGCAAGAAGCTCGCCTCGGCCAGCTGGCCGGGCGAGCACATCGCCATGGGGACCAACGTCGACTGCTATCAGCGGGCGGAGGGAAAGTACCAGCTGATGCGCGGGATCATCAGCGCGCTCCGGGACGCGGCCAACCCGTTCTCGATCCTGACCAAGGGCACGCTGATCCTGCGCGACCTCGACCTGCTGACCGAGGCGGCGCAGGTCACCGACGTCGGGCTGAACGTCTCGGCCGGCTTTGTCGACAAGACGCTGTGGCGGACCCTGGAACCGGGAACGCCGAGCCCGGAACGGCGGCTGGACACCTGCAAGGCGCTGACCGACGCCGGGCTGAGCTGCGGGGTGCTGATGGGCCCGATCGTGCCGTTCCTGTCCGACTCCCCCGAGCAGCTGGACGAGGCGGTGCGCCGGATCGCGGCCAGCGGCGCGGTGCACGTGACGCCGATCATCTTGCACCTGCGGCCCGGCACCCGCGAGTGGTATCTGCAATGGCTGAACGACAACCATCCCGAGCTGGTCCGCCGGTACCTGCGCTTCTACGGCCGCGGCGCCTACGCACCCAAGGCCTACCAGGCCGAGATCTCCGGGCGGGTGCGGGAGCTGGCCCAGCGGTACGGGGTCGGCGCCACCACCCCGGCCGCGGGCCGCCGGATCGGGCCGCCGGTGCCGCCACCCAGTCCGAAGGCCAGCCCGGAGACCGCGGCCGCGCCGGAGCCGCTGCAGCTCAGCCTGCTCTGACCGCTCTGACTGGCTGGCCGGCCGCCCTACAGCCGGAGCGCCTCCGTCCACCTGATCCGGGCCCGTACGGTGTCGAGGTAGCCGTCGTGCACCCAGGTGGCCTGCGGCTCGATGCCCCGGCGGGCCAGCGCGGCGCACCGCTGGAGGACCAGGCGCTGCTGTTCGGCGACCCTTTCCACGACGCCGGCGGGCACGCCGATGCCGTAGGCGTCGCAGAAGACTTCAATCCGCCACCGGCGATCGGGCGGCTCGCCGTACCGCAGCCAGCGCACGCACTCCTCGTCGTCCCGGAACGGTGCGGCGTATTCCAGCGCGTAGGCCACGTCGAACAGCGGGGACGCCGGCCCCGCGTGGTCGAAGTCGATGAGGCCCACGATCTGCTCGCCGCGCCAGACCCCGTTCCAGGGGCCGAAGTCGCCGTGGCAGACGATCTCACCGGCTCCCTCGGGCTGGTCCCGGGCCGGGCCGGCCGACCAGACGCTGCCCGGCGGCGGGCGGTAGCCGGCCACCGTGTCGTGGTACTGGCGCAGGAACGAGGCCCAGCGCCGCAGCCCGGCCTCGGGCACGATCCTGGACCAGCCGTGAGCACCGGATTCGCCGTCGATCCAGCTGAGGAGTTCGTCGTGGTCCTCGGTGCCGACCACGCGCGGGGCGGGGAAGCCCGCATCCTGCAGGTAGCCGAGCAGCTGGTGAACCGCCGGGGACCAGAAGCCCAGGGGCCGGCGGACCACATCGCTGGTCCGGCGGATCCGGGCCGGGCCGGGCATGGGCTAGCTGCGGTCGCTCGCGGACCACGGGGAGCGCATCAGGCCCATGGCCCCGATCTCGTAGCCCCGGGTCGCGCCCAGCGGCGGCGAGTACACGTGCACGCTGACCGCCGGGGCCAGCGAGACGTTGGCCAGGTTGTGCACCTGGCGGCGGCCCATCCGCCGGGCCGCTCCCTCCGGGATGTGGCGGACCTGGGTCAGCACCCCGTTCAGCACCGAGACACGCTCTTCCAGCTCGCCCCGGGCCACCACCAGCACTCCGGACGCGCCGGCGTGGTCGTGCCAGCCGGTGGTCTGGCCGGGCAGCCACGACTCCAGCCACACGTCGTAGTCTTCGGCGCTGTGCAGCCGCTGGTGCCAGCGGCTGGCCGGGTCCATCCGCACCAGCGGCTCCCATCGCCCCGGGCGGCCGGCGACGGCGCGGGCGATCTCCTTCATCCGCGAGCGGCTGAGCGGCTCGCCCGGGCGCCTGGGCTCCGGGACGGCGAAGACAGCGGCTGGGTCGGGATCAGAGTGCATCAGGATCCAGTCTCAACTCTCGGGTCTCTCGGCCTAAAGTCTATAAATTTAATCGGATTAATAGAGATTAGACACTCAGCGTAGCTTGCCTTACCGCACAGTCAACCCCCAACGACCCTCCAGTCAAGCCCCTCGGGCACATCCGGCCGGGCCGGTACGCCGCAACCGTTGCGCTGAGCGCGCTGTCGTAAACTCGGCTGGCGTGACGAGCTACTGGCCGCCGGCCACGGGGATGGTGTGATGCCCGGCGGGCCGGGTCCGGAAACCCGGCGCGACCCCGCGGAACCCGGCCGACTGACGGTCCGCACCGTGCCGATCGCCGATCCGGGCGACCTGCTGGCCGCGCTGCCGGACGGGCCGCTGCTGTCCTGGGTGCGCCGGGGCCGCGGCCTGGTCGGCTGGGGTGAGGCGGCCCGGGTCACGCTGACCGCGGGCGAGGACCGGTTCACCGCCGGCGAGAAATGGCTGCGCACGCTGTTCGAAGACGTGATCGCCGAGGATCAGGTCCGGGTGCCCGGCACCGGGCCGGTCGCGTTCGGGAGCTTCACCTTCGACCCGGCCTCGGACGGGTCGGTGCTGATCGTGCCGCGGGTGATCGTGGGCCGGGACGGTACCGGCACGGCCTGGCTGACCACGGTCAGCGACGGCCGCGAGCCCGCCGGCCGCCAGTCCTGGCCGGGCGCCGCCGGACCGGACGGTGACCACGGCCGGCCCGCGGGTCCCCGGTCCGCCAGCACACTGCGGTGGCACGACGGCAGCCTGACCGCGCCGGAGTGGGCCCACGCGGTCGAACTGGCCGTGAGCCGTATCACCTCGGGGGCCCTGCAGAAGGTGGTACTGGCCCGGGACGTGTTCGCTACCGCGGCCGCGCCGATCGACCCCCGGCTGCTGCTGCGGCGGCTGGCCGCCCAGTACCCGGACTGCTACACGTTCGCGGTCGACGGGCTGACCGGGGCCACCCCTGAGCTGCTGATCCGGCGGCAGGGCCGGGAGGTCACCGCGCTCATCCTGGGCGGCACGCTGCCCCGCGGCGCCCAGCCCCGGGAGGACCAGGAACTGGGCGCGGCCCTGCTCGCCTCGGCCAAGAACACCGAGGAACACGCGTACGCGGTCGACTCGATCCGGGACGTGCTCGCCCCGCTGTGCACCACCCTGGACATCCCGTCCCACCCGTCGCTGCTGAAGCTGGCCAACCTGCACCACCTGGGCACGGCCGTGCGGGGCACGCTGGCCGCGGACCGGTCGGTGCTGTCGCTGGCCGACGCGGTGCACCCGCCGGCCGCGGTGTGCGGGACGCCGGCCGAGGCCGCGCTGGAGCTGATCCGCGAGCTGGAGCACATGGAGCGGGGCCGCTACGCGGGCCCGGTGGGCTGGGTCGACGCCCAGGGCGACGGCGAGTTCGGCATCGCGCTGCGGTGCGCGGAGGTGGCCGGGCCGCGGGCCCGGCTGTTCGCGGGCTGCGGCATCGTGGCCGGTTCGGACCCGGTGGCCGAGGTGGCCGAGACCGAGGTCAAGTTCCTGCCCATGCGCCAGGCGCTGGAGGGCTGACCGCCAGCGCGCTGGCCGCCGCCTGCTGGAGCCGGGCGCGCAGGGCCGCACCGCCGGACCGGCCGGTTCGCACCTCCACCACCCGCAGCCCGGACCCGGCCAGCGCGCCAGCCAGGTCCCCCGGACGCTCCAGCCGCTGGTACGGCCACCCGGCCGCGGCGGCCAGCCGGCCCACGTCGGCGCCGTGCGGGGTGCCGAAGACCCGCTCGAACGAGCTGGGGAACGAGGCCGGCTCCAGCGTGGAGAAGATGCCGCCGCCGTCGTTGTTGACCACGACCAGGCACAGGTCCGGCTGAGGCTCGCCGGGCCCGGTGAACAGCCCGGCGCTGTCGTGCAGCAGGGCCAGGTCACCGATCAGCGCGACCGCGGGCCCGCCGCCGGCCGCCTGGTGGGCCAGGGCCGCGCCGATCGCCGCCGAGGTGGTGCCGTCGATGCCGCTGGCACCCCGGCTGGCCAGCACCCGGAGCCCGGAGCGCGGCGCCATCTGCTGGTCCAGGTCCCGGATCGGCAGGCTGGACGCGGCCCACAGCAACGCCCCGTCCGGCAGCGCGGCGGCCAGGTCCCGGGCCAGCCGGGGCTCGCTCAGCGCCGGTTCGGCGGGGCCCGGCCCGGCGTCCAGGACCGCGTCGACGGCCCGGCGGGCGGCGGCGTCCGCGGCCCGCCAGGCCCGCTGCCAGCCCGTCGGCTGGCCCGGCGCGGTACCGGGGGCGAGCCGGACGGCCGTGGCCACGTCGGAGGCGGTCCGGGCCGGGTCGTCCCAGCGGCCGGGCTGGGAGGTGATCACCACGTGCCGGAAACCGGGCCCATGGGGCCCAGCGGCCCCGCGCAGCAGAGCGGTCTGGGGCCGGGACAGACCCGGCCGCCCGGCGGTGACGATCACGTCCGGCCGGTGCGCGGCAGCGAACCCCGGGGTGGCCAGCAGGTACTGGTAGGCCGACAGGGCGTCCGGGCCGCGGCGGGCTCCGGAAGACGGTTCGGCCAGCACCGGCCAGCCCGCCGCGGCGGCCAGGGCCAGCAGCGGGCCCGGGTCGCGACCGCCATCCCCGGCCACGACCAGGCCGCGCTCGGTCCACGGCAGCTCCAGCGCGCCCGGGGGGCCGGCCGCGGCGGCGAAGCGGACCCACGGCGCTCCCCCGGGACGGCCGTCCAGCGCGGCCAGATCATCGGCTGGGACCGGGTCGCTGGGGACCAGCGGGTCGCGGAAGGCCAGGTTGAGGTGCACCGGCCCGGCGGGGCCGCCCGCCGCGCCCGTGGCCGACCCCCAGGCCCGGGCGGTCAGCGAGCGCCAGTAACCGGCCTGCCCGGGGCGGTCCTCCGGCACGCCGACCTCGGTGAACCAGCGGACCGCGTCCCCGTACAGCTTGATCTGGTCGATGGCCTGATTGGCGCCGGTGCCGCGCAGTTCCGGCGGCCGGTCCGCGGTCAGCACCAGCAACGGCACACACGACTCGCTGGCCTCGATCACCGCCGGGTGGAAGCTGGCCGCGGCGGTACCGGAGGTACACAGCACGGCAGCGGGCCGGCCGCTGGCCCGGCCCAGGCCGAGGGCCAGGTAGGCGGCGGACCGCTCGTCGATGCGGACGTGCAGCCGCAGGTCACCGCGCTCGGCCCGGCGGTGGAATTCCATGGCCAGCGGGGCGCTCCGGGATCCCGGGGCCAGCACCACCTCGGTCATCCCGCACCGGATCAGCTCATCGGCCAGCGTGACGGCCAGCGCCGTCGACGGGTTCACCGGCCGCCTTGGGGCCAGCTGATCTGGACCTCGCCCAGGTACTGCGCCGCGGCGGCGGCTCGTTCCCGCCACGGGCCCGGGTCCACTTCCCAGCGGGCCAGCGCGGCCGGGTCCACGGCGGGCCGGCGTACCGGCAGCGCACCGTCCATCGCGGCCAGCGGCTCGGCGGTGACGTCCCCGGTGAGCAGGCTCATCGTGCCCAGCCCGCAGGCGTACGGCAGCTCGGGCAGGGCGGCGGCCAGGGCCACCCCGGCGGCCAGGCCCACGCTGGTGTCGACCGCGCTGGACACCACGACCGGCAGGCCGCAGGCCTCGGCGATCCGTAGCGCCGGCCGCACCCCGCCCAGCGGCTGCACCTTGAGTACCACGATGTCGGCGGCGCCGGCGTCCCGGACCCGCAGCGGGTCCTCGGACCGGCGGATCGACTCGTCCGCGGCCAGCAGCACCGGGGTCTGGCGGCGCAACTCGGCCAGTTCCGCCACGGTGGGGCAGGGCTGCTCGGCGTACTCCAGGTCGAACCGGTTCAGCTCGGCCAGCATGCGGGCGGCGTGCGGCACGTCCCAGTGCCCGTTGACGTCGACCCGGACCCGGCCGCCCGGGCCGAGGGCGTCGCGCACCGCTTCCACCCGGGCGATGTCGTCGGCGTCGGACTGGCCCGGCTCGGCCACCTTGACCTTGGCCGTGCGGCAGCTGGAGGACGCGACGATGTCGTGGGCGCGGTCCGGTCCCACGGCCGGCACGGTGACGTTGACCGGGATCCGGTCCCGGACCGGCGCGGGCCAGCCCACCGTGGCCGCCTCGACCGCGCTGGCCAGCCAGCGGGCCGACTCCCGGGGGCCGTAGTCGGCGAACGGGGAAAACTCGCCCCACCCGGCCGGGCCATCGATGAGCGCGCCCTCGCGGACGGTGATGCCGCGGAACCGGGTGGGCATCGGGATCGCGAACGCCCGCAGCGACCCCAGCAGGTCGTCCAGCTGGCCGCTCGGCGGGCCTGCGGCCTCGCGCCCTGTCACGCCGCCTGCTGTCACAGGACCTAACCTTACGTGCGTGGTTGAGCGTCCTTTGCATGCGGTTGTCCTGCCCGTCACCGACGCCGGAGGCCGGCTGCTGGAGCTGCTGGCGGCGGCCCTGGACGGCACCGGCCCGGCCGTGCTGCCCCTGGATCCGGACCTGCCGGCCGACCGGCTGGCGGTGCTCCTGGACACGTTCGCCCCGGCCGCGGTGCACACCCCGGACGGGGTGCGCCAGCGGGCGGAAAGCCGCCCGGCCCGGGCGGATACCGCGGTGGTGATCGCCACCTCGGGGTCGACCGGGCCGCCCAAGGGGGTCGAGCTCAGCGCGGCGGCCCTGCGGCATTCGGCCCGGGCGACGCTGGACCGGATCGGCGCCGCCCCGGGCCAGCGGTGGCTGCTGTGCCTGCCCGCCACCCATATCGCCGGGATCCAGGTGCTGATCCGCTCGCTGGTGGCCGGCGCCGATCCGGTGGTGGTGACCCGGGCCGGCGCGGATGAGCTGGCCGGGTCGGGCTGCGCCCACGTCTCGATCGTGCCGACCCAGTTGCGGCGGCTGATGGACGCCGACCCGGCCGCGGCCTGGGCCGAGGGGTTCACCTCGGTACTGCTGGGCGGGGCGGCCGCGCCCGCCGCGCTGGTCGAGGCGGCCCGGGCCGCCGGAGTGCCGGTGGTCACCACCTACGGGATGAGCGAGACCTGCGGCGGCTGCGTCTACGACGGCCTGCCGCTGGACGGGGTGACGATCGCCACCGGCGAGCAGGACGGCGCCCGCGAAGACCTGGCCAGAATCGCGATCACCGGGCCGGTGCTGTTCTCCGGTTACCGGGACCGGCCGGACCTGACCGCGGCGGCCATGGACGGTGCGTGGTTCGTCACATCGGATCTGGGAACAATTGGGGCCGGCGGGCGGCTGACCGTACGCGGGCGGGCCGACGACGTGATCATCACCGGCGGCGAAAAGGTCGTCGCGGGCGAGGTAGCCGCGCTGCTGGAGACCTGCCCGGGGGTACGGGAAGCGGCCGTGGTGGGCCGCCCGGACGCCGAATGGGGTGAACGGGTCACTGCGGTGATTGTTCCGGACAACCCGGTTCAACCACCGACCCTCGATCTGTTGTGTCGGCATGTGCGAGAGCGTCTGCCACGTTACGCTCTCCCGAGGGAGCTGGTTCTGCGGGCGTCAATGCCGATGCTGCCGAGCGGCAAACCCGATCTCGAAGCCCTCCGCCGGGAACAATCTCCGGCCGGGAACGTTAGTAGATAGTGCCCGGGCGCACGCCGCAGCGCAGCGCCGGGCCCCCTGGACGGAGGCGCCCGCCGGCGCCGTGAACGGCACGCCTGTCGTGCCCGTGTCAAGAGGAGAAGGAGGGAGGTGTCGCATGCCGCGGACCGCAGTAGCCACACCCGTGGGGGACGGTGAGGCCAGCAAAATGCGCGTGGATGATTTGATCCAGCGAGGGCGCAGCCAGGGTCACCTGTCACTCTCCGAGCTACGGACCGCCTTCGAGCAGGCGGGCATTGCCCCGGCCGAAGGCCGTTCCATCCTGCGCGAGCTCACCGAAGCCGGCATCAGCATGGCTGACCAGCCAGCCAAGGGCAAGCGCACGGTGAAGGACCCGACCGCGAAGGCCAGCACGGCCAAGGTCGCCCGGGCCAAGACGACCAAGAAGGGTGCCGACGAGGCACCACAGGGTAACGGGGCCAGCGGGTCGACCGAGACCGACAACGACGCCATCGAGGCTGAGGCCGAGGCGCTGTCGGACAAGTTCGCCGAGGCCGACCTGGACGACCAGGGCCCGGCCATGGGCGACTCGGTGCACACGTACCTGAAGTCGATCGGCCGGCGGAGCCTGCTGACCGCCGAGCAGGAAGTTGACCTGGCCAAGCGCATCGAGGCCGGCCTGTTCGCCGAGCACAAGCTGGAGACCGAGCCGGATCTGGACGCGGATTACCGCCGCGACCTGGAGCTGGTGGCCGAGGACGGGCACCGGGCCAAGTCCCACATGCTGGAGGCCAACCTCCGGCTGGTGGTGTCGGTGGCCAAGAAGTACACCGACCGCGGCCTGTCGCTGCTGGACGTGGTG
>Ga0209112_10000040_pt1 | contig 19640 bp, 19 predicted proteins | sample TexAe_OM3H0_O3_FD_187947 | JGI IMG/M metagenome (GOLD analysis project Ga0209112, IMG submission 187947) | Forest soil microbial communities from Davy Crockett National Forest, Groveton, Texas, USA - Texas A ecozone_OM3H0_O3 (SPAdes) (version 2) | ecosystem: Environmental > Terrestrial > Soil >...
TGCCGGTGACCTGCGCCGCGCCACACCGCGCCATATCGCGCTCGGGGGTTCGGGCCTGGTGGCAAGCACCAGGCCCGCAGCAATCCCAGGAGCCTCGGGCGTTGGGGACTCCGCGTCCTTTGGGCGCCGGTGGGCTGGTGGTCGCGGGTTAGCGGCTCAGGCCCGGCGGGCCTGGGGCTTAGGGGGCGCTGGAGCCTGACGGGGTCAGGGTGACTCCTGCGCTGGCGCGGAACCATCGCCGCCGGGGATCGGGTACGTTTTTCCGCAAATAGTGCGGAAAAACGTACCCGGCCTAGGAGTTTTAGGCCTTGCGGAGTCGCATGGGACTGGTGGGGCGTGAGAGGGGTGGACGGGGGAAGCTGGGACGATTTTTGTGCAGCATGTGCTGAATAAGCGTCCCAGCCCCGCAGGTGCCTGAGCGCCCGTGACAGATGTGACGTCTGAAGCGCACACCGCACAAGGGACCATCGGCCTGGCCCCATCCCCGAGCCCGAAGTACCCCGCCGGAGGCACAAACCCTCGAGGCTTTTGGGGCCTCAGCGGCAGGTGGAGCGGCCATGAAGGCGCGGAGTGGCCGCGCGGGGGCTAGCGGGCGGTCGTGAGAGACGCCTTGCCGCGGACCACTGGGTTGGTCAGCTCGCCGATGTCGCTGATGTTGATGGTGACCTCGTCGGCGGCCTGGAGGGTGAAGGGGAGGTCGGGGACGAGGCTGGTGCCGGTGGAAAGGACGGCGCCGGCCGGGAAGTCGTCCTCGCGGAACAGGTATTCCGCCAGCTCGGGGATGCGGCGGCGGAGGCCGGAGGTGCTCGATTTACCCTGCCAGGCGACGGCGCCGTCGCGGGTGATGGTGAGCTCGATGGTCAGGTCGTAGGGGTCGGCGATCTCCCAGGCGGGGCGGATCCACGGGCCGACCGCGCAGCCGCCCAGGTAGACCTTGGCCTGCGGCAGGTACAGCGGGTTCTGGCCCTCGATGGTGCGGGAGCTCAGGTCGTTGCAGATCGTGTAGCCGGCCACCTCGCCGGCGTAGTTGAGCACCGCAGCCAGTTCCGGCTCGGGCACGTCGATCCGGGAGTCGGCCCGGACCGAGACGGCCCGGCCGGGACCCCGCACCCGCCAGGCCGCCGACTTGAAGAACAGCTCCGGGCGCTCGGCGGTGTAGACGCGGTCGTAGACGTCGGCCGCTTCCTCGCTCTCGGTGACCCGGGCGTCGCGGGACCGCTCGTAGGTGACGCCGGCCGCCCACACCTCGGTGCGGCCGTCGACCGGGGCCAGCAACTGCACGCCGTCCAGCGGGACCGGCTCGCCGCCCGGGTCGGCCAGCACGTCGCGGAGCTGGCTCAACGGCAGGGCCAGCAGGTCGGCCAGCGCGGGCGACCCGGCCAGCGTGGTCACCGGGCCCGCCGGGCCGTCGCCCCGGGTGGCACCCTCGTTCAGCACGCCGACCTGCGGCTCGCCCTGGCCACTGCTGCGGAACCTGATCAGCCGCACCGTAATCCCCTTCCTGGAAGCCAACTCCCTTGAGCATGTCATGAGATCGTTTATCTTATGAAGAGGAGCCTTCATCTGATGAAACGTTGACCGGCGAAGTCCCCGAGGGTTAGCGTCAAGCCAGGTCACCGACCTGCCAGGAGGATAACCGTTGACTACCGCTTACCCGGATCGGACCCGGCATGCCCAGGTGGTGCACGACCTGGGGGCGCGGATCGTCCGTGGCGGGCTGGCCCCCGGCGACACGGTGCCCACCGAGGAAGAACTGGTCAGCGAAATGCACGTGGGCCGGTCGGCGCTGCGCGAGGGCGTGAAGGTGCTGGCGGGCAAGGGCCTGCTGGAGAGCCGGACCAGCGCCGGAACCCGGGTCCGGCCGCGGGAGTCCTGGAACCTGCTCGACCCCGACGTGCTGACCTGGCGGTTCAGTCCCTCCCCCGGGCCCGGTGACATCCGGGCCCTGGCCGGGCTGCGGGTCGCGCTGGAACCGGGAGCGGCCCGGCTGGCCGCCGAGACGGCCACGGCCGCGCAGCGCAGCGCGATCGCGGTGGCCATGGCCCAGCTGTGGGCCACGGTGGACGAACCCGACGCCTTCGTCCAGGCCGACCTGGCCTTCCACCGGGCGGTGTTCAGCGCGGCCAACAACGACCTGCTGCTGTACATCCACGACGTGGTCAGCGTGGCGCTGAGCGAGATCCGGCCGCTGCACAGCCACTCGATCGGCCACAACCGGGAGACGCTGGCCAACCATGAGCGGCTGGCGGTGGCCATCCAGCGCGGGCACCACCGCAAGGCCGAGGAAGCGATGCGGGACATCGTCGAGGTGGCCCGCGCGGACGCACTCCGGGAGATTTCATGACCGAGACGCAACCGGGGCAGGTCCGGCTGGAGACCGGCGGCCACGTCGCGACGATCACGCTGGACCGGCCGGCCAAGCTCAACGCGCTGACCGGCGAGATGACGGCGGCGCTGGCCGCCCACGTGGCCGCGATCAACGCCGACCCGCAGCTGCGGGTGGTGGTGCTGACCGGCTCCGGGCGGGCGTTCTGCGCCGGCAGCGACATCGCCGAGCTGGACAAGTACCCGACTCCGTGGGACTTCGGGCAGCGCGAGGACTACGGGGACATCCTGCGCACGCTGCGCAAGCCGGTGATCGCCGCGGTCAACGGGTACGCCCTGGGCGGCGGGCTGGAGCTGGCCCTGGCCTGCGACATCCGGCTGGCCCAGCCCGGTGCTACCTTCGCCGCCCCGGAGATCAAGCTGGGCTGGATCGGCGGCAGCGGCCAGTCCGCCCTGCTGGCCCACGCGATCGGGCCGTCCAACGCGGCCCAGATGCTGCTGACCGGCGACCCGATCGACGCCGCCACCGCGCAGCGCTGGGGCCTGGTCAGCGACGTGCTGCCGCCGGGCGAGCTGATGGGCCGGGCCCAGGAGCTGGCCGCGGTCATCGCCCGCCGGGCGCCGGTCGCCGCCCAGACGGCCAAGCTCAACCTGCGGGCCGCCTACGAGATGCCGCTGAGCCGGGCCATCGACTACGAACGGCACCTGCAGACGATCTGCTTCGGCACCGCCGACGCGGCCGAGGGCCGGGCCGCGTTCACCGAGCGCCGCGACCCGGCGTTCACCGGGCAGTAGAGAGAGCGAGCCAGCCGATGGGGATCTTGTCCGGTTACCGAGTGGTCGATCTGTCCATCGCGATGGCCGGCCCGCTGGCCGCCATGCGACTCGGCGACCTGGGCGCCGACGTCGTCAAGGTGGAGCCGGTCACCGGCGAGTGGCAGCGGCACGCCCCGGCCGGCGGGGCCACCGGGAACCAGGTCAACGCCTCGTTCCTGGCCCTGAACCGGAACAAGCGCAGCCTGGCCGTGGACCTGAAGTCGGCCGAGGGCCACCAGATCGTGCTGGACCTGGCCCGGACCAGCGACGTGTTCCTGCAGAACTACCGGGGCGGGGTGGCCGAGCGGCTGGGGGTGGACTACGAGTCGATCCGCGCGGTCAAGCCGGACATCGTGTACGTGTCGATCTCCGGGTACGGAGAGAGCGGCCCGTACGCCAGCCGGCCCGGCCAGGACCTGCTGCTGCAGGCGATGAGCGGGGCCATGTACAGCGTGGGGCGGGCCGGTGACCCGCCCGCGCCGGCCGGGACCTACGCGGTCGACGCGATCACCGCCTACAGCGCGTTCGAGGGCGCGCTGGCCGGCCTGCTGCACCGGGAACGAACCGGCGAGGGCCAGCTGGTCACGGTGAACATGCTGGACGCCGCGATCGCGGTGCAGATGCAGGAACTGTCGGTTTACACCGTGGGCGGGGTGGCGCAGCACCGCGGAGACGAGCCGCACGCGCACACCTACATCCGCGCCCCGTACGGGGTGTTCGCCACCGCCGACGGCTACCTGGCCCTGGCCATGCCGAGCCTGGAGGCGCTGAGCGAGGTACTGGGCGTCCCCGAGCTGGCCGAGATGGACGACCACGTGGACGGGCACACCCGCCGGGACGAGATCACCGCGCTGGTCCAGGCCCGGCTGCCCGAGCGCACCACCGAGGACTGGCTGCGGCGGCTGGCCGACCACGGCATCTGGGCCGGGCCGGTGTACTCCTACGCCGAGGTGCTCGACGACCCGCAGGTGCGGCACAACGGGTCGTTCGTGACCTACGACCATCCGACCGAGGGCCGGGTGACCACGCCGGGCTTCCCGTACCGGTTCAGCGCGGCCGAGCCCGAGGTCACCAAGGGCGCGCCGCTGACCGGGGAGCAGACCCGGGAGGTCCTGGCCGACCTGGGCCTGGACGAGGACACCGTCACCGAACTGGAGAAACGCGGGGTCGTGGCCAGCCGGGAGCAGCAGTGAAGGGACTGACCTGGGACCATCCGCGCGGCTACGTGGTGCTGGACAGGCTGGCGGCCGAAGACCGCGCCAGCCAGGGTGCCAGCGGGGACGCGGGCGCGGTGTGCTGGGACCGGCAGCCGCTCGAGGGCTTCGAGTCCACGCCGCTGCGCACGCTGGCGGACCGGTACGACCTGCTGGTCATCGACCATCCGGGACTGGGCGAGGCGACCCGCGACGAGGCGCTGCGGCCGGCGGGCACGTTGCTGCCCGAGGGCGAGCTGGCCGGGTGGGCGGCGGTGTCGGCGGGCCGTTCGTTCGCCAGCTATCACCTGGCCGGCCAGCAGTGGGCGCTACCGCTGGACGCCGCGGCCCAGGTGTCGGTGGCCCGCCCGGACCGGCTGGACGAACGGCCGTCGACCTGGGACGAGGCGATGACCACGGCGGCCCGGTACCCGACGGTGGTGTGCCTGGGCGGCCCGCACGCGCTGCTGATGTTCTGCTCAATCTGCGTGGCGCTGGGGGCGCCCCCGGCCGCGGATCCCGGCGCGCGGGGAGCGGGCCCGGCGTTCGCGGACCGGCTGGCCGCCCGGGAGGCGCTCGCCGTCATGGCCGAGCTCTTCGGCCACGGACGACCTTTTTATTCGGAAAATGCGAACCCGATCACCGTGCTGAACTCGATGGCGGCTGGTGACGGGCACGGTGGCGCGGTCTACTGCCCGCTGGTGTACGGCTACATCAGCTACCAGGGGGCGCTGGCCGCGTTCGACGCCCCGTCCGGGCCCGCGGGAATCGGCAGCGTGCTCGGCGGCACCGGGATCGCGGTGACCCGTTCGTGCACCGAGCTGGGCGCGGCCGCGGCGCTGATCCGGCGGCTGCTGTCGCCCGAGGTGCAGGTCGGCCGGTACGCCGAGCTGGGCGGGCAGAGCGCGGACCGGCGGGCCTGGGATGATCCCGGCGCCGACCAGCGGGCCGGGGGCTTCTACTCGGCCACCAGGCGGACGATCGAGGCGGCGTGGGTCCGCCCCCGCTACGCCGGCTACATCCCGTTCCAGTCGGCGGCCTCGGCGGTGCTGCGCGAAGGCCTGGAACGGGGCGATGATCATGATGACCTGCTGGACCGGGTCGACGAACTGTTCGCGGGCACGAGCAGCCCGGCGGACGCCATGACGAGGAGGTCAGGGTGAGCATTGCCGTGGTAACCGGCGCCGGCGGCGCCCTCGGCCGGGCCATCGCCCGGCGGCTGGCGGTCGACGGCCACGCGGTCGCGGTGGTCGACATCGACTCCGACGCGGTGGAGGCGACCCGCAAGGACGTCGAGGCGCACGGCGGCGCGGTCCGGTCGTGGACGCTGGACCTGCGCGACGCCGACGCGCTGACCGAGATGTTCGACATGGTGGCGCTGCAGTCCGGCGGGACCGGGATCTTGGTCAACAACGCGGCGATCTACCCCAACACCCCGTTCCTGGAGGTGTCACCGGCCGAGTACGACGACGTGATCGCGGTCAACCAGCGCGGCTACTGGCTGTGCGCGCAGGCCGCGGCCCGGCAGATGATCGAGGGCGGCGGCGGCACGATCGTCAACATCGCCTCGATCGTGACCCACGGCGGCTGGAGCGGGCTGGCCTCGTACGCGGCGTCCAAGGGAGCCGCGATGTCGCTGACCCGGGCGCTGGCCCGGGAACTGGGACCGCACAACATCCGGGTCAACACGGTCTCCCCCGGAGCGTTCCCCACCGCGGCCGAGGAGATCCACGACAACCCGGAGGCCTACAGCGAGTTCGTGCTGGAACACCAGGCGCTCAAGCGGCGCGGCACCCCGGAGGAGCTGGCCGCGGTGGTGTCGTTCCTGGCCGGTGCGGACTCCTCGTTCGTGACCGGCCAGACGATCGAGGTCAACGGCGGATGGGTGATGTCATGAGCGAGGGTGCGGTCGGCCCGTCCGGGCCGCGGCGGGACGTGGTGGCCCGGCACGCGGGCGACCTGGCCGCGGCGGGCGGGGTCCGGTCGGTGGTGCTGGAGGACGGCGTGGGCCGCGGCATCCGGGTGCTGGAGTTCCGCACCGGCGGCGGGCTGCGGTTCGACGTGCTGGTCGACCGGGCCATGGACATCGGGCTGGCCGAGTTCGACGACGTCAGCGTGGGCTGGCGGTCGGCCACCGACTTCCGGCACCCCGGGCTGCACGAGGTCAACGACGAGGACGGCCTGTCCTGGCTGCGCAGCATGTCCGGGCTGCTGGTCAGCGCCGGGCTGGATCACACGCTGTTCGGCGGCGAGGTACCCAGCGAGCAGTACCACTACCCGCCGCGGCAGACGGTCCGGCACGGGCTGCACGGCCGGATCGCCAACATCCCGGCCCGGCTGACCGGCTACGGCGAACGCTGGGACGGGGCGCCCGGGGAAGAGCAGCGCTGCGTTTTGTGGGCCGAGGGTGAGGTCCGGCAGGCCGCCAACTTCGGCGAGCACCTGGTGCTGCGCCGGCGCATCGAAGCCGACCTGGGGGGCACCGAGATCAGGCTGAGTGACACCGTCACCAACGCGGGTTTCGACCAGACCCCCCATATGTTCCTGTACCACATCAACGTGGGCTGGCCGCTGCTGGCCGAGGGCGCCCGGTTCGAGGCCCCGGTGGCCGAGACGCTGTGGCGCAGCGACAGCGTGGCCGCCCAGGGGGTCTCGCACCTGGTGCTGCCGGGTCCGCAGCCCAGCTTCGTGGAGCAGGTCTACGAGCACGTGATCAAGCCCGACAATGACGGCCGCAGCCGGGTCCGGCTGGCCAACGACGAGCTGGGCAAGGCGTTCGAGCTGGACTACGACCCGGCGGCGTTCCCGGCGTTCTTCGAGTGGCTCAATCTGCGCGAAGGCGCCTACGCGGTGGGGCTGGAGCCGTCGACGCATCACGTGGCCGGGGACGCGGCGGCCCGGGCGGACGGGTCGATGATCTGGCTCGGGGCCGGTGACTCGCGGCGGTACGAGACCGTGTTCCGGTTCACCCGGACCTGACCGGGACCCGCGGCGGCTAGATGGCGGGCGCCAGGGCCGCGTCGACGTAGGGGTGGAGCGGGGCCGGGTAGTCCAGGCCGGCCGGGAGGGCCACGCCCGGGCCGGTGGGGGCGGGCACCATGCCGCGCGCGTCGATGCCGCTTTCCCGCTGGACCGGGTTCGAGGAGATCAGCGACTCGTAATAGGTGTTGTTCGAGATGGCCATGCACAGATGACGGTTGGGGATCTCCGGGCCGTGCACCTCGGCCCGCAGGCGATAGGCGTCGGCCAGGTGCGCGGTCCGCATCGTGCCGGTGAACCCGCCGCGCAGCTGGGTGCCGGTCCGCACGCCGAACGTCGCGGCGCCGGCCGCGATGAAGTCGGCGCTGTTCATGTGCACGCCGTCGGAGGTCTCGGCCACCAGCAGCGGGACCCCGACCGCCCCGGCCAGCAGCTTGTATGCGGTCACGCTGAACTCGCGCATCGGCTCCTCGTACCAGAGGTAGCCGGCGTCGGTGAGCGCGCGACCCAGGAAGATGGCGTCGGGCAGGTCGAACCCGGCCGACCCGTCGTACATCAGCGGCACGTCGGCGCCGACGTGCTCCCGCAGCGCGGTGCACAGGGCGGCGTCCTGGCGGGCGTCGCCCCAGGCGTGCAGTTTGATCGCCGGGTAGCCGAGGGCCAGGCACTGGTCGGCCACGTCCAGGTACTCCGCGGTGTCGCGGAACGTGACCGTTGAGGCGTAGGCCGGGATCTCGGTCCGGAAACCGCCCAGCACCTGCCAGGTCGGGAGGTTGACGGCCCGGCCCGCCAGGTCCCACAGCGCCACGTCGACCAGGCCGAGCATGGGCAGCGGAAACTCCTCGGTGCGGTCCAGCTCCCACATCCGGTGCCAGAGCCACTCGCGCTGCAGCGGGTCCTGGCCGGTCAGCTCGTCCCGCAGGACCCGGTCGACCAGGTCCTCGAGCAGGACGCCGCTGCCCCGACGGGGCGCGAACGCGACGCCCTCGACCCCGGCGTCGGTGCCGATCCGCAGCACCGCGACCTCCCCGGCCGGCGGGCTGCCGAGCAGGCCGCGCCGCCAGGCGAACGGAGGGTCGGTCGCGGGCTGCTGGATCCGGTAAGCCTCGACATGGGTGATGCGCACGGCTCTGGCCTCTCGCTATCGGGCTGGTCCGACCGGGACGACATTCATCATTCGTATGATGAAAACGTTAGTCGTATGATGAATGTTGTCAATGGCCGAGCAGCGCTGAAATGATCCCCTCGTGGCTGAACCCCTGTTCGTCGAAGACCGCCGTGCGGTACCCCGGCGGCCCGCGCGGCTGAGCGAAACCGTCGTGCGCGACCTGCTGGACCGGATCGTCTCCGGTGCCCTGCCGCAGCGGTCATCGCTGCCCAACGAGCCGGCGTTGGGCGAGGCGTTCGGGGTCAGCCGCACGGTGATCCGGGAGTCGGTGAAGGCGCTGGAGGAAAAGGGCCTGGTGCACGCCCGGCAGGGTCAGGGCACCCGGGTGGCTCCGGGCGATGACTGGAACCTGCTCGACCCGATGGTGCTGGAGGCTTCGGTCCGGTACGACCACGAGCTGCGCCTGCTGGACGACATCGTGGACGTGCGCCGGGTACTCGAGTCGCAGCTGGCCCGGCAGGCCGCGGAGCGCGCCACCGAGGAGGACCTGGCGGGGCTGCGGGGGCTGATCGCCCAGCTGGCCGGGGAGGCCGGGACGCCGGAGGCGTACGTCCTGACCGACGTGGACTTCCATGACGCAGTGATGCTGGTGTCGGGCAACCGGCTGGCCCGCGCGGTGGTCCGCGCGGTGCACGCCGAGGCGCGGACCAGTAACCGGTACAACGGCCAGCCCCGGCCCATCGACTGCGCGGCGTCCAACGCGGGCCACATCAAGATCTACGAGCGGATCGCCGCCGGTGACCGGGACGGGGCCGCAGAGGCCATGTCCGAGCACATCCTGGGCTCGTGGCTGTCCCGGCGGGCATGAGCGACGGCGGGCCCGAGCCGGAGGGGCCCGAGCCGGAGGTGGCGGGGCCGGAGGGGGCGGGGCCGCGGGCACTGCCCAAGAGCGGGCTGGGGCTGTCGGCGCTCGGGCTGGGCACCGCGTGGATCGGGGAACGCGGCAATCCGGGCGGCGCGGCCGGGGCGGCAGCCACCGTGGACCAGGCCCTGGTGCAGGGCCTGAGTTACGTCGACACCGCGCCCCACTACGGCATCGGGATGGCCGAACGCCGGATCGGCCCGGCGCTGGCCGGGCGGCCGCGGGAGTCGTTCGCGGTGTCCACCAAGGTGGGCCGGGTCATTAGCGAGCAAGCTGGTACCGAGACCTTCGATTTCTCCCCCGCCGCGATCCGGGCGTCGCTGGCCGGGAGCCTGGACCGGCTGGGGCTGGCCGCGGTCGATGTGGTCTACGTGCACGACCCGGACTTCGCCGAGGAGGAGGCCCGGGCGGCCGCGTTCCCGGTGCTGCGCGAGTGGCGCCGGGACGGCGCGGTCACGGCGATCGGGGCCGGGATGAACCAGGCGGCCATGCTGGACCGGTTCGTCACCGACCCGGACCTCGACCTGGACGTGGTGCTGCTGGCGGGCCGGTACACGCTGCTCGACCAGAGCGGCCTGACCCTGCTCGGCCACTGTCACGAGCGCGGCGTCGGCGTGGTCCTGGGCGGAGTGTTCAACAGCGGGATCCTGGCCGACCCGCGGCCCGGCGTCACCTACGACTACCAGCGGGCCCCGGGCGAGCTGGTGGCCCGGGCCCGGGCCATGGCCGCGGTGTGCGAGCGGCATGGGGTGCCGCTGCCCGCCGCGGCGCTGCAGTTCGGCTGGGGGCACCCGGCCGTGGTCAGCGTGCTCAACGGCCCGGCCAACCCGGCCGAGCTGGCGGCGAACCTGGAGTTCGCGACGACCGCGATCCCGGCCGCGTGCTGGGATCAGCTCCGGTCCGAGGGGCTGCTCGCGCCAGCGGTGCCGGTGCCCGGGGAGGGCTGAGGGCCTCCGGGGCTGAGGGCTTACCGGGTCACGGGGTCGGTGCGCCCGGCCAGCGCGTCGGCCCGGGCCACCTCGACGATCTCGCGCATGGCCGCTTCGGCCTGCCGGTGGTGGCGCTTGCGGATGGACGTGGCCACCCGGGCGTGGTTGGGCAGCGTGTCCTTGTTGTGGCCGATCGACTGGGTGTGGATGGGCCGGACAGAGCTCATGGCGACGCTGATCACATCGTGCACGTACAGCAGCAGGTCGTTCTCGGCGGCGAGGAAGACGGCCCGGTGAAAGGCGAGGTCGGCCTCTATGAAGGCGCCCGGTTCGTCGGCGGTGGCCCAGAGAGCGGCCATGGCCGCCTCGATCTGCTGCAGCCCGGCCGGGGTCCGTGCCTCAGCGGCCAGCCGGGCCGCGCCCGGCTCGAAGGCGACCCGGAAGTCGGCCAGCGCGGCGATGTCCTGGCCGCCGACCGGGTCGGCGAACCGCCACCGGAGCACGTCGGGGTCGAGCAGGTTCCACGACTCCCGGGGCCGGACGCGCGTGCCCGCACTGGTGCGGGTCTCGATCAGGCCCTTGCCCGCGAGGACCTTCACCCCTTCGCGCAGGGCCGAGCGGCCCAGGCCGAACTCGGCGACCAGCTGCTCCTCGGTGGGGACCAGCTGGCCCGGCGCGAATACTCCCCGGACGATCTGCCGGCCCAGCTCGTGCACAACCTGCCCGTGCCGGGCCCCGTTCGGATACGCCGCTTGCTCAGCCATGACCTTCCCTGGTGAAGTGACGCAGGCCGGCGTCGCCCGGTCGCATCAGGCTGCGTCGGCGTCGAGCTGACGCCGGACGAACCCTACCGCGTCCGGGACTTCGGGCTCGGTGAGATGCTCGATGACCAGCGGGCCGTCGTAGCCCTCGGCCCGGAGCAGCTTGATGTACTCGGGGTAGTTGAGCACGCCCTGGCCCGGTCCGGGCAGCGCCGGCTTCAGCGCGCCCGGCTCCCGGGCCGGTGCGACGTCCTTGGCGTGAGCCAGGCGGAACAAGCCGTGCTCGGCGGCGAAGCCCCGCCGGAGGGTGGCGGTCACGGTGTCGGGATCGAGGTCGTCGACGCCGAACCAGTTGGTCGGGTCCATCAGCATCTGCAGGTGCGGCGAGTCGTACGAGCGGACGAACTCGGCTCCCATCTCGGGCGTGTAGCAGACGTGAACGACGTAGGGCTCGTACAAGATCACCACATCGTTGGCCTCCGCCACCGGCAGGATCTCATCGGTCACCCGCCGCAGCTCGTCCAGCGCTTCGGGCTTGAAGTTCGCGGGATCGGGATCCCAGTCGCTGGTCGCCGACAGCGAGCCGGTCTCGGTGGAGATCAGCTTGGCCCCGAAGTGACCCATCTCGGCCATGAACGCCTTGAACTTCGACATGTTCTCGCGGCGGACGTCGGGGTCGTGATGCAGCAGGTTGAGGTAGGCGCCGATCGCCGGGACCTGCACGCCGGCGTCCGCGTAAGCCCGCGCCCACACCTCGAACGACGACTCCGGGTCGTCCCGGTCGAAGCCGAAGCCGATCGAGATGCCCCGGGGAATGAACTGGACGGCGTCGAAACCGTAGTCGCGGGTCTTGGCGGCCACCTCGGCTGGCCCTGAACCCTCGATGACGTTGGAAAAGACGGCGAGTTGCATGGTGAGGTGCCTCCTTGGGCTGGTGGTGGTCAGTGGAGCGCAGCGGCCGGAAGGGTGAACGGCACCGCCAGACCGTCGGACTCGGCCGAGGTGACCGCCCCGAGCACGGCCTCCAGCGTGATCAGGCCGTCCCGGGCCGAGTTGTCCGGTTCGCGATCCTCGACGATGGCGGTGAGCAGCTCCCCCATCGACCCGGCGAAGCCGTCAGGAAACCAGGTGCCCTCGGGCGTCACTTCGGCCTGCACGCCGTCGGCTTCCAGGGTGAGCGGCCCCTCCTCCAGCACGCTGCCCCGGATCGTGCCCGCCGCGCCGTGGACGGTAAAGGGGTGGGAACGCTGCCCGTTCGCCGACCCGCACATCGCCCTGATCCCGAGGGTCAGCCCGGACTCCGCCTGGACGCGCACGTCGAACTCCCAGGGGGTGTGGCTGTCGTCGGGCTGGATCGGGAGGCGGGATTCCTGAGCCCAGATCTTTTCCGGCCGGGCCGGCCGGAGCCACCGGAGCCCGATGTCCAGCCAGTGCACCGAGTAGTCGTACAGCCCGAAGTGCGCCATGTCATTGAAGTGGGTGCCGATGGTCCAGGCGAAGCTGGCGTCGTAAAGATGCGTCACGGCCAGGGGCGGCCCGATCACCCCCTGCTCCACGAGCCGGGTGGTGGTCAGCCACGGCGGAGCCCAGCGGCCGTTGACGTTGACGGCCAGCTTGAGGCCCTGCGCGTCGGCGAGCCGGACGGTGTCCAGGGCGGCGTCGAGCGACGTGGCCAGCGGCTTCTGCCCGAGGACGTGTTTACCGGCCCGCAGGGCCGCCTGCATGACCTCCACCCGGTCTTCGGGGCGGGTGGCCACGTCGACCACGTCGACGGCGGGATCGTCGAGCAGCTGGTCCAGCGAGGAGTGAACGCGGCCGAGGTCGAAGCTGGCCTGCGCCTCGGCGACCGCGGCGGCCGACACGTCGTACGCGGCGGCGACGCGGAACCCGTGCTTGGCGTAGGCGGGCAGGTGAGCGTGCCGGACGATGTTCCCGACACCGACAATGCCGATCCCGAGCCGCCGGGCGTCATCAGAAAACCGGGGCGGCTGGGCGGCATCGGCCAGCGTGGCCTGCAAATCTGACTGTGTTGTCACGCGATTGTCCGTTCCTGCTCAGGCGATAGGCCGATCGGGTGGCCGCTTCGGGCCGACGCGTACGCGGCGTCGACCAGGGCCAGGGTCCGCAGGTGGTCAGAGCCGGAGTTGGCCGGCTCCCGGCCCGCGGCCACCGCGCCCTGCACCGCGCTCATCACCGAGACGAACGCGTCCGGAAACCAGGAGGTGGTCCAGCGCGGGCGGACCCAGGCGCCACCGCTGGCGTCGCCGAGGTAGCGGGCCGTGCTCGGGCAGCGCTGCGGCCACTGCGGCCACCCGCAGGTTCCTTCGACCACACCGGCCGTGCCGGTGATCCGCCAGCGCACGGACTGCCCCGCTTCGGCCAGGCTGGCGTCGGGCGCGACCCAGACGTCTTCGAGGCTGAACCCGATCGCCCCGCTGGCCAGCGTGAGCTGGGTGAGGACGATCCCGTCGCCCGGCCGGCCCGGGGACCGGGGATCGGCCGCGGTGGTCGTCGCGACGGTCAGCGGCTCACCCAGCAGATACCGGAGGACGTCGAGATGATGGACCGACATGTTGGCGATGGTCAGCCGGTCGTAGTGGCCGAGGAACTCCTGCCAGTGCGGTACGGCCCGCATCTCGATGGAAGCCAGCACCGGCTGGCCGAGCAGACCGGTCCTGAGCGCGTGGGCCGCGACCAGTATGCCCTGGTCAAAGCGCATGTTCTGGTTGACGGCCAGGATCTTGCCCGCCCGGCGGGCGGTATCCACGGCGGCGGCGGCTTCGTCCGTGGCCAGGGCGAGCGGCTTCTGGACGAGGATGGCGCGGACGTGGCGGCGGGCGCAGGCCTGCCGGATGAGCCCGGGCTGCAGGTGCGGCGGGTAGGCGATCTCGACGATCTCCACCTGCGGGTCGTCCAGCAGTTCTTCCGGGGTGGTGTACGGGCGCCCGGCGCCCGCCTGGGCCACGGCGGCCGCCGCGCGCTCACGGTGGCGGGACGCCACCCCGGCGACGGGGACACCGGCGGCAACGTAGGCCGGCAGGGCCACGTCCCGGACGATGAACCCGGAGCCGATGATGCCGACCCGGAAGGGGAACGGCCCGATCGGTGGCTGCGCGGCCGCCTCGAGCTGGGCTTGCAGTGGTGTGACCGGATCCTTCGGGGTGCTCTCCGTCATCCCTTCAGGGCTCCGGCCTGCAGCCCCCCGCTGATCCAGCGCTGGGCCACCGCCAGGACGATGCCCGACGGGATGGCGGCGAGTACGACGGTGGCCATCATCGGCCCCCAGTTGCTGCCGAAGGCCGTGACGAACTTGTAGAGCCCGAGGGTCAGGGGCTGCACCGAGCCGCTGGAGTTCAGGGTCAGGGCGAACAGGAAGTCACCCCAGGCGAACAGGAAGGCGAACAGCCCGGCGGTGATGATCCCCGGCAGCGCCATGGGCAGGGCTATCCGCAGGAAAGCCCGGCCGTGGCCGCAGCCGTCGATCTCGGCCGCCTCGAAGATGCTGCCGGGCAGCGAGGACATGTAGGCGCGGAGCACCAGCACGGCGAACGGCACCGCATACGTGGAGTCGGCCAGCACCAGCCCCGGGTACCCGTTGAGCAGGTGCAGCTTGTTGAACGTCACGTAGAACGCGATGGACAGCGAGATGCCCGGGACCATCTGGGTCACCAGCAGGGCGAAGATGACGATGCTCATGCCCTTGAACCGGAAGCGGGCCAGCCCGTGCGCGGCCGGCGTGGCGATCAGCAGGGTCAAGATGACCACGCCCAGCGAGACCAGCAGCGACGCGGTGATGTTTTTGACCTCGTTGGACCACGCTGCGTGGAAGTTGGCGAAGGTCACCTGGTGCGGGATCACTCCCGGCGCCACGGCGAGGATCGTGCTGCTCGGCTCCAGGGACACGATCACGGCGTAGTACACCGGGAACAGAACGACCACGATGATGGCCAGGCCGGCCACGAGCAGCAGCCATGACCGCAGAGTGTGCCGGGCCCGGGATACGGCCGGGCGGTGGCCTTTGGCGCCCGCGGGCCGGGCGACCGCAACGGTACTCATGCCTGACGCTCCGATCGCCGGATGCTCCAGATGTAAATGACGCTGATGATCGCGCAGAAGAGCAGCAGGATGTTGCCGATGGCGGCGCCGCCGGCGAACTGGAGGTTGGAGAACACCTGCGTGTAGGCGTCGGTCGCGAGGAGCTGGGTCGCGTTACCGGGCCCGCCGTTGGTCAGCAGGATGACGATGTCGAAGGTCTTCACCGTGTAGATGAGGCCGAGCATCAAGACGATCGCGGCGACCGGCCGGATCAGCGGCAGCGTCACCTTGCGGAACCGCTGCCAGGCGTTGGCCCCGTCGACCATGGCCGCTTCCTGGATCTCGCGGGGGACATCCTGCAGCCCCGCGTAGAGCAGGATCGTGTTGAACGGAAGACCGGCCCAGATGCTCACGATGATGATCGCGGCCATCCCCGAGACTCGGCTGTCCAGCCAGAAGATCGGGCTGTGGATGATGTGCAGATCGGTCAGCAAGCGGTTGACCAGGCCGCCGTTGCCCGCGAAGAGCAGCCGGAAGATCGTCCCGGTGGCGATCAGCGGCAGCAGCCAGGGAATGAGGATGAGCGTCCGCAACGTCCGGCTGAGCGGGAAGCGCCGGTTGAAGAACGAGGCGATGGCCAGCCCCAGGCCGAACTGGAAGAACAGCGTGATGGCGGTGTAGATGACCGTGTTGACGATGGCCGTCCAGGTGGCCGGATTGTCGAACACCGTGCGGTAGTTGGCCAGCCCGACCCACTTCGCGAACCCGGTGGCGAGCGAGGAGAACGTGAACGCCTCCAGGCTCATCGACACCCCGAACACCAGGGGGTAGGCGAACATGACCACGACGTACACGATCACCGGGCCCACGAACGCGAGCTGGATGAGCCGCCGGCGGTACCGGCGCCTGAGATGCCGGGCGGGGGCGCTGTTCACCGGCGCCGGCTCCTCCGATCGAGCCGGCGCCACGCCTGCGACTGTCACCTGCGTCCTACTTTCCAAGGTCGCCCTTGATCTGCGCGGCCGCCGCGGTAAACGCAGCCTGCGGGCTCTGAGCCCCGCTGAGCGCGGTATCGATGGCCTGGCCGGTGTCGGTGTCGACCGTCGGGTACTTGGAAGCCAGCGAGTCCGAGCCCAGGCTCTTGGTCCTGGCCCGCCCGTGCAGGGTCTCGGTGTAGAAGATGTTCATCTTCGCCCCCTGCTTGGCCTTGACGGCGGCCGTCACCGACTTGACCACCGGCACCTCCCAGTTGGTCAGGGCGTCCTTTTCGACCACGGCGTTGGTCTCCATGTACTGGAGGACCTTGCAGGCCGCCTTTTCCTTGGCCGGGGTGCTCTTGGTGATGGCCCAGACCTCGCCGCCGATCGGGGCGATGACGGTCTGGCCCTGGACCCGGGTCGGGATGCCCGCCGTGCCGTACTGCAGGCCCTTGACCGTGTTGAGCGAGGGAACCTCCCACGGCCCGTTGATCATCATGGCCGCCTTGCCGGAGGCGAACTCCGAGGCGATCGTGGTCTGGTCCCAGTTGGTCGTGTCCTTGGAGGCCGAGCCGTCCTTGACCAGGTCGGTCCAGAGCGTCAGGGCCTGCACCGCGGGCGTGGCGCTGAGGTTGGTTAGGCTGCCGCCGTTGCTCCACAGGAACGGCTCGAACTGCCAGGCGGCGTTGCCGTTGGTCGGCTGGCCGGCGAAGGCGATGCCGTAATGCTGGGCGTTGGTCAGCTTCTTGGCGTCGGTGATCAGCTCCGCCCACGTCTGCGGCGGGGTCACCCCCGCGGCCGACAGCAGCTGCTTGTTGTAGAAGAGCTCGATCGACGCCTGGATGAGCGGCAGGGCGTACAGCTGGCCGTTGTAGGTGGCCTCCTGGAGCTCGGCCGAGTCGATGTTGGAGGTGTCGATGCTGCAGACCGAGCTCAGCGGCACCAGGTCCCCGGTGCTGGCCAGTTCGGCCAGATCAGGGTTGTCGAGCATCAGGATGTTCGGCGCTCCCCCGGAACCCGCCTGCTCAAGGACCTTGGTCAGGTAGGTGTCGGGAGCGATGGAAGTGCGGGATATGGAGATTTTGTTCGCCTTGGCGTAATCGCCGAAGACGCCGGCCCACAGGCCGTTGGCCGGCTGCGCGGTGAAGTAGTCCTCCTCCGTGAGCTTGACGCTCCCCGAATTCGCGGTGGACCCGGACGACGACCCGGACGACCCGCACGCGGCGAGTCCGGCGGCGGCCAGCGCCGCGACCGCGACTCCAACAGTCAGCTTTGCTCGAGATCTAGCCCACGCGGTCATCTGTGCTCCCTTGCAGATGTGATGACCTTCGACAGCCGGCGGACTGGCTTACGCGATGCGAAGCCGCCGCCGGAAGGTTTGTCTTGAGTAGTTCGTAGACACGTGCTCCGGGGTCCGGACCCCGGAGCGTCAGTCAGTTTTCCCTGCGCAAAGTGCGTTTATCGTAAGACGAGCTTGATCGGCCTTCAAGACCTAGATCAGATAAAGTTTCATCTTCATCTGATCTAGATGATGCTGAAGGCCGGGCGGAGCCGACCGGCCACCGCGGGGCTGAGGGTTACCGCTACGCTCCCGGCATGCTGCAGGAGTGGGAGAACTTCGCGGTCATCACGGGGAGTGCGGCCGGAGCGCTGACCGGGCTGCTGTTCGTGGCGGTCTCGCTCAACCGGGACCGGATCGCGGGACACCCGGGCCTGCGGGCCGAGGCCGGGCAGACGCTGGTGCTGTTCATCCTGGCCCTGCTGCTGGCGGTGATCCTGGTCATCCCGGGGATGACGGCGACGACCCTGGGGATCGTGTTCATCGCGGTGGCGATCGTGTCGGGGGTGATACTCAGCCTGCTGTCGCGGACCAAGCCCAACCCGGACCGGGATCAGCGCGGACGGCCCAAGGCGCCCGAGGGCGAGCGGCGGCCGAGATTTTCCGACCTCAGCGCCGAGGATCAGCTGTACCGGCTGCTGGACGTGGTCAGCCCGAACCTGTTCTCGATGCTGTGCATCCTCATCGCCGGCTGCCTCCAGCTCGCCGGGGCCAACGGCCTGTACTGGATGGCGGCGGCGGTGCTGCTCGCGCTGGGCGGCGGCGTGGTCAACGCCTGGCTGTTCCTCACCCGATGACCGGGACGCCGCCGCCGGTGGCCCAGCGGGACGTGATAGGCATGCGGGCATGGGAGTTATTCACGTCACCGCGGAGCGCACGGTGAACGCTCCGGCCGACGAGGTGTTCGGCTACATCCGGGACATGAGCGTGCACCCGAAGTTCCTGCCGCCGGCCTTTTCCGACTTCCAGGTGGAGTCGGGCGGCGTCGGGACCGGCACGATCACGTTCAAGGTCACCGCGGGCGGGCGCACCCGCGACTACCGCATGACCGTTGACGAGCCCGAGCCCGGCCGGGTGCTGCGTGAGTCGGACAACAACTCCAGCCTGATCACCAAGTTCACCGTCACGCCGCGGGAGAACGCGGTCGCCTCCGGTGCGGCGTCCCAGGTCGAGATCTCCACCACCTGGCAGGGCGCCGGCGGGATCGGCGGCTTCTTCGAGCGGACGTTCGCGCCCCGGGCCATGAAGGCCATCTACGACGACGAGCTGCAGCGCCTGGACTCCTACGCCCAGGAGCAGCAGGCGCGCTGACCGGGCTGAGATCCGGCCGGGCGTGATTCGGTGGCGGGCCGGCGCCCCCGTGAAGCCGGCCCGCCACCGTATCGGGTTCCCAGCGCTCCCCTCCTGCTGTGGCGCTGGGCTGGTGAAAGTCAGGAGTTGAAGGACTTCCGCAGCGTGGCCACTGAGATGTGCGGCCAGCCGAGGTTGGCGATGGCGCCCTGGCCGCTGGCCGGGAACGCGACGGTGAAGATGGGGAAGTCCAGCTCCACCAGCTGGGCGTACTGCAGCTGCTGGTACGGCGCGCGGTCCTTCGGGTGCACGGTGGTGATCCAGAACGTGGCGTAGACCAGCGCCGTGTGGGCGTTGGCGGCCTGCCCGCCGTCGAGCGAGCCGCCGTCGAGGAACGCGATGTTCTCCACGCCGCCGTCGGCGCCCGGAACGGTGGCGGGAGCGGTCGGCGCGGCCGGGCCGCCGGTGTTCTTCTGGGTGTTGAAGCTGATCTGGGTCCTGGTCGCGATGTTGATGACCGTGCCCTCGAACTCGCTTCCCCGGTCGGCCTCCGGCTGAACCGCGGCCTGGAGCAGCAGGATGGGGTCGTTCACCGCGTCCTGCAGCTTGACGCCGTCGATGGGATCACCGGTCACGTTGTACTGCTGGAACGGCGGGACGCCCAGGGCGGCGGCCGTGTCCGCTTCGGAGGAGCCCGCCGCGCTGAGCGCGCCGCCGGCCCCGAACGGCGTGCTGTTGAACGACGGGAACAGCGAGCCGTTGTAGGGCGCCGTGCCGCTGGGCAGCGTGGGCGGGCCGGTGAACGGCTGAGCCGTGCCGGAGGCCAGCACCGCGTTGCCGTGCGGGATCGAGCCCATCCGGTGTACCAGCTGGGCCGGCGACAGGTCCTCCGGCGGGAACGTCAGCGGCGGGTTCGTGGCCGGCTGGTACACCCACAGGCCCGGCTCGAAGTGCAGCGCGCCCCCG
>Ga0209112_10000041_pt1 | contig 19639 bp, 22 predicted proteins | sample TexAe_OM3H0_O3_FD_187947 | JGI IMG/M metagenome (GOLD analysis project Ga0209112, IMG submission 187947) | Forest soil microbial communities from Davy Crockett National Forest, Groveton, Texas, USA - Texas A ecozone_OM3H0_O3 (SPAdes) (version 2) | ecosystem: Environmental > Terrestrial > Soil >...
TTTTTATTATTTTTATATTTATAAAATAATTTATTAAAACGTTTACCAAAACGTTTATTAAATTTTTTCAAAAAATGAATATATTGAAAAAAAATATCATAATATAAAATATTTTTTTTTAATTTATTATTTATAAAACTTCTAAAAAAATAAAAATATTTTATATTTAATATTGAATATAAAATATTTTTATTTTTTTTTAATAAAAGAATATATTTTTTTATATTATTTTTATTTTTCTTATATAAAAAAACATATTTTTTTATATTTGTAATAATATTAAATTTTACATATAATAATATTTTTTTTAAAAAAATATTATTATATGTATTTTTTCAATTATAATAAAAAATATACATATAATAATTATCATTTAAAATATAATAATAATTATATAAATAAACATATATATAATATTTTAATTTTAAATTATCTGTACTTGATAATTTAAAATAAAAAGGATAAAAAAAATCATTTTTAGGAAAATAAAAAAATTTTTTTTTATCATTTATTATATAATTAGAAAATATATAATCAAAAATCGTATAATCAAGTTGTAATGTTGATTTCTTTATATATTTATTTTTATTATTATTATCAAAGAAATTTATTAACATATTATTACTCATATTTAAAAATGTAGAGGTGTATTTAGAAAAGTAATCTGGTTGTATAGTTTCATTATTAAATTTATTTCACGATAATGTTATAAAAGTTTGATAAATAATATCTACAATACTATCTTCATTCTGATTTTTTAACAAAATAAATTCTTTTCTTTTATTTCAAAAATTAAATAATAAATACAATTTTTTATTTAAAAATAATGCATTTGAATAAATGCTGTAGTAGATATAATTTTTGTTTAAAACAAAATTTAATCTTGTTTTTAGTTTATTCAACTAAAAACACTATATCCTACGTGCTTTTCGAATTCTCATACCATTATGAGGTAAATGTAGAACATAGCCAATTTCCATTATCTTTATATTATATAAAGATAAATATTTTATAATATTATAATAATGTTTATTTATAGAACTTCTTAAAAAGAAACGTATTCTATAAACATTATAAACTTTGCAATATTCCTTTAATCGCTTTATCATTATATTAATATTAAAAGGTGAAATCTTTTGTTTTTTTGTATTCCCCAACTTACAAGAGCCACCTGTTAATGTAATAACATGTTTTTTTTTTTCTGTTTTTAAAACAAGAAATACATTGCTACGTTTTTGAAAAAATAAAACATGTCCAATACCATATTTAAAAGATATATGTGTTTTTTTTTGTATTACACTATTCTTTTTAACAGATAATTCTTGTTTTTTATTTTTCTTATTTTTATATTTTTTTTTACGTTGCTTCATTAAATAATAATTTTATTTTTTTTTTTGTGCAAGCGTTTGTTCTAGTTCTTTGCCCTCTTGTGGGCAAAGAATCTTTATGACGTAAACCTTTATAAGCATTAATTTCGAAAAGTTTTTTTATATTTTGAAAAATATAATGTTTGATACGTATTTCCAATCATGTATAATAATCTAATATATAAGATAGTAATTGTAAGTTATAATTGTTTAAATTTTTAAAAATAAAAGGAAAAGATAAACCCATTTTAGTACTTATTATAGTAGACTTATATCAACCAATACCATAGATTGATTGTAAAGATAAGCGCACTTCCCTATTTATATTTAAATTATATTGTTTATATATAAACATTATTTTTTTTTTATTTTTACAAAACCATACTTATATAAAAAATTAATAACTAAAAAAAATGAAAAAAAAATATCATTATTTAATATATATTGTTTATAGTTATATTTATTATAAATAGAAATTAAAAAAAATTTTTTTCTAAATTTATCATTTAATAAACGTACTTTTACTTTATTATTCATTATCTAAATTTATTTTTTCCAGGCTTTAGCAATATTATTTGACGAGGATAAAATAACCCACTTAATCTATACACTATATATTTTTTTAATAATAATAAATTTATCATTAAATTTCTTAAATCAACTAATTTTGTACTTAAAAAAAATAATCTTCTTATTTTATATCTAAATAAAATACTTTTTGGTATATGCATATAAAAAAAGTTACTTCTATTAAAAAATAATTTTACCAAAAAAGCAGATACATGAATAATACGATAACCTAAACCTTTTAATTTTAATCTTAAATAATAAAAAGAAGATAATTTATTATATAATTGTAAAATATGTTTAAAAAAACTAATATAACAAAAATAGTTATAAAAAAAAAAACTAACAAATTTATTATTTAATTTATAAAAATAAATGTAAGGTATTTTTAAAAAAAAAAAACGACTTTGTTTTTTTAATATTATATAACTATTTTTTATAGAATAATATATATTAAATTTTTTTCCAAAATAAAAACTATAATTTATTTCTTTCATTTTTTTTTTATATTTTTATTTTACACATTATTTCACCTGAAAAATTTTTACTTAATAGAATATCATTATGAGTCATTAATCCTTTAGGTGTAGATACTATATAAATAGTAGAAAAATCATGTCTTCTATAATTTTTTGATAAAAAATTTAAAGTTCAATAAATTCTTTTACTTGGTTTTGATATTAAATTTATATCAAAAATACAAGATTTTCCTCTTATATATTTTAAATATACTAAAAGAGTATTTTCATTTGAAAGAAAAAAAAAGCCTCTAATTAATCCTATTTTTTGTAATAAATATAAAAATTTAATAGTAAATTTATTTTTTAAAACTTTTATTGAATTATAATGGCTTTTATAACCTCATTTTAATCTTATAATTAAATCACTAAAATTATAATAATGCATTTTTTTTAATTTAAAAAGAAGCTTTACGTAAACCACTAATATAACCATTTGACGCATAATGTCGACAAAGGTATCTTGATAATTTAAAAAATCTAAAAACAGATCGACAATTACCACTTAATAAACAACTTCTTCTAAAGAAAGATATACTCGAATATTTATAAAAAAATTTATTTCTATAAATAAATTTTATTATTTTATTTGATTTAAAATTTTTAGATTGATTTAATAAAAAATATTTTATTAAATTTTTTTTTAACTCTTTATTAACTAAATATTTAATATTATATTTTTTAAAAGCAAAGATATTCATTCTTTTTTTATATTTTATATAGGATAAAAAAATTAGAATAATCTAATCATTTTTCAATATTAAAAATAAATTTAAAATATATATAATCTTTTAAATGAAAAAAGCCTATTGAATTTTTTTTCTCTAAAAAAAAATTCATATCATTAATACTAAATTCTCAACAATTTAACTCTTTTTTTATATTAACTGCACTTTTTGATATAACAGAATATATATCATTAATTAAAAATAAAAGTACATAATATATTTCTTTTTTTCCAAAATTATATAAAATAATAAAATTATAATAATGTATATTTAATTTAAAACTATATTTATAACTAGAAAAAAAAGGTATTTTTCCAAAAAAATATTTAAAAAAAAAATAATAATTTGAAATCGACAAATTATTTATATCAATAATATTTTTTAAATTAAAAAATACAACTGATTTTTTAATTTCTAATATAGAAATAAAATTATATTTAATTTTACTTTTTTTTAAAAATAAAATAAAACGAACAATATATTTATAATAAAAAAAAAAATCAAACATTATTTTATATAATACAAACAGCTACACAACCTAAAGAAGGTCATCTCATACAAAATTCTCTTAAAACAGGTCCATATACTTTATTAGATAATGGCACTATTTGTTTAGATATTATTACAATACTATTTTCATTAAATTTTATTCATAAATCCTTAATTCTTCAAAAATTTTTATTAGTACGTACTATTAAAGCTCTATGAATAGATCCTACTTTAAATTTTTTTTGGAAACGTGGTTTTAATAATATATGTTTTTTTATATTTATTGTATTAACACATATTAAAATAACTTCACCTAAAATTGCTATTTTATTTTTTCCACCTTTTAATATTTTTATACAAAATGTATTAACTATAGCAGTTTTATCTGTAGCTATTAGTTTTGTTTTTAGTTGTATCATTTTTTTAAAAAAAAAATTAATTTAATATAAATTAAATACAATACTTGTTTTCAATGGTAATTTAGTACCACCTGACTTTAATGCTTTTTCACTTATATTTATTTTATTTAAAAAAAATACTAAAACTTCACATATTATTTGACCTTTTCTAATAGGCGCTATTCACATATTATGTGTACCTTTACCCTTACCCATTCTAGAAGCCAACGGCTTTTTTGTTATTGAATGATATGTAAATATTCTTAAAAAAACTAAACCATTTTTTTTCAACATTCTTTTAACAGATTTTCTACATGCTTCTAATTGATTATAATTTATTCTTTTATTTTCTAAAGCTTTCAATGCCAATTGACCTTTTATGGGTATTATATTTTTTTGTTCATTTAAAAATAAACTAGAAGAAGAAGGCTTATGATATTTTTTATATTTTAAACGGCTGGGTTGCTGTTTCATTATTTTTTACTCAAAAATTTACTATCTCAAATAACTTTATTTGTATTTTTATATAATCAAAGTTTTATACTTATTGCACTATTTTTTAAAGGTATAGTAAAAAACGAATAATCAATAAAACCTTTTACAGTATTTAAAGGTACAAAACCTTGATGAAATCAAACTGAACTAGCTCTTTGTTTTCTACTAAAACGACCTTTAAAACTCATTTTATAACCTAAAAAAAAAGAGCTAGAACTATATAATTTTTTCATTTTTAAATAATAAGTTCTTTTATTCATATTTAAATAATAAATAAGTTTATTAAATGTATATTGAACATAAAAATAGAACATAAATGATTTAAATAAATAATTTGATGTAATTAAATAATAAGTATTAATATTTAAAATAGTAGTATAGCTTAATAAACTATAATTATAAAAAAAAGAATAAATAACTAAAAAAACATAATTATTATTAAAAAAAAAAAAAGTATCATTATCACCTTTTAATAAAAAAAATATATTAACAATACTATCAACATGATATTTATTATAACTAAAAAATAAATTAATTAATAATTTATTTTTTATATACAAATGTAAACCATATAATATTTTTTTTTTATTTATGAAAAATGATTTACATTTATTATTTTCTAATAAAAATTTTAAAAAAAATATTCATTTTTTATTTAAAAATCTTTTTTTTTTATTATAATTTAAATTTCATATATTATTTTTATAATATTGTACAAATTTTTTTTTATAAAATGTTAATAACATTTTATATTTATATTTATTTTTTAACATTAAAAAATAAGTATAAATATCAAATGTTATTAACATTTTATATTCTTTAAAATAATAGACATAAACTTCTAAGTATTTATTACATAAATGCTTTAATATAGCACTATAACTTTCTTTGTAATTTATTTTTATTTTTTTTAAATTATTTTTAGAATTAAAATAATTAAATAATAAAAAAGATTTTTTTTCTTTTTTTTTACCTGCTAATTTTCTAAGCTCTTTTCTTAAAGGATTAACTACAACAAATAAAGGAAATTTTCTTTTTAATTTTAAACCCATATAACGTGTTAAAAATTTAGCATTTACACTATTATTTGTTATAAAACAAAATTTAAAATTAAATTTTTTCATATTTGTTAAAATATATAATATATATTTTAAAAATCTACCATAAAAAAAGCCAAATTGGGTTAATACTCTATTAAATAAAAATAATCGAACTAATTTTAAATTTAATTCTCTTAACCTAAATTTAATTCGACTACTTGTTCTTTTTATTTTAGATATAATATTCATTAAAAATGTTAAAAAAAATATAAAATTTCTAAGACTTCTTTTTCTTCTTACTTTTTTTTTTCCTAAAATAATTCTTATATCAATATATTTTTTTAAAATAATTATTCATTTTTGTATTTTCAAAGGATAATTTAGAACCATTTCCACACTTTTTCTTTTTTTTTTATTCCTAATAACATCTTCTTTATTTTTTTCTAACATATTTATTTTAAAAAATATATATACTAAAAAATCTAAAAAACCTAAATTTAATCTTTTTGAACTTACTAATTTAATTTTTTCTTCATATGCAGGTATACTTAAATTTTTTTCATTTTCTATAGTATTAGATTTTTCTGATAAATTTAAAAAACAATTTAAATTTCCCTTCTTTAAATTATCAAGATAATCTTCATTTATATTAACCCTATTTTCTGTAAAAAGGCTTTTAAAAGGTGTATAATTTTTTAATAATTTCTTATGTTTATTACATTTATAAATAAAACCATTAATGCTTTTTTTTCTTCGTTTTATTTTAAGTTTTGTAAAATAACCAAAATATAAAAATAATGAAAAAAATAAATCAGGTTTATATCTTTCATAACGAAAAGGTAATTTTTTTTTTTTTTTTCTTTTTACTCTATAATAAAAAGAATCAGAAAAAATTCCGACACCTCTTGCATAAAATGAATATATATATTTTTCAAAATCTGTATTATATAGGAAAATTTTTACTAATAAATTTTTTATAAATTTATAAATATAAAAATGACTTAATAATATACCCTTTTTTTCCATAAAACGAGTTGTTCAAAAATAATGTATATATTGTCGAATTTTTAACATAGAATGTAAAAATTCAGGATAATAAATATTTCGTATAAATCAATTATCTTCCCAAGAACGTGTGTGCCCTAAACGATATGCTATTGGATTTACTAGATGTCCCATTTTTTTATTTTTTTTTTAAATTCATTTTATTTTTTTTTCTTTTTAATAATAATTTCAATTTTTTACGATAAGCTATACGCTCACCTAATACCTTTGTTGTAAAAAATTCCCCTAATTTATGCCCTAAATGATTTTTTGTTACTAAAAGTTTACCTGTATTTAAACCTTTATAACAATCAAGTTTTTTATCCAAAAAATTTGTTGTTAATGTTATATTTCTATTATATGTTTTTTTCTCTTTTTTAAAATAATAAGATATATTAAAATTAAAAGGAAATTTTCAACTAGATCTTCTTATTTTCATTTTTTTTAATTAATATTTTTATATATTCTTTTTTTTAAAAGCTCATATTTTTTATTTTTTGTAGGAGCTCATTTAAAAACGGTATTTCATGCATTAATAGGTTGACTTGGTTTACTTCTTTTTCCATTACCTCCACCATGAGGATGATCACAAGGATTCATTGCAACACCTCTTACTTTTGGTTTTTTTCCAATACCTCTATTCTTACCTGCTTTACCTATAATTTTATTATTTCATTTACTAGATATAGCCCCATAACTAGATATACTATTTAAAGGTATTTTAAGTTGTCAACCTGAATTTAATTTCAAAATACCATTAAATTTATCTTTACTAATTAATAGCGCACTAACACAAGCCGCTCTACATATATTACCACCTTTAAAAGGTTTATTTTCTATATTACTTACTATAGAAAATAATGGCATATTATTTAATAAAACGGAATATCCTTTTTTTATGTTATGACCTAAAGATTGGTCACCTGAATATATTAAATTATGCATAACTAATCCTTTTTGTATTAAAATATAAGCACTTAAACCATTTTCATATAAAATTAAACCTATTTTACCTGTCCTATTAGTATCATAAAATATTTTTAATAAAATACCTCTTTTATTTATTCTTCTAAAAAAATCTAAATATCTATATTTTTTTTTAGTACTACTATTACATAAACCTTGACCTTTAATGCAAACACGACCTAAAAAGTTACGACCACCCGTACTTTTAAGCCCTTTAATTAAATTTTTTTTCAAAATATTTATTATATTATAATTTATAATATTATTTCTCATTTTTTTATATTATTTTTAAAAATTATTAATTTTTTATTTTTTAATATTTTAAATAAATTTTTTTTTAATATTAAGAAAAAATTTAAAATATTAAAAAATAAAAAGTTATTAATTTTTTTATTTAATAAATTTAAAATATTAATTATTTTATCTTTTTTTTTTAATAAATTTTTAAAAAAATAATTTTTTACAATTATATTATAATATAAAGCTTTATCCAGATTAATGTTAATCATATTAGAATATTTTAATAAATTTAATATATTACTTATACTAAAAAAAAAATATATTTTAATTAAATAACTCATAAAAATATAAATTAATAAAAAAAATATTATTAAAAAAATAGCTAATATAAAAGTTTCATTGTTAACTAATCATATATGATTTAATCATATAGATAAAACAATGAAAAATAATAGAAACATTTTTTTTATAATAATTCTGTTATTATTAAAAATGTAATTTTATTACATTTTAAATATTTTTTTAAAAGGTTATAAAAAATTATTTGATTTTTTATTTTTTTTTCAATTAAATTATCAATTAATATTTTATTATTTTTAATATTATAAATATAAGTATTATAAACTAAATTTATATTATTTCCATTAAATATTTCAATATTATATTTATTAAATAATGAATTAAAATAAATAGTATCATTAATTAAAACTTCTTCATTATCTTTATTTTCTTCATTACTTTCAGAATCAGTATCATTTAAATAAAAAATAGGTAAAATTATTTTTCTTTCTATATATATATTATAAAAAAATAAATAATAATATTTTAAATCATAAATACTTTTTTTTTCACTATCTTTATTTATTTTTTTTAAAATATTTCTTAAATCTCTTTCTAAAAAAGGATTTTTTTCAAAATCTTCTTTATTAAATGGAAAAAGATCAAAATTTAATTCTCTTGATAATTCTAAATCATTATATATTACTGAATTTTTATTATTATTAGAATTAATAAAATTATTATATGCTAATAAATGTCAACCTTGATCTAAATAATTAAAAAAAAAATCATTTAATTTTTTATTACTAAAAAAATTAAATTTAGAAAAAACATATGTATGTATTTCTTGATTTTTTTTTGATGATAAATATCTATATAAATCTATAACAAATCTTCCATTTTTTTGATAATAAAAATCTAAATTATTATTTATATTTAATAAAACTAAAAAAAAAACAAAAACACCAAATACAGATACTAATGAACCAACTGAACTAACATAATTTCACATAGCATATATATCTGGATAATCAGGTATACGTCTAGGCATACCTGCTAAACCTAAAAAATGCATAGGAAAAAAAGTTAAATTAACACCCACAAAAGTTAATCAAAAATGTATTCTACCATAATATTCTGAATATTTTAATCCTGTTAATACATCTATTCAATAATAAAATGCTGCAAATAATCCAAATACAACACCCATCGATAATACATAATGAAAATGTCCTACAACATAATAAGTATCATGTAATGCTATATCTAAACCTGCATTAGCTAATACAACACCAGTTACTCCACCTAATGTAAATAAAAATATAAAACCAGTTGCAAATAACATAGGTACAGTCATTTCTAATAAACCTCCACCCATTGTTGATAATCAACTAAAAACTTTTATACCAGTAGGTACAGCTATAATCATTGTTACAGCTGTAAAATAAGCACGTGTATCAACATCTAATCCAACAGTATACATATGATGTGCTCAAACAATAAATCCTAAAAAACCAATTGTCATCATAGCATATACCATACCTAAATGACCAAAAATAGCTCTATTAGAATATTCTGCAACAATATGACTTATGGCACCAAAAGCCGGTAGTATTAATATATATACTTCTGGATGTCCAAAAAATCAAAATAAATGTTGATATAATATAGGATCACCACCTCCTGAAGGATCAAAAAATGATGTATTAAAATTTCTATCTGTTAAAAGCATCGTAATAGCAGCTGCTAATACTGGTAATGATAATAATAATAATATAGCTGTTATAAAAATACTTCAAACAAATAATGGTATCATTGACATTTTATAGCCAGGTACTCGCATATTTAAAATAGTAACCATAAAATTTATAGCTCCTAATATTGAAGATAAACCTGATAAATGTAAACTAAAAATAGCAAAATCAACGGCACCTCCTGAATGTGCTAATATACCACTTAAAGGTGGATATACAGTTCATCCAGTACCTGCTCCTGTTTCTATAAAAGCAGATCCTAATAATAAAATAAATGATGGCGGTAATAATCAAAAACTTAAAGCATTTAAACGTGGAAATGCCATATCAGGTGCTCCTATTAATAAAGGTACAAAACAATTACCAAAACCTCCTATCATTGTAGGCATAACCATAAAAAATATCATAATAAAAGCATGAGCAGTTACTATTACATTATAAAATTGTCAATTACCTCCAAGAATTTGAGCTCCTGGATAAGCTAATTCTATTCTTATTATTATTGAAAATAATGTACCAATAATACCTGCTATTAACCCAAATATAAGATATAAAATACCAATATCTTTGTGATTAGTTGTAGTTAATCATCTTTTAATATATAAAAGATCTAAAATAATATCATCTATAATTTGTTTCATTTTTTTTTATTTATTTAAAAAAACTATTATTTAATATATCATTCTTAATTTCTACAATATTATTATTTAAATCAGGAAAAACTTCTTTTATTTTAATATTATTATTTTTTTTATTATATTTATTTATTAAAACTCTTTTTTTTAAATTATTTATAATAATATAAAAATACGAAAATCTTATATAGTTATCCTTAATAAATAAATCATAAAAATTTTCTTTTAAAAAAAATTTTTTTAAATAATTATAATAATATTTTTCATTTTCTTCAATAAACATAGGATCTTCTATTTCTCTTCTATTCATATTTTTATAATTATATAAATTATAATAATCAATATCTTCAATACCTTTTTCAAATATTTTTTCTTTTAAATTTTTATAAAAATATAAATCTGAAAAAAAAAAATCTAAATAAATTTTTTTAAAATTAGCCCTTTTATTTCCAATATTTAATTCTTCAATATTATAATCATTTCACTTAAAAGTAAAATGACCTGTATACGATTCAAAATCTAAACTAATATCATATAAAGCATATTGCATATATATATTTTGTGTATAGAATTCTTCTAAACCAGCATCTAGACCAAAATCCACATATAATTTATTTTCATATAAATCCAATATCTGGCCTTCTTTTCTAAGACCATCAAATTCTTGAAATGTATATTCTGTTAAAGATTCTTTAAAAATAGAATATGTTTTTCTAAAAAATAATAATATTAAAAATATTAAATCAATTTTAAAAAAAAATAATAATAATAATATTATATTATAATAAAAAAATGAAATATAATATAATCTCATTTTTTTATAAAAAAAATAATTATATTATATAATTAATAAAAATTTATATATTTTTATTAAATACATCAATATTTAATAAAAAAAAAATTTTAAATTGATTTAATATAAAACTTATTATATCAATTTCTAAATTTTCTCTTAAAACAATTTTTAAAGGTTCATAAAAAATTGTTTTTTTTATAAATTTATAAAGTTCTTTTTCATACATATTAACCATATTTAAAGGAATTTCATCTAAAAAACCATTTAAAGCTGCATATAAGAAAATTGTTTGTTCAGCTATATCAATAGGTTCTGATCTATTTTGTACAAGTAATCTTGTTAATTTTTCTCCTCTATCAACTAATCTTTTAGTAACATCATCTAAAACAAAACCTAATTTAGTAAAATCTTCAACTTCTCTAAATTGAGCTAATTCTAATTTTAAACTACCTGCCATTTTTTTTATTACTTTATTTTGGGCAGCAGATCCAACTCTACTAACTGAAAGTCCTGGACTTACTGCTGGTCTAATACCTCTAGTGAATAATTCTGATTCTAAAAAAATTTGTCCATCTGTTATTGATATTACATTTGTTGGTATATAAGCAGAAACATCACCTTGTATTGTTTCAATTATAGGTAAAGCTGTTAAAGACCCTTCTGATTTAGCTAAGTTAGCTGCGCGTTCTAATAATCTTGAATGTAAATAAAATACATCACCAGGAAAACCTTCTCTACCAGGTGGTCTTCTTAATAATAATGATAATTGTCTATAAGATACTGCATGTTTACTTAAATCATCATATATAATTAATACTCTTAAACCTTTTTCCATAAAATATTCACCCATTGCACAACCGGAATAAGGTGCTATATATTGTAAAGAAGCAGAATCAGAAGCAGTTGCTGCTACAATTATACTATATTCCATACAATTTTTATCATTTAATAATTTAGCTATACGTGCTACTGAAGATCTTTTTTGACCTATAGCTACATATATACAAATAGTATCTTTACCTTTTTGATTTAAAATAGTATCTAATGCTATTGAAGTTTTTCCAGTTTTAGAATCTCCTATTATTAATTCACGTTGTCCATGACCAATAGGTACTAAACTATCAACAACTTTAACACCTGTTTCTAAAGAAGTATTAACAGGTGCTCTTACTATAATAGAAGGTGCTCTAGCTTCTAATAAATTTTTAGCTTTTGTTATTATATTACCTTTATCATCAATAGGTTCACCTAAAGGATTAACAACTCTTCCTAATAAAGAATCTCCTACAGGTATACTCATTAATTCATGAGTTAAAAAAACAAATTGACCAGGTTTTATTTTTGAATCTGATGATAATGCAACTGCACTAACTCATTTTGGGCCTAAATTTAATATAAGACCTTTTTGATTTTTTTCACTAGCACAAATTTCAACCATTTCACCATTTGCTGCTTTTTGTAATCCTAAGATATTTATAATACCATCACCAACACTTTCAACAATACCTAAATCTTTAAAAAATTTTCTAGAAAAAAAATTATTATTAGTTTTAAATTTTTGATTAAAATTTTTTAAATTTTCTTTTTTTTGATTATTTTGTATGTTTTCATTATTTAAATCTGAATTAAATTTTTTATTTATTTTCATTTTTTTTATGATATATGATAGTTAAACAAATTATTTTTTTTTTCTAAAAAATTTAAATTATTTACGTGTATCCCCTAATCCTTTTTTAAAAATTTTGAAAATAACTAAAAAACCACAAAACACACCGCGAATAAATACTTTAACTATTTTATACAAAAATAAATAAAAAGCTTCCCGAGAGCGTCCTTGTAAATTCATACTTTTTAACATTTTTTTAGATTGAATTTTATCACCTTCACCACTATACTCTTGTTATGTAAATATAATTACTTCTGGTTAATTCATTCTTTACAATACTGAATTAATTTCTTATTCTATTTCTTCTATTGATTCCATTATTTCAAATGTTTCTTTTGTCAATGTTGTAGGTAGGTATGTGGTATTAATTGGTTATTCATAAAGATATTAAATAAAAAACGAAAAAATTCAATTATTGAATTTTTATTATATAATATAATAAAAATAAGAAGAATTAAAAAATTTACAGCTATTACTATAAAAAGATTATTAAAAACAAAAATAATAATGTGTCATTTATTACTTAATTATTATTTTCTGAATTTAATGAATTAAAGTTAAAAGTTAAAAATACAAATGTATCTACTAAACTTAATTAATTATTAAAATCATTCGTATTTTCTTGATCTTCTATTAAATTATTAGATTTAAAATCTTTTTTTTATCATCATTATCTCCTTGCCTTATATAACTACAATAATAATTATTATATAATTTTTTTTATCTTTTAAAAATAAAAAAAATTATATAAATAAAAAAAATACAACTTAAGAAACCTATATCAAATGAATTAAATAATCCAATAAAAAAATGTGATAAAATTAATATTATTATATGTGTAAATACTAATATTATTACAAAATGACTTTTTCTATATAAATTTCTTTTTTTTCATAAAAGAAAAAAAAAATTTATATAAAAAAAAAATAATAGAAATTTTCAATATCTTATATTATGATATTTATAATAAATTCTAAATCTTTTTTTTCTTTTAAAAAAACGTCTATTTAACCATAAAAATGTTTTTTTAAAAAAATAATAAATTAATAAAAATGGCTTAAAAATATTAAATACTATACCATTAACAGTTATATAATATTTAAAAACATTAAATAAATATTGTAAATAAAATTTAATATGTATATTAAATCTATATATTATTATATAAATATAATAATAATAAAAAATATTATTATATACATAATCAAAAATATTGAAAAATAAACTTAACATAATACTAATTTATAAATTACAAAATTTGAATATATATTATATATATTCAAATTTACTCTATAAAAATCATATGAATTAAAAAATCTATAAATATTTTTACTTGTTAATAAAAATATAATACTATATTTAAATTTATTACTAATAATAAGATTTTGTAATCTTTTACTTCTAATATATAAGTTATTATATATTATAGGCACTATATAAGTATAATTTAATAAATAAAAAAATAAAAAAAGAAAATTAAATCAAATAATAATAGAAAAATAATTAACAAAATCAACTTGTGCCATTTTTTTTATCAGTTACCTCAACAATACAAGCTTAAATATAATAAAATTCAAACAATATCAACAAAATGTCAATATCAGATAGCAAAAACTAAACGTAAATAATGATTTGTTAAAAAATGATTAAATAATAAAGAAATAAAACAAAAAAATAAAAAAAGAACTCCAACAATAACATGACATCCATGTAATCCTGTTAATAAAAAAAATACAGAAGGATAAATACCATCTTCTAAATTAAAAGTTGATTCATAATATTCAATACCTTGTAATAAAATAAATAAGAAACCTAATGTTATTGTTATAAAAAAACCATCAATTGCATCTTTAAATAATCCTAATGCCATTGCTCTATGTACTCAAGTTACACTAAATCCTGATATTATTAATATAAAAGTATTAAATAAAGGATAATCAAACATAGGTATAACTTCAAGACCTACTGGTGGTCATATACCACCTATTTCAATGGAAGGGCACAAAGCTGAATGAAAAAATGCTCAGAAAAATCCAAAAAATAACATTATTTCTGATGCTATAAAAAATAAGAAACCAGTTTTTAATCCCTTTCTTACAACTCTTGTATGTAAACCTTTTACAACAGCTTCACGTGATATATCCAGAAATCAGAAAGTAGCTGTCACCCCTAATAATATTAATCCTATTAATAATATATAGTATCCATTAATAATATAATGCATTGAAAACGCTAAACCAGTTACAAAAAAGAACAGTCCTATTGCAATAAAAAAAGGCCAATAGCTAGGTTCTAGAACATGGAATAAATGTTTTGGATATTTATTCATTATTTATTAATGGAAAGGTGTTTTTAAAGAATCAGCTAAATAAATACTAATTAAAACTGTAAAAACATAAGCTTGTAAAAATGCTACCCCAAATTCTAATATTAATATTAAAAATAAAGGTATTAAAACTAATATAGATAAAATGAATTCTACCTTCATAACATTTAAAATAAATGTTACAATAATATGTACTAATGTATGACCAGCTAATATATTAGCTGCTAATCGAATAGCTAAACTAAAAAGACGTATTAAATACGAAAATATTTCTATAGGTATTAATATAGGTAATAATATAAAAGGACATTGTGGTATAAATATATGTAAAAATTTCAAATTATAATTTAATAAACCTATACTAAATATAGAAATACATATAGTAATAGATAATCATAAAATTACAATTAAATGACTAGTTAATGCTATACCAAAAGGAATTAAACTTAATAAATTAGAAAATAAAATAAAATTAAAAATAACAAAAATAAAAGGTGTTCATGCTAAACCTTTTATACCAGCTTGTTGTTTTATAATACTTATTATAAAACGATAATCTATTTCTAAAATATTTTGAAAAGTTAAAGGTATTATTCTTGCATTTTTTAATAATATTATAATAAGAAAAATTAAAAAAAAAATAATAATTAAAATAAAAGGTAACATAATATTATTCAAAGAGAGATCATTTGTTGCACTAAAGAAATTTTTAATATTTAAAATATCAAATTGTTCTAAAGGTGATTTCATCTTTAAATAATATTTTATTACTATCTTAATTTATATTATTTTCTATAAAAACTAAATAATCTTGTAAACTTATTATATTAACTTTAATAGGCATAAAACCATGTGATACACCACATAATTCAGAACATTGACCAAAATACATACCTAAATTACTAGGTATTGTTATTGCTTGGTTCAATCTACCTGGTACTGCATCTACTTTGATACCTAATTCAGGTAATGCTCAAGCATGTAGTACATCTGATGATGTTATTAAAAATTTTATTGCGATATTATATGGTAATAATAAAGAAGTATCTGTTTCTAAAAGTCTTTTACCACCTTCTGGTAAATCATCTTCGTTTATAATTATGCTTTCATAATTATAATCAATAAAAAAAAATTTATTTAAATTTTTTATATAACTAATATTACTAGATTCATATGATCAAAATCATTGATGTCCTATTATTTTTATTGTTAAACCAGGATTAATTTCAATCTCATTAGAATATAATAAATACATTGATGGTAAAATAATAAAACCTATAATTATAGTAGGGAAAATACCAAATATATATTCTAAATTTATACTATGTCTAAATTGGTGTGTTGTTAAAAATTTATCATAACCTTCATAAAAATATAAACCATTAGATGTTATATTAAATAAATAATAAGATAAAAAACGTTCTATCATTAAATTTTCATAAAAATTATAATCTTTTTTTTCTATATAATTTGGTAAAAAAAGTCCATTTAGACCTTTACCTAAAAAAAAAAAAGATAATTTACTTCTTTTTTCATGATCAAATTTAATTATATTATTAATAAATAATATATATCATTTATTAATATATACATATATTATCTCCATTATTTTATAAAAAACCTTAAATCAAACAAATAATATAATAGATTGCATTTTATATAATATATTATTTTTATAAAAAATGAGTATAAAACCATCTTGTTTTATGCTAATACTTCATAAATATTCTTTTATTATCTTATATAAGGTTCAATATACCAGTGATAATATCAATATAATATATCATATAATATCATGATGTAATGATATTAAATTATAAGCAAATGTACTTACTGGTTCCTTAAAATTCATAAAAACTTCTAAAAAAATATTAAACTATTAAAATATAATACATAAAAATGAAAAAAAATAATAAATTTAAATTTATTATATAATTCAGATAAATCAGAAATAATATGAATATTAATAATATAAAAATAAAAAATAAAGTTATATATATATAATTAGAAGATCATATATAACTTAAATTATTAAATTTTCTAAACTTAATATATAAACCAACAGGCCCATATAATTCTAAAAAACCTTTTTCTATATATTTAATATTTATTATATAAAATATTTTTATTGAAAATACAAGTATTTTATTATAAAAATAATTAGAAAAAGCAGCATTAAAAAAAAATATATACATATTTTTTTTTATAAAATAAAAAATAAAAAAAATATTTTTATTTTTTATTTTATAATTTATTATTAAATAAGATAATAAAATACCAAATATTGTAATAAAAAATGGTATATTTTTTATTAAAGGATTTAAAAATTCTATATCTATATAATTAAAATGCATAAAATTTATATAGATACTACTATTAAAATAATTATTACCAATTCCAATAAATAAATCAGAAAATAAATATCCAGTAATTATTGACATTATAGATAATATAAACAAAGGTATTATTATATTTATATTAGTTTCTTCAACATGTAGATCATTCTTATATATATTTGTTTTTTTTATAAAAACAAAAAAAATTAATCTGAATGAATAAACAGCTGTAAAAAAGGCAGAAAATACACCTATAAAATAAATAAAAACAGAATCAATACAATAACTTGTTATTGTAGATTCTAAAATAAAATCTTTAGAATAAAAACCTGTTAAAAATGGGAATCCTATTATAGCCATTGATCCTATAAAAACACTTAAAAAAGTAAAAGGCATTTTATAGACTAAACTTCCCATTCGTCTATAATCTTGCTCATCTAATAAAGAACTTATTATACTACCTGCACCTAAAAATAATAATGCTTTAAAAAAAGCATGATTAAATAGATGAAATAATGTTAAATTATAATTTGATAAACCAGAACAAAAAAACATATAACCTAATTGGCTACATGTACTATATGCAATTATTTTTTTTATATCATATTGATAAACAGCTACAAGTCCTGTAAATAAAGCAGTAAAACCACCAAAAATAGTAACAATAAATAGAATTATATTTGAATATTCAAATATAAAAGATGAACGGGCAATCAAAAAAACACCTGCCGTTCATTTTTTATTACTAAAAAAAAATTTTTTTATTATTATTATTGTTACTATTATCTATTAATTACTTAATAGTACGGACTATATCTTAAATTTTATTTAATTCACCCTCTTCTATTGTCGATGTTAAATTTTTTAATAATTTATCAATTAAAACAATATCTTGTATATCCGTTTTTTTATATATATTTTCAGAATTTAATAATATTTTTCAATATTTATATCTTTTTTTTTTAATACTTTTTAATTTAAATTTTAAAAGATAATTCATTATTATATTTTTTTCATCATTATTATCAATAACTAATTTAAAAAAAGGTAAATTTCATTTTAATTTTTCTTCTATTTTACTATTAGAATTTAAAACTTCTTTTATTTTATATAATAATTCTTTATTTAAATGTCAAAAAATACAACAAAGATAAAGCTCTTTACCATTTTTTAATTTTTTACTTTTATGTCATCGACCATAAAATAATACTCTACTATCAATATAACCTAATAATCAACTATTTAATAAACTTACAATTTTTATTTCTTTTTTATATGGAGGTAAAAATTCTAATAAATTTAATTTTTTTAATTTTACTTTTAATTTTTCATAAAAAATATTAAAATAATGTTCTTTTAAAGAACATCTAAAATTACCATTAAAAATATTAACTAATTTTAATAAATCAGTTATATTTTCTTGTACTGAATACTCAACTATAGTTATATCTAAAAATCTTAATTTTCTAATATTACCAAAACCTAAATTATCTTTTATTAAATAAATTATTGATTGATTTTTTAAAGTACAATTTATTTCAAATCTCATATATCTTCTATTTACTATAAAAACATTTTCATTACCTTCTACAAAACCTATAAATCAATTTATAAATTGTTTATTTAATTGCTTATTTAAATTTTTAATGCATATAGTCTCTGAAGAGTCTTCTTTATTAGTAGTTCCTTGCTGATTTATCATATTTTTTTTTTTTTTTTTTTATATCCCAGCAAATAGCAATACAATATATATATTGTATTGTATTGAAAATAAAAGAATCAATATAGGCTTTTTTTTTAAATTAATTTTTATATGGAATACCATTGTTGCTGCATGCAATAATGATGACACAGGTGTGGGCCCCTCCATTGCATCAGCAAGTCATGTGTGTAGACCTACTTGAGCTGATTTACCTATTGCTCCTATGAATAGTAGAAATAAAATTAAATTTAATAATTTTATTTCTAAAAAAAAAAAAAAAAAATTTAAATTTT
>Ga0209112_10000042_pt1 | contig 19603 bp, 21 predicted proteins | sample TexAe_OM3H0_O3_FD_187947 | JGI IMG/M metagenome (GOLD analysis project Ga0209112, IMG submission 187947) | Forest soil microbial communities from Davy Crockett National Forest, Groveton, Texas, USA - Texas A ecozone_OM3H0_O3 (SPAdes) (version 2) | ecosystem: Environmental > Terrestrial > Soil >...
ACGGCGTACGGGTCGACGGTTGCGACGGCCAGGCGTTGCACTGGTCGCGTGCGTGGACGACTGTCTGATCGCTCGCGCCAGGGTTCGTGTTGGGGTCGTGTTGGCCCAACAGGGGACGGCGAGCGCCGAGACGAGCGCGGGGCGAAGACATGAGCGCGCGGCTCGGCGGCGAGCCGTGGCCGGCCGGGTGAGGTTCTGGGGCACTACCGACGGCGGTACCGACGCCGCTACCAACGGGACTACCAACGGTCGACGGACGGCACTCGGAGCCGGTGCTGGTCGACGGCCCGAGGTGAGGTACTCGAGCGCCGCGACAACCACGTCGGCGACGCGGTGCGGCGCCGGGACGGCGCCCTTGATCCTCGTAGAGAAAGTTCTAGCCCATCGAGCCTGGGACCTACTCGTCGTCGGGGACGGCTGCCCTGTCATCGAGAACGACCGGCGGCAGCGGGCGGGTCGGAGCATCGGGGTCGACCTGGTCGACTACGGCGATCAACGACCGGTTGAGCCGCCTCGTGAGCGCAGCGGTCACGGGTGGGGTGTACGGGCTGAGTTGCCATGCGTTTTCGAGCAGGCGTACGACGATCGGCCCGCTGAGATCCACTTCGACCAGGCCGTTGTCGAGCTTTCGCGGCTGGGGCACGTCGAGGGACCACTTCATGCCCGCCATGACGATGACGTAGCTCCAGGTCTCTGGATGGCACCGCAGCGTCAGAGATGAGATGCCAGCGGCTCGTTCGAGGCGCTGCTGGTGCAGCCGGCGGGCCCTGTCTTGCGCAGCCCAACGTTCCTCGCGGGCCTTCTTCGAGGCGGCGCGCTGCTCGGGCGTCGGGATGAAGGACGGGCGCTTGAACAACGACACGCGGAGCTCCCCGGTGGGTTCGGTGGCAGTCTCCTGCGAAGGGTAGGGACCGCGGAGCGGCAGCGGCAGCGCGCTCGGTGGCTCAACCCCGCGCGCACCGAAACGATCGTGATCCTCCGGGAGGACTAAGGTATCCCCACCTGATACCAAGATCGCGGAGCCCGGCGAGGGCTAATGTATCTATGGCAGCGAGCGCAGCCACTGGATACCGGGGAGCGTCCCGAGCGGCCCGAGTGCGCGTAGATACCTTGGTCCTCCCGGACGATCGTCGTCCGGTACCTGACGCGCCGGTCTGATCATCCGCACACCATTGCATCTCGATGCCCGACGGGCGCAACGTGGCCAAGGTGGTCGTGAGGACAGGGCTCGGCAAGATAGTCGATCAGGACACCTGATCGCACGTCGGGCCTGCTCAACGTAAGATCTCCGCGCGCGCCGGCAGTGCACCACGACGCCCCGCCGAATCGGTCGGCGGGGCGCTGTGTTCGGGTTCCTCGTGTTCGGGCTCGAACGCCGAACGCGGCCGCATTCGGGAACCGAGTGCTATCCCTTGCTGCGTGGGCTCAGCCGTCGGCGAGGGCTGCGGCGAGCGCGTAGACGGGCGACTTGTCGAGGCGCCCGCGCATGCGGTCGTAGCGCTCGGTGGTGCGCGGGTCGGCGTGCCCTGCCATCGCCTGGACGTCGCGCAGCGAGCCGCCGGCCTCGAGGGCGCCGGTGATGGCGCTGTGGCGCAGCGAGTGCGGGTGCAGCTGCTCGGCGTTCGGCAGTCCGGCTGCGGCCGCGGTGCGGCGCACCAGGCGCAGCAGCGAGGGTTCGTCCATGCGCCCGAGGCCTCCGTCGCGGGCCGTCGTGGCGAACAGCGGGCCGGTGGTGCGGCCGGGCTGCTCGTCGGTGCGACCGAGGTAGGCGTCGACCAGAGCGGCCACCCACGGCGCGAGCGGCAGGCTCTGGCGCTTCCCGCCCTTGCGCGTGACCGTCAGGACGCGGTGCCCGCCGGTGGAACCGAGGTCGGCGACGTCGGCCGCGAGCGCCTCGGTGGTGCGGGCTCCGGTCGTGAGCATCACGGCGAGCAGCGCGTGGTTCCGCGTGCCCTGCTTCCCGGGCGCTGCGGCGGCCGCCGCGAGGAACGCGCGCATCTGCGGGGTGTCGAGCCACACGATGGTGTCCTCGTCGGTGGTGCGCTTCGGCCGGCGCATCTTCGCGATGGGGTTCGCCGCGATGGCGCCGACGTCGGCGGCGTGCGAGTAGAGCGAGGAGACGACCGAGAGGCGACGGGCGATCGTTGACTCCGAGACGCACCGTGCGCCGTCCTGGTCGACGTCCTGGCGCATCGACTCCGCCCACGCGGCCGCGTGCGTGCGCGTCGCGGCGAGCGGGTGCACGCCCGCGGCGGCGAGGTAGTCGACGTACCGGCGGAAGTCGGCGCGGTAGGCCTTGCGCGTGTTCTCGCTCGGTCGCTCGAGCAGCCACCCGGCGACGGCTTCCGCCAGGAGTGCGTCAGGGTCGGCGCCCGTCGTCGACAGCGCGGTCGAACCGGCGCGGGGGGCGGGTAGCTGAGTCTCCGTCATGTACTACAGAGTAACAGGAATTATCCTGTATTCCAGGGCTCGACTACCGGAGCCGATCCGGCCCGATCCCACGAGATCACATCAGGGGTCGGTTATCGGCTTATGCGATGGTTACCCGATCCTGTCCGGTGATGTCCGACTCGGCGGGCGGGGCATGGTAGTCCGGCAACCTTGCCGGAAACCCTGCGCAGGGTTCCCGGCAACCGGGGAACCTTGCCAGAAACCTTGCCGGGCGGAGCGCAGCAAGGGATAGCGCTCGGGAACCGAATGCCGATCGGGTATCAACGGCTAACCATGATCCTGGATGGGTCGGGTCCGAAACGCGGTCCCGGAGGGGTCGGCGGCAGCGCGACGCGACGCGACGTTGCGACGGGGCATCTGCAGGGGCACCTATGCGCGGACGCGCGCGAGGGTACCGGCTGCCTCGGACGCCCCGCCGTCCGTCCGTCGTCCACGTCCACGCCGTCACCGGGCAGACGCGCGCGAGGGTGCGGACGTCCACGCGGACGACGGGACCGTTATCGCCGGGGCCTGTCCGGACCGATCGATATCATGATCTGTATTCGCCGAGCACGCGGAGGGGCGCGATGTCCGCAGCAGTCCACACAGAGCCCGAGTACCTCACGATCGCCGAGACCGCCGTACTGCTGCGCTGCCACCCCGACACGGTCCGGGCCGGGATCCGCCGCGGGGACATCCACGCGGTGCGCATCGGTCGCGTGGTCCGCATCGCGCGGGCGGGCCTGGCGGTGCCGAGCCAGACGCAGCCGGCCGCAGCCTGAGCCGCGTGTGCCGCCGTCAGTGCGCTGGTAGCTGTCGCATGATGTTGGGTCGCCGAAGGCGGCGTTCCAGCTCCTTCCTTGCTGCGACACGCGGCGAGCCGTCGACCTTGGAAGCTTGGAAGCTTGGTTCCTTCCTTCCTTGGAATCCGGGCGCGCGGCTGAGATGCTGCGGACGAATCACCGTCCGGACAGAACGGAATCGACCATGGTCGAATCACCACCTCACATCGCCGCGGCGAACCACAAGGGCGGGGTCGGCAAGACGGCCCTCGTGCAGTGGCTCGCATGCGCGGCCGCCGAGCAGGGGCACCGCGCGCTCGTCGTCGACATGGACGCCCAGGGCAACGCGACGCGCAGGCTGCGGGCGCCGCTCTCGGCGGACATCGAGTCGCGGGCCGGCGAGTCGCTCGCGTCCGTGCTGCAGCGTCCCGCCCGCGGCGAAGTCGAGCGGATCCTCGTGCCCTGCGGGTACGGCGGCATCTACTCGGAGCACATCTCGGTCGCCCCGGCGCACCTCGAGTTGGAGCTGCTCGCGCTCACGGCCGGACAGGCCAGCAGCGAGAAGCGTCTGCTGACCTCACTGGCCGGCGTGGTCGACGACTTCGACGTCGTGTTCATCGACTGCCCGCCGAACCTGCTCTCGCACGCCATCGACAACGCGTGGACCGCCTCCGACGTCGTGATAATCCCGAGCGATCCGGAGTACGACGCGGTGGAAGCCGCGAAGCGCGTACGCCAGCGGGTGATAGCGGACCGGGACACCCTGAACCCGGACCTGCGCATCGCCGGGTTCGTCGCGAACCGGTTCCGCTCGAGCCTGTCTCTGCACAAGCAGCGCGCCGAGGAACTCGCCGCGATCGAGGGCGCGGAGGCACTGTGCCCGGTCCTCGTGCCCGAACTCGTGACGCTCAAGGACGCCGGCGAGCGGGCGCTGCCGTTGACCGAGCTGGGGACGCAGGGCCGCAACCACGCGGCGTTGCTCCGGGACGCGTACGGCTGGCTGCGCGAGCGCACCGCGGCCGTCATGGGCTCGGAGGTGAACGTCTGATGCCGCGCTACGACAGGGTCTCTGACGAGACGCAGATCCCGGCTCACCGGACCGTGCCCGCGCCCGCGGCGCCCCCGCCGGCCGTGGTGGATCCGCTGGTTCCGATCACGACGGACATCCCGACTTCGCTGCGGCGAGACATCCGGCTCGCGTGCGCCGTGCACGACGTGAAGCTGAAGGACGTGGTCGCGGACGCCCTGCGGGCCTGGCTCGCGGAGCATCCGGCCCAGGTCTGATAACCATGGTTCCAACCTTCCTTCCTTGGAAGCTTGGAACCTTGGAAGACGACAGCGCCCGCCGACCTGGTGTCGACGGGCGCTGTTCGCTCTGCTGCTGCGGCTCAGTCCTCGCCCCGGCTCGGGCCGTTGTAGCGCACGGCCCGGATCTCCGACTGCGCGTTGCGGAAGGCCTCGCGCATCGTGAGCGCGTCGCCGGCGGCCCGCCCGAGCGCGTCGCGGGTGAGCATGACGGCCAGGGTCGTGCTGCCTTGGTGCGGTCCGTCGGCCGGCTCGAACAGCTCACCGGAGTTCTGGGCGCCGACAAGGTAGTCGCCGATCTGCTGGCAGAGCTGGGGGAGCCGCTCGGCAAGTTGGGCGAGGGTGCCGAGCAGTTCGTAGGCGTCGCCGGGGTCGCGCATGCCGTCGTCGCCGCGGGTGGCGTAGTTCAGGGTCCGGATCGCCTCGGCGGCGACGTCGGCGAGCTGCTGTGTGCGCTTCGGGTCGTGCGGGGCGTCCGGATCGAGGTCGATCGTCGTGGGCACGGTGCTGCCTTTCTGAGCGATGTGATGGGATGTCGGCTGCGGCGACCCGGGCCAGCTCCAATGGCCCGGGCCGCCGTCCAGCTTTTCAGATCGGGCGCGGCGCCCGCGGTGAGTCAGGCGATTGCCGCGAGCGCGTGGCGCCAGTAGGTGCGCGTTGCGGCGAGGTTCTCCTCCGGCGACGTCGGCCGCGCGTGGTCGATGCGGCGGACCGTGGCGATGATGCCGAGGAAGTCGGGCCGGGTGAACACCAGGACGCGGCCGGTGTTGTGCACGGCGTACCCGGCGAGCGGGTTGTCCCCGGCGGATTCCAGCCGGCCGGTCTCGGGCTCGAAGCGCATCACGGGCGTGTGTCCGAAGAAGCGCACCAGCAGCGCCGGGTTGATATGGACCGGGTCGCCGGCGGACGGCGCGGCGAGCGCTTCGGCGGCCAGGGCGGGCAGGTTGATAACGGAGCTGTCCGGGTCCAGGCGCACGGCCAGGCGCCGGGTTGCCGGGCCGATGTAGGAGGGGTGCGGGCCCTCGCCCGGCGCGTAGTACCAGAAGGTGTCCCAGTGCACGGTCAGGCCGAACAGCCGATCGGTGATGGTGAGGTCGACGTGCGTCGGGACGCCGTCCTCCGGCTCGTCGTAGTCGGCGCGCAGGAACTCGATCGCCTGGCGCACGAAGTCGCCGGGGATGGTGAACCGGGCGCGCTCGCTGGTCGACGCGGGCAGGGTCGCGATCGCTCCGGTGTACCGGTCGGTGGCCATCACGTGCATCCGGCCGTCGGCCAGGCGGATGTGCACGGCCGTGAGGAACGGGAGCGTCTCGTCGTCGCCGACGTGCGCGACGACCTGCTCGAGGCAGTCGGCGAGCGCGGCCGGCTTGATGCCGCGCAGGCGCACGGTGTGCGTCGGCGGCCGAGTGGACTGGGTGAGCGCGGGGCGGGTCTTACTGCGGGGCATCGGGTTCTCCTTCGAGTCAGGGGTCAGGCGTTTTGCAGGACGGGGGCCAGGCGCAGGCCGATGAACCGGGCCGCGTTGACCGAGACGGCGTTTCCGGCTTGGGCCGTCTGTTCGCCCTGGTTGCCGTGGACGCGGTAGGTGTCGGGGAAGGACTGGGCGCCGAGGTGCTCTCGCGGGGTGAGCATCCGGAACGAGCAGTCTTCGACGGCGACGGCCGGGCTCACCAGGGCCGCGGACTCGCGCGTGGCGAGGGTGTGCATGGGCTGGTCGACGGGCTTCGCGGTGGCGTTGCGGTACGGCACAACCAGGGCGTGGTGGTCGGAGGTGGTGATGGTGCCGAGCGGCTGGTCGACGGGCTTGGACATGTCCTCGGGCCGCGCCCTGCCGCCGTAGTTCTTGACGTAGAGGGCGCCCTCGGGCACGACCAGGCCGTGGTGGTTGCCCTGCGCGGTGACGGTGGCGAGCGGCGCGTCGACCGGCTCGGCGATGCCGTTGCGGCGGAACTCCACGATCATCGGATCGGGCGCGGCGACCAGGGCCTCGTAGCCCTTCTCGTTGGCCAGGCGGGTGCGCATCGGCTCCGCCGTGCTGGTCGCCGTCTCGTTCCAAGTGCCGCCGGACGGGACGAGGATGCCCTCGCCGACCTTCGTGCTGCGGGTCGGCAGCGGCGCGGAGTCGGCGGGGAAGGCGCGTCCGTCGTGCCCGTCGTGGTTGACCGTGACCACGGTCCGGCCGGTCGGGTATTTCGCCAGGCCCGCGCGGATCCGCTCCATGGTCTTCGCAGCCAGCGGCCGGCGCCGGTCCCCGATCCGCTCCCCGAGGTTCGCCCAGTCGATGACGGAGGCGGCCGGGCGCACGTACGGCTCGACTTCGGCGTGCTGCTTCGGGCAGACGTAGACGTACTGCTCGCGGTACTTGCCGATCCGGTGCCCGAGCACGACCGACTTCGCGTCGCGTGCGAGCGGCTTCCAGTGCTGGACGGCTTCGACGTCGGCGGCGCACACCGGGCACCAGGCCGCGGGGCGCGGTTCGAGGTCGGGCTGCTCGATGCCTTCGAGGGTGAACACGAAGTACGCCCGGTTGCGCCACTGCGGCGCGGGCTCGTTGCCCTCGTCATCGCCCAGGTGCGCGGAGGATGCCGACAGGATCTGCATCCGGTAACCGAAGCGCATCATCGCCAGGCACCACAGGTCCAGGATCTCCCAGCGCCAGGCAATGTCCGGGACGTTCTCCACGGCGACGGCCAGGAACGGGTCCCCGGCGTGCTTGCGTACCTCAACCGCCCGCAGCACGTCCCAGAACGTCGCGCGGGTGCGCTCGAACCCGGGCTGCTCCACGTGCCCGAGTTCTTCGATGGCCTCTTGGCCGTCGGCGCGCTTCGAGCGGCGGCCGGACCCGGCGCCGGCCGGGGTGGCCTCAGTGCAGATCGGCGAGGCCCACAGGACTTTCGCGCCGCGCAGTCGGCGCAGCAGCAGGCGGCGCATGTCGGTGCGGTCGATGTCCTCGCACCAGTGGTCCGCCTCCGGATGGTTGTCGGAGTGGGTGGCCACGGCGATGTCCCAGTGGTTGACGGCGAGCAGCAGCGTGAACCCGGCGAGCACGAGCCCGGTCGACGAGCCCCCGGCGCCGCAGAACAGGTCGATGAACTCGATGCCGAGCTCGCGCACGCCGCGCACGATCAGAGGCTCGTGGAACGCGTTCGGGGGCGGGGTCTTCTCGTCTCGGAACATCAGGCACCGCCCCGCACGCCGCGCGCGGCCGGCCGACGGCGGGCCGGGCCGTGGTCGGCCAGGCGGGCGCGCAACTGGTCGATCTCGGCGCGGGCCGCGGCGAGCTCGCGGGTCAGCCGACGGACGTCGGCTCCGGATTCCTCGAGGTCTTGCCGCAGCGAGATCTCTTCCAGGCTCGGGCCGTCGAACACTGCGAGCGTCGGGGTCACCGGAGCCACCTCCCCTGGTGCCCCGTGGGGCCGCTCTCGCCGTCGATGCGGGCGATGACGGCCGCGAGGGTGCCGAGCAGTCCGAGCGTGCCCGTGACGACCGCCCAGGGCGCGCCCGCGGTGGGTCCGGCGGCGGCGAAGCCGAGCACCGCCAGGGCGAGGAAGACGTAGAACGCGACGACAGCGGCGGCGGCCCTCATGACCCGTTCTTCTGGTCCTGCTCGCGGAGCGCGCGGGCGGTACCGGCGACGGCGCCGACGATCCCGCCGACGACCATGCCGACCGGACCGACCGCGGTGCCGACGACGACACCGGACGCGGCGCCGGCGACGGCGATTCCGGCCGACGACAGGGCGAGCGCCTTGCCCCAGTGCCGCACGTGCACCGCAGCGCGCAGCGGCGCCATCGGCACGATGCCCGCGGCCTCGGCGGGCGACGGGTAGCGGCCGCCGAAGTCGAGCGGCGCCGACGCGGTCAGGGTCACGGTCTGCGGCGCGGCGGCGGGCTGCGCGGCCAGGCGCTGGGCCATGTCCTCGATCCGCTCGAGCAGCTGCGTCACGGCCTCGACGGTGCGGGCGTCGACCGGCGCGCCCGGCTGGTAGTAGTCGGCGCCCGAGAACGGCTCCCAGTCCGGGGCGCCCTGGCGATCGATGACGACGAGCGCCTGCGACGCCCGCTCGAGCGAGGCCTCGCCGTGCAGGAGGCGGTTCAGCTGCCCGCCCGCGAGGTCCGGACCGGTGGTGCTCTCGGTGTCGACGACGGCGCGCTCGGCGCCCTTGATGATCTCAGTCATTACAAGGTCCTTAATATAAAAGTGCAGGTCAGAGGGGGTGCGCAGGGAGTCGGCCGCCGTAGCGCGCGACCCCCGATTCGGGCCTGATTCGGGCCTGGATCTGTGCTGCCTCCCTGCCTCCCTAAACGCCGTAGGCGCAGGTCAAGGCGGGGAGGAGGGCCGGGGAGGCAGGAAGGGAGAACTCCCTGCCTCCCCGGCGACTCCCTACTCGGATTCGGCGCCGTTTTCGGCGGCCGCGTCGCGATCCGCCATCGCCTCGGTGACTCGGGCGAGCGAGACGTGCATGATCCCGCCCGTCTTGTACGGCTCGGCGCCGTGCGGCTTGAGCGCGGCCGTCAGCTCCGTGGTGGTCCACTCGCGGTAGTGCGCGGGCCGCAGGGACTTGAGGCGGTGCACGACCTCTTCGCTGCGGGCGCGCCGGTCGGAGCCGAGGACTTCGACGACGTCGGCCAGGACGTCGACCGGCGCGGCCGGCGCGTCCTCCTCGCCGGTCTTGGTCTCGATGCCGCGCCGCTTGGCCTTGGCGCGCTCGGCGATCGCCTTCGCGTCCTCGGCGCCGATGTAGTGGGTGCGGATCGTCGTGTAGACCTGCCCGCGCGGCATGTCGAACGCCGTGACATCACCGGCGACCACGAGCGTTCCCTTGTCCGCGCCCTGCCGCAGCTCGTGCGGCGCGGCGCCGGCGTTGACGGCGTTCTCGCCGAGCGCCATCACGGCCTGGGACTCGGTGCCCACGACCAGCGAGCAGCGGATGTGATTGCCCTCGCGGGTCCTGACCGGCAGGTTGTCGTTGGTCGGGTCCTGCACGCCCTCGGCGGTCTGGACGTTCACGGCGCGGCCCTGGTCGTGGATCGCCTTGACCGCCTGGAAGTAGCGCGAGGCCGCGCCCTTGCCGCCGTACGGCCGCTTGTCCTCGCCGATCGCGCCGCAGCCGTACCCCTTCTGCGCCTCGTCGATGACGATGACCAACGGCGCGAACCTCGGGTCGGCCAGGATCTTCTCCTGGCTCCAGCCCTTGGCCGCCAGCTCCTCCATCAGCGTCGTGCGCTTCTGCATCTCCTCCACGCCGGCTTCGACCATGTGAGTGCCCTGCATGACGTGCTCGTCGGTCGGGCCCTGGATCAGCACCTCGGCGATGCCCTTGAACATCCCCCAGTCGCCGACGCCCTTGAAGTCCGCGAGCCAGATCCGCACGCGCGGGTCCAGGGCCAGCCACAGGATCAGGGCCCGCAGGCTCGCGGTCTTGCCCTGGTTCGAGATGCCCGCGACCAGGATGTGACGCTGGAACACGCTGACCGTGGAGCGGTCCCCGCGCAGCGACTGCCCCCACGGGCACCGGCCCTTGAAGTAGTCAGCCTTCAGCGACGGGTCCGTGACCAGCGGGGACGGGCCGATCGGCTCGTCCAGCGCGCCCGAGTCGGCGATCCACAGACGCACGGTGTGCGCTCGCTCGGGGATCGTGATGAACAGCTCGTGCTTGTGCCGACCGAGGTTCTCTGCGAGCTGCTGCCGCTTGGCCTGGACCGCCGCGGTGCTCACCCCGCCCGGCAGGTAGACGTCGACCTCGATGCCGCAGCCGGCCGAGGTGATCGGGCCGAGCAGCGCCGCGCCCGCGTCCGCCATGCCCTTGATGGCCTTGCGCAACTCGGCGTGCCCGAGGTCGCGCAGCGCCGTGACCAGCACCGACGGGGTGATGGGCTCGCCCACGTGCTGCTCGCGCTGCGCCTCGGTCATCCGCCACGGCGGCAGCTCCGCCTTCGAGCGGCCCTTGTTCCACCAGGAAGCGAGCACGTACACGGGGGTGAGCAGCACCGCAGGCAGCCACAGTGCCTTCGCGAGATCGAAGCAGAACCGGAGCAGGCGCATCACGTCCATCAGCGGCTCGAACACCTCGCGCGGACCGCCCTTGCCGGTGATCGCGAGCACGATCCCGAGGGTGAGCAGCCCGGTCAGCGTCAGCCCGCTGTAGACCACGGCCTTGCGCGCGACGTGCACCGGGTGCGTACGCATCGCGATTCGCCGCTCGTGCCTGGCCTGCCGGTGCTCGGCCGCCATCTTCATCCACTCCGCGACGGCCTGGTGGTCGCCCGCAGCCTCGGCCGCGCGCATCATCCGCTCGTGCCGCTCGGTGCCCTTGGCTTCCCGCCGCTGCTTCCTCGAGGCCTTCGCGCCCGCCACCGTGTACGCGGCCTGCCGGTAGCCCCAGTTCGCGAGGTCGCTGTGCGCGGCGGCCCGCATCTTCTGCTTCAGCGACCGGCGCGCGGCCTTCGTCGAACCGGACTGCTCGCCGGGCTCCGGGGCCGCCTCGGGCTGCTGGGCGGGCCTCTCGTCGTCGATCGGGCCGCGCGGCGCCGGGATCGGCGCGCCGGCCTCGGTCGCCTCGGGCCGCGGGAACAGGTGGTGCAGCTTGCCGTTCGTGCCGCTGGCCTGCTCGGTTGGCTCGTTCTCGTTGATCAGGGTCATGCTTGGACTACCTCCGGTTGAGGGTCTGCCGCTGGTCTGTCCGGACGTGCGGCGGTGGATTTCAGGAGGGGCGCCGGCCTGCTTTGGCGAGCAGGTCGGCGCCGTTGCGCCTAGCGTCAGCTGCGGCCGCTGCCGCCCTTGCCGAAGCCGAGCCGCATCACCTGGTCGCGCTGCTTGTTGATGCGGGGGTCGAGCTGGACGGACGCGGTGTCGCCCGCCGTCAGGGCGGCCCGCAGCTTCTCGTCGCTGGCCTTCTGGGCGGCCTTGGTCTTGTCCATCGCCATGTGCGTGATCTCCTTCAGATCGGGGTCCGGGCTGACTGCCCGCTCCCACCGACGACCCGTAGGCCGCCGGTCGGAGTGCAGAGTCAGGCCGTCAGGGCGTGGCCGTTCGCGTGGTCGACGAGCGGCAAGCCAGGGGCGGGCTGTTGCGCGGGGATCAGTACCGCCGCCCCCTCCGGCGAGGCGAGGTGACGGCGCACGGTGCGCTCCGACAGCTTGAGCTTTTTGGCCAGCTCACCGGTCGGCATGTCCGGGTTCTTGGCCGCGAACGTGGCCGTCTTCGTGGCCGCGTCCTGTCCGGCGTTCGACCGCTTGCGTGGCCGCTTCGTGGCCGGACCCTGGCCGCCTCCATGTCCGGCGCCCTGGCCATCCGTGTCCGCTCCGTTGGCCGCGTCGGTGTCCGTGTCCGTGGCCGCCGCCGTGGCCGACCACACGTGCCGCTCGTCCAGGCTGTGCAGCTCGGCGACCGACTTGCGCCGGACGATCCGCGCCACGATCAAGGCCTCGGCCGCAGCCGCGCCCGCCTCATCCAGGCCGTGCTGCGCGGCGTCGATGGCCACGGCCAGGCGGACGGACGCGCGCTTGCCGAGGCTCCGCTTGGACGCGAGAGCGACGGCCCTGTCGGCAGCGCGGGAACGGGCGATCGCGGCACTGTCGGCGCCGCGCTGGCCGATGCCGAGGCGCGCCGTGATGCGCTCCTTGATCTCGCGGCCCGCCGACGCGAGCAGACCGGCCGACTTCTGGCCGGAGAACTTGTCCTCGAGGCCCAGCAGCTTGTGCAGCAGCAGCGCGAGCAGCACCGGGCCGGCCGCGATGCGGAAGATACCGCCGAGACCCCCGGACACCTCGAACGCGGGCACCGCCTGGACGGCGACGAAGCCGTACGCCAGCCACGCCGAGGCCTTCGACTTCGCGCCCCAGGCGTGCAGCGTCAGGCCGATGATGGCCACTTCGACCGTCGCACAGAGAAAGAACCGCTCGTTCAGGTTGGTGATGCCGAGCCGCTCCTGCGCGAAGCGGTACGAGGTCGACGAGGACAGGCCCAGCGCCATCGCGGCCGGGATCGCCAGGGCCGCGGTCACGATGCGCGCGCGCACCGGATCGACGTCGTCGCCCTTGGCCTCGGTGTTCGTGGTCTGCTCGCTCACCGGTCCACCCCGATCCGAGCGGCGACGCTCTTGCCGTTGAAGATCTGGGAAGCCAGCAGCGCGGCGTCCTGGGCGGTCGCGGACAGCAGCAGCTCGCCGTCCTGGTCCACCACGAACCGGCTGTGGCGCGCGTCCAGGACCGCGTACGGCTTGGGTCCGCGGACTTCGACGATGCGGAATCGCGTGGAGCTCACCGGGCACCTCCGCGCAGCTCGATCGCGCAGCCGGAGCAGTCCGAAGCGCAGGCCCCGGAGTCGGTGCCGTCCAGGTCGTGGATGACGAACGCCGTGTCGAAGCCGTCGTCGGCCAGGTCCACGTACGAGACGCTGAGGTCGGCCTCGACGACCGGCGCGGCCAGCAGTTCCCGCTCCCAGTCCGTCAGCGCCTCGGCGGGCTCGGGCAGGCGGATCACGGCGCCGATGACCTTGCCGTCGGCGACGAGGTACGAGTACACCTCGTCCGCGAGGACCGAGGTCAGGTACAGGCCGTATCCGTGCTCGGCGAGCAGGTCGGCGGACGGGAGACCGAGCTCCGGGGCGCCGGCGCCGTGGTCGGTCACCTCGATCACGACCGCGCCGCAGTCGTCGGTGAGCGCAACATCCAGCTGCAGGGCGCCGTCGGTGTGGGCGTACACGTTCGTGGTGAGCTCGCTCGCGATGACCAGCGCCCGCTCCGTGACGTCGCCGACGACCGCGGCGGGGATGCCGAGCTCGCCGAGCACGTACGCCACATAGGCGCGGGCGGTGTGGGGGGTGCGGTCGGTGGGCTGTTCGACCGTCAGCGGGTCGTGAGCAGGGGCGATACTGTTCTGCATGGTCCGAAGTTCCCTTCGTTGGCTCGGACCGGCCCCGTCGAGGTGATGACTCGGCGGGGCCTTTCCCTGATGGGCCGTCACCACGAACCATAGAACTGACCTAGTGCACCGTCAACCCTTGCGTCCTAGGTCACCTGACGGCTAGTTTGATCCCGTACAGTCCGTGCGCTAGAACACCCACTAGACCAAGGAAGGAACGCCTATGGCGCCCAGCATCGAGCGGCACGATCCACCGTATCTACAGATCGTCAGACAGATCGCCGAGCAGATTCGGAGCGGCGAACTCGCACCTGGCGAGCCGATTCCGTCGACGCGTCAGATCCGGGACACGTACGGCGTGGCCATGGCTACCGCCGGCCGCGTGCTCCAGAAACTGAGCACCGACGGGCTCATCGTCACCGAGCCCGGGAAACCCGCAACCGTCGCACGTCCGCAGTCGGGCCCACAGGCCTACGCCGTGTCCATGCAGAACACGGGCCGGATCTACGCTCCCGGGCACTACGCCGTAATCGTGTCTGCAGGGCTGATCGAAGGCGACGACGTGCCTGCGAGGGTCATCACTGCGCTGGACCTCGATCCGGGCGCGCGCGTAGTCATCCGGCGCGAGCGGGTCACACACGGCCCCGACGATCGGGCGCTGTCAACCTCTGTCAGTTGGTTCGACGGGGCGCTCGCCGAGCAGGCCCCACTCCTGCTGTCGACGGAGCGCATCATCGGCGGGACGCCCGGATACATCGCAGAGACCACAGGCCGCGGGCCGTCCAGGCGCGGGCGGGTCGTGCGGAGCGCATCGGCAGCCACGGATGCGGAAGCGGCGAACCTCGGCATAGAACCGGGCGCGCCAGTCCTGCGAGGCCGCAACTGGTACCTGAACGACGACGGCGGCCCGATCGAATACGGCGAGTCCGTGACGATCCAAGGCCTTGAGGAGACGTTCGAGTACACCATCACCGAGGGAGCGAACTGATCGTGCAACATGTCCACAGCGGCAAAGTCCGCGACGTCTACCGCGACGAAACGACGGGCGAGCTGCTGCTAGTCGCCTCCGACCGGGTGTCTGTCTACGACGTGACGCTGCCCTCGCTGGTCCCGGACAAGGGCAAGCTACTGACTCAGCTGAGTCTCTGGTGGTTCGAGCAGCTCGCAGACGTAGTTCCGAACCACGTCGTCTCAGGTGTCGACGTGCCGCAGGAGTGGGCCGGCCGCGCCGTCCGGTGCAAGCCGCTGACCATGCTCCCGGTGGAGTGCATCGCGCGCGGGTACCTCGCTGGCCTTGGGCTGCGCGAGTACGAGCGGGATGGGGCCGTTTCTGGCGTCAACTTGCCCTCCGGTCTCCTCGAGGGCTCCCGCCTGCCAGAGGTCATCTTCACTCCGACGACCAAGGCGGACGTGGGTCACGACGAGTTCATGACCTTCGCGGACGTCGTCAACCTGGTCGGGCAGGAGACGGCCGACGAGGTCCGGGACCTGTCCATCGAGATCTACAGTCGCGGCGCCGCCCGGGCGCTCAACAAAGGCATCATCATCGCCGACACCAAGTTCGAGTTCGGGTTCGACGAACACGGCGTGCTCACCCTCGGCGACGAGGTTCTGACCTCGGATTCCTCAAGGTTTTGGCCCCTCGACCAGTGGAAGCCTGGCGGCCCGCAGTTCTCGTACGACAAGCAGTTCGTCCGCGACTGGAGCAGGTCGACCGGCTGGGACATGACGCCACCGGGGCCGGAAATGCCGGCCGACATCATCGAGGCGACCCGCGCGCGGTACATCGACGTATACGAGCGGATCACCGGACGGAAGTGGGAGCAATGAACGAATACGACCCGCGCAATCCAGGCCCACACAACCAGCACTCCAAGGCCTACGACCCCGCGCGGCTGGTCCGTGACGTCGTAGCGCTACTCGAAGACCGAGGGCTGTCACCCGTTCTCGACAACAGTCCGGACGCAGCTCGCGAGACACACACCGCCGCGTGCATCCTTCTGCGCGGCATCGGGATCCAGCCCTGCAAGGCTCCGGAAGACGCGCTCGACCTTGACGGCGGCGCCCGATACGACGCACTGGTCCATGGCGACTGATGTCGCCCCTGGGGCTAGTTGTCGGACGGGCTTGTCGACGCGGGCCGGTACAGTCATCTCAGCTCGTCTCAGTACGCGCCCTGTCATATCAAAAGGGCGCGTACGCGGACGCAGGTCTCACTCTGTCCTCGGTGTACGGGGCTCCGAGTAGGCTTCGATCACGCACGACCCGCCGTACCGGACAGCACCGTCCGATCAGCGGTACACCTGAACTTCCGGCCGTGGCCGGAAACACTGACGGCGGCACTCCGAGGTTTCTCAGGCCCAGGAGGAGTGCCGCCGTCATATACCGCACAGGAGGAGAGGACTTGACCCTTCCTACCTGCATGAACACCCGCGCGAAGGGCGAGTGAACGTGTTCAGTGTTTCACACGAAAGTGAACGGGAAGATCATCCCATTCCACTTTCAGGTGCCACCGGTGCCGTCACAGTACAACGAGCGATGGGCACCAGTACACGTGGTTGCCCACAAAAAAGCGCCAGCGATCGTGTGCACCGCGCAGCTGTATGGGCTGCTCGGCACGGTATGGCCGTGTTCCCCCTGGCTCGCGACTCCAAGCGCCCCGGCGTGTCTGACTGGGAGCAGGCAGCCACAGCAGATCCGGAACTAGTCGCTTCGCGTTGGCCCAAATGGGCGACCGGATACGGCATCGCCTGCGGGCCCTCAGGGCTCTACATCGTCGACTGCGACATGCCCAAGGCCGACACCCCGAGCCCGCCCGCCGATTACGCCGACGCAGACAACGGCTTCGAGGCACTCCTGCTCCTGGCGGCCGACCACGGCCAGACGATGCTACGCGGCACCTTCACCGTTCGCACCGGGCGTGGCGGATGCCACCTGTACTTCCGGACGCCCGCCAGCATGCAGCTTGGCAACACTGCCGGTCGCCTCGCCTGGCTTGTTGATACCCGTGGCCGAGGCGGGTACGTCGTCGGGCCTGGCAGCGTCGTCGACGGACGCAGCTACGAAATCATCGAACTAGCAGCACCCGCCGAGCTACCCGGATGGATCGTCGAGGTTCTCGGCGCCCGACAACCGGCAAGCCAGGGGGAGGCTGCTCTCCCCGCAGCACCGTCGCCAGTCCGGCTCGCAGGGTCCTCGGTCGGCCCGGAGTGGGCTGCGGCCGCACTAGCCGGCGAGGCAGAGCGCATCCGGACCGCGCCGAGCGGGACGGGAAACCACATCGTCAACAAGGCCTCGTTCACCATCGGCCGACTCGTCGGCGCACAGGTGCTCAGCCGCGACGTCGCCGAGCAGGAACTCACGGCGGCTCTCGACACGTGGACGTGGACGAAGCCGGACGACCGCGCGCGCATGGTTCGCACGCTGCGTTCCGCACTTGAAGCTGGCGAGCGGTCTCCGCGTGTCGTCTCCCCGGCACAACAGCGCCGGCGGGCAGCATGAGCACGACGGCGGCGGCCGCGGGCCGCGGTCGGACCCCAGAAACGCGAAACGGCGCCCGGACCAGGGGCACCGCTCGCACAACTTCACAGGAGGACTCATCTCCCATGTCGGCACCCACCACGGTACCCGATGACTTCGGTGGCGCCACCGTCACCGAGCTGCCACGGCAGCGCCGTACGGCGACGACCCGGTCGCCCACGACTGGGATCCCGGTCCGTCACGGTGGGCAGGTCCGCCTTGCCGAGGCCTTCATCAAAGACCACCGGGAACACCTTCGGCACGTCCACGGGCTTGGGTGGCACCTGTGGACCGGATCGCACTGGAAGGCGGACGAGGAACGCGCCGACATCCGCGCCGCGATGGCGACGCTGAAAGCCGCACTGCGAAGCCTCGACCTGCTTGAGAGCCAGGATCGCGACGACCTGTACAAGGACATCAAGCGCACGGAGTCCGCATCCGGGATCGAGGGCATGCTGAAGATCGCGGGCGCGTTGCGCCCCGTTTCCGTCGCATCCTCAATGCTCGACGCCAACCCGTACCTGTTCAACACGCCGGATGGGACCGTGGATCTCCGGACGGGTGAGGTCCGGGACAACGACCGCGACGACCTGATCACCAAGGCGGCGGGCGCCGCGATCGGCGACCAGGTCAGCGAGGATTGGGACCAGTTCATCGTTCGCATCCTCCCCGATCCCGACGTGCGCGAATTCGTGCAACGTCTTCTTGGCTACGGGATGCTCGGCAAGGTCACCGAACACGTGATGCCGATCTTCACCGGGACCGGCGCAAACGGGAAGGGCACCCTGCGGGATGCCGTGATGGCGGCGTTCGGCGACTACGCGATCGAGGTAGACCCAGCGATCCTCATGGAGTCCAAGCACGAACGGCACGGGGCGTTCAAGATGCGCCTTCGCGGCGCCCGGCTCGTGTTCTGTTCCGAGACCGAGAAGGGTCGGCGCTTCGCAGAGGCCACCATGAAACGGCTCGTCGGCGGAGACCCGATCGAGGCGAACCTGATGCACAAGAACCCGATCACGTTCGACCCCTCGCACCTGCTGATCATGATGACCAACCACCTGCCGACGGTGTCCGGCGACGACCCGGCGGTATGGCGGCGCATCTTCGTCGTGCCCTTCGACGTGGTGATCCCCGAGGAAGAGCGTGACGGCAGCCTTCCCGGACGGCTCAAGGCCTCATCGTCGGCGATCCTCGGCTGGGTGTATCAGGGCTGGCAGGACTACCAGGACCAGGGGCTCAACCCGCCGGAAGCAGTCATCGCGCGGACTCAGGAGTACCAACAACGCAGCGACGTACTCGCACGCTTCCTCGAGGACCGGACGACCCTCAGCCCGAACGCTACTGAGGGAGCACGCGGACTGTTCAACGCATGGCAGAAGTGGTGCCACGGCAGCGGTGAGACGGCGAGCAGTGAGGTCGAATTTGCCGCGTCGATGGCTGCTCGCGGCTTCGAACGGAAGCGGACTGCGGCTGGCCAGGTCTATCGCGGAATCATGCTGATGTCCGAGGACAAGGAACCCGCCGACGAAGACATCGCGTGGCACTGACCTGCGATTGTGTAGGGTCATGGTGGGTTTTCCGGTTTCTCTCCATGTGCGCACGCGTAGGAGTTTCGGAAAACCCGCCACAACCCTACACACATGCCCTGACCTGCGGAAACGTGGAATCAGCCCTACACTGCCAGCGTGACCTGCGGAAACGCCTCCCTGGCTTGCCGTTCTAAACATCACCTCAAGTTGACCGCAGTTCCGCGAATCGGCTTCGGTGCAGTGTTCGCCGCCGGACCGATGTTGAGTGCCCGAAGGGCGCCGTTCAGCCCTTCCTCCCTCATGCGGCGCCGCGAGGCGGCCGCGCTGGGATTCCCCAGACCCGTACGTGGCCGCAGCGGCAGCATCGTCCCGGGCTTAGAACGCCGCTGTGGGGGTTGCCCCGGGATTGGCCGTCATGGGCCCACGAAAGCCGCTCGCGGGCCCTCAGGGCGCTTCTGACGGCGCGTCCGGACTAAGGAGCTCGTTGGGGTCGGCGGCCGCGTGCGGGCTCGCTGGGGTTCGTCGAAAAAACGGGATGCGGTGGTACCACGCGGAAGTGGGAGCAGGGGGCAGGGTCGCCGATCCGGGCCGGGCGAAAAAGTCGGATGAGTCCGAGCAGTCGGTGGCGGTCGTCCCGTTCTCCTGTGTCCCGGGACGGCGCCGTGCGGGAGTCCGTCCGCTCCGATGTGTCCGGTGCCCGGGTCGGCCGGCGTGGTGGTGGCCTGAGTGGTCGCGGCGTCGTCCGGATCGCGCGCGCGGCGAGGGTGCCGACTGGTTGTTGCGGTTCGCCGACGAGGGTTCGATGGGTTCGCCATACGCGCGCGGCGAGGGGGTGTGACTGGTCACGTGGACACGGGATTTTGACTCTGGGACCGCCGATTTTGACGCTGGGGCACCCGATTTTCACGCAGCCGCAGGGGTTCCCGAACCGGGCTGAACTCGGTGACGTGCGTCGACACGTCGACAGCGGCGACGTCGACACCGTGGGGAGGGAGAAAAGGGTGGGGCTGGCCCTGGGAGCGCGGAACCCACTGGAGTTCGGGGCGAACCGGCGTCGGCGGCGGGGGCCGGAATTTTCAGCTTGAGACGCCGCACGCGGAGTTGCGCGCGCCGGTCGACAGGCTCGGGCGCCCGTGATCGTGGCCACCCTCGGCGGGTCGTACGCCTTTCCATG
>Ga0209112_10000043_pt1 | contig 19447 bp, 18 predicted proteins | sample TexAe_OM3H0_O3_FD_187947 | JGI IMG/M metagenome (GOLD analysis project Ga0209112, IMG submission 187947) | Forest soil microbial communities from Davy Crockett National Forest, Groveton, Texas, USA - Texas A ecozone_OM3H0_O3 (SPAdes) (version 2) | ecosystem: Environmental > Terrestrial > Soil >...
GCGGATGGCTAACCGCGACGGTCCTTTTCATCCTGCTGGCGATCGCGGTCATCGTCGCCGTCAGTATCGTGCGGCGCACCATGCGCACCAATCGCGGCGGCGACCATTTGTTGTTCGAAGCGACCCAACTCACCGCGGCGCAACATCGTGCCACCGCTGAAAGTTATGCAGCGGAAGGCAATTGGCGCGCCGCGATTCGCCACCGGCTGCGTGCCGTCGCCCGCCAACTCGAAGAGACGGGCGTGCTCAATCCGGCACCCGGTCGCACCTCCAACGAGCTGGCGCGCGACGCAGGCGCGGCGCTGCCGCATCTGGACGGCGAGTTGTCGCAGGCGGCTACGGCTTTCAACGACGTCACCTATGGGGAACAACCCGGAACCCAGAGCGCCTACCAGATGATCGTCGACCTCGATGACCACCTGCGATCACGCCTACCGGGCATCGCCGCGGGGCCGGGGCAACCGGCCGCGCTCCAGTCGTGGGCGCAGGTGCGCTGATGGCTGCCGGCGGATCGCGACCGGTAACCTCGCCACCCACGGTGCGACCCTGGCGGACCTGGCGATGGGTGGTCCTGACGCTGATCGTGCTCGCGATCATCGCCGGCGTCGACGCCTACCTGACGGCACCACGGCCCGGCGCGCGGATGGACCCGGCGTCGACCGGTCCCGATGGCGCTCACGGGATCGTGACGCTGCTGCGCAACGCGGGCGTTGATGTCGTCGTCGCCGATGGCATCGCCGACGTCGAGCAGGCGGCGCAACCGGACACCCAGATCCTGGTGGCGCAGAGCCAGTACCTGACCGACTCGCTGGTGGACCGGCTGGCGCAGGTTCCCGGCGACCTGCTGCTGGTCGAGCCGACGGCGCGGACGCGCGAGGCACTGGTGCCCGACGTGCGTGTCTCGGTCGCCAACGGTTTCGACAGCGATCCGAATTGCACTCTGCGCGAAGCGGATCGAGCCGGGTCGGTTCGTTTCGGGGGGAGCGCCGCCTACAAACCCAACGACGGCCAGCCGATGACCAGTTGTTATGACGGCGTTCTGATCCGTTTTCGGGACAAGGGAAGGACCATCACGGCGGTCGGCAGCACCGACTTCATGACCAATGGAAGTCTGCAGCAGGCGGGCAACGCCGCGCTGGCGATGAACCTCGCGGGCGACCGCCCGCGCCTCATCTGGTACGCACCCCAGCACGTTGAGGGTGAATCCTCTTCGGCCACTTCGATTTTCGATCTCATACCGCCAAAGGTGACGTGGGTCGTCTTTCAGCTGTGCCTGGTCGTGCTGCTGGTTGCCCTCTGGAAGGGCCGCCGCCCCGGACCGCTGGTGGCCGAGCAGTTGCCCGTCGTGGTTCGCGCGTCGGAAACGGTCGAGGGTCGCGGCCGGCTGTACCGGTCACGCCGGGCACGCGATCGCGCGGCCACAGCATTGCGCACCGCCACGCTGCAACGGCTGCTGCCCCGGCTCGGCCTGAGCGCGGGGGCGGCACCGCCCGCCGTGGTGACCACCGTGTCCCAGCGCACCGGATCCGACCCGGGATTCGTTTCCTTCCATCTGTTCGGGCCGCCTCCGGCGACCGACAACGACCTGTTACAACTTGCCCGTGTGCTCGACGAAATCGAAAGGCAGGTCACACACACGTGACACAACCGTCGCAACCAACTCCCACCGCTGAATCGGCACGAGAGGCACTGCTTGCGTTGCGAGCCGAGCTCGCCAAAGCCGTTGTCGGACAGGAGGGGGTGGTCAGCGGCCTGGTGATCGCGCTGTTGTGTCGCGGCCATGTGCTGCTGGAAGGCGTTCCGGGAGTGGCGAAGACGCTCCTGGTCCGCTCGCTGGCGGCTGCGCTGTCACTGGGTTTCAAACGGGTGCAGTTCACCCCCGACCTGATGCCCGGCGACGTCACGGGATCGCTGGTGTACGACACGCGCACCGCCGCATTCGCATTCCGGCCCGGCCCGGTGTTCACCAACCTGTTGCTGGCCGACGAGATCAACCGGACCCCGCCAAAAACCCAGGCGGCGCTGCTCGAGGCAATGGAAGAGCGCCAGGTCAGCGTGGAAGGCGAGCCCCAGCCGCTGCCCGACCCGTTCATCGTCGCCGCGACGCAGAACCCGATCGAGTACGAGGGCACCTATCAGTTGCCCGAGGCGCAATTGGACCGTTTTCTGCTCAAGCTGAATGTGATGCTGCCGCCGCGTGATTCGGAAATCGCGATCCTGAGCCGGCACGCACACGGCTTCGATCCGCGCGACCTGTCGGCGATCAACCCGGTGGCCGGGGCCGCCGAGCTGGCAGCCGGCCGCGAGGCCGTCCGAAACGTGTTGGTGGCCGACGAAGTACTCGGCTACATCGTCGACATCGTCGGGGCCACCCGATCCTCACCCGCGCTGCAGCTGGGCGTCTCGACGCGCGGGGCGACCGCCCTGCTGGCCACGGCACGCTCGTGGTCCTGGCTGTCCGGCCGCAACTACGTGACTCCCGATGACGTGAAGGCCATGGCCCGCCCGACGCTGCGGCACCGGGTCATGTTGCGGCCGGAAGCCGAACTCGAAGGGGCGACACCGGACGGTGTGCTCGACGGAATTCTGGCTTCGGTTCCGGTGCCCCGCTAGTGATCCTGACCGGACGCGCCGGGCTGCTCGCACTCGTCTGCGTGCTGCCCCTCGCGCTGTCACCATGGCCGGCAGGGACTTTCGTGGTTTTGCTGGCGGTGCTGGCCACCGCGCTGGCCGTAGATGTCGGATTGGCCGCCAGCCCGCGAAGATTGCGCTACACCCGGTCTCCGGATCGCTCGGCGCGGCTCGCGCAGCAAGTTGATCTCGGGCTGCTGATCCACAACGACGGCTCGCGCCGGTTCCGCGGCCAGGTCCGCGACGCCTGGCCGCCCAGCGCCCGCGCTCAGCCGCGTACCCATCCCGTCGACATTCCCGCAGGGCGACATCAGCACGTCCAGACCCAGCTGCGGCCGGTTCGTCGCGGCGACCAGCGAGCTACCGTGGTGACGGCCCGGTCCATCGGGCCGCTGGGTGTGGCGGGACGGCAAGGTTCGCAACCTGTTCCGGGTCAGCTCAGGGTGTTGCCGCCGTTCTTGTCTCGTAAGCACTTGCCGGCGCGGCTCGCCAAGCTCCGGGAGATCGACGGGCTGCTGCCGACGCTGATCCGCGGCCAGGGAACGGAATTCGACTCGCTGCGAGAATATGTCGTCGGCGACGACGTCCGCTCCATTGACTGGCGCGCCACCGCGCGCCGCTCCGACGTGGTCGTGCGCACTTGGCGGCCCGAACGCGACCGGCGGGTGCTGATCGTGCTCGACACCGGACGCACGGCGGCGGGCCGGGTCGGCGTCGACCCGACCGCCTCCGATCCCGCGGGCTGGCCCCGGCTGGACTGGTCGATGGATGCCGCGCTGCTGCTCGCCGCCCTCGCGTCGCGAGCCGGCGACCATGTCGACTTCCTCGCCCATGACCGCGTCAGCCGGGCCGGTGTGTTCGGGGCGTCACGCACCGAACTGCTTGCCCAGCTGGTCGATGCGATGGCACCCCTGCAGCCGACGCTCGTCGAATCGGATTGGCGTGCAATGGCTTCCACTATAGCCCTGCGCGCCCGTCGACGATCGTTGGTGGTGGTGCTGACCGACCTGAACTCGGCCGCATTGGACGAGGGCCTGCTGCCTGTACTCCCCCAGTTGTCGGCCAAGCACCACCTGCTGCTGGCCGCGGCCACCGACCCGCGCGTCGACCAAATGGCCGGTGGGCGTTCGGATGCCGCGGCGGTCTACGACGCGGCCGCCGCCGAGCGGTCGCGCAACGACCGCGGTGAGATCGCCACGCGACTGCGCCGCAGCGGGGTGGAAGTCGTCGACGCCCCACCCACCGAACTGGCGCCCGCCCTCGCCGACCGTTATCTGGCGATGAAAGCGACCGGCCGCCTTTAGCCGGTGGGGATCACGTCGGGCGCGTCTTCGATATCGCCGGTCTCACCGGCCTTCACGGCGCGCCGGCCGAAGTAGCCGATGTAAGAAAGGAATGCGACCTCGGCGAGGACGCCGATGCCGATCCGGACGAATGTCGGTAATGGCGACGGAGTCACCAACGCCTCGATCATTCCGGAGACCAACAGCACACCAACCAGACCCACCGCGACCGACACGACGGCCCGGCCCTGTTCGGCAAGCACCTGCCCGCGCGGCCTGTCACCGGGTGATATCACCGACCACCCCAGCCGCATTCCCGCTGCCCCGGCCAGGAACACCGCCGTGAGTTCGAGCAGTCCGTGCGGGAGCAGCAGACCCAGCAGGATGCCGCCCTTGCCGGCCTGAAACATCAGGCCGGCGATCAATCCCAGATTGGCGGCATTCTGGAAGAGCACAAACGGGATCGGCAATCCCAGCACCACCGACAGTGCGATGCACTGTGCGGACACCCACGAGTTGTTCACCCAGACCTGCAGGGCAAACGACGCGGCGGGGTGTTCGCTGTAGTAGGACGCGACATCATGGTTGACCAATTGGTCTATGTCGCTTGGCGTTCCGACCGCGGACTGCACCTCGGGGTTGCCCGCTACCCACAACGCGATGACCACGACAACCGCGAGGAAGGCCACGGCGGTACCCAGCCACCACCGCCAGCTGCGGTACGCGACGACCGGGAAGGAAACCGTCCAGAACCGGGTGAACGTGCGGCTCAGCGGCGCATGGGCACCGGTCACCACCGAGCGGGCCCGCGCGACCAGGCTGGACAGCCGACCGGTCAACACCGAATCCGAGGACGCCGAGCGCAGCATCGACAGATGGGTCGACACGCGTTGGTAGAGCTCGACGAGTTCGTCCACTTCGGCGCCGCTCAACGAGCGGCGCTTCCCGATCAGCGCCTCGAGGCGGTCCCACGTATCGCGATGGGCCAGCACGAATGCATCGACATCCACCCTGGGCAGCCTAATCGCACCCGGGGCGCAGCCCGGTCGGGACGGTCACCCGCACCAAACCTGTACCGTTCGGAGTTATGTCGGAGGTGGTGACCGGTGACGCCGTGGTACTCGATGTGCAGATCGCGCAATTGCCGGTGCGGGCCGTCAGCGCGCTGATCGACATCGCCGTGATCGCCGTCTGCTACGTGCTCGGGCTGATCCTGTGGGCTGCCACTCTGACTCAATTCGACGACGCGCTGAGCGCCGCCATTATGCTCATCTTCACGGTGCTGGTGATCGTCGGTTATCCACTGATACTCGAAACCGCAACGCGGGGGCGGTCAGTGGGCAAGATCGCGATGGGCCTGCGAGTGGTGTCCGATGACGGCGGCCCAGAACGCTTCCGGCAAGCGCTCTTTCGCGCCTTGGCGTCGGTGGTCGAGATCTGGCTGCTCGTCGGAAGCCCGGCCGTCATCTGCAGTCTGTTGTCCCCCAAGGCCAAGCGGATCGGTGATATCTTCGCCGGCACGGTCGTCATCAATGAACGCGGTCCCCGAATGGGACCGCCCCCGGTAATGCCGCCGGCATTGGCGTGGTGGGCGTCGTCGCTGCAACTGTCGGGGCTCTCAGCGGGCCAGGCCGAGGTCGCACGCCAATTCCTTTCCAGGGCAACGCAGCTGGACCGTCAGCTGCGCCAGCAGATGGCTTATCGGATCGCCTGCGACGTGGTGTCTTGCATCGCCCCGCCGCCCCCGCCGGGCGCTCCCCCGGAACTCGTGCTCGCCGCGGTGCTGGCCGAACGGCACCGTCGCGAACTGGCTCGTCTGCGGCCGCCCGCCCCGGCACCCTGGCCACAGCAACCCTGGCCACAGCCGGCCCCGTGGCCTGCGCAGGGCCCGCACGACGCCGGTTTCTCGGGCGGTTTCGCGCCGCCGCGCTAGCCGGAGACGCTCGCCGCCATGAGCGCGACGTCCAAGATCAGTAGGGCCCATCCGCATAACGGCACAGAGATCCCGCCGCGGCGCTTCGCGGTGAAAAACGTCAGGACTATGACGACGACAGCGACCACGGGTGCGCCGTAGAACGCGACGCCGAAATCGATCCCGCCGCGGCCCAGGTTGGGACAGTTGCGATCGGTGCAGGCGTCAGTGCTCATCACCGCGCCCAGCGCGAAGAGCATCACGATGGCGGCGCCGGGCACCGTCGCCAGCGCCAACCCCCAGTTGACCCACGGCCACACGTTGCGGCCACGGTCACTCGGCCCGCCGCCGTGCGCCGTTGCGGCCCCACTCGAGGGTCCGGCCGTCAGGTTGGAGTTATCAGCCGTCATTCAGCAGGTGCTACCCGACGTTCCAGGGATACAAACCGGGCTCCAGCCGCAAAACGGGAATACAACGTTGCATCGCGATAGTTTCCGATATATCGTGATACTCCGAAGCGCACGGAACGCTTCCCTGAAACGTAAGGACTACACCATGAGCAACCCATTCACTCCCCCAGAAGAACCCTTCGCCGGCCAGCCCGGTTTCGGATTCGGCATCGGTGCCGGTCCCGTGGATCGGCGTGCCCTGCACGCCGCACGGCGTCAGGCACGACAGGACTTCCGCGAGCATCTGCGTGAACACGCTGGCGAGCGGGGCTTCGGTCCCGGTTTCGGTCCGGGCTTCGGCCCTGGCTTCGGTCCCGGTTTCGGTCCCGGTTTCGGTCCGGGCTTCGGCCCTGGCTTCGGTCCCGGTGGCCGACGCGGCGGATGGCGCCGTGGCGGTCGGGGCGGCGGCAAGCGCGGTGACGTGCGGGCGGCCATCCTCGTGCTGCTCGCCGAGCGGCCGATGCACGGCTACGAGATGATCCAGCAGATCGCCGAGCGCAGCAACGGGCTGTGGAAGCCGAGCCCCGGTTCGGTTTACCCGACGCTGCAGTTGCTGGGCGACGAAGGCTTGATCGCCGCAAGCGACACCGAGGGCAGCAAAAAGCTCTACGAGCTGACCGAGGAGGGTCGCGCGGCGGCCGAGAAGGTCGAGACCCCGCCGTGGGAAGAGATCACCGAAGGCGCCGACCCGGGCCACGTCAGCCTGCGCGCAGCCGTGGGCCAGTTGTTCGGTGCGGTCGGGCAATCCGCCGCCACCGCCAGCGCCGACCAGCAGCAGCGCATCGTTGAGATCCTCAACAACGCGCGCCGCGAGATCTACGGCATCCTGGGCGAAGACTAAGCCCTGCTAGAGCGGGCCCTGGATCAGGTCAGATCGACCCAATCCAGGGTCCGCTCCACCGCTTTGCGCCAGCCCGCATAACCCGCGGCGCGCTGCTCGTCGCTCCAGGTTGGCGTCCAGCGCTTGCCTTCCTGCCAATTGGCGCGCAGGTCGGACGGATCGGCCCAAAAACCGACCGCCAGGCCGGCCGCGTAGGCGGCCCCCAGCGCCGTCGTCTCGGCGACAACCGGCCGCACCACGTCCACGCCCAGCACGTCGGCCTGGATCTGCATGCACAGCTCGTTGTCGGTGATGCCGCCGTCGACCTTCAAGACCTCAAGTCGCACACCGGAATCCGCCGCCATGGCATCCACCACGTCGCGGCTCTGGTAGCAGATCGCCTCCAGCGTGGCGCGCGCCAGGTGCGCGTTGGTGTTGAACCGGGACAGCCCCACGATCGCGCCCCTCGCGTCCGACCGCCAGTAGGGCGCGAACAGCCCGGAAAACGCCGGGACGAAATAGACTCCGCCGTTGTCGGCAACCTGACGCGCCAGCGACTCGCTTTGCGCGGCACCGCTGATGATGCCCAGCTGATCTCGCAGCCACTGCACCGCCGAACCGGTGACGGCGATCGAACCCTCAAGGGCATAAACGGGTTTCGCGTCGCCGAACTGGTAGCACACGGTGGTCAACAGCCCGTGGTCGGACCGCACGATCGTCTCACCGGTGTTGAGCAGCAGGAAATTCCCGGTCCCGTAGGTGTTTTTCGCCTCCCCTTCGGACAGGCACACCTGACCGACCATCGCCGCATGCTGGTCGCCGAGAACCCCGGTGATCGGCACCTCCCCGCCGACGGGCCCGGTTTCCATCGTCACACCGTGCGGCCGCGGCGACGACGATGGCGCTATCGCCGGCAGCATCTCGCGAGGAATCGAGAAGAACGACAACAGCTCGTCGTCCCAATCCAGGGTTTCCAGGTTCATCAGCATGGTCCGGCTGGCGTTCGTGACATCGGTGACGTGCACGCCGCCCCGCGACCCCCCGGTCAGATTCCACAACACCCAGGTGTCGGCGGTGCCGAACACCGCGTCGCCGCGCTGCGCGGCATCGCGCACCCCGTCGACGTTCTCCAAGATCCACTGCAGCTTGCCGCCGGAAAAGTAGGTCGCAGGCGGCAAGCCCGCCTTGCGCTGAATCACCTCGCCGCGACCGTCCCGCTCCAGCGCCGACGCGATCCGGTCGGTGCGGGTATCCTGCCAGACGATGGCGTTGTAATACGGCCGTCCGGTGTGCCGATCCCACACCAGCGTGGTCTCGCGCTGATTTGTGATACCCAGCGCAACAAAGTCTTTCGCTGACAACCTGGCTTTGTTCAGCACCGACATCAGCACCGACGACGTACGCTCCCAGATTTCGACCGGGTCGTGCTCGACCCAGCCGGCGCGGGGCAGGATCTGTTCGTGCTCGAGTTGGTGGCGAGCCACTTCGGCGCCGTCGTGATCGAAGATCATGCAGCGAGTGCTGGTGGTTCCCTGGTCGATGGCGACGACGTATTCAGCGGACTGGGCCACCTGCTCTCCTCCACCCCTGAGCTCTCGACACTTCGATGGCAAACCCCATCATGGTCTACCCGCCGGGTGGACGATAGCGCGACTTGTGCCCACAGCGCTTGCGTTACCGCCGGTAACCCTGTTGCATCGGGCTTGTGGGCGAAGAGGTCAAGCGCACCACGTTCGACAGCGCACATCGGCGGGAATACCGCCGCAAGCTGCAGCTATGTCTGGACGTCTTCGAGACGATGCTCGCGCGGTCGTGTTTCGACTCCGACCAACCGCTCACCGGCATGGAAATCGAGTGCAACCTCGTCGACGCCGGCTATCAACCGGCCATGTTGAATCGCGACGTTCTGGCCGCCATTGCGGATCCGGCATACCAGACCGAATTAGGCGCCTACAACATCGAATTCAACGTGCCCCCGCATGCGCTGCCCGGCCACACCGGTCTGGATCTGGAGGCCGAGGTGCGGGCCAGCCTGAACGACGCAGAGATCAAGGCGAGCGAACGCGGCGCGCACATCGTCATGATCGGCATCCTGCCCACGCTGATGCCCGACCACCTGTCCACCGACTGGATGAGCGAGTCGATGCGGTACACGGCCCTGAACGAATCGATCTTCACCGCCCGCGGCGAGGACATTCCCATTGAGATCTCCGGTCCCGAGCCGTTGAGCTGGCAGGCGCCGACGATAGCGCCCGAATCCGCCTGCACCAGTATGCAATTGCATTTGCAGCTGTCCCCGGAGACGTTCGCCGCCAACTGGAATGCGGCGCAGGTGGCGGCCGGGCCGCAGTTGGCGCTGGCTGCCAACTCGCCGTACTTCTTCGGGCATCAACTGTGGGCCGAGACCCGTATCGAATTGTTCGCCCAGTCCACCGACACCCGCCCCGAGGAGCTCAAAACCCAAGGGGTGCGGCCGCGGGTGTGGTTCGGCGAACGCTGGATCGACTCGGCCCTCGACCTGTACCAGGAGAACATCCGCTACTTCACTTCGCTGCTGCCCGAGGTGTCCGATGAGGACCCGGCCGCCGAACTGGCGGCCGGGCGCACGCCGCACCTGTCCGAACTGCGCCTGCACAACGGAACCGTGTACCGGTGGAACCGGCCGGTATACGACGTCGTCGACGGACGTCCGCAACTGCGCCTGGAGAACCGGGTGTTGCCGGCCGGGCCGAGCGTCATCGACATGCTGGCCAATTCCGCCTTCTTCTACGGCACGCTGCGCAGCTTGTCCGAAGCGGACGATCCGCTATGGGCGACAATGGATTTCGCCGTGGCACACACCAATTTCCTCGCCGCGGCGCGCTACGGCATCGACGCGCGGCTGTACTGGCCCGGCCTCGGTGACGTGACGGCGCGGGAACTGGTGCTGGACACGCTGCTGCCCGTCGCCGACGAGGGATTGCAGCGGTGGGGAGTCGACGTCGAGGTGCGCGACCGGTTCTTGGGTGTCATCGAAGGCCGCGCCAGGACGGGTCGAAACGGCGCCAGCTGGCAGGTGTCCACGGTGCGTACGCTGGAGAGCGGCGGTATGAGCCGGCCCGAGGCGCTGGCCGAGATGCTGCGGCGGTACTGCGAACACATGCATGCCAACGAGCCGGTGCATACCTGGGACTGATAACTCCGATAGGGGGAAGCATGTCGTCCGACATCATGGACTGGGACAGCGCCTACCGTGGGCGGGGAGAGTTCGAAGGTCCGCCGCCGTGGAATATCGGTGAGCCGCAACCCGAGCTGGCGGCGCTGGTCGATGCCGGCAGGTTTGCCAGCGACGTGCTGGACGCCGGCTGCGGCTTTGCCGAGCTCTCGCTGGCGCTGGCCGCCGCGGGCTACACCGTGGTCGGCATCGACCTCACACCCACGGCCGTCGCAGCCGCCGACAAGGCGGCGACCGAACGCGGCTTGAGCACGGCCAGTTTCGCGCAGGCCGACATCACCGATTTCAGCGCCTATCCGCCGGGGTCGGCCGAGCGGTTCTCCACCATCGTCGACAGCACGTTGTTTCATTCGCTGCCGGTGGAGGGCCGCGACGGCTACCTGAGCTCGGTTCACCGCGCGGCCGCGCCAGGGGCAAGCTATTTCGTGCTGGTGTTCGCCAAGGGCGCCTTCCCCGCCGAACTGGAAACCAAGCCCAACGAAGTCGACGAGGACGAGTTGCGCGCAGCGGTGAGCAAATACTGGGAGATCGACGAGATTCGCCCCGCCTACATCCACGCGAACATTCCCGAGATCTCCGACGCGCCGTTCCAGTTCCCGCCGCACGAACGCGACGAGAAGGGGCGGATGAAACTGCCGGCCTTCTTGCTGGCGGCCCACAAAGCCGGCTAGGCGGTCGCCGCGGTGGCGGCGATCAGCGCCTCCGCGAAGATCTCCAGATCCGCGGCCGTGGTATCCACGTGCGGCGAAATCCGCAGCACAGGGGCGGTCAACTCGAGCGGAGCGCGTTGCACGGCGGCGAAGGTCGTCAGGATCCGCCGTTCGGCGAGCAGCCAGTCCCGCACTGCCTGTGGATCGGCGCCGTCGACCGGCGCCAGGGTGGTAATCGCGCTGGGCTCGTCGACCTCTTCGACCACCGCCCACCCGGTCAGGTCTTGCAGCAGGGTCCGGCTGACACCGCCCAGCTCGCTCAGGCGCGCCCGCACGGCCAGCGGCCCATAGGCCAGGTGCTCCCCGAGTGCCAGTGAAAACCCAACGCGTGCAGCAACATTGGCCTCGCCGAATTCGAGTTGCTGGTCTACCGCCAGCCAACCCGGCTTCAGCAGCCACTCCGGCGGCGCCAGCCTCGGACGCAGCCCGTCCAGCAATTCGCGGCGCAGCGCGAGCATCCCGACCCCGCGCGGCCCGGCGATCCATTTGCGTGACGAGCAATACGTCACGTCGGCGCCCACCGCGCAGTCCACCTGGCCCAGCGCCTGAGCGGCGTCGACGACGAGCGGCAGTCCCAGCTCTTTGCAGAGTCGCGCGACCATCGGCAGCGGCTGCACCACCCCGCTGTGGCTGCCGACCGCGGTCAGGTGAACCAGATCGGGCGGGTCGGCATCGAGGGCCAGCGCCGCGTCGTCGAGCGCCAGCCGGCCGTCGTCGAGGGTCGGCAGCAGCTGGTGTTCGAATCCGTGTGCGGCCATCATCGCCAGGTTGGGGCCGTATTCGCCGGGCAGGCAAGCCAGCTTGCGGCGGTCTGCGGGCCAACTACCCAGCAGCAGGTCCAGCGCGTTCAGCGAGCCGGTGGTGAAAACCACTGCGGCATCGGGCATGCCGGCCAGGGCCGCCATCGCGGCGCGCCCGGCGTCGAGCACCGGCGCGGCGGCCTCGGCGGCGACATACCCACCGAGCTCGGACTCGTTGCGGGCGTGCTGGGCAGCGGCCTCGATCACCGCGAGGCTCTGGCGTGAGCACGCCGCGTTGTCCAGGTGTAGTCCCGCCATGGGCGGGCGGGCCGCCCGCCATTGGTCGGCCAGCGAGGCGCCGCCGGTCACTTCACGGCCAACGACAGCCCGAAGTCGCCGGCATCATCGGTCCACCACCGGGTGCGACGCAATCCCGCGCCGGCCAACTCGGCGCTGACCCCGTCGGGGCGGAACTTGGACGACACCTCGGTGAGCATCTCTTCGCCCGCGTCGAAGTCGACGGTCAGGTCGAGCCCGCCGATGCGCACTCGCTGGCCGCGGTCGGCGCGCAGCCACATCTCGATGCGCTCCTCGTCGGGATTCCAACGGGCCACATGCCGGTAGGCGTCGACGTCGAAATCGGCGTCGAGTTCCCGGTTGATCACCGCGAGCACGTTGCGATTGAAAGCCGCCGTCACTCCGGCGGAGTCGTCATACGCGTGCACCAGCCGATCGATGTCCTTGACCAGATCGGTGCCCAGCAGCAGGCTGTCCCCCGGGCGCATCTGGGCGGACAGGTCGGACAGGAACCGCTCGCGGGGTCCGGGCGTGAGGTTGCCGATCGTCGACCCCAGGAAGACGAACAGCCGCCGTCCGCCGCTCGGGATCTCCGCGAGGTGCTCTTCGAAATCGCCGCAGACGGCCTTGATTTCGACGCCTTCGTATTCGCGCTGGATGGCTGTGGCCGCCGTCTCCAGGATGGAGGCGTCGACGTCGAACGGCACGAACCTGCGTAGCGATCCGCGCTCGTGCAGCGCGTCGAGCAACATCCGCGTCTTCTCCGAGGTTCCGCTGCCCAATTCGACCAGGGTGTCGGCCCCGCTGACCGCTGCGACCTCGGCCGAACGCGCCCGCAGGATCTCGGCCTCGGCACGGGTCGGGTAGTACTCGGGCAGCCGGGTGATCTGGTCGAACAGGTCGCTGCCGACTGAGTCATAGAACCACTTGGGCGGCAACGACTTCGGCGTCTTCCGCAGGCCTTCGGACACGTCACGGCGCAACGCGTGGTACGCGGAGTCGGCGGCGAGGTGGTTGGACAGCGACAGCGTCATGAAGATCCTTTCGAGTGATACAGCGGCGTCAGCGTGACGCTCGTCGCGGTGACTTCGACGAGGTGGCGGTCCGGCACGTCCTCCCATTGCGAGTCGTCGTCGTACGGTTCGCTGGCCAGCACCACACCGTCGGGACGTCGCAGGATGGACAGCGTGTCACCCCAGACAGTCGCCAGTAGGCGAGAACCGTTGGCGGCCAAAATATTAAGCCGCGCGTTGGGATCGGCCTCGCCTACCTCGGTGATGGTCTGGCCGAGCGCGTCGAGCCCCCGCGCGAAAATGGTCGCGGCCAGTATCGCGCTGTCACAGACCGATTCGGCCGCAGTCGCGGTCGGGAGCACGGCGCGGTCGACAACTCCGTTGTGCGACAACAACCATCGTCCGTCGGTGAACGGGGCCGTTGCGCTGATCTCGATCGGCATCCCGACGGTGGCCGAGCGCACCGCGGCCACCACGCAGTGACTGTGCAGGGCGGGCGCCACGGAGTCGAACGACACGTCGCCCCACAGCGGCGCGGGGCTACGCCAGCGGCGCGGCACTCCCCCCTGCGCGGGACCATCGAAAAACCCGACGCCCCAACCGTCGGCGTTCATCAGCCCGTGTTTTTGCCGCCGCGGCGCATACGACTGCACCCGCAAGCCGTGGGGTGGATCCAGCATCAGCGAGGAGACGGTGACGTCGGCCCCCAGCCAGCCGAGGTGGCGGCACATCAGGCGGTGCCCGCGGCGTCGGGGACATCCCAGGCCAGCCGCACACCGGAGAAAATCTGGCGGCGGACGGGGTGATCCCAGTTGCGGAAACTGGGCCGCAGGATGGCCGATTCGACGGCCCACGATCCGCCCCGCAGCACCCGGTAGTCGCCGTCGAAGAACGGCTCCGAGTACCGCTGGTAGATCATCGGGACGAATCCCGGCCACGGTCGCAGCGGAGAGCTGGTCCACTCCCAGACATCACCGAGCATCTGCTCGACCCCGTACGCCGACGCGCCCCCGGGATATGCGCCGACGGGCGCCGGGCGCAGCGCATTACCGCCGAGGTTGGCGACGGCCTCGGACGGCTCCTGCGCTCCCCACGGGTAGCGGCGCCGGCTGCCGGTCGTCGGATCCCACGCGCATGCCTTCTCCCATTCGGCTTCGGTGGGCAGCCGGGCGCCGGCCCAGGCCGCGTAGGCCTCGGCCTCGAAGTAGGTGACGTGCTGCACCGGCTCGTCGGCCGGAATGTCTTCGACATGGCCGAACCGGGTGCGCGTCCGGGCGTCGGTGCTCCAGAACTGCGGCCCGGTCAGGCCCGCACTCTTCCGGTGATCCCAGCCGCGCGTCGACCACCAGCGCGGCTGACGGTAGCCGCCGTCCCCGACGAACTGCTGCCACTCGCCGTTGGTGACCGGAACCCGGCCGATCCGGAAGGCCGGCAGGTCGACCACGTGAGCGGGTCGCTCGTTGTCCAACGAATAGGGCTCGCTCGCCGCATCCACGCCCAGTACGAACGGGCCGCCGGGTACCAGCACCGACGTCCCGGCCAACTCCGGTCGACCCTTCGGCAGCACCGACGTGTCGGGAAGCAGGGGCGCGCCGTGGCGCAGGTTCAATGCCTGCAGCATGGTTTCGTCGTGCTGGTTTTCGTGGCTGACCACCATCGCGTACGCGAAGGCCGCCTCGTCACCCGCCGGATCGTCGGGCAGCGCGTCGAGCGCGTCCAGCACGACCGAGCGCACGGTCCGGCAATAGGCCCGCGCCTTCTCGGGGGACAGCAACGGTAGGTCGACGCGGCTGGCGCGGGAGTGCACGAACGCGTCGTAGAGTCCCTCGACGGCCTGCGGCAACATTCCGGGCCGGGCCGGATCGCCACCGCGCAGCAGCCACAGCTCTTCCTGCTGACCGATATGCGCCAGGTCCCACACCAGCGGGCTCATCAACGGGTCGTACTGCCGGTACAGCTCGGCGTCGTCGAAATCGACCAGCCGCAACGTCCGCGCCCGTGCCCGCGCCAGGCCGTCGGCGAGAACTTCGCGAGAAGTCACAGCCCCCCTTGCGCCAGTCGCGCCACCACTGGCGCGATGCCATGCTCGATCACTTCGTCGGCGAAATCGTCCCCGGGGCAGCGGCCCTGCTCGACACTGCGGACCAAGCGCTGCATCGATTCGCCCAATTCGGCGGGCGCCTTCTCGGCGGCGACGGCCACGCATTTGTTCGCCGCCGTGTACAGCCGGCGGTCTCGCAGACCCACCCGGGCCGCGACGTCCCAGGCGGTGGCTACGGGTTCGACCGCCTCTGTCGCGATATCGGCGGCGACCGGGTCGTCGAGCAGGGCCACCAGCGTGAAGACCACGGCGGGCCAGAACGCGTCGGGCACGCTGTCCAGGTAGCGGATTTCCAGCCACTGTCTCGGACGCACCGGCGGGAACAGGGTGGTCAGGTGGTATTCCAGATCGGCGACCGTCGGGCGGCGGTCGCCGAGCAGCACCCGGCCGTCCACCCAGTCGGTGAAGGGCACCCAGTGCGTGACCGCCTCGGCGTCGGGTTTGTGCACCAACATGACCGGGGCCTTGAGCGCATAACGGGCCCAGTCGGTGCCCGGGTCGTCGCCGCTGGCGCCGAGGATGGGCCCGCAGCGTGCCGAATCCATCTGGCCCCACACCCGTTGCCGGGAGGAGACCCAGCCCGTGAACTCACCTTCCAGCATCGGAGAGTTCGCGGTCATCGCGATCATGGTGGGCCCCAGCGCGTGCGCCAGCAGCACCCGCGCCGCCCAGCCGTCCCGCGGTCCGGCGTCCACATTGACCTGAATCGACGCTGTCGACGTCATCATCGCCGAGCCCGCTTCTCCGGAGCGGCTGGTCGCGAAGAACTGTTCCATGGCGCGATAGCGGGCACCCGGGTTGATGCGCTTAGGCGGTCGCAGCGGATCGGCACCGAGGAAAACCAGACCCAGCCCGGCGTCGGCGAACGCCGACCGCAGCACGGCCTGGTCGCGATGCATCAGATCGATGGCGGGCACTACGCCGTCGGCGGGCGGCCCCGACAGCTCCACCGCGCCGCCCGGCTCGACGGTGATCCTGCTGCCGCCCGGCAACGCGGGCAGCCGCTCGATGACCCCGGCGATCTCGTCCCAACTGGGCCGGCGATGCGGGTCGGCCGGATCGTGGCAGTGCGCTTCGAGCTCCAGGCCGACGCGGCCCAGCGGGGCGTCCACCAGACAGCCGTCGGCGATGTATTGGGCGACGGCCGCGGAGTCGGCCATGTCGGCGTTGAGTTCGGGCGAGGTCGCAGACGCGATCGGCGCGAACGTCATATCACGATCCCTTCGGGCCCGAACAAGCTCGAACATGCACCTGCGGACCGCTTCCCTGCGCAGCTAATGGAACGATAACCGTCACCACTTCATCTAGCAGACGCCCCCGACATATTTCCGTCCCCGCCCGATTTGGGTGCACGGGAAGCACGGGTACCCACTCCTTGGGCTATTGACCCAGCGCGTTCTGCATCGCCCCAGCTAGCACGTTCACAGCGGGGCCGGCGTTGCCGGATTGACACACTTTCGCCTGCAGCAACACGTTTTCACGCAGCCTGGTTTGATCGAAACACCGCCGGTCGGTGCCCGCTTCCTGCTTGGTCCAGTTCGCGTCGGCGGGACCTGCCGGTCCGCCGTCGAACGACCACACCTGCGTGCTGCCGTTCTCCAGGTGGACCGCGGTGGTCTGTCCCGAGCACCCCACGGTTCGGTCCACCACCCGGTGGTAGGCACGGTCGGCGGCGTCGTTGGTGGCGAACACTCCGACCGCCTGCTTGACGAAGTGGGTCTGGTCGCTGGCCGACGTCTGGGTAACGGCCCCGTTGAACGACGCCAGGTCGGGGTCGTTGTACACCTCGGGCAGCCCGATGTCCGCCCAGTTGTTGCACACCGGGAGATCCACCCACTCACCCTGTGCCGGTTGGGTGAATACCGACTCCCACCCCATCGGGCCACCGACGATATTGCCGACCGACCCCTTGCCGAGGACGGCATAGCTCACCACTCCCGGCTCCGACGGGTGCGCGGCCGCAACCGGGATTGCGGCCGTGCCGCCGAGGGCCAGACCGATGGTCACACCGGCGATCCGCGCAGCCCGCATGGTCATTGCAGCGATCATGCCAGGCACGCTGAAGGCCGGGTCAGCCCCCGTTACTCCGCAGGCCCTCCTCGACCTTCTTACCGAGATCGGGGTCGACGTTGCGCCAGTATTCGAACACCCGCGACAGCACCGGCTCCTTGACACCCTTGGCGACGTGGCCAATGATGTTGTGCGCCAATCGATCCCGCGCGGCGTCATCGAGAACTTCGCGGACCATGGTCCCGGCCTGCCCCCAATCGTCGTCCTCGGCATGCAGCGTGTACGCGGAGCGGACCATATCGCCGTCGGCATGCCAGCGGATCTCGGCGGCGCGCGCCGGGTCGGCGTGCGGCCCACCGTAGGAGTTGGGCGCATAGACGGGATCGGAGACGTTCTTAATCCGCATGGCGCCGTCCTTGGAGTAGCTGTTCACCTCGACCTTCGGCTCGTTGACCGGGATCTGCCGGTAGTTGGCGCCGAGCCTGGCGCGGTGCGCATCCGAGTAGGAGAAGCCGCGGGCCTGCAGCATCTTGTCCGGGCTCAACCCGGTGCCGGGCACCGTGTTGTTCGGCTCGAACGCGGCCTGCTCGATCTCGGTGTGGTAGTCGGTGACGTTGCGGGTCAGCGTCATCTTGCCGACGTCGACCAGCGGATAGTCGCTGTGCGGCCACACTTTGGTGAGATCGAACGGGTTGAACCGGTAGTTACGGGCCTCCTCGTACGGCATGATCTGCATTTTCAGCGTCCAGCTGGGGTGATCGCCACGCTCGATCGCGTCGTAGAGGTCGCGCTGGTGGTAGTCGCCGTCCTCACCGGCCAGCTGATCGGCGTCCTCCTGGGTCAGGAAATCGATGCCCTGATCGGTGATGAAGTGGTACTTCACCCAGAAGATCTCGCCGCCGGCGTTGATCCAGCTGTAGGTGTGGCTGCTGTAACCGTTCATGTTGCGCCAGGTCTTGGGAATCCCGCGATCACCCATCAACCAGGTCACCTGGTGTGCGGACTCCGGCGACAGGCTCCAGAAGTCCCATTGCATGTTGTGGTCGCGCAAATTCGTTGCCTGCATGCGCTTTTGGGACCGGATGAAGTGCTGGAACTTCAGCGGGTCCCGCATGAAGAAGACCGGCGTGTTGTTGCCGACCATGTCGAAATTGCCTTCGCTGGTGTAAAACTTCAGCGCGAACCCGCGCGGGTCACGCCAGGTGTCTGGGCTGCCGCGCTCGCCGGCGACGGTGGAGAACCTGGCCAGCATGTCGGTCTTGGTGCCGGGTTGGAAAACCGCGGCCCTGGTGTATTTGCTGACGTCGTTGGTGACTTCGAAGGTGCCGAAGGCCCCGCCGCCCTTCGCGTGCGGCTGCCGCTCCGGGATGCGTTCCCGGTTGAACTGGGCCATCTGCTCGATCAGGTAGTGATCTTGCAGCAGGATCGGGCCGTCGGGACCGATGGTCAAGGACTGTTCGTCGCTTGGCGCAGCGATGCCGGCGTCGTTGGTGGTGAATCGATCCGTCATTTCGCTATCTCCTCGCTGATTGGGCTTATTTCAAGGCAATTGCGTGCGCATCGTTCTAACTCCCTGCACGCCAAGCGCTTTCATGACCTGACGCGCATCCCGGGCCGGATATCCGCTAGGGACGCGGACGAGGAGGGGGACCGATGACGCTGGTCGGCGGCTGACCCGGGCCGCTGAGGCCGGGTCCGCCCGAGGTGGGGCCGCCGGGACCGCCCGGACCACCGGGACCGCCTGGAACGAACCCGGGGCCGCCCGGTCCGCCACCCGGTCCGCCAAAGCCCCACGGTCCGTTGTCGGGCCCGTACTGCCACGGCGGCGGCACAGGGGGACCTCCCGGCCCGCCGTACTGCCACGCTCCAGGGCCGCCCGGCCCGCCGGCGGGACCGCCGGGAGGACCTCCGGGACCCCCGGGTTTGAACATCATGCCGTGGTGGTGGTGGCAGTACTCATGCCCGAAAATGAAGGCGCCGGCGAAGAACACGGTCGAGATGATGAACACGACCCCCGCAACGATCACCACCCAGGCGGCCGCCGTGTAGAGCCGTGGTGGCCTCACCTGGTGCGCCGGTGGTGGCGGCACCGGCGGAGGGACCGCGGCGGCGGTGGTGGTGGGCTCGGCTTTCGGTTCGGGTGTCTCGCTCATGCTTTGAATAGTGCCCCGGTACACCAGGTCCTTAACAGGGGCGGGGCACTAAATTACTGTGAATCGAGATGCGGCGGTTATCGACGTCGACCTCAAACGGCTGGCCCGGCGCTC
>Ga0209112_10000044_pt1 | contig 19043 bp, 21 predicted proteins | sample TexAe_OM3H0_O3_FD_187947 | JGI IMG/M metagenome (GOLD analysis project Ga0209112, IMG submission 187947) | Forest soil microbial communities from Davy Crockett National Forest, Groveton, Texas, USA - Texas A ecozone_OM3H0_O3 (SPAdes) (version 2) | ecosystem: Environmental > Terrestrial > Soil >...
TTCCGCTGCGACAGGATCCTGGCCGACACCACCTATGCCGGGCAGCTGAACGTGCCGGATCTGTTCACCCGCATGGTTCTGAGCATCGTGGCGACCGGGCTCGCGCCCAAGTCGTTCTACCGCCTCGACGCCGACGGCAACCGGCAGCCGTCCCACTTCGATGCGCTGCCAGTCGAATTCGTCGCCGAAGCGATCACCACGCTGGGCACTCAGGTGGTCGACGGGTTCGAGACCTATCACGTGATGAACCCGCACGACGACGGCATCGGGATGGATGACTACGTCGACTGGCTGATCGACGCCGGCTGCGCAATCGAGCGCATCGACGACTTCGGCGAATGGTTGCAGCGATTTGAGGCCGCTCTGCGCGCCTTGCCGGACCGACAGCGCCAACAATCGCTGCTGCTGGTGTTGCTGCTTCACAAGACCCATCTGCTGGCCCCCTTCCTGCAGGCACCGGAACCGATTCGTGGGATTCCGGCGCCGGCCGACCGATTCCGCGCCGCGGTGCAGAAAGCGAAAATTGGCCCAGACAAGGACAATCCGGATATCCCGCATATCACGGCACCGGTCATCGCCAAGTACGTCACCGACATGAAGATGCTCGGACTGCTCTAGCCCGCCGGCTCAGAAAAAGCCCAGGCCCTGAGCCGCCAGGACCGGCTGACTGCGCGCCGACGCCCACTCGTGCAGCCGTCGCAGCAACACCTGGGTTTTCGCCGGCGTGGCCACATACCCGATGAGGATGACCTCGTCGATCGCAATAGCGGCGCCCACCTGCATGCCAATCGCGGCTCCGGATGCCACGATGCTGGCGAGCACGCCAGCAGATGCCGGCAACGCGCGCAACCGCACTGCGGCCGGAATCCGTTGCGCTGTGCGGGGATATCAGTGAAGCCGAACCCGTCAGCGGTTGGCTGGAGCAGCGTTATGTCCCGCCGTGCGCGCCCCGGGTGCGCCGAGATGACATGAAGCTCCGTGCACTCTCCGTACGGGGCTGATCCCGTCAAACGTGAGGGTTGCAGCAGAGTGCGACCGCTCAGGTGTAGAACCATCAATGCTCGGCGGCAACTGAACACGGCGGATGCGCTGTCGGGTCAATGCAACGCAGCAAATAACCACAACGTAAATTGTGAATTCTCTGTGAGTGCGGCCGACCTATATCCCCCCCGATGCCAAACCGACCTAGCGTTATAGACCAGCGGCTGAAGAAGGTCGGTCGTTCGCACGGGGAAATGCACAGAGGGGTAAAGCTACGACCTGCCCCGAAGGGGTAGGGGTGCTAGTTTCGCGGTGCTCGACACCGCCGCAGTTATCGCAGAGGTTCCGCAGGCTCGGGCGTCGCTGAATGCCCTTGGCGCGCTGCGAAGCATCGTCCGGCGCACGCTGGTCGTGTGTCGCTCAAGCTGGGTTATTGCCGGGGCCTGCGGATTCTTAAATCAAGATCGATCCAGGAGAATGACATGTCCAACGCGGCCTTGCGGGCTAAATCCGCGGTTAGTTCCTTCTCGCAGGTGCGAAGTGCCGCCTTTGACCCAGCAGGCCTCAAGCTGGCCGAAGGTCTTCTGGCGCTCGCCCAGGCGGTAGAGGGCCTGGCGGCAGCGCAGGAAGACATTCTGTCCAGGCTTCGACAAATCAGCGCATGACCTAATGGGTGGCCGGGTGACGGGTTGGGACGACATCGGGACAGCCGTTAGGGCATTCGACGGCCCGGAGTGGAGAGTCAAGCACACCCCCGACCACGGGCGACGCGCCGATATCGTGGTGACCGTCGTCGGGCTGCAATACGCGGAAGGGCGTGCTGAGCTCGAGATCATCATTGACTGCCCCGATACCCCGATCATCACACCAGCCGATGCGCGGAAGCTGGCCAGGGCGTTGGTCGCGGCGGCCGACGCAGCCGAGGGGTGTTTTGCGCGCAAACCTACTTAACTCCGCGATGCGCGACATCTAGGTCATCGATGGTGAGCTTCGTCCACTGGAAGTTGGAGTCGCCGTACTAGATGTCAGCGCGGGCGGGTCGGCTTGTCGCCGTTTCAGTCAATTTCGGGGCAAACACGGGCGCGAGCTCTGATAAGCCCGGCCGGTCGATCAACGGCGACTCCGCCTGCTCAACGCCAAAGTGACGGGAAAATATCGGATTTCGCGCGTGTCGCCTGAGATGGGCCAACAGACTGTGCAGGTAGTGAGCGCGCCCGAAGGGATTCGAACCCCTAACCTTCTGATCCGTAGTCAGATGCTCTATCCGTTGAGCTACGGGCGCTTGGTTTCAGTTGTATGCAGTTCCCCGGAGGGATCCGGCGGAGGCGAGAGGATTTGAACCTCCGGTCCCCTTTGAGGGGGACAACTCATTAGCAGTGAGCCCCATTCGGCCGCTCTGGCACGCCTCCTTGAACGTTCTGAGGGTACCCGACCCCTTTCCGGTCTCGCCGAACCGGCCATAGCGTACACAGACGCGACATAAACTGTCGAAGTGACCGTGCGCTTACGCCCCGAACTGGCCGGGCTGCCAGTCTATGTCCCCGGCAAGAATGTGCCGGGATCTATCAAACTGGCCAGCAACGAGACGGTTTTGGGCCCGCTGCCCAGCGTGCACGCGGCGATCGCGCGAGCCATCGACAACGTCAACCGTTACCCCGACAACGGCTGCGTGGACCTCAAGGCGGCGCTGGCCATGCACCTCGGTTCGGATTTTGCGCCCGAGCACGTGGCGGTCGGCAGCGGTTCTGTCACGCTGTGCCAGCAGTTGGTTCAAATCACCGCCGGAGCCGGCGACGAAGTGATGATCGGCTGGCGCAGCTTCGAGTGCTACCTGCCCATCATTCAGGTGTCCGGTGCGGCCACCGTCAAAGTACCGCTGACCGACCACACCCACGACCTCGACGCGATGCTCGCCGCGATCACCGAGCGCACCCGGTTGATCTTCGTCTGCAACCCCAACAACCCGACGTCCACGGTCGTCGACCCAGACGCCCTGACCCGGTTCGTCGATGCGGTGCCCCCGCACGTCCTGATCGCCATCGACGAGGCCTACGTCGAGTACGTCCGCGACAACATGATGCCCAACAGCCTGGAGCTGGCCCGAACTCGCAGCAATGTCGTTGTGCTGCGGACATTCTCGAAGGCGTACGGATTGGCGGGTCTGCGCGTCGGCTACGCGATCGGACACCAGGACCTGATCACTTCGCTGGACAAGGTGGTCATGCCGTTCGCCGTGACGAACGTCGCGCAGGCCGCGGCAATCGCTTCGCTGGACGCATCCGACGAGCTGATGGCGCGCACCGACGCGCTGGTCGCCGAGCGCACCCGCGTCAGCACCGGATTGCGGGGAGCGGGGTACACGCTTCCCCCGTCGCAGTCCAACTTCGTTTGGTTACCGCTGGGCGCGCGCACTACGGATTTCGTGCAACAGGCGGCCGACGCGCGCCTGGTGTTGCGGCCGTTCGCGTCCGAGGGTGTGCGCATCACCATCGGTGCGCCGGAGGAGAATGACGCCCTGCTGGCCTTCGCCCGCGACTGGATTGCCCGCAACGAACCCTAAGGAGTGCTCAGTGGAGCTGGCCCGCAAGAAGTTCACCGAGTTCAAAGAGCGCAGCGGCGACATCCCCGATGCCGAACTCGACGCATTCTGGGCGGACCTGCAGCCCGCGACCCTCGAGGAGATGATCGGCGAGTGGAAAGGCGGCGAGTTCCAGACGGGGCACCGCGCGAATGGATCGCTCGCAAAGCTGGGCTGGTTCGGCAAGACCTTCAAATCCGTCACCGACGCGCAGCCGCTGGTGTGCATAGACGCAGACGGCAACAAATACTCCAACGTGGAGCGCATGAACGGCGAAGCGAGCCTGTGGCTCGAGGACTTCCGCGGCGAAGTCACCGCCACGATGGTCTACGACGGGGCTCCCGTGCACGATCACTTCAAAAAGATCGACGACGACGCGGTGATGGGCATCATGAACGGCAAAGGCGTCCTGGACAACGGCAAGTATTACTACTTTTTCCTGGAACGGGCGTAGCGCCCCGGCCCGGGTGTGCGGCTAGCTTCACACTCGGCGACCAGTGTGCGGCTAGCTTCACACTCGCCGGAGGTGGCGGCTAGCCGGCTGGATTGCGGCCGGTGAACGCGATCAGCTGAGCCAGGGCGCCGGCATCCGCGGGCGCCTCGACCGGATCGTCGAAACCCGCCTGAGCACGCAACTCCGGCTTGATGACCTGTCGCGCCAGGCCGAGCACGTATTCGGCCAGCGGTTCCGGGACGTCGACGTCATGTGAAACGGCGCGGGCGTAATCCCAGGCGTGGACCAGGAATTCGATCGACAGGATGGCGCACGCGCCCTTGGCGGGCATCTCGCCCTTGCCGAACGGCACGCTGCCGTCCAAACCGTGCCGGTGCCAGGCGTCCAGGGCCGGCCGGGCCAGCGCGACGACCTGGCGCTCCACCGAATCGCTTTGATCGCGTTCCGGCAAGTCCGCACCCACCATGCCGCCGAGACCGGTGATCGATTGCGCCAGATGCCCGGTCAACTGGGTCACGTCATACTCCGCGCACGGCGTCTGGCGGGACATGTCGTCGCGGGCGATGGTGTGCAGCACGTGCTGCAGCACCGCCAGCGAGTCCTCGGCGCTCTGCAGCTCGTCGCTGGGCGGTGAATCTGGTCCGGGTCGCAAGTCAGGAGCCATATCCGCCACGCTACGGTCTGGATATGGGCCAGGCATACGAATCCGTCACCGTGGAAATCAAAGACCAGGTTGCGCAGGTGACACTGATCGGTCCCGGCAAAGGCAACGCCATGGGGCCGGCGTTCTGGGCGGAGTTGCCCGAGCTGTTTCCAGCGCTGGACGCCGACCCCGAGGTCCGGGCCATCGTGATCACCGGCTCGGGAAAGAACTTCAGCTACGGCCTGGACGTGCCCGCGATGGGCGGAACCTTCACCCCGCTGCTGGCCGGCGACGCGCTGGCAGGCCCGCGCTCGCATTTCCACGCCGAGATCAAGCGGATGCAGGGGGCGATCAGCGCGGTCGCCGACTGCCGCACCCCCACGATCGCCGCGGTGCACGGCTGGTGCATCGGTGGCGGGGTCGACCTGATCTCCGCCGTCGACATCCGCTACGCCAGCGCCGACGCCAAGTTCTCCGTGCGTGAGGTCAAGCTCGCCATCGTCGCCGACGTCGGCAGCCTGGCCCGCCTGCCGCTGATCGTGAACGACGGCCACCTTCGCGAACTCGCCCTGACCGGCAAGGACATCGACGCCGCCCGCGCGGAGAAGATCGGCCTGGTCAACGACGTCTACGACGATCCCGAGGCCACGCTGGCCGCCGCGCACGGCACCGCGGCCGAAATCGCCGCCAATCCCCCGCTGACCGTCCACGGCGTCAAGGACGTCCTGGACCAGCAGCGCGTCGCGGCGGTCTCCGAGAGCCTGCGCTACGTCGCCGCCTGGAACGCGGCGTTCCTGCCGTCCAAGGACCTCACCGAGGGCATCTCGGCGACGTTCGAGAAGCGGCCGCCGCAGTTCAAAGGCGAGTGAGACACGTACCCTCGCTGACGTGACTTCCGACGGCAAGATCCGCGTTCCCGCCGATTTGGACTCCGTGACGGCGATCGGCGAAGAGGATCACACCGACGTCGACGCGGCCGCCGTCGAACGGATCTGGCAGGCGGCGCGGCACTGGTATCAGGCGGGTCTGCAGCCCGCTATCCAGCTGTGCATCCGCCGGAACGGCCGGATCGTGCTCGACCGGGCGATCGGACACGGCTGGGGCAACGCGCCCACCGATCCGCCCGACGCCGAGAAGATCCCCGTGACGACCAACACCCCGTACTGCGTCTACTCGGCGGCCAAGGGCATCGCCGCGACGGTGGTGCACATGCTCGTCGAGCGCGGCGTCTTCTCACTCGACGACCGGGTCTGCGAATACATCCCCACCTTCACCAGTCACGGCAAGCACCGGATCACCATCCGGCACGTCATGACGCACAGCGCCGGACTGCCGTTTCCCACCGGACCCAGGCCCGACATCAAGCGTGCCGACGACCACGAATACGCGCAGCAGAAGCTCAGCGAACTGCGTCCCCTGTACCGCCCGGGACTGGTGCACATCTACCACGCGCTGACCTGGGGCCCGCTGGTGCGCGAGATCGTCTACGCGGCCACGGGCAAGGAAATTCGCGAGATCCTGGCCACCGAGATCCTCGACCCGCTCGGCTTCCGATGGACGAATTTCGGTGTAGCGCAACAGGATCTGCCGCTCGTCGCCCCGAGTCACGCGACCGGCCGTCCGCTGCCGCCGGTCGTTGCGCAACTCTTCCGCAAGGCGGTCGGCGGAACCGTGCACGAGATCATTCCCTACTCGAACAGCCCGCTGTTTCTCACCACCATCATCCCGTCGTCCAACACCGTGTCGACCGCGAATGAATTGTCGCGCTTTGCCGAAATCTGGCGTCGCGGTGGTGAACTCGACGGCGTGCGGGTGGTGAGCCCGGAGACGATGTACGGCGCGGTCAAGCAAAGTCGAAGGCTGCGACCGGATTTCGCGGTCGGCTTGCAGCCGGCCCGCTGGGGCACCGGTTTCATATTGGGAACCAAGAGGTTCGGGCCTTTTGGCCTGGGCGCGCCGCACGCGTTCGGCAGTCTCGGCCTGGCCAACATCGCACTGTGGGCCGACCCTGCGCGGGGGCTCTCTGCCGGATTGGTGAGCAGCGGCAAGCCCGGCCGCGATCCGGAGGTCGGCCGCTATACGGCACTGATGGACACGATCGCCGCCGAGATTCCCACCGATTGACGACGCCCTCGGCGGGAACACTGCACAGATGGCTACCTATCGAGTGCTCAACCCCAAGGGCGACGTCGTCGCCACCGAGGACATCGAAAGCGCTGACAAGGCGCACGCGTGGTTCGTCGACAACAAGGTCGACGACAACGAACTCGGCTGGCGCATGGAAGTCGAACGCGACGGCGAATGGCACTTCTTCGACGACAGCGAGGGCGATCGAAGCTACTAGGCTGCGTCGACGCTGCACGAGCCCGCCGGCCGTCGAATGCGGTGGCGGAGGGATTTGAACCCCCGGACGGTTTTAGCCGTCTCTCGCTTTCAAGGCGAGTGCATTAGGCCGCTCTGCCACGCCACCGTTGATAAGGGTAACGGGCTCCGCGGCGCGGTCGGCTTCCTAGTAGCGTGACCCGCATGCGCGCAATCGTCGCCGAATCTGCCGATCAGCTCTCCTGGCAGGAAGTGCCGGATGTCTTCCCCGGACCCGGCGAGGTGTTGATCAAGGTGGTGGCGGCCGGCGTCAACCGTGCCGACCTCCTGCAGGCCGCGGGCAAGTACCCGCCGCCGCCCGGAGCGAGCGAGATCATCGGCATGGAGGTGTCGGGCGTCATCGCCGACGTCGGCTCCGGCGTCACCGAATGGTCTGTCGGACAAGAAGTTTGCGCCCTGCTTTCCGGTGGCGGATACGCCGAGCACGTTGCCGTTCCCGCCGGCCAGGTGATGCCGATCCCGTCGGGTGTCGACCTGGTCGACGCCGCCGGGCTGCCCGAGGTGGCGTGCACGGTGTGGTCCAACCTGGTGCTGACGGCCCACCTGGGCGAAGGCCAGTTGCTGCTGATGCACGGCGGGGCCAGCGGGATCGGAACCCACGCCATCCAGGTGGCACGGGTGCTGGGCGCCCGGGTGGCGGTCACGGCCGGGTCGGAGGAGAAGCTGCAGACGTGCCGCGACCTGGGCGCCGAGATCACCATCAACTACCGCGACGAGGACTTCGTGGCCCGGCTGCAGGAATCCGGCGGCGCCGACGTGATCTTCGACATCATGGGCGCCTCCTATCTGGACCGTAATATCGACGCCCTGGCCAGCGACGGACAGCTGGTCATCATCGGCATGCAGGGCGGGATGAAGGGCGAGCTCAACATCGGCAAGCTGCTCGCCAAGCGCGCCCACGTCATCGGCACCACGCTGCGGGGGCGCCCGGCCAGCGGCCCGCACAGTAAGAGCGAGATCGTGGCGGCGGTGACGGACGCGGTCTGGCCGATGATCGCCGACGGGCGGGTGCGGCCGTTCATCGGCGAGCGGATCCCGATCCAGCAGGCGGGCGCCGCCCACCAGAAGCTGGCGGCCGGAGACGTGCACGGAAAGATCGTGCTGACGCTGCAGCCCTAGCCGTCCTCAGCCCAGGGAAGCCAGCGCTCGCACCAACTGGTCGACCTCGGCAGTCGTCGAATAGTGCGCCAGCCCGACGGTGACCGCACCGCCAATGTCGTTGACGCCCAGCACATCTAGAGCACGTGAGCTCTCGCTGGTGATGGCCAGGATTCCGTTGTCGGCCAACCGTTGTACCACCCGTTCGGCGGGCACACCGTGTAAAGCGAAGCTGACGACCGGTATTCGCACCTCGGGACGGCCGATCACCATCACCAACGGCAACGAGCGCAGCGAAACCATCAGGTAGTCATAGATCCGGTTCAGATAAGAACCGGCGGATTGCATCGATACCGAGAGGCGTTCGCGCCGGCTGCCGCGAGCGGACTCGTCGAGCGCGGCCAGATACTCGATGCTGGCGACCACCCCGGCCAGCAGGCCGAACTGGTGCGCGCCGGTCTCCAGCCGTGCCGGTCCGGTGGCCTTGGGGTCTGTCGAGATCGAGCTGAACGAATTGAGCAGCACCGGATCGCGAAACACGATCGCTCCGATCGGCGGGCCGCCCCACGCCGCGGCATTGACCGCGACCACGTCCGCGTCGGTCTCCTTGACATCGAGCAACCGATAAGGCGCCGCGGCGGAATGGTCGACAACCACCAGCCCGCCGACGTCGTGCACCAGCTTGGTCATCGCGCGCAGGTCGGTGACCGTGCCCAGCGTCGCCGACGCCGAGGCGACCGCGACCAATCTGGTCGACTTGCCGATCAGGCCCTCCCACTGCCACGTCGGCAGCTCGCCCGTCTCGATGTCGATCTCGGCCCACTTCACCTTGGCGCCGTAGCGGTGGGCCGCGCGCAGCCACGGCGCGATGTTCGCCTCGTCGTCAAGGCGGCTCACGACGACCTCGTAACCCAGGCCGGCCCGGGACGACGACGCCTCGGCCAACGACGACAACAGGATCGCGCGGTCGGAGCCCAGCACGACGCCCGCGGGGTCGGCGTTCACCAGATCGGCCACCGCCGCCCGCGCCGCCTCCAGCACAGCCGCGCTGCGCTGAGCCGACGGGTGCGCACCGACCGTGCTGGGGCCGGACCTGCGGAACGCCGTCGACACCGTGGTCGCAACGGAATCGGGGATGAGCATCCCGGACGGCGCATCGAAGTGCACCCAACCGTCACCCAGCGACGGATGCAGTCCGCGCACCCGGGCGACGTCATAAGCCATGCCAGCCACCTTAGAGCTTCCGCTCTTCCGCGAAATTGTGACGGTAGCGGGTGCCTAGAAAGGGCCAAGCCGTTCCTGCCAGTCGGTGGCCTCCCGAGCCAGGGCACCCGGCCAGCCATACTAGTCGAGTGGGGCTCTGGTTCGGAACGCTGGTTGCATTGATTTTGCTGATAGCGCCCGGGGCGACCGTCGCACGTATCAGTCAGTTGAGGTGGCCCGTTGCTGTCGCGGTGGGCCCGGCGCTGACCTATGGCGTGGTGGCGTTGGCCATTATTCCGTTTGGTGCCATCGGAATACCGTGGAACGGTTGGACGGCGCTGGCCACGCTGGTCGCGGTGTGTCTGCTGACGACGGTCCTGCAGCTGCTGCTCGCGCGCTACCGCGACACCGACGCCGAGGCCCGCGGGGTGCGGGGCTGGCCGGCGATGACGGTGTCGGCGGGCGTGCTGCTGGGGGCGCTGCTGATCATGTGGGCGGCCTATCGCGGCATCACCCACTGGCAATCCATCCCCAGCACCTGGGACGCGGTCTGGCACGCCAACGAGGTGCGGTTCATCCTGGACACCGCCCAGGCGTCGTCCACCCACATGGGTGAGCTCCGCAATGTCGAGACGCACCAGGCGCTGTATTACCCATCGGTGTTCCACGCCCTGGTCGCGGTCTTCTGTCAGCTCACCGGCGCGGCGCCCACCACCGGCTACACCGTGAGCTCGGTGGCCGCGTCGGTGTGGCTGTTTCCGTCGAGCGCGGCGATGCTGACCTGGCACCTGCTCAGGTCACGCGTCGGCGAGTGGTACACGGCGGGAGCAGCGGCCACCGCGGCGGCGCTGTCGGTGTCGTTCACCTCGCTGCCCTACGTCGAGTTCGGCGTCGCGGCGATGCCCAATCTGGCGGCCTACGGCGTCGCGATACCGACGTTCGTCTTGATCGCCTCGACACTGCGGCATCGCGACCGCATTCCGATAGCGGTGCTGGCTCTGGTGGGCGTGTTGTCGGTGCATCTCACCGGCGGATTCGTCGTCATCTTGTTCCTGCTGGCGTGGTGGCTGTTGGACGCGGTGTGGCATCCGGTGCGGGGGCGGATCGCCGACGCACTGACCCTCGCCGGCGTGGCGGTGCCGACCGGGCTGATCTTGGCGCCGCAGTTCCTGGGTGTGCTCAGGCAGGCCGACATCATCGCCGGACATTCGTTTCCCAGCTTCAAGGGCGGCCGGCAGGGCCTGATCGACGCCGTCACGCAGCACACCCGCCACCTCAACGATTTTCCGACCCAGTACAAGCTGCTCGCGCTGGCGGCTATCGGCATGGCGGTCCTGCTGTACAAGAGGGTCTGGTGGCCGACGGCGGTGTGGTTGCTGCTGATCGCCGCGATCGTCTACTCGGGGGCGCCTTCGAGTTTTCGAGGTCCGATCGGCAACACGATCGAAGAATTCAGTCAGTTCTTCTACAACGACCCGCGACGACTCTCCGGAGTCGTCGCAATGCTGTTGGGGCCGATGGCGGGTATCGGATTGTTCGTGATCGTCGTGCTGGTGGTCACCGGCGCCAGACGGCTCACCGAACGGTTCCGCAGACTACCCGGGCCCGTGTGGGTCGGCGCCACGGTCGTCCTGCTCGCGGTGGCGTGCCTCTACATGGCCCGGCACTACTTCCTGCCGCACAAGGTCCTGTTCGGCGACAAATACGACTCGGTCATCATCGGCGAGCGGGACCTGATGGCCATGGCCTACCTGGCCAAACTGCCCGGGGCGCGTGACACCTTGATCGGCGACTCGAATATCGACGGCACCGCGTGGATGTACGCGGTTGCCGACCTGCATCCGCTATGGACCCATTACGACTTCCCGCAGCAGACCGGCCCGGGTTACTACCGATACATTTTCTGGACCTCTGCGCGCAAAGGCGATTCCGATCCCAAGGTGCTCGAGGCGATCAAAGCGCTGAATATCCGCTACATCCTCACCAGCGTGCCCAACGTGCGAGGGTTTAGCACTCCCGACGGACTAGTGTCGCTAGATAAGTCGAAGTCGTGGGCGCTGATCTACGACAACGGTGGAGCAAAAATCTACGAATGGCGCGGAAGTGGCGCAACGCCACACTCGTGAGTCAAGGATGGTGATGGTTTGAGTACCCGCGACGACGATGACGGCATCGAGATCATCGGCGGCCTTGATCCGCGAATCATGGCGGTACCCGACGACGACTCCGACGAGCGCTCCCTGACCGACTTGGTTGAGCAGCCGGCAAAGGTGATGCGGATCGGAACCATGATCAAGCAGCTGCTGGAGGAGGTGCGCGCCGCACCGCTCGACGAGGCCAGCCGCAACCGCCTGCGCGAGATCCACGCGACCAGCATCCGCGAGCTGGAAGAGGGCCTGGCGCCCGAACTCCGGGAGGAACTCGACCGCCTGACCCTGCCGTTCAGCGAGGACACGGCGCCGTCCGACGCCGAATTGCGCATCGCCCAGGCACAGTTGGTCGGCTGGCTGGAAGGACTGTTCCACGGCATCCAGACCGCGCTCTTCGCCCAGCAGATGGCCGCACGCGCACAGCTGGAGAAGATGCGCCAGGGTGCGCTCCCGCCGGGACTCGGCAAGGCGGGCGGAGCCCCCGGGCACGGTCAATACCTGTAGGCAGACGCAGGTAGCTCACAGTGCCGGATTCTGGTCCACATATCGAGACGCACAACGCGTGGGTGGAATTTCCCATCTTCGACGCCAAGTCGCGCTCCTTGAAGAAGGCCTTCCTGGGCAAGGCCGGCGGCACGATCGGTCGCAACAGCTCGAACGTGGTCGTCATCGAGGCGTTGCGGGACATCACCATGTCCCTCGAGTTGGGTGACCGCGTCGGTCTGGTCGGCCACAATGGGGCCGGGAAATCGACTCTGCTGCGCCTACTTTCGGGCATCTACGAACCGACGCGGGGCTGGGCGACCGTCACCGGCCGGGTGGCGCCGGTCTTCGATCTCGGGGTCGGCATGGACCCCGAGATCTCCGGCTACGAGAACATCATCATTCGCGGGCTGTTCCTCGGGCAGACCCGAAAGCAGATGCAGTCCAAGGTAGATGAGATCGCCGAGTTCACCGAGTTGGGCGACTACCTGACGATGCCGCTGCGCACCTACTCCACCGGCATGCGGGTTCGGCTGGCGATGGGCGTGGTCACCAGCATCGATCCCGAGATCTTGCTACTCGATGAAGGCATCGGCGCGGTGGACGCCGACTTCCTCAAGAAGGCCCAGTCCCGGTTGCAAGGCCTGGTCGAGCGTTCCGGAATCCTGGTCTTCGCAAGCCATTCCAACGAGTTCCTGGCCCGGCTGTGCAAGACCGCGATGTGGATCGACCACGGAGAGATCCGGCTCACCGGCGGCATCGAAGACGTCGTGCGCGCCTACGAAGGCGAGGACGCGGCCCGGCACGTTCGCGAGGTGCTGGCCGAAACCCACGGCACCCAGGCCGGACAGCCGGTGGCGCAAAGAGCGTCCGGGGATGAGTGAATCCGTTTTCGCCGTCGTCGTCACACACCGGCGTCCCGACGAGCTGGCCAAGTCGCTCGATGTGCTGAGCACCCAAACCCGGTTGCCCGACCACCTCATCGTGGTGGACAACGATTTTCCGGGCGATCACGTGGGCTCCAATCGGGTCCGCGATCTGGTTGCCGGCCAGCCGATTCCCACCACCTACCTGGGGTCACGCCGAAACCTCGGTGGCGCAGGCGGTTTCGCCCTCGGCATGCTGCACGCGCTGGCACTGGGGGCCGACTGGGTGTGGCTGGCCGACGACGACGGAAGGCCACAGGACTCGCACGTCCTCCAGACGCTGCTGGCCTGCGCCCAGAAACACGACCTGGCGGAAGTGTCGCCGATGGTGTGCAACATGGACGACCCGGATCGACTGGCGTTTCCGCTGCGTCGCGGCCTGGTATGGCGTAGGCAGACAAGCGAATTGCGCACCGCAAAGGGTCAGGACCTGCTGGCGGGCATAGCGTCACTGTTCAACGGCGCCCTGTTCAGGGCGGCCACCTTGGAATCGATCGGCGTGCCCGACCTGCGGCTGTTCATCCGCGGCGATGAGGTCGAGATGCACCGGCGGCTGGTGCGCTCGGGCCTGCCGTTCGGCACCTGCCTCGACGCGATCTACCTGCATCCCTGTGGATCGGCAGAATTCCGGCCGATCCTGGGCGGACGGATGCACACCCAATATCCCGACAACGCCACCAAACGGTTCTACACCTACCGCAACCGCGGGTACCTCATGTCGCAGCCCGGACTGCGCAAGCTGCTGTTCCAGGAGTGGGTCAGGTTCGGCTGGTTCTTCCTGGTGACCCGCCGCGACCCCCAGGGTCTGCTGGAATGGATCAGGTTGCGCCGCTTGGGACGTCGCGAGCAATTCGGCAACCCCTCAGGAGCGGCATGACCTTCATCGATGCGGCCGCACAGTCGCGGACGTTCACCCGTGCCCGCGGCGACCTGGCCGACGGGTTCCGGCGTCATGAGCTGTGGCTGCATCTGGGCTGGCAGGACATCAAGCAGCGGTACCGCCGCTCGGTGCTCGGCCCGTTCTGGATCACCATCGCGACAGGAACGACCGCCGTCGCGATGGGCGGCCTGTATTCCAAGCTGTTTCACCTCGAACTGTCGGTGCACCTGCCGTATGTGACGCTGGGCCTGATCATCTGGAACCTGATCAACGCGTCGATCCTCGAGGGCGCCGACGTTTTCGTCGCCAACGAGGGATTGATCAAGCAGCTGCCGACGCCGCTGAGCGTGCACGTCTACCGGCTGGTGTGGCGACAGATGCTCTTGTTCGCGCACAACATCGTCATCTATGGCGTCGTCGCGATGATCTATCCCAAGCCATGGTCGTGGGCCGACCTGTCGGTCATCCCCGCGTTGGGATTGATCGTGCTCAACTGCATATGGGTGTCGCTCTGTTTCGGCATTCTGGCGACCCGCTACCGCGATATCGGTCCGCTGCTGTTCTCTATCGTGCAATTGCTGTTCTTCATGACGCCGATCATCTGGAACGACGACACCTTGCGGCAGCAGGGCGCCGGACGATGGTCGAGCATCGTCGAACTCAACCCGCTGCTGCACTACCTCGACATCGTTCGGTCCCCGCTGCTGGGTTCGCACCAGGAACTGCGGCACTGGACCGTGGTGTTGGTGCTCACCGCCGTCGGTTGGGTGCTGGCGGCCTTTGCTATGCGGCAGTACCGGGCGCGGGTGCCCTACTGGGTGTAGGGCTCACTGCAGCGGCGGCCCGGGGTTGAGCCAGTCAAAAGAATCGTCAGTCTTTCCCTTGTACTGCGGGCAGTAGGCCGAGATGGAGACGCCGACGAAGTAGCCGGCTTGCTTGGCCGAGAGCGTGGTGTCTTTCATGACCTTCATCGCCACCACGTTTGAGTTTTGATTGTTGTCGAATCCGGCGCACACCGCACGCGCCATCGAGATCGCGGTGGCGGGGTTGTTGATGTTGATCCCGTAATCGGCAAGCGCGCCCAAAAACGAATCATCTGTTGGGTCTGCTGACACCGGCGGGGCCGACGACAGCGCGCCGGCACACAGCAGCGCCGCGCAGACTGCAGGACGGAAATTCATATGGTCACGGCCCCCTCCTTCGTGCGGACCGACCGGCTGGTCAAAGAGGGACGTGCACAAACGTTACGCCGAAACCCGGATGTTCTTGCTGCGGTCCGTGCGCCCGGCCAATGGTCGTCGATCAATTGGGTTCGTTGAGATTAGTGGTGGCGGCCGTCCCCCGGTGGTGCAAAACTGGTACGCCATCCAGGCAAACGGGGCGAAAGGTCCACCGACGTGAGCAAGAAAGCCCAATCAGCGGCGGATGCGGCGCGCGAGAACCTAGCCGCGGAGCTCGACCGGCTACGGCAGCGGCGTGAGCGTCTGGAAATCGAGGTCAAGAACGATCGCGGCATGGTGGGCGATCACGGCGACGCGGCCGAGGCGATCCAGCGCGCCGACGAGTTGGTCGTCCTGACGGACCGGATCAACGAACTGGACCGCCGGCTGCGCGCCGGGCCCTCGGACTCCGACGAGGCCGCGACGCTGCCCGGTGGCACGGAGGTGACGCTGCGATTCCCCGACGGTGAGGTCGTCACGATGCACGTGATCTCCATCGTCGAGGAGACGCCCGTCGGCCGGGAAGCCGAGACGCTGACCGCGCGCAGCCCGTTGGCCCAAGCCCTCGCCGGCCACCGGGCGGGCGACACGGTCACCTACTCGACGCCGCAGGGCGAGAACCAGGTCGAGCTGATCTCGGTCAAACTGCCGCGATAGCGCACCCCGGGGACGCGGGACGCCACCGTTAGACTCCGCATAATGGTTGCCCCGCTGCCCGATTCCGCGCCGCAGGTCTCGCAGTTGAGCCTGACCACGCAGGTAACGCGTTTCGTCGTCACCGGTGGTCTGGCGGCGATCGTTGACTTCAGCCTCTACATGGTGCTCTGGAAGGTCGTGGGTGTACAGGTCGACGTTTCCAAGGCCACGAGTTTCGTCGTCGGCACCATCACCGCCTACCTGATCAACCGCCGGTGGACCTTCCAGGCGGCCCCCAGTACCGCCCGGTTCGTCGCAGTCATGGTTCTGTACGCCATCACCTTCGCCGTGCAGGTCGGGCTCAACCATGCGTGCCTGGTGCTTTTGCACTATCGAGGCTGGGCGGCCGTGGTCGCATTCGTGATCGCGCAAGGCACCGCCACGGTGATCAACTTCGTCGTGCAACGAGCGGTAATCTTCCGCATCCGCTGAGCCGTGTTCTGTAGGCGGTACCCTCTTTGACGATGTTGAGCACCGACGTTTCGACCACCACCACCCGGCTGATGGGCTTTGGCCGCACCGCGCCGTCGGTGGCCCAGGTGCTCTCGACCCGCGATCCCGAGGTGATCGCCAAGGCGGTCGCCCGCGTCGCCGGCTCGGCCGGCCCCAAGGGGCGGGGCGTCATCGCGCGCGGGCTGGGCCGGTCCTACGGCGACAACGCGCAAAACGGCGGCGGCCTGGTGATCGACATGACCGGCCTCAATCGCATCCACTCGATCAGTGCCGACACCAGACTGGTCGATGTCGACGCCGGTGTCAGCCTGGACCAGCTAATGAAGGCGGCGCTGCCGTTCGGGCTATGGGTTCCGGTGCTGCCCGGAACCCGCCAAGTCACCGTCGGCGGCGCGATCGCCTGCGACATTCACGGCAAGAACCATCACAGCGCGGGCAGCTTCGGTAACCACGTGCGCAGCATGGACCTGCTGATGGCCGACGGGACCGTCCGCACGATCACGCCCGACGGGGACGGCGCCGAACTGTTCTGGGCCACCGTCGGTGGCAACGGGCTGACCGGCATCGTCTTGCGCGCCAGTATCGCGATGACGCCGACCGAGACCGCGTACTTCATCGCCGACGGCGTCGCCACCAAGGACCTCGACGAAACCGTCGCCGTTCACCTCGATGGCAGCGAAAGCAACTACACTTACTCGAGCGCCTGGTTCGACCTGATCAGTCCACCGCCGAAACTCGGCCGGGCCGCGGTCAGCCGGGGCAGCCTGGCGACGTTGGACCAGCTGCCAAAGAAGCTCGCCAAGAATCCCCTGAAATTCGATGCCCCGCAACTGTTGGCGGTGCCGGACGTATTTCCGATCAGTGCGCTGAACAAGCTGTCATTCATGGCGATCGGCGAGATCTACTACCGGCTGGGCGGCACCTACACCGGCAAGATTCAGAATCTGTCGCAGTTCTATCACATGCTCGACCTGGTCAGCGGCTGGAACAACGCTTACGGGCCAAGGGGTTTCGCCCAACATCAGTTCTTGGTTCCGCCCGACGCGATGGACGAGTTCAAGGCCATCATCCGCTGGATCCAGACCAGCGGCCATTACTCCGCACTGAACGTGTTCAAGCTTTTCGGCCCGGGCAATCGAGCACCGCTGAGTTTCCCGATGGCGGGCTGGAACGTCGCGATGGACTTCCCCAACAAGTCGGGGGTCAACGAGTTCCTCAACGAACTCGACCGTCGCGTATTGGAATTCGGCGGGCGGGTCTACACCGCCAAGGACTCCCGGGTAAGCGCCGACACCTTCCACGCCATGTATCCGCGCATCGACGAGTGGATTGCGGTGCGCCGCAAGGCGGACCCCGAGCGGGTGTTCGCTTCCGACATGGCCCGACGTTTGGAGTTGCTCTAAATGGTGCTCGATGCCGTAGGAAATCCGCAGACCATCCTGCTGCTGGGCGGTACCTCTGAGATCGGGCTCGCGATCTGTGAACGCTACCTGCAGAACGCCCACGCGCGGATCGTGCTGGCCGCCATGCCCGGTGACCCGGGCCGCGACGATGCGGTAGCTCAGATGAAGGCGGCCGGCGCGCGCTCGGTCGAGCTGATCGACTTCGAGGCCACCGATCCCGACAGCCACCCCAAGATGATCGAAGAGGCCTTCGCCAACGGTGATGTCGACGTCGCGATAGTCGCGTTCGGCATACTCGGCGATGCCGAGGAGCTGTGGCAGAACCAGCGCAAGGCCGTGCTGGCCGCCGAGATCAACTACACCGCTGCGGTTTCGGTGGGCGTGCTACTGGGCGAGAAGATGCGCGCCCAGGGTTTCGGCCAGATCATCGCGATGAGCACCGTGGCCGGCGAGCGGGTGCGGCGATCCAACTTCGTCTACGGCTCCACCAAAGCGGGGCTGGACGGTTTTTATCTGGGATTGGCAGAAGCGTTGCGCGAGTTCGGGGTTCGCGTTCTGGTAATCCGGCCCGGCCAGGTACGTACCCGGATGAGCGCGCATGTCAAAGAAGCGCCGCTGACCGTCGACAAGGAGTACGTCGCCAACCTCGCGGTGACCGCAGCCGCAAAAGGTAAGGAATTGGTTTGGGCCCCAGCAGCATTCCGCTACGTGATGATCGTGTTGCGACACGTCCCGCGGAACATCTTCCGCAAGCTGCCAATCTGATCATGCGTAACGCGCTGGCCGGCATGGGCCAGATGGCAGTGGCGGTGGTGGTAGCCGTCGTTGTCGCGGTGGTGTCGCTGACCGCCATCGCCGGGGTGCAATGGCCGGCGTTTCCGTCGTCCAACCAGCTGCACGCGCTGACCACCGTCGGGCAGGTCGGCTGCCTGGCCGGTCTCGTCGCGGTGGGCTGGCTGTGGCGGCGTTCCACGCGTCGCCGCAACCGGCTGGCGGCGCAGCTGGGCGGGCTGGTGTTCGTGTCCGCGTTCACGGTCGTGACGCTGGGCATGCCGCTCGGGGCGACCAAGCTCTACCTGTTCGGCATCTCCGTCGACCAGCAGTTCCGCACCGAGTACCTGACCCGGCTCGCCGACAGCCCCGCCCTGCAGGACATGACCTACATCGGGTTACCGCCCTACTACCCGCCGGGCTGGTTCTGGATCGGCGGGCGTGCCGCGGCGCTGACCGGAACACCGGCCTGGGAGATCTACAAACCGTGGGCCATCACCTCGATCACCATCGCGGTCGCGGTCGCCTTGGTGCTGTGGTGGCGGATGATCCGCTTCGAGCACGCGCTGATCGTCACCACCGCGACGGCGGCGGTGACGCTGGCCTACAGCTCGCCCGAGCCGTACGCCGCGATGATCACGGTGCTGTTGCCGCCGATGCTGGTACTGACGTGGTCGGGGTTGCGCGCCGGCGAGCGGTCGGGCGGCTGGGCGGCGGTGGTC
>Ga0209112_10000045_pt1 | contig 18543 bp, 15 predicted proteins | sample TexAe_OM3H0_O3_FD_187947 | JGI IMG/M metagenome (GOLD analysis project Ga0209112, IMG submission 187947) | Forest soil microbial communities from Davy Crockett National Forest, Groveton, Texas, USA - Texas A ecozone_OM3H0_O3 (SPAdes) (version 2) | ecosystem: Environmental > Terrestrial > Soil >...
TGTAGGCGTGTGCGTACTCGTGCGCCACGGTGCTCGCAAAGCCCGGGGATACGGCCTGATGCGGGATAGCCGACGGATCAAGGGGCACCCCGCGACTCGCGGCGTCCTGTTGCATCTCCGCGAGCTTGTTCGCCGCGTTCAAGTTGTCGTGGCGATTGAATTGGTTGGTCAACAGCACCGCCATCAGTGCGGCACCGATGGAACCGCCGACCTGATCGTTGACGCCGAGCAGAGTCGTACCCCGGGCAACCTGCTCCGGCGCCAGCGACTGCATGCACGACGCCGAGAGCGGCGTCGAAATAAACCCAACGCCCAGGCCCATGATCACCAGGCCCGTCACCAGTATCGGCGAATAGGGCGCCTGCCTTGCGACTCCGAAGGTGAAAAGTCCCAGACCAGCGGCCGTCAGCGGGAGCCCGGCCAGCACGATGCTGCCGGGCCCGTGTTTGTCCATGAATATCCCGGCGAGGGGTGTGGCGACGATGATCCCGAATCCCATCGGCACCAGGTGCATCCCGGACTGCATCGGTGTCTCGTGCAACGCCACCTGGAAGTAGTTAGGAACGAGCAATCCGAAGCCGACAAAGGCACAGGCGAATGCCAGCAGCGTGATATTGGCCTGGGTGACCGTACGGTTTTTGAACAGTCGCAGGTCGATGAGCGGGTTATCCGCTCGGTACCAGGCGTGCAGAACGAACGCGATGATCAACGCCAAGCCGGTGATCGTTGGCACCAACACGTAGCGATCGGCAACCGTATGCCGTCCCGGGATGGACGAGATCCCGGCAAGCAATATCGCCACGCCCGGCGAGAGCAACAGTGCGCCGACGACGTCGAGGGTGTCCGACGGAGTGGGACGGTCCTTCGGGAACACGATCCCTGTCAGCACGAAGGCGGCCAGCCCGATGGGCACGTTGACAAGGAAGATCCACTTCCAGCCGTAGGCGCCGATCAACCAGCCGCCCAGGATCGGCCCACCAATGGGGCCGATCAGGAACGGGACTGCGCCGACCGCAACCAAGCGGCCGATCCGCTTCGGGCCCGCCTCATGCGTCATGATCACGAAGCTCAGCGGCATCAACATGCCACCGCCGATGCCTTGAATCACCCGAAATATGATGAGCAGCAGGATGTTTGGTGACATGGCACAAAGAAACGAGCCCAGGGTGAACACGAAGATCGCGCCCATGAAGAGTCGCTTGGTCCCGAACCGGTCGGCCGCCCACCCGGTTATCGGGATCACGGCCACGAACGCGAGCATGTAGCCGGCCACGGTCCAGGCCACCATGGTCTGGCTGGTGCCGAAATCCGTGACGAACGTTCGTTGGGCAACAGCGACCACGGTGCTGTCCAGAAACGCCATCACGCTGGCCAGGCCGCACACCGCGGCGATCCGGAGCAGCTTGCCGTCTAGCTTCTCGGGATAGTCCTGCTCGCCGGCGCCCGCCTGCCCGGGGGCGGCGGTCGACGCGGGAGCAGCTGAGGCCGCGGACGGCACGTTATCCATAGGTTGCCGAGCATACGGCTTCCCCGCCGAGGCTTCGACTGGCATTACATGGGGCAATTTGTCAGGAGATTTCAAGGTCTTAGCCGCGGGCCGCGGACTAACCTTGAATGGTGAACACAAGGGCTGAACGGTAGCTGCAAACGCTTGGCGGGGCACACTCGCTTGAAAACCGCGATGAGGAAATACGCAGCGTTATTTCTGGCCGTCGGAGCTTTAATGCTCAGCGGGACTGTCGCCTACCCCCAATCGGAGTCGCCGGGCCCGTCACCGCCACCCTTTGGACCTAAGTGCCTGTCATTCGACGGCATTCAGTGGAATTACCTGCCGTGCGGATGGACAACGGACGGCAAGCGGTGGACTCCCCCACCGCCCCCGCCGCCCGATCCGTAAATCGTGGCGGCGTGCCCGCGGTCATCCGTAGTGGCGTCGCCGGCAATCCCGTCCATTGACCACGATGCCCAGCCGGAGAGCGCCGTTCGCGCTCTGCACGCCCTCGATGCACACTTCAACGGTTTCTCGCCGCCCCGACTGATTGCCGGAGTTTCGCGATGTGGAGTAGTTGTCAAAGGTGATCATCTTCGATCTCCTCTCTCCCTAGGACATTTACTAAGGGTGCGCCTTGTTTGGCGGCAATTAGGCGTGCGACACGATTACAGGTGCGACACGATTACGGGAGCACCGTGTGCATCAACATCACGTCGTATGCCGACCACAGAGAAAGGTTGAAATACAGGTCTCTACCCGACGACCAGGGATGGATCATCGGGGCGTAGATACCGCCGGGCATTTGGAAGGACGACACGAGCGGCTGTTCGGGACTCCACGGTCCTTGCGGCGTCGGCGCGGTCCTGGCCACCACGTCGTTGCTGCCGCCGTCGGTGTACAGCACCAGATATTGCTTGAGATAGTTGTTGTACTGGGCGGACATTTCGCCGACCGGGCCCGGGAAAATCGGTGTCGCCGCCCCGGGATTGTTGGGAACCCAATGGCCGCCGTCGTCGCCATTCCAGTATTGATACTTGGAGACGTCGGGCAATTGGCTCGGTGTAACTCGCGACAGGAATGCCGCACCGCCGCGTCCCGACGGGGTTCCGAACTGGTAGATGTAGCCGTCGTTACCCTTCATGAACGCGCCCATTTGGAAATTCTCGTTTCCGGGGGTGAACCCGGCTCCGGGGATGGCGTCCGCCGAGGCGGTGCGGATCGAGGTGGGGAAGATCCCCCAGTTCTGGCCGTTGTCGTTGGACCTGGCGATCGCCGAGTAGTTCGTCGACCACTCGCCGTCACGGCCCCACTGGCGAATGGACATGTAACTCATGTACTGCGTTCTGCCCATGGACATCGCCGCGGTCGGAATGATGCCCGTCTCGTGCGCCGCCTTGTGAATGGTGTTGACGACCTGTTTGGACAGTCCGGGCGCCCACACGGGTGAGCCCGAATACCTGTCGTTCGGCATGCCGTCGGCGATGTGAATTCCGTGGGACAGATCGTGATCGTTGCTGCGGAACAGAGTGTTGTAGCGCCACTGCTGGCCATGCACCTTGCAATAGCCGAAGGTGTCACCGAAGGCCATGAGAACCTGGCGGTTGCCGGGATCGCCGTTGTCCCACGCAATCCCGAGGTCGGTGCCGGAGATGCTGAACCGTTCCAAGGTCTTGTTGGGGCCGTTCGGTCCGGTGACCCAGTCCACGAGCGACGTCGGGGCCCCCGCGATCGAGGGCGGGGGCGGCGCCGCCTCCGGCTGCGGGGCCGGGACAGCATTCGGGCGCAGCTGATTGGCATTCGGCGGGATTCCCGGGGCCGGCGGGTTGGGCCCGGGGGGCAACACCTCGGCCTGCGGCCGCATCGGGGCGGACCGAGGAGCCGGAGCGGTCGGCCTCAGCAGCGACGAGATCAGCGGGCCCAGCCTGGGCAGCGGCGCCTGGTCGTTCGTGTGAGTCGGCCTGCGACCGGTCGGTGGTTGCACGACCGGCTGCGGCATGGGCATCGACGGTGGCGCGGCCGGCGGGTCGATGTTCGCTTCAGGCGCGCCGCAGGGAGTGGCGTTCGCTATCGGAGCGGGGCCCACCACCGCGACCAGTCCGACAGCGGCCGCCGACGCCACCGATAGCGACACACTTCGAAGAATCGCCGACATGTAACACCTTTCGAGGAGCTGGCTCCGCATTGACGTCCGCAGCTGGCTCATGTGACGATAGTGACCAACGCGGCTCCTGTGACCAGTGATGAGCTGATAGGTATCCATCCGTGACCGTGTCGCAATTCGCGGATTCCGCCGGGCCAGCGCGTGTTCGGGAGTTTGCTGGCTAGCGGTTCCAACGCGGCCGGCGATAGTCACCAGTTGTTCAGACAGACGCCCTGCGATGCGGCGGCGCGCCAGGTACGCTCCCAACGCCAGCACACCCATCGCTGTAGCGGTCCACGCAAACGGCCGGAAAATGCCGACTCCGGCAAACAAAAATCCGCTCGGCATCCCGGGTGGGCGGCCCGCCAAGGAGGGCGAGGAGATGAGCGTGCGTAACGACTTGCCAGGCAGGCTGACCGAAAGCAAAGCTTATCTTCGCCGCGTGGTCGCCGCGTCCATGGCCGGCACAGTCGTGGAGTGGTACGAGTTCTTTCTCTACGGGACCGCGGCCACGCTCGTCTTCAGCAAGGTCTTCTTTCCCCGGGGCGGCAACGAGCTCGACGCGATCCTGGCCGCCTTTGTGACCTACGCGGTCGGTTTCGCTGCCCGCCCTTTAGGTGGCGTCGTCTTCGGTCAGCTCGGCGACCGGTACGGACGCAAGAAACTGCTGCAGTTCAGTTTGCTGCTGGTGGGGGTCGCCACCTTCGCCATGGGGTGTCTTCCCACCTTCGCGCAGATCGGGTACTGGGCCCCGACGCTGCTGGTCGTGCTGCGCTTCTTCCAGGGTTTCGCCGTCGGCGGCGAGTGGGGCGGAGCCGTTCTACTGGTCGCCGAGCACAGCCCGAAGTCCAGCCGTGGATTTTGGGCCAGCTGGCCGCAGGCCGGTGTCCCGAGCGGCAACATGCTGGCCACGGCGGTGCTGCTGGTTCTCACCTCGACGCTGTCGGACGCCGCGTTCCTGAGCTGGGGTTGGCGCGTCGCCTTTTGGCTGTCCGCGGTCGTCGTTCTCATCGGTTACTACATCCGCACCAAGGTGACCGACGCGCCGATCTTCCGCGCCGCACAGCTTCAGGGCGATCACCTCGAGAAGACCCGGATGAGTGTCATCGAGGTGTTAAAGCGTTACCCGCGTGGCGTTTTCACCGCGATGGGCCTGCGATTCGGCGAGAACACCATGTACTACCTGGTCGTGACGTTCTCCATCACGTATCTCAAGGTTCAGGTGCACGCCAACACCAAGGTCATCCTCTGGTGGCTGCTGGCCGCGCATGCGGTGCACTTCGCGATCATCCCGCTGGCCGGGCATCTCAGTGACCGGTTCGGTAGGCGGCCAATCTATTTCATCGGCGCGCTCTGCGCGTGCAGCTGGGGGTTCTTCGCCTTCCCGATGATGAACAGCGGCCGCAACGCGGTCATCATGTCGGCGATTATCATCGGATTGGTCTTCCACGGCCTGATGTACGCGGTTCAGCCGGCGGCGATGGCGGAGATGTTCCCGACCCGGATGCGATATTCGGGGGTGTCGTTGGGCTACCAGGTCACCTCGATCGTGGCCGGTTCGCTCGCGCCGATCATTGCGGTTCGTTTGCTCCAGACGTACAAATCCGCGGTGCCCATCTCCTGGTATCTGGCGGCTACCGCGGCGGTGAGCGCCGTATCCGTCGTGTTCGCTACCGAGACGAGGGGCATCGACTTGGCGGCCGTCGACCTGGCCGATGCCCAGCGCCGGGCCGTGCAAGCACGCCCGCCGGACGGGCCTGAGCCGACCGAGCTTGTCGAAGGAGCCGTCTAACCCCGCAGGACGAATACCGAAACCGCGAGGCTCAAAGGTCCTTCGTTCGCGAAGTTGCTTCGATTGACCATGTTTGTCGATGGTCCCCGGTGGCAATGATGCAAAAGAGGCGTGCACGTCGGCCGGCCTTCGTGTCCGCCTAGGTCCCGTCGGTTCAGCCCGAGAGCCGACGGGGCCGCCCTCTATGGGGGCCCCGGAGCAGCTGCCGGGATACCGGGATTGCGTGCTTGTCCAGGAGTAGCGTGCCCTTATGGGCGGCTCGACCGGCGCGTGGATTCTGGACGGTTTTCAGAGCGACTTTGCTCGCAACCTCACCAAAGAGGGCCGGGACTTCGCGGCCCTGACCGCCGAGGTCGTCGAGGGCACACTCGCTTCGGCCAAGGTGAACGCCGCCGATATCGGAGTGGTCCACGTCGCGAACGCTTTCGGCGAGATGTTCGCCGGGCAGGGCCACCTCGGCGCGATGCCGGCCACGGTGTGTGACGACCTCTGGGACATCCCCGCCTCGCGACACGAGGCGGCGTGCGCCTCCGGCAGCGTGGCGGCGCTGGCGGCGATGGCTGATCTGGGGTCGGGTGCCTATGACTGCGCGCTCGTCGTGGGGATCGAACTCGAGAAGACGGTGCCCGGTGACACCGCCGCTCAGCATCTGGGCGCGGCCGCCTGGATCGGGCATGAGGGTGCCGGCGCGCGTTACCTCTGGCCGTCCATGTTCGCCCAGGTGGCCGACGAATACGACCGTCGCTATGGCCTGGATGACGCGCACCTGCGGGCCATCGCGCAGCTCAACTTCGCCAACGCACGGCGCAACCCCAACGCCCAGACGCGCGGATGGACGGTCCCCGACCCGATCACCGACGACGAAGCGACCAACCCCATCACCGAAGGCCGGCTGCGGCGGTTCGACTGCAGTCAAATGACCGACGGCGGAGCGGGATTGATTCTGGCGAGCGACGCCTTCCTGCGGCAGCACCCCGACGCCCGCCCCATCGGCCGCATCGACGGCTGGGGGCATCGCACCGTCGGGCTGGGTCTGCGGCAGAAATTGGACCGGGCGCGCGAGGACCCGTACGTGCTTCCCCATGTGCGGGCCGCGGTACGCGACGCGCTGAAACGCGCGCAGCTGACGCTCGATGACCTGGACGGCTACGAGGTGCACGACTGCTTCACGCCCAGCGAATACCTGGCGATAGACCACATCGGGTTGACCGGACCAGGCGAGTCGTGGAAGGCCATCGAGAACGGAGAGATCGAGATCGATGGCCGGCTGCCGATCAACCCCAGCGGCGGCCTCATCGGCGGCGGACACCCGGTGGGAGCATCCGGTGTGCGCATGCTGCTGGACGCGGCCAAACAGGTCAGCGGCGCGGCCGGCGACTATCAGGTCGAGGGAGCGCGAACCTTCGGCACCCTCAATTTCGGCGGCAGCACCGCAACCACGGTGAGCTTCGTCGTCAGCTCTGCACGAGGTACCTGACATGGATGTTGAAATCGTCGGCAAGTTCCTGTCCACCCTGCCCGAGGACGACGACCACCCCTACCGGACCGGGCCGTGGCGCCCGCAGACCGCCGAGTGGGATGCGGACGACCTCACCCCCGTCGTGGGAGAGATCCCCCGCGACTTGGACGGCATCTACCTGCGCAACACTGAGAACCCGTTGCACCCGGCACTGAAGACGTATCACCCATTCGACGGCGACGGGATGGTGCACGTTGTCGGCTTTCGCGATGGAAAAGCCTTCTACCGCAACCGGTTTATCCGCACCGATGGCTTTCTGGCCGAGAACGAGGCAGGCCGGCCGCTGTGGCCCGGTTTGGCCGAGCCGGTGCAATTGGCCGAACGCGAGAACGGATGGGGCGCCCGCACCCGGATGAAAGACGCGTCGAGCACTGACGTCATCGTCCACCGGGGTATCGCGCTGACCAGCTTCTACCAGTGCGGCGACCTGTACCGGGTCGATCCGTATTCGGCCGAAACGCTCGGCAGGGAAACCTGGAACGGGCGCTTCCCGACGGATTGGGGCGTGTCCGCACATCTGAAGGTGGACAACAAAACCGGTGAGCTGTTGTTCTTCAACTACAGCAAGCAGGACCCCTACATGCGGTACGGCGTCGTCGACGAGAGCCATGAGCTGGTCCACTACGTCGACGTCCCGCTGCCCGGCCCGCGTCTCCCCCATGACATGGCGTTCACCGAGAACTACGTGATTCTCAACGACTTTCCGCTGTTCTGGGATCCTGCCCTGCTCGAGCACGATGTGCACCTGCCACGCTTCTACCCCGACATCCCGTCTCGCTTCGCGGTCCTTCCGCGCCGGGGCGGAACCGGCGACATTCGATGGTTCGAGGCCGATTCGACGTTCGTGCTGCACTTCGTCAACGCTTATGAAGATGGTGACGAGATCGTGCTCGACGGCTTTTACGAGGGCGATCCGTCGCCGCTGGACACCGGCGGAGCCAAGTGGGAGAAGCTGTTTCGCTTCCTCGCGTTGGACCGCCTGCAGGCCCGGTTGCACAGGTGGCGGTTCAACCTGGTCACCGGCTCGGTGAAAGAAGAGCAGCTGTCGGAGTCGATCACCGAGTTCGGGACCATCAACCCCGGCTACGCGGCGGGCCGCTATCGCTACGCCTATGCCGCGACGGGAAAGCCGGGTTGGTTCTTGTTCGACGGGCTGGTCAAACACGACCTGCTCACCGGAGGCCAAGAGCAGTATTCGTTCGGTGACGGCGTCTTTGGAAGCGAGACCGCGATGGCGCCACGAGTGGGCGCCACCGGCGAGGATGACGGTTACCTGGTGACCCTCACCACCGACATGAACACCGACGCCTCGTACTGTGTGATCTTCGATGCCGCGGGCATCGCCGACGGCCCGGTGTGCAAACTCCAACTGCCCGAACGTATTTCCAGCGGTACGCACTCGACGTGGGCGCCCGGCGAACAACTGCGACGCTGGGGCACCGCGGAGTCGGCGGCCAGCGCCATCGGACTGTGATGAGCACCGACGGCCACAGGTCCCACCGCGCGACGCATTGGCCCACGCAGCTGGCGCCGATCGGCGCCATCCGGTTCACCCGCCGATCGTCGAACTTCGTTGAAACCGTGCGGTTTTATCGCGAGCTGGTGGGGTTACCGCTCTATGAGACCTTCGATGGTAGCTACGGCAGCAACGGCGCGATCTTCGGCATGCCCAGTTGGAACCTGACGCTGGAAATCGTCGAGGCCGCCGACGCCGTCCCAGTCGATCACCACGAGATGTTGTGTCTGTATTTTCCCGACGAGCAAGCCCAGCGGGCGGCGGTCGCACGTCTGGAAGCCGCGGGCGCCGAACGCGCGGAACAACATCCGTACTGGGAAGCGACCGGTGCGGTCACCTATCGCGATCCGGACGGCCGCGAAATCGTGTTCGCTCCCTTTGTTTTCGGCGTCAACGAGCCCGGTGACAGCACAGCCTCGGGAAGCCACGAGTTTCCTTCGGCGTAAGACTCAGCGAGTACGCGACGCCAGCGCGGCGATGACCGCGACGATCGAGCACATCACCGCGCAGACCGCGCCCGCCGCGCCGATGTAGAGGCCGTATTCGGCCGACACCGGGGGGTTGACGTTGAGCTTGTAGTACCACACGGTCAGCGCAACGATCAGCAGCGAAACCGTGAGGGCGGCAACCGAAGCGAGCTTCACGGACAGACCACGGCCGACCATCGCACCGGCCACCAGCAGAGCCGAGGACAGCAACACGATGAGCTGGCCCGCGCCGAACCCCCGCGGTAGTACCAGGTTCCCGTGAGCGCCCCCGATCGCGTTGGCCCAGCCCCCGCCGTTGACCGCCGTCGTCAGCCACGGCAGCCACGTGCTGGCCGAAATCACCAGGGCGAAAAACGCCACCAGCCATCCAGGGCGCAGGCGGCGAGTCATGGTAGCGAGGTTAATAGGGGCGGGACGCCTCGGTCACTCGCCACGCGGCGACGGGACGCCCTCGGGCAGAACTGAAGCGCCGACCATATCGACCGGCGCGGGACCGAGAACTCATCGGCGATGGGCGCGACCGTCTCCGTTCATGCCCGGGTCGGGTCTGGTGAACACCGTGACGAAGTTCTGCAGCGACTCTTTGATGTCGCCGCGCAACGCGGCCGCGACGAGCATGCCGATCGGGCCGAACAACGCCGGGCCGCCGAGGTGCACATCGAAGCTGACGACGGAGCCGTCGTCCTTGGGCTTTACCTTGGCCATCAGTTTGACCTTGACACCGCCGACGCCTTCACCGTTGAGCGTCATGCCTTCCGGCGGCTTGTAGCGCACTACCGTCCACTTGATCCGGTTGGCCATGCCCTTGACTTCGACGATCGACTCGATGACCGTGCCCTTTTCGATGTCGTCGGGCAACTTGCTCCGCCAGACCTTATGGATGGTCAGCCATTCCTTGAACCTTGACAGGTCGGAGGCATGCTTCCACGCCACCTCGGGAGCCAGCGGTACGTCGATGGATCCGGAAAGTTTCGCCATGTGCTCAGTTCTGCCGGTCGCCTTCGGTGCCCTTTTCGGTGGCCTTCTTGGCCTCCTCCTGCACCTTGCGGATCGTGTCGGAGTACTTGCCCTGCGTCTTCTCGTCGACGAAGTCGCCGGCCTTGTCGATCGCCATCTCGACCTTGTCGGCGTTCTGCGACAACAGGTCTTTTGCCTTATCCAGGAATCCCACTGTTCTCATCCTTCTTCAAAGCAGTCCCCGGGAATCCTACTTGGGGGCCGCCGATCACTCGCGCCACAGCCGCGGCCGCACGCCCAGCATCCTGGCCCGGATCCACCACGTCGCCTCGACCGCGGCGGCGCCCAGCACACCGATGCCCACCGCGGTCGACGTCACCACCAGGTTCGACGGGTCGAGCAGGAATGCCTTCCGGGCCAGCGGCATGCTGAAGATCACCACGTAGGCCAAGCCGGAGGCGATGACCAGCGCCACCCGCCACCACTGATAGGGGCGCGCCACCACCGCGAGCACCCATAGCGCCGTCATCAGCAAGGTGATCAGTGCGGCCGTCGACGCCTGGTCCTGTTGGGCGAAGGTGGCGTGGCGACCGTGGTAGGCGACCAGATAGGACGCGAACGTCGCCGTGCCGACTATGAGTCCGGACGGCAGTGCCGAGCTCATCACCCGCCGGACGAAGCCGGGGTAGGCGCGTTCGTTGTTGGGCGCCAGCGACAAAATGAACGACGGGATTCCGATGGTGAACCAGGCCGCGATGGTGACGTGGATCGGCTGGAACGGATACAACAACGGATCGGCTTTGAGCGCTTTGGAAAATAGGCATTCGAGACCCACCAACAGTGCCAGCAGCACCGAGTACACGGTCTTGGTCAAAAACAGGTTGGCGACCCTTTCGATGTTGCCGATCACGCGCCGGCCCTCCCCGACCACATAGGGCAGCGTGGCAAACCTGTTGTCCAGCAGAACAATCTGCGCGACGGCGCGCGACGCCGGGCTGCCGGCACCCATTGCGACGCCGATGTCGGCGTCCTTGAGGGCCAGCACATCGTTGACACCGTCGCCGGTCATCGCCACGGCATGGCCGTGGGCTTGCAGCGCATGCACAATGGCCCGTTTCTGATCGGGCCGCACCCGTCCGAAGGTGGTGTACGAATCCAGCGTGTCGGCCAATTGCGCGGGGTCCGATGGCAGCCGGCGGGCGTCCATCGTCTCACCGACGATTCCGAGCTTGCGGGCGACGGCGCCGACGGACACCGCGTTGTCACCGGAGATCACCTTGACCGAAACACCCTGATCGGCAAAGTAATCCAAGGTCTCGCGGGCGTCCGGTCGCACCTTCTGCTCGAGCACCACCAGCGCTACGGGGGTGATGCGGCCCGGCGCGTCCTGGTGGTCGACGGCCACGTCGCCGCTGCCCACCAATAACACGCGCAGCCCCTGCGCGCCGATCCGCTCGGCGCGTTCGGCGGCCGCCGAGGATGGCTCGAGCAGCACGTCCGGCGCCCCGATCACCCAGTTGCCGTGGCCGCGGTAGGACACACCGCTCCATTTGGTGGCCGACTTGAAAGGTGCAGTCGCCGTGGCGATCCAGTCGGGTGGTTGCCGGTAGGTTTCGGCGATCGCCTGCATGCTGGCGTTGGGCCGCGGGTCGGCGGCGGCCAGCGCGGCGAGCACATCGGCGACGCCGTCCTGATCGCGGGACTCGTCGAGCTCCTCGACATCGGAGACCCGCATGCCGCTCTCGGTCAATGTGCCCGTCTTGTCGGCGCACACCACGTCGACGCGCGCGAGTCCCTCGATGGCGGGCAGCTCCTGCACCAGGCATCGACGCTGGCCGAGCCGAACGACCCCGACCGCGAACGCGGCCGATGTCAACAGCACCAGGCCTTCGGGCACCATCGGCACCAGCGCCCCCACCGTCCGCAGCACTGACTGTCGCCAGTCGGCGTGCGTGGTGAACAGCTGGGTGTAGATCGTCAGCAGACCCGCCGGCACCAGCAGGTAGGTGATGAACTGCAGAATTCGGTTAATGCCATTGCGCAGTTCGGATTTCACCAACGTGAATTTGCTTGCCTCTTCGGCGAGCTTGGCGGCATAGGCTTCCGCGCCCACCTTGGTGGCCCGGTAGGCGCCGGTGCCCGCGACGATGAAGCTGCCCGACATCACCTCGTCGCCGATCACCTTGGTGATCGGGTCGGCCTCGCCGGTCAGCAGGGACTCGTCGACTTCCAGGTTCGCCTCTTCGACGATCTCTCCGTCGACGACGATCTGATCCCCGGGGCCGAGCTCGATGATGTCGTCGATCACCACCTCGGCGGGCGGCAGCGTTCGAGTTCCGGATTGCCTGCGCACCAACGGTTTCGCCTGCCCGACGATCGCGAGCTTGTCCAACGTCTGCTTGGCCCTGACCTCCTGGAAGATGCCGATGACGCTGTTGGCGACGATCAGCAGGCCGAACATCCCGTTGATCAGCGAGCCCGTCGCCAGCACGATCAACAACAACACCCCCAGGATCGCGTTGATCCGGGTGAACACGTTGGCCCGCACGATGTCCGCCACGCTGCGGGTGGCGCGCCCGCGTACGGCATTGCTCTTGCCGTCCGCTACCCGCCGCTCGACCTCGGCATCGGTCAGACCCTTGGAAAGGGATGAGCTCATCGGGTGAACGTCCCCAGTTTGTCCGAGTCGTAGTATTCCAAGTTCAAAGTGGGGCCGGCGAAGGTGGCCTTGGAAATCGTTCCGGGCGGCGCATTTTCGTCGGTTAGGGGGAAGGTGAAGGTGTCGCCGTCGAAGTGTGTCAGAGCGAACGTCCTGTTTTTCGGGCCCATGGACAGCTGCAGCGCGCCGTCGTGTTGGGTCACCAGGGCCGGACCCCAATAGTCGCTGGCGTACACGCCGGCGTAGTCGCTGAGCGGTCTGGCGGGTGCGGGGTTGGCGGGGGGCTGCTTACCGACCAGTGAGCCTTCCGGATTGTTCATCCAGCCGATCGCCTTCTGATACAGATTGGCCCAATCCTCGCGGACTTGGCCGTACTGAACCAGATCCATGAATTCGGCGGTCAGCGTCTCGGGGACGCCGATGGGCGCGGCGTTCGTCAGTGCGATGATGCCCACGTCCTGGGATGGCAACACCACAAAGTTCGTCGCGGCCCCCAAAGCGAAGGCGCCCGAATGGCTGTACTCGGCGCGACCCGACGAGGTGACCGACGCGTTGAACCCGTAGCCGTAGAACCCGGAACGCGCCTTCGGCGTGGTCGCGGGCACCGAAACCACCTGCGCGGTGGTTGCGGGAGTCAGGGCCTCCGGCGATGCGATCCGCAGGCCGTTGTAAGTTCCGTTGCCCAGCAACATGATCAGCCAACGAGCCATGTCGTTGACCGATGAACTCACACCGCCCGCGGGTGATTGGGGATCGGGGTCACGCTCAAAACGCGCCTCCCACTTGTCAGCGACCTTGATGTGGTTGACCGCATGATTGGGTCGCGCGGCGAAGTCGGCGAACCGCGAACTCGTGGACGTCATTCCCAGCGGGCGGTAAAGCACTTCGTCGGACAGGTCTTCCCATGTTTTGCCCGCTGCGGCCGCGACGGCCTCGGCGGCGGCCGTGACCCCGAAGTTGGTGTAGGCATAGCTGATTCGGAATGGCGTCAGCGGCAGGTACTTCAGTCGCTCGAGCGTCTGTCGACGGTCATAACCCAGCTCTTCCAGTTTGTCACCGGCGTGGTCGGGCAGCCCGGACCGGTGCGAATACAGGTCGGCAACGGTGAGATGGCTGGTGACATACGGATCGTTCACCGTGAACCACGGCAGCTTGGATGCGACGGGCATCTCCCAGGTGACGGCGTTGTCGGTGACCTGATGTGCTATCACCGTGGAGCCGACCGACTTCGACACCGATGCCAACTGAAAGACGGTGTCGGCGTCCACCTTGTTCGCCGAACCCTGCCCCTTGCTCACGTCTTTGACACCGAATCCCTTGGTGTACACTACTTTTCCGCCGTGGACGACGGCGACCGCCATTCCCGGGATACCGGTGCTTTTCATCAGGTCGCCGACCAGACCGTCGACCTTCGAGACCGCCTCGTCGATGCGGCCGGCGGGTATCGCCAGACCAGAGACCTCGTTGGGCGGAGCGTCAGACTTCACGGACGGCGGGCTGGCAGTGGGCTGCGCAGGGGCGCATCCCGCCAACGCGACCAGCACTGCGACAGCGGCCGCGGCCGCGCGTTTCGCCATGGCGGAACACTACCGCGAAGGGGCATACCGCCCCTGAAAAAATCAGAGCCGCCACCACGGGTTCGATGTCGCCGGCGCCGCAGGATCGATGCGCTGACCGGGCGCGGGCACCGTGACATTGACGTGTGCGGGCTCCGCGGCGGCGAGCAGGCGCTCAACCGGCTCGGCCCAGGGGTGGGGTGCCAGCCGGAAGGTGGCCCAGTGGATGGGCAGCAGCAATCCGCCGTCGGTGAGGTCCAGGTGCGCCCGGACCGCCTCCTCCGGGTTCATGTGGACGTCCGGCCACGCCGTGTTGTAAGCCCCGATGGGCAGCAGGGTCAGGTCGAACGGCCCGTGGTCGGCGCCGATCTGCGCGAAGCTCTTGGTGTAGCCGGTGTCGCCGCCGAAATATGCGCGATGATTCGGGCCGATGAACGCCCACGACGCCCACAGCGTGGCATTGCGATCCAGAAAGCGCCCCGAGAAGTGCCGTGCCGGCACGCAAACGACGGTGAGCCCGTCGACCTGAGCGCTTTGATGCCAGTCGAGTTCGACGATGCGGTGCTCGGGTATCCCCCACGCCCGCAGGTGCGCGCCCACACCGAGCGGCACGAAGAAGGGCGCTCGCTGCGTGCGCGCCAACGCCATGACGGTATCGATATCGAGGTGGTCGTAATGGTCGTGGCTGATCACCACCGCGTCGACGGCGGGCAGCCCCTCCAGTTGCAGCGGCGGCGGGTGCAGCCGCTGCGGGCCGACGACGTCCGACGGCGAGCACCGGTCGCTCCACACCGGGTCGGTGAGCACGCGGTAGCCGTCGATTTCCACCAGCGCCGTCGAGTGACCTAACCAACTGACCGCGAGCCGGCCGGCGTCACCGTCGAAGATTCCCGGCGCCGCCAGCGGAATTGGGCCTTTCGGCCGGCTCCCGCCCCGGTTGCCCATCAGCTCCCACACGATGAGCCCGAGTTGCTGTCGATCCATCTTGGTTGCCGACGCGGGTTCGAGGTTGACGAACACGCCGTCGCGGTGATTCGGCGAGCTCGCCGCCGCCGCCTGAATCGAAGCGGGGTCGGCACCCAGGGCGGCCGGCGCGCCATGCAGCGCTCGCACCACCCAACTCCCTGCCGCCAGCGACGCCGTCCCGGCGGCCAGTCGTAGCGCCCCCCGCACCATGTTTGTCAGGCTCCTTGAAACCTGGGCGGGCGCTTCTCGATGCGGGCAACCTGCGCCTCGATGACGTCCTGGCTGCCCCAGGCCTTGTCGAAGAGTTCCTTGTGGACCGGCCCGGCCTCTTCGATGGCGCCGTCGTCGTTGAGCACCCGCTTGGCGTGCTGAATGGCCAGCGGGGCGAGGCCCGCGATCTCGGTGGCCCAGGCCTGCGCGTCGGCCAGCGTCCCGATGCGGTTGGCCATTCCCGTCTGCAGTGCGGTCTCGGCACTCAGCTTCTCCGCCGCCAGCAGCATCGCGCGGGCCCGGCCGTGACCGACCAGCGAGGAAAGCCGCCGGATGCTCCAGTTGTCAAGGGCGAGGCCATATTTCGAAGTCGGAAACTGAAAGAACGCCTCGGGCGCGACGACCCGCAAGTCACATTGCATGGCCAGCTGCAGGCCGGCGCCGATGGCGGGGCCGTTGACGGCGCCGATCACCGGGATCAGTGTGGCGTCCAGCACCCTGTGCAGCTCGATGAGCCGGTCGGGATAGTCCGCGGCGAACGCGTCGCCACTGAGATCCGCCCCTGCGCAGAACACCGTGCCCTGGCCGGTCAGGACGATCACACGGGTCGAGCCGTCATCGGCCTTGACCACGGCTTCCCGCAGCTCCTCGACGAGCTGGGAGTTGAGCGCGTTGCGTCGCTCGGGACGCTGCAGCTCGATGGTCAAGACCCCTTCGGCCTGGGTAACACCGATCATGGCAGCCACCCTATATAGCCTTTTCTCGTGAGTCGTATCACGGCTGGTCAACTTCGGGATGCGGTGCTGGACGAGGGCTCCTTCATCCGCTGGGACACTGAGCCGCTGGCCGTCCCCGTCAGCGAGTCCTACGCGCACGAGCTGGCCGACGCCCGGGCCGCTTCGGGTCTCGACGAGGCCGTACTCACCGGCGAGGGGCGCATATTCGGCCGCCGGGTGGCCGTGGTGGTCTGCGAATTCGGCTTTCTCGGCGGCTCGATCGGGGTGGCGGCGGCCGAGCGGATCACCGCAGCGGTGCAGCGCGCGACGGCCGAGCAGCTGCCGCTGCTGGCCTCGCCGAGCTCGGGCGGCACTCGGATGCAGGAGGGCACGGTCGCGTTCCTGCAGATGGTGAAAATCGCCGCGGCCGTCCGACTCCACAAACAGGCGCACCTGCCCTACCTGGTCTATCTGCGCAACCCGACCACCGGCGGGGTGTTCGCGTCGTGGGGTTCGCTGGGGCATGTCACGGTCGCCGAGCCCGGCGCTTTGATCGGCTTCCTCGGACCCCGCGTCTACCAACTGCTTTACGGCGAACCGTTTCCCGAGGGCGTGCAAACCGCGGAGAATCTGCAGCGGCACGGGGTGATCGACGGCGTGGTCGCGCTCGACGAGCTGCGCCGGACGCTGGACCGCGCGATGACGGTGATCGTCGACGCTCCGGAGCCGCTGCCGCCGCCGCAGCCCGCCGAACCGCCGCCCGACGTTCCCGCGTGGGACTCGGTGCTGGCGTCCCGGCGCCCGGACCGACCGGGGGTCGGACTCGTGTTGCGCCACGGCGGGACCGATCGGGTGTTGCTGTCGGGGACCGGACAGGGCGAGGCGGCGACGACCTTGTTGGCGCTGGCCCGGTTCGCCGGCCAGCCGGCGGTGGTGCTCGGCCAGCAGCGCGTGATGGGCGGCATGGTGGGACCCGCGTCGCTGCGCGAGGCCCGGCGCGGGATGGCGCTGGCCGCCGAGCTGCGCCTGCCGCTGGTGTTGGTGATCGATACCGCCGGGCCCGCGCTGTCGGCCGAGGCCGAACAAGGCGGGCTGGCCGGCCAGATCGCGCAGTGCCTAGCCGAGCTGGTGACCCTGGATACCCCGACTGTGTCGGTGCTGCTCGGCCAGGGCAGCGGTGGGCCCGCGCTGGCGATGGTGCCCGCCGACCGGGTGCTGGCCGCATTGCATGGCTGGCTGGCGCCGCTGCCTCCCGAAGGCGCCAGCGCCATCGTCTTCCGCGACACCGATCACGCCGCCGAACTGGCGGCGGCACAAGGCATTCGGTCGCTCGATCTCTTGGAGTCCGGAATTGTCGACGTGATCGTGCCCGAACATCCCGACGCCGCCGACGAGCCGGTCGAGTTCTCGCGGCGGCTGTCGTATGCGATAGCCGCTGAGGTGCATGCGCTGCGCGCGATCCCCGCAGCCGAGCGGTTGGCCGCCCGCCTGCAGCGCTATCGCCGCATCGGCTTGCCCTGAGCCGGCGAACGCTATCAGGCGTCCGGCAGGCCGAGGTAGCGCTGGATCGTCGGGGCGAGCGAGTCGATGATCTCGTCGCGGGTCATCTCGACGACAGGCGGCAGCCGTAACACGAAGCGGCACAACGCCATCCCCAGGATCTGGGTGGCGATCAGCCCGGCCCGGGCACGGGATTGCTCAGCCGACACGAAAGAAGCTGCCAGCGGCTGGATTTGGGTTCCGAAGATCTCGTGCATCCGCTGCGCGGCTTCTTCGTTGGTGGCGCTGGACCGCAGCAGGACGACCAGCGCCTCGTCGCCCTCCCAGCGTTCGAGAAAGTGGCGAACGAGTGACCGCCCGACCTGGGTCCGGTCCATCGTCGCTGAGCTCCAGCAACGCATCGATTTCGATGGCACTGACCCGATAGCTCTGCGCCTTCTGCCGATCCTTGGCGATATTGATGGCGGTCCGAAAAATGTAATCGGCCGGGCTGCGTACCGGCTCGACATCGGTGACCCGATCGAGCCGCAGGAAGGTTTCATGCAAAGCCTCATGGGCGAAATCCGACGAGCCCAGCCGACGGGTCAGTTTTCGGATCAAACCGTCGTAGTTCTCGACCAGCTGCCCCCGCAGACGTATTCGATTGGTTTCCGCCACGCTTCGCGGCCCCCACACCGCGCAAATCAAACTTTAGCCACACGCTCGCCTTGGAAACCTGTTCGCCCAGCTCGAACAGGCTCCTGCACTATCATTATGTTTGGACATGACCGTTATCCCCGATCAGGTCCGCAGAACTTGCGATCATCCGGTGGTAGCGTTGCCGAACAACACAATTATGACGAATAGACGTCACATACGGCAGGACCATTTCACGCTCGAAACAAACCACGCAGTGTCGCAATGCAGACACAACTTGAGGTGATTTGCGCCATGCGCATGGTCAGCCTGGATCGAACGCCAGTTGCACATGAACGTTAAGCCGATCGGGAAGTTCGGGCGGGATCGGCGGCAATGGCTGCGCCCGCCGAATCG
>Ga0209112_10000046_pt1 | contig 18414 bp, 14 predicted proteins | sample TexAe_OM3H0_O3_FD_187947 | JGI IMG/M metagenome (GOLD analysis project Ga0209112, IMG submission 187947) | Forest soil microbial communities from Davy Crockett National Forest, Groveton, Texas, USA - Texas A ecozone_OM3H0_O3 (SPAdes) (version 2) | ecosystem: Environmental > Terrestrial > Soil >...
CTGCTGCCGGGCGGGGGCGGCGTCGTCCGGCTGACCCGCTTGCTCGGGCCGATGGCCGCGCTGCCGCCTCTGCTCTCTGGTACCCGGTACACCGCAGCCGAGGCCATTCGTGCCGGGATGGTCGATGAGCTCGCGCCCTCCGCGGCCGACGCGGCGGCCCGTGCGCGACGATGGATCCTGGCCCATCCGGACGCCGCCCAGCCCTGGGACCGCGACGATGCTGCGCTACGGGATCAGTGGCACGGCACCGGCCCGGTCGGCGGTACCGGCCCGGGCCCGCTGGATCCCGCGCGCCGCCTGATTACCCGCCTGGTCCGGAACGGCCTCGAGATACCGGTTGACCAAGCGCTGCTAGCCGAGAGTGAGGGGCTCGCCGACCTCGTGATCAGCGATGGCTCGAAGGCCACGATGCAGGTCATCTTCTTCGACACCGTCCGGATCCGCGGCCGGCTGCGCACCCCTCGGCAGGCGCCGGTCCGCACGCCGGTACTGGCCTACGCCGACGCCGGTACCCGGGCGCTGCTGGCCGGGCGCGAGTTCGGCGGCGAGGTCGACCTGGTCGACCTCGCCGCCGATACCGGCCGGATCGGCGAGCTGCGTGGCAGCTCCAGGCACGTGGTGTTCGACCTGCTCGCGCCGGCCGAAACCGCATTTCGCCGTCCCGGCGAGGCGTGGCTGCACGCGGACCGGGTCGGTGACGGCAGCCTGGTACTCGAGTACCAGGCGGCCCGCACCGGGGCCGTGGATGCGCTGTCGGTCCTGGCCCGCCACGGCATCCTGCCGGTGGCCCTCGCACCGGGGCGGGGCACCTTCGCCGCGGCGTTCGCCGCAGGCGACAACGATCTCGCCCGGGCCACCCTGCGGCACCCGGAGGATTTCGGGGTCGCTGCGGCGCGCATTGGCGGGGCCCCGGCCTGGCTGAGCAAGGACAACAATCCCGGCGGCTCGCGGGCCGCCGCCAAGCAAAGGACATCCTGATGCAGGCACGATGCAACGCTGCCCTGGTGAGCGGGGGCGCGTCCGGACTGGGACTGGCCACCGTGCGCGCGCTGCTGGCCGAGGGCGCGCGCGTGGTGATCCTCGATCTCCCCAGTTCTGCGGGAGCGGAGATCGCGAAGGAACTGGGCCCTGACGTCGAGTTCGTCGCGGGCGACGTCACCGATCCCGAAGCCGTCGTCACCGCGGTCCAGCGCGCCGATGACGCCTACGGGGGCCTGCGGATCCTGGTCCACACCGCCGGGGTCGGCGGCCCGCTGCGGCTGGTGGATCGCGACGGCAACCCCGGTAGCCTCGAGACGTTCGAACGGCTCATCCGGATCAACCTGGTCGGCACCTTCAACGTGCTGCGCTTCTCCGCCGCCAGCATGGCCAGACGCGAGCCGGTCGACGGTGAGCGGGGAGTGTGCGTGCTGACGTCCTCGACGGCGGCCTTCGACGGCCGCATCGGGCAGGTGCACTACGCGGCTTCGAAGAACGGTGTCGTAGGCATGACCCTGCCCGCGGCGCGGGACCTGGCCCGGAAGCTGATCCGGGTCTGCACGATCGCGCCCGGCACCTTCGACACGCCGCTGCTCGGCCAGCTGCCGGACGACATCGTGGCCGGCCTGGCGGCCGAGGTACCGCACCCGAGCCGCCTGGGGCAGCCGGAAGAGTACGCCGCCCTGGCGTTGCACATCGTCGCGAACCCGATGCTCAACGGTGAAACGATCCGGCTGGACGGCGCTCTGCGGATGAGCCCACGATGAGCCGCCCACGCGAGGCGGTGATCGTCGACGCGGTCCGGACACCGGTCGGCCGGCGCGGCGGCGTGCTGTCCCACTGGCACCCCGTCGACCTCGGGGCGGCCGTACTCACCGCGCTGGCCGAGCGGACCGGCATCGAGCCGGCCCTGGTCGAGGACGTGGTGTGGGGCTGCGTGACCACGATCGGTGAGCAGTCCTCAAACATCGGCCGCTGGACGGCGCTGGCGGCGGGGTGGCCGGACACCGTTCCCGGCACCACCATCGACCGCGCCTGCGGTTCTTCCCAGCAGGCGCTCCACTTCGCCGCGGCCGCGGTACTGTCCGGCCAGTGCGACGTCGTGGTCGCGGGCGGCGTGGAGTCGATGTCGCGTGTCCCCATGGGCGCGACCCGCACCAGCGGCCATGGCCAGGCCCGCGGCCCGCTGATCGCGAGCCGGTACGGGGAAACCGACTTCGCCCAGGGAACCGCGGCCGAGCTGGTCGCGGCGAAATGGTCGCTCACGCGGGCCGAGCTCGACGAGTACAGCCTGGAGTCGCACGCCCGCGCCGCGCGAGCTACCGACACCGGCCGGTTCAGCAACGAGATCGTCCCGGTCACCGGCGCTGACGGCACGATGATCACGGCGGACGAAGGCATCCGGCGCGATGGTGACCTCGGGTCGATGGCCAAGCTGCGCACCGTTTTTGCCGAGGATGGCGTCATCACCGCGGGCAACTCCTCGCAGATCTCCGACGGCGCGGCCGCGGTACTGATCATGACGGCCGAGCGCGCGCACGAGCTCGGCCTTACGCCGCTGGCCCGGTTCCACAGCTTCGCCCTCACCGCCGTCGATCCCGTGCTCATGCTGACCGGGCCGATCAGCGCCACCGCGCGGGTGCTCGGCCGCGCGGGACTCGGCCTCGGTGACATCGGGGCCTTCGAGGTGAACGAGGCGTTCGCCAGCGTTTCCCTGGCCTGGCTGGCCGAGACCGGCGCCGATCCGGCCCGGGTCAATTCCAGCGGCGGGGCGATCGCCCTGGGCCATCCCCTGGGATCGACCGGCGCCCGGCTCACCACGACTCTGGTGCACCACATGCGGGCCGCGAACATCCGCTACGGACTGGCCACTATCTGCGAGGCCGGCGGGATGGCCAACGCCCTCGTCCTGGAACGTGCCGGCGGCGCCGCGTGAGCGGGCGTCCGCACCCGGTCGTGCGGAGCACGATGCAGGAGGTGCCGCTGTCGATCGCGACGATCGTGCGCTACGGCACCACTGCCTACCCCGGCAGTGAGGTGGTCGAATACGACGGCACCGCCACCACGCGGACCACGCTGGGCGAGGTTGGCCAGCGCGCAGCCCAGCTAGCCTGGGGCCTGCGCCAGGTGCTGGACGTCCACGTCGGTGAGCCGGTGGCCACGCTGCTGTGGAACAACCAGGCCCACCTTGAGTGCTACCTGGCTATCCCATCTATGGGCGCGGTGCTGCACACGCTCAACGTTCGCTACACCCCCGGGCAGGTCGCGTTCACCGCCCGGAGCACCGGCGATCGTGTGGTGATCGTCGAATCGGATCACATCGATACGCTGCTGGCGGTGCTGCCGCAGCTCGACGCGCTGGAGCAGGTCGTGGTCGTCGGCGACGACACCGACGTCGCTCGCCTCGCGGCCACCGGCCGTACGATCCACCGCTACGATCAGCTGCTCGCCGGGCGGCCGGGCGAGTATCCGTGGCCGGCGCTGCCTGAGACCGCGCCCGCCCTGATGTGCTACACCAGCGGCACGACGGGCGACCCCAAGGGCGTCGTCTACAGCCACCGCTCCACCTATCTCGTCTCCATGCAGATGTGCCTGGGCGACTACCTCGCCGCGTCGTGCCGGGACCGTGCCCTCATCGTGGTGCCGATGTTCCATACCAACTCGTGGAACTTCCCCTACGCGGCCCTGATGGTCGGCATGTCGCTGATCCTTCCCGGACGGCATGTCCAGGCCCCCCATCTGGCGCACCTGATCGAGCACGAGCGCCCGACCATCAGTGCCGGAGTGCCGACGATCTGGTCTGACCTGCTCGGCTACGCGCGCCGTACTGGAGCGGATTTGTCGTCGCTGCGGGACGTCGTGGTCGGCGGGAGCGCGTGCCCGCGTTCGCTGATGGAGGCTTACCAGACCGAGTTCGGCGTCCGTCTCCTGCACGGGTGGGGGATGACCGAGATGTCGCCCATCGGGACGATCAGCAAACCGGCGACCGGCGACGACGACGAGGAAGCCTGGCGGTTCCGGATGGCCCAGGGCCGGTTCGTGTGCGGCGTCCAGGCGCGGCTGGCTGCACCTGACGGCTCGATCGCGGAAAATGACGGCACGGCCGTCGGCGAAGTCGAGGTTCGCGGTCCGTGGGTCACCGGTTCTTACCACGGCCAGACGGACAGTTCCCGGTTCCACGACGGCTGGCTGCGCACCGGGGACGTCGGGACGATCACCGCCGATGGCGTGCTCCGGCTGCGTGACCGGACCAAGGACGTGATCAAGTCCGGCGGCGAGTGGATCTCATCGCTGGAACTGGAGCAGGCCCTGCAGGCGCACCCGGCGGTCGGCGCCGCCGCCGTCATCGGCGTAGACGACGCCCGGTGGGGTGAGCGCCCGCTGGCCATCGTCAGCCTCAGCGGGGATCACCGGCCCAGCTTCGAGGAACTCGCGGCCCACCTGTCGGGAAGGGTCGACCGGTGGCAGGTCCCCGAGCGGTGGACCGAGCTTGAGGCGCTGCCACGTACCAGCGTCGGCAAGGTCGACAAGGCCGTGCTGCGGAGGCTCTACGCCGAGCAGGCGATGCCCGTGCAGACCCTCGCTCCCCGGCGTCCGGCATGATTCCCGGTTCGGAGGAAAGCTGTGATTGACGCCCGCAAAGTTCTGGTCACCGGGGCCAGCCGGGGGATCGGCCGGGCCACGATGCACCGGCTCCGCCGTGACGGCTACGAACCGGTCGGCCTGGCCCGGAAGCCGCCGCCCGATCTGGCCGAAGACGAGCAGTTCGTTGACTGCGACTTGGCCGATACGGACGCCGTAACCGAACTCGCGGCTCAGCTGGCCGCCGCGCCGCCCTTCTACGCGCTGGTCAACAACGCGGCCATGGCCCCCACCACCTCCTTGGACGACACATCGCTGCGGGACATGGACGAAGCAAACCGGGTCAACGTGCTGGCGCCCCTGCTGCTCACTCAGGCCCTCGCGCCGGGCATGCGCGCCGCGGGCGGCGGCCGGATCGTGAACATCTCGTCGAGGGCGGCGTTGGGCAAGGTCAACCGGACGGCCTACAGCGCCACGAAGTCGGCTCTGGTCGGCATGACCCGGACGTGGGCGCTCGAACTGGCACCCCACAACGTCACGGTCAACGCGATCGCCCCCGGCCCCATCGACACCGAGATCTTCCGCGTGTCCAGCCCGCCCAGCGACCCGCGCACGATCGCCCTCAAGGCTGCCGTCCCGCTGCAGCGGGTGGGCACACCGGAGGAAGTAGCCCACGTGATCGCCTTCCTGCTGGACGATCTGGCCGGCTTCATCACCGGCCAGACCATCTACATCGACGGCGGCCTGACGATTAGCGCAGTCAAGTGACGGGCTCCCTGGTGGAGACGGTGCGCGAGGCGGAGCCCGCGCTGGATCCGGAACTGCCCATTATTGACCCCCATCATCACCTGTGGGGGATCAGCCGCGCCGTCCGGCAGGGCCGCACCCTGTCCGACCCGGACCTGACCGGGGTCGAGCGGCAGAACCTGCGCCGGCCCCGATACCTGCTCGAGGACTTCCTGTCTGACGTCGGCCAGGAACACAACGTGCGGGCCACCGTATTCACCCAGTGCCATGCCATGTACCGGGCCGGTGCCAGCGAAGAGCTGGCGCCGATCGGGGAAACCGAGTTCGTCAACGGCATCGCTGCCATGAGCGCGAGCGGGCTCTATGGCCCGGTCCGGGTGGCGGCCGGCATCGTTGGCTTTGCCGAGCTGCGCCTCGGCCACGGAGTCCGCGAGGTGCTCGAGGCGCAGCTCGGTGCGGGCAATGGCCGGTTCCGCGGCGTCCGGTACATGACCGCCTGGGACGCCGACCCCTCGATCCTGGGCCGGTTGTCGCTGACGCCACCCGGGCTGCTCTACGACGAGGCCTTCCGCGCGGGTTTCGCCGAGCTGGCGCCGCTCGGCCTGTCGTTCGACGCCTGGCTGCTGGAGCCTCAGCTCCGGGATGTCGTCGACCTGGCCCGGGCCTTCCCGGACACCCAGATCGTGCTCGACCACTGCGGCACTCCGCTCGGGATCGGCGCCTACGCTGGCCAGCGTGAGGAGCTGTTCCCCCGGTGGGCGGCCAGCATGCGCGCCCTCGGCGAGCTGCCGAACATCGCCATCAAGATCGGCGGCCTCGGCATGGAGTGCGTCGGTTTCGGCACCGAATCCCGCTCGGCCGGGGCGTCCTCGCAAGAACTGGCGCAGCTGTGGCGCCCTTACGTTGAGACCTGCATCGAAGCGGCCGGCCCCGGCCGGTGCATGTTCGAGAGCAATTTCCCCATCGACGGGGGCAGCTGCTCGTATTCCACGTTGTGGAACGCGTTCAAGCAGATCACCGCGGGCGCCTCAGTGGCCGAGAAGGCACAGCTGTTCGCGGGCACCGCGCAGCGGGTGTACCGGCTGGCACCGATCTGACCGGGGTGTTCTGGCCACCGGACTCGCTGGTTCCCTGGCCAGGCCGACGCCGCTAACGTCGCAGCCATGGTTGCAGGAAAGCTCGAATTCCCGGGGGCGGCCGTGGTGCCGGTTCCGGCGGCCACCGTCGTCCTGGTCCGCGACGGCGCGCACGGGCCGGAGACCTGGATGATGCGGCGCGTGAAGGGCATGGCCTTCGCGCCCGGCGCCGCGGTCTTCCCCGGCGGGCGGGTCGATCCCCGGGACGCCGACGTCTCCATCCGCTGGCTCGGCCCCGAGCCGGAGCAGTTCGCCGCCCGGATGCAGATCGACGCGGCTGAGGCCCGTGAACTCGTGACGGCGGCGCTGCGCGAGCTGTTCGAGGAAACCGGCCTGCTGCTCGCCTCTCCGCCGCCGGCCGAGGGGCTCGACGCCGCCCGGCGGGCCATCGAGAGCCGGGATCTGCCGATGGCGCAGTTCCTGGCCGATCACGGCTGTGCGCTGAACGCCGACGCGCTGCATCCCTGGGCCCGGTGGGTGACGCCCCCGGTCGAGAAACGCCGCTACGACACCTGGTTCTTCGTGTCCGCGCTTCCGGCCGGCGCCGAGGCCCGGGCAGTCAGCTCCGAGGCCGACCAGGCCGGGTGGATGGCGGTCGACGAGGTGCTGCGCGCCTACGCCACGGGGCAGATGCACGTCCTGCCGCCCACGGTCACGATGCTGCGCGGGCTGGCGACGGCCGGCACCGTGGCCGGGGTCCTGGCCGCGGTCCCGCACCGTTCCCTGGCCCCGGTGCATCCGCAGGTCACCCTGCTGCCCGACGGCTCGGTGCGGCTGATCGCCGATGACACCGAGTTCGTATTCCCGCCTGCGGCCGCCAGCAGACCGCAGTGATCACTGACCTGGACGGTCAGGCCAGCCGGATCGTCACCTGGCTGGGCGACCAGGCCCAGGTGGCCGCCGGCGCCGGCCCCGCGCAGCTGCACCAGCTCACGGGGGGCAACTCCAACGTCACCTACCTGCTGACCGCCGGGGACCGCCAGTGGATCATCCGGCGACCCCCGCAGCACCGGCTGGACCGCTCGGCTCACAGCATGGCCCGGGAGTGGACGCTTCTGGACGCTCTGGCCCCGACGGCGGTCCCAGCGGTCCGGCCGGTGGCCTACGGCCAGGACCTTGGCGTTCTCGGGGCCGAGTTTCTCGTGCTTGAGTACGTGCCGGAGTCGGTCTCGATCACCGATGCGCTGCCACTCGCCTACGACGCCGTACCGGAAACGATCGCGGCGATAGGTTCCGCCCTGGTCGATGCCCTGGTGCGGGTTCAGGAAGCGGACTGGCAGGCCGCCGGATTGGCCGAGTTCGGCCGGCCAGCCGGGTTCCTCAGCCGTCAGGTACCGCGCTGGGAGGCGCAGTACCGCCGCCACCAGAACCGTGACATCGCCTCGTTCGACCGGGTGGCCCGGTGGCTGCGCGATCACCAGCCCGGACCCCAACCGGCCGCGGTGGTGCACGGCGACTTTCACCTGGACAACTGCCTGTTCTCCGTGCACCGGCCTGAATTGCTCGCCGTGGTCGACTGGGAGATGGCCACCATCGGCGATCCGCTGCTCGACCTCGGACTGCTGCTGGCGCTCTGGGGGCCGCGGGTCTGCGACCCGCCAGGTATGCCCGCGATCCAGGCCGTCACCCGCGCTCCCGCCGCGCCGTCGCGGCGTGATCTGGCCGAGCGGTACGCGCAGCTCAGCGGCCGTGACCTCAGCGGTATCCGCTGGTATCAGGTGTTCGCGCTGTGGAAGCTGGCCGCGATCGTCGAGGCCGCGTACGCGCAGTTCGCCCGGGGCGAGTTGCGGACCGACTACGCGGCCGCGCTGGAGCAGGACGTGCCGCTGCTCTTTGACGAGGCCGAGGCCCTCATCACGGCACCGGACCGGTAACCGGGCGGACCGGATCCGCAGGACCAGCTTGGTGTTGGGGCTGCTGGCCTGCTGTTCCCAGGCCGACGCGACGTCGTCCAGCGCTAGCTGCCGGGTCCGCACGGCCAGCTCTCCGGCCAGCACATGCTGCACCATCCGGTCGTAGGCGGCCCGGTACACCGGCAGTGGCGGCAGGTCCATGTTGTAGTTCAGAAGGTCCCGTCCCTTCCACGCCAGGCCGTTCAGCTCCATCATCCGCCCGGCCCGCATGCCCAGGTTCACGATCCGGCCACCGTAGGCAGTGGCCCGCAGCGCGGCCGCCATTGGCGCGGCGAACAGGCTGTCGACCACTAGGTCGAAGCCGCCCGCCGCCGCTGCAATCATGCGCTGCTCGTAGCCGGTATCGAGCACCACGAGATCATCCGCGCCGTAGTCGCGCAGTGTCTCCAGCACGGCGGCGTTCCGCCCGGCGGCGACGATCCGCGACGCACCCATGAGGCGAGCCGCCTGCACGGCGACCTGCCCGACCGATCCGGTGGCCCCGAGAATCAGCACCGACTCGCCCGGTCGCAGCTGTCCCTTCCAGCTCATCGCCAGCCAGGCGGTGGACCCGGCGATGCCGATGCCCAGTGCATCCGCGTCGCTCAGCCCGTCAGGCAGGCCGAACGCCCGCTCGCTGTTTACCGGGGCGTACTCGGCCATGCTGCCGTGCGGGAGCCGGGTGGGCGCGAAGTACACCCGTGTTCCGTCCCCGAGCCAGCCGACACCTTCGGTCCCGGGCACATACGGCACCGGCAGGTTGCCGCGGACCCCGGTCGAGGCGACGAGATCGGTGGGATTCACGCCCGCACTTGACACCTGCACCAGCACGGAGCCACCGGGCACCTCAGGTTCGCCGACCGAACGCACGACGGGCAGGGTGTTCATCGCCTCGATAACGGCAGCGCGCATACGGGGGCCCTTCGGTAGGTCAACCCTGGCCGGCCCGAGTCAACCACGCTGCCATCTGCTCCGGGCTGGCCGGTTCCGGCGGCCGAAACAGTGCCATGCCAATCCGGGGCGCCGGGCCCAAGCTGGGACTCGCACACTGCTCTTCCGGCGCGAGGATGGGACCCGCCCGTGACTGATCCGTACTCGACGATCATCGTGGAGTCGGCCGACGGCATCGCGACGATCACACTGAACCGGCCGGACCGGCTGAACGGCATGACCAACCTCATGCTGTTCGAGACGTACGATGCCCTGACCGTCCTGGCCCGCGACCCCGCGATCCGGGTGCTCGTCCTGACCGGGGCCGGCCGGGGCTTCTGCCCGGGGGCCGATCTGCACGTGATGGCGGAGGGCGATCCCGGGCCATCGCTCGAGGCCCGGTGGTTCCGTGTTCCCGTTCTGCTGCATGAGATGCCCGCGGTCACCGTGGCGGCGGTCAACGGAGCCTGCGCCGGCGCCGGACTGGGCTGGGCGGCCGCCTGCGACCTGCGTTACGCCGCGCGCAGCGCCCGCTTCAACACCGCCTTCCTCGACGTCGGGGTGGCCGGCGACATGGGGTTGCCGTGGTCATTGCCGAGGCTCGTCGGACCGGCGAAGGCCCGGGACTTGTCGTTCCGCCCGCAGAAGCTGACCGCCGACGAGGCGGCCCAGATCGGCCTGATAACCGGCGTCTTCGACGATGACGCATATCCCGTCAGCGTCCGGCGGGAAATCGACCGGCTGGCCCGCTACCGGCCGGCCGCGCTGGGCACGCTCAAGCAGCATTACGTCGCCGGAGAACGAATGGCCTTCGCCGACTTCGTCGGGCTCGAGACCGCTCACCACCTGTCGCTGCTGGCTTCGGCCAACCCGCGCGGAGCCCTGGATAACCTCGCCCGCCCGGTCGCCTGAGCCAGGCCACCGGCACGCTTACGGAAGCAGATCGATGTCCGAACTTGACCAGCTCATCGCCGAGGTAGCCGCCAAACGAGCCGAGGGCCTCGACGAGGCGCGCCCGCAGATGGCTGAGCGGGCCCACACCGCGGGTAAGCCAACGGCCCGGGAACGACTGGCTCTGCTGGCCGACCCGGGCTCGTTTCTGGAATGGGGAGGCCTAGCCGAACCCACCCACGACACCGAGCAGAACAAGGACCTCTACGGTCCTGGGGATGCGGTCGTCACCGGCACCGCTGAGGTCGACGGCCGCCCCGTGTCGGTAGTGAATCTCGACGCCACAATCCTCGGTGGCTCGATGAGCGTCACCGGTGGCAACAAGACCGACCGTGCCTTGGAGTGGTCGCTGAACCATGGCCATCCCTACGTGCTGTTCGCCGAGGGAGGCGGGCACCGCATCCAGGACGGCCTGAACTCCCGGCACTTCGCTCACGGTGGCGGCACCCGCGCCATGGGCACGCAGTTCGCGCTGCACGCCGCCTTGTCGGGCTGGGTGCCAACGGTCAGTGCCGTCACCGGGGTCGGCTTCGCCGGGCCGACCAATTTCGCGATGCTGTGCGATTTCACCGTGATGGTGCGCGGCGGGTCGACGATCGGCATGACTGGACCGGCGCTGGTCAAAGCGGGTATCGGCGAGATCGCCACGGCCGAGGACCTGGGGGGCGCCGCGATGCAGGCTGACCGGAACGGCGCCGCCGACCTCGCGGTCGACAGCGTCGAAGAGGCCGTCAGCGCCATCCGCCTCTACCTGTCCTATTTTCCGTCCAATGCGTCGATGCCCCCACCAGTCGCACCCTGCGACGACCCGATCGACCGCCCCGCACCTGAACTGCGCGGCCTGGTCCCGGTCAACTTGTCGGCGCCTTACGACATGCTCGACGTCATCGAGGCGGTGGCCGACCTGGGATCGGTGTTCGAGCTCAAGCCCACCCACGCGGGCAATCTGATCACCGCGCTGGCGCGCGTCGGCGGCCGGCCGGTGGGCGTCATCGCCAACCAGCCGGCGGTCCGCGGCGGCGTGCTGGACGCAGCGGCGTCGGACAAGGGTGCGCGGTTCATCTCGCTGTGCGACGCGTTCGGCTTGGCCCTGGTCTACCTGATCGACATTCCCGGCTTCCTGATCGGCACCGAGGCCGAGGAATCCAACCTGGTCAAGCACGCCGTCCGGCTCTTGCACGAGCTTGGGCAGGCGACCGTGCCCCGCTTTTCTGTGGTGCTGCGCAAGGGCTACGGACTCGGCTACTACGCCATGGCCGGGGGCCGCAGCTTCCGCGCCGAGCTGGCCGTCAGCTGGCCTCAGGCTGAGCTGGCCGCCATGTCGATCGACGGCGCGGTGGATGTTGCGTACCGCAAGCGTTACGTGGACGCGGCTGACCCGGCCCGAGCGCGCCAGGATCTGATTGACGAGATCCGGGCGCGTACCGGCGCCCTGCACGGTGCGGAGGGATTCGGTATCGACGACGTGATCGATCCCGCCGACACCCGGCGCGTGCTCGCGCGGTCACTGGCGCGCAGCCGCTGGCGCCGGCCGCCGCTCCACCCTAATCCAGGCCGTTTGCATCCGGTTCAGCCGCTCTGACCGGCAGCTCGTCCTACACGTTGGCCGAAGGGATGCCGATGTTCGCTAAGGTCCTTGTGGCCAACCGGGGAGAGATCGCGGCGCGGATCATCCGCACCTGCGCTGACCTCGGGATAGCCAGTGTCGCGGTCTTTTCTGACGTCGACGCCGACGCTCTGCACGTGCGGCTGGCCGATGAGGCCGTACCGCTCGGCGGAACCACCGCTGCCGACAGCTACCTCGACATGGCCCGGATCATCCAGGCCGCGAAAGACAGCGGTGCCGTAGCCGTGCATCCGGGCTACGGATTCCTGGCCGAGAACGCCGGGTTCGCTCAGGGGGTCGCCGAGGCTGGCCTGACCTTCATCGGCCCGTCTGCTGAGGTGATCGCGGCGATGGGGGAGAAGATCCGCGCCCGCGCCGTGGCCACCGAGGCTGGTGTACCGCAGGTGCCCGGCACCGGCCGCATTAGCGGCCCGGCCGAGGTGCTGGCCTTCGGGGCCGAGCATGGCTATCCGATTATCATCAAGGCCTCGTGCGGCGGCGGCGGACGTGGGATGCGTACCGTCCAACGGCCCGACGACGCCGAGTCCGCCCTTCGTGCGGCCCGTCAGGAGGCCGACGCGGCGTTCGGGTGTGACGACGTCTACCTGGAGCGGTACCTGACTGCGGCCCGCCACATCGAGGTGCAGGTCTTCGCCGATACCCACGGTCGGGCCGTGTGGTTGGGCGACCGCGACTGCTCGGTACAGCGGCGCCACCAGAAGCTGGTCGAGGAGGCGCCGGCTCCGGGGCTAGCGGCCGAGTTGCGCAGCGCCATGGGCGAGGCGGCCGTGCGGCTCGTGCGTCACGTCGGCTACCTCGGCGCCGGCACTGTCGAGTACCTGGTCCAGGGCGATCGTTTCTACTTCCTGGAGATGAACACCCGTATCCAGGTCGAGCACACGGTGACCGAGGAAGTGCTCGGGCTGGACCTGGTCGCTGAGCAGCTCGCGGTAGCGGCCGGCGCGCCGCTCAGCGTGCCTGAGGGTGACCTGGCGCCGCGTGGGCACAGCATCGAGTGCCGCATCAACGCCGAGGACACCGCAGGTGGACGTTTCCTGCCGAGCGCCGGGCCGATCGACTCGCTCACGGTTCCCGCCCGGGCCGGGGTGCGGTTCGACCAGGGCTATGAGGCCGGAGACACCGTGCCGCCGTACTACGACAGCATGATCGGCAAACTAATCGTCTGGGCGCCGACCCGGGAGATGGCGATCCGGCGCGGCCAGGCGGCGCTGCGCGAGCTGGCCGTCGCCGGGCCCCCTACGACGATCCCCGCGCTGCAGACGATTCTGGCGAATCCGCAGTTCATCTCCGGTCCGGTGACGACCGGGTGGCTCGAGTCGGCGGTGGCCTTCGCGGAGGAGACAGAAGCAGGTCCGCGCTCGGCGGAGGAATTCGGGGCGAAGCGCGAGGAGGTCGTTGTACTGGGGCAGCGTTACGTGATTCCCCGCTTCGACGCTGATGGCAGGCCGACCGGCACCAGCACTACGTCGCAGGCCAGCCTGCTGCGCGGCCGGATTCGGCCGGCGCCCCATGGGACGCCGGGGGTCGTCAGCAGCCCGATGCAAGGTGTCCTGGTCGGCGTCGACGCGGCCGTGGGCACCCCGGTCACCGCCGATCAGGTGCTGTTCGTGGTTGAGGCCATGAAGATGCAGAACCAGGTGCGGGCCGGGATCGACGGTGTTGTGACCGAGGTGGCGGCGGCCAAGGGTGAAGCGGTGTCGACCGGCACCCTGCTCGCGCGGGTCGAGCCCGCAGCGCACTGACGTTCAGCGCGTCCGCTTACTGACCGCGATTCCGGCCGCTTCGCGGTCCCAGACGCTGGACGACACGCCGGTGTCACGCAGCACGCTCTTAAGGATCTTCAGCGTTGGCGTCTTGGGGAGTTCGGCTACGAACTCAAGGTAACGCGGCACCATAAAGTAGGGCATTCGCTCGATCAGGAAGTGCGTCAGCGCGACCGGGTCGGCTGCCTGCCCCTCGCGGGTCACGATCACCGCCTTGATCTCATCCTCGCCCAGATCAGACGGCACGCCCACGACGGCACTCTCGTACACGGCCGGAAACTCGTTGATGACCCGTTCAACTTCGAAGCTCGATACATTCTCGCCCCGCCGCCGCAGCGCATCCTTCATGCGGTCGACGAAGAAGTACCGGCCGTGCTGGTCCGTGCGGAAGGCATCGCCGGTGCGGACCCACCCGTCCACCAGCGTCTCGGCCGTCTTATCGGGCTGATTGAGGTAGCCCTGCATGACGATCAACGGGTCATCGGGCCGCACCCACAGCTCACCGACCTCTCCGGGCGCAACATCCTGGCCTTCGCCGTCGACTAGGCGTACCTCGTAGCAGTCGCGCGGGAATCCGCACTCGCCGCCCACGATCAGCTCCGGCGGGCTGCACAGGACCGTTCCGACCTCGCTCATCCCGTAACCGGAGGCGCAGCTCACTGCGAAACGCTTGCTGAACCCCTTCACGTCACTGGCCAGCGGAGCCATTACCGCAAATTCGAGGGGATTGTCGGCGTCGTCATCGCGTACCGGCTGCTGCTGCAGGATCTCGGCCATAGCCCCGAGCATCACGGTATTGGTCAGGCCGTGCTCGCGTGCGGTCAGCCAGTACTTGCTGGCCGAAAAGCCAGGCATGATCACGCAGGGCAGCTGATGGATGAGTGACTGGTATACGCCAAACCACAGCCCGGTGAGATGGAACAGCGGCAGGCAGACCAGCGTCCGGTCCCCGGCGCGTGGTCGCTCCTGATCCTCCCGGGAGGCATAGGTGTAGGCGTGAGCGTGGGTGACCAGCACGCCCTTGGACAGCCCGGTGGTCCCTGAGGTGTACATGTACGCCATCAGCGCCGCCGGATCGCTCGGGGCCGGCGCGGCGGTTCCGAACGTTTCCAGCTCGGCCAGGGGCAGCACCTGGAAGCGGCTGGGCAGGACGGCGGCGGCGCCGGCGTCGCCGCGGACGATCACCGTCTGCAGCCAGGGGAGTTCGTCGGCGACCATGGCCAGCCGGTCGAGGTAGCTGTCCTCGGTCACGATCACTTCGGCTTGGGCGTCGTTCATGATGTGGGTGAGGAAGCGGCCTTTGTAGGCGGTGTTGATGGGCACCTCCACCATGCCGCCCAGGCCGATCGCCGACCAGGTGTGCACTGTGTCCAGGGAGTTGTCCAGCAACGCGGCCACGGGCTGGCCGGCCTGCCCGCCGTTGCTGAGCAATCCCTCGGCCAGGGTCAGCGAACGCGTGTAGCTCTGCTCGAACGTGAACGAGCCTGACTCGTCGGTCTGGGCGATTTCGTCCGGGCGGGCGGACAGACACCGCAGATAGGTCGCCAGTAGCGTTCGTTGGTCGATGGGCGGAAGGCCGCTCACGAGGCTGCTCCCTTTCGGTGGTTGTGCCGGCTGCCGGTTACGGGCTGGCCTGGGGAGTCAGGACGATCTTTCCGCGGATGTCGCCCCGGTAGACCGCGGCGAAGCCGTCCGCCGCCTCGGCCAGCGGGATCTCGGCTTGCACCGGTGGGCTCAGCTGGTGGTCGGAACACATTCTGAGCAGCGCCTTCATGTCCTCGGTGGTGCCCATGGCCGAGCCGGCGATCCGAAGCTGCCGGGCGAAGATGCGGGCCACGTCAGTCTGGATCGTGTAGCCCGACGTACCCCCGGAGACCACCATGGTGCCGTGCGGCCGCAACGCCTTGAGCGAGTGATCCCAAGTGGCCTGGCCCACCGAGTCCATCACCGCGTCAACCCGTTCGGGCAGCCGGGCACCGGACTCGAATACCTCGTGGGCCCCGATCTGGCGGGCGTAGGACCGCTTTTCTTCTTGGCGGCTGGTCACCCAGACCCGTAGCCCGGCCGCCCGCCCGAGCATGATCAGCGCGGTCGAGAGGCCGCCGCCGGCGCCCTGAACGAGCACGGTATTGCCCGCCACCAGGCCGCTCTGGCGGAACAGCATCCGGTATGCGGTAAGCCACGCGGTGGGCAGGCAGGCGGCGTGCGCGAACGACATGCCGGGCGGCTTTTCGATCAGATTGGACCGTGGGACGGTGAGCCGCTGGGCCATCGTCCCCTGGTGGCGCTCCGACGGCAACGACATGCCCGGATCGGCGAGTTCGTCACCGCGCCAGCCCGGCGTCCCGATGACCGGGTGGACGATCACCTCGCGCCCGTTCTCGTCTATCCCGGCCGCATCGCAGCCGAGGATCATGGGCAGCCGATCCTCCCTGAGGGCGACGCCGCGCAGGGAAAAAATGTCGTGATGATTGATGGACGCCGCCCGGACCTCGATGACCGCCCATCCCGGCTCCGGGACGGGTTCAGGGCGCTCACCCACCAACAGCGCGGCGAGGGGTTCGTCCGCGTTGAACTTCTCGACGTACGCAGCCAGCATGATCGCTCTCTTCCCGTCGAACCCAGCGTCCCGCGTGCCGCGGGTCATAGGCACCAAACGTTTCGCTAACCGGAACAGGTGATGCCCACAGCAGGTGGTTCCGGCCAAGCTTGGTCCGCGCAGGACCTGCGCCACCGGGAGTGGGGAGTGATGAAGACCAAGGTTGCGGTAGTCGGCTCGGGCAACATCGGCACCGATCTGATGATGAAGATCATTCGAACGTCTGACGTGCTGGAGATCGCGGCGCTGGTGGGCATCGAGCCGTCCTCCGATGGCTTGGCCCGCGCCCGCCGCCTCGGCGTAGCGGCTATCGATTCGGGCGTGGACGGTCTGCTGGCGCATCCGGACTTCGGGCAGATCCAGGTGGTCTTCGACGCGACGTCGGCGGCCGCGCACATCGCGAACGCCGAGCGGCTGAGTGGCACCCAAGTTCGGCTCGTCGACCTGACCCCGGCGGCCATCGGCCCGTACGTTGTCCCCACGGTGAACCTGGACAGTCTCCTCGACGCGCCGAATGTCAACATGGTCACCTGCGGAGGCCAGGCGACGATTCCGATCGTCGCGGCAGTGTCCGCGGTGGCGCCGGTGCGCTACGCCGAGATTGTGGCGTCGATCTCGTCCCGCTCGGCCGGCCCGGGAACGAGAGCCAACATAGACGAGTTCACCGAGACGACCGCGCGGGCGATCGAGGTCGTGGGTGGCGCCGAGCGGGGCAAAGCCATCATCATCCTCAATCCGGCCGACCCGCCGCTGATCATGCGGGACACCGTGCTCTGTCTGATCAACGCCTGCGACACCGATGCGGTCGCGGCCTCGGTGCACGGAATGGTCGCCCGGGTCCAGCGGTACGTCCCCGGCTACCGGCTCAAGCACGAGGTTCAGTTCCGCCGTGTTGGCGTGGACAGCTTCGAGAACGACGTCCTGCCCAGTGGGGCCCGGGCCGAGCGGTTGATGGTTTCGGTGTTCCTCGAGGTCGAAGGGGCCGGTCACTACTTGCCGCCATACGCCGGCAATCTCGACATCATGACCTCGGCTGCGCTTCGCGTGGGGGAGCGGCTCGCAACGGCGGTACTGGCATGAACAAGCTCTTCATCCAGGATGTGACGCTTCGCGACGGTATGCACGCCATCAGGCACCGCTACACGCTGGATCAGGTGCGCGAGATCGCCGCGGCGCTCGACGCGGCCGGCGTCGATGCGATCGAGGTCACCCACGGCGACGGTCTCTCCGGCAGCAGCCTCACCTACGGCCCCGGCGCGCACAGCGACCTCGACTGGATCATCGCGGCTGCCGACGTCGTGCGCAACGCGCGCCTCACCACGCTGCTCCTGCCTGGGATCGGGACGATCGGGGATCTGAAACAGGCCCACGCGGCCGGTGTCACGTCTGTGCGGGTGGCGACGCACTGCACCGAGGCCGACATCGCGATCCAACATATAGGCACGGCCCGTGACCTCGGCATGGACGTGGCCGGCTTTCTCATGATGTCGCACATGGCTGAGCCGGCCGTGCTCGCCCGGCAGGCCAAAATCATGGAATCGGCCGGGGCGCACTGCGTCTACGTCGTGGATTCCGGCGGCCGGCTCACGATGACTGGTGTCCGTGATCGCGTCCGGGCCTACCGTGACGTTCTCGACGACCGCACCGAACTGGGTATACACGCTCACCACAACCTCGGGTTGGGTGTCGCCAACACGGTCGTCGCTGTTGAGGAGGGCGTGACCCGGGTCGACGCCTCTCTTGCTGGGCAGGGCGCGGGTGCAGGTAACTGCCCGATCGAGGCGTTCATCGCGGTCGCCGACCTGACCGGCTGGAAACACGGTTGCGATTTGTTCGCCCTGATGGACGCGGCCGACGACATTGTTCGTCCCTTGCAGAACCGACCTGTCCGTATCGACCGCGAAACCCTCACTCTGGGCTACGCCGGCGTGTATTCGAGCTTCCTTCGCCACGCCGAGCGAGCTGCGGAGCTCTATGGCCTGGACGTCCGCACGGTCCTCGTCGAAGTCGGCCGCCGTGCGCTCGTAGGCGGCCAGGAGGACCTCATCGCAGACGTGGCCCTGAGCCTGTCGGAGGACTCATGAGTGATCTATCAAGGACAGCGATGATGACCTGGGACCTACCACGAAGGAGACGGATTTCCCGATGATCGTCAGGATCGTGGTTGGCCTGGTCATGACTGTGGCGGCGCTGGTTTTGGCGGGGCGGC
>Ga0209112_10000047_pt1 | contig 17481 bp, 35 predicted proteins | sample TexAe_OM3H0_O3_FD_187947 | JGI IMG/M metagenome (GOLD analysis project Ga0209112, IMG submission 187947) | Forest soil microbial communities from Davy Crockett National Forest, Groveton, Texas, USA - Texas A ecozone_OM3H0_O3 (SPAdes) (version 2) | ecosystem: Environmental > Terrestrial > Soil >...
CACAGAGTTTGCCATCGCAAATTTCTCGGACATAGGTATTCCCCGATTCCGTGGGTCGGAATCGGGGAATGGAGGGTGAAGCTACTTACAACTATGGTTGAGAAATTCATCCAACGAACTATACACCTTACCACAAGCAGTGCATTCGTAGGTCACATCATCCACAATAGCCTCCTACCTCGGCGGAACATCTCCACCACTCATGTTGTCAACTGGATACACTATATCATCCAGCGTGTTTTCGAGCAATGCCAATCGGTTATTCAGTGACTGGATTTCCTCCTCTAGTCCTTGAGTGACATTGCGAACATGTGCATACAATTCATCGAGATGAGCCTCGAACTTTTCCCACGTCTTATTACGCATAGAAGCCTCTCCTCTTGAGACTCCAACAACGTTCACAATCGCAACTTTCAGTATGGAAACTATTCCAACGTTCCCAATTATCGAGCTTGTCCGCTGGAGGTTGGCTTCCGATCAACCAGCTCCATCTAGCGACTAAAACCGTATTCGCGTCGGGTTTGGTCCTGGAGCTTCTTGAGCGCTTGTTCGTCCTTGTCATGATCGCGTTTCCGTTCATCCTTTTCGACCTCACTGAAGGAATCCAATCTGCGACTGATCGGTAGCAAGATAACTGATCAGAATGATTCCCATAACGATACACACCATCACCACATGATGCGAGATGGGCCATGGCTTGTATTTCACGATCTCATCCTCTCGTCAGTTCGATGAATGCGACGAGTGCACCGAACATCAAGAGTATACCACAGACTATGCCGACACAGAACATGATGGTGGCGTCGGGTTCCCGTTCATCCTTTCGGGGTACCAATTGGATCACCTTGGCGTTCACTGGGTCTCCTCAACTGCCCGCCAGAACGCGATGACCGCAGCCGGACTGAAAACTTCAGCCGCATTCACATCAGGTCCATCAGTCAGTCGGAGCACTAGCAATCCGTTAGACATCCGGCGTTCGATCACCGCAGTCTCGCCGGTGTTTATGCAGTAGACACACGTTCCGATCGCCATGTCTGTGTAAATCAGCTGTCGATAGTTCATCATGTTCATCCTTCCTGAACTGGCCTGCGACCAGCTTAGCCGGTCGCAGGCCAAGTTGTCAATTACTCGCGGGAGGAGTTTTCGGGACAATCGAGATCGACCCCTGCTCCTCGAACGAGGCCGTCACTGCCGCAGCAATATTCGCAGCATCCAGACCCTTCAGTGAGTCCACCACAGTCTGAATATCCTCGACCTGGTTCTCCAATGCAGCCAGCGATTCCACCAAGCTCTTCAACTGCTTCACAACACTAGGCCCATTCCACGGCGACGTAGGCGACCCATAGAACATCATCCCATACATATTCTGGATAGCAGCACTGACAGTCACGCTCGGCAACTGCTTTCCCGTGGCGTCGAACACCTCAATCGAATCGTTCATCGGATCGGTCATAACACTAGCCTCCAAGGCTTGATTGTAAACAAGATCTTTATCAACAGAACCGGTGATGCCGGGTACTGTCCCGGCAACCTGCCACAGATCATACACGCCACTGTAATGCTCGGTAGATCCGGCACCCCACACATAACATGGGAATCCCCATGTTTTCGGTTGCATGGTCTGTAGCCACGTTGACGGAGAGTATACCATAGGCTGTTTCAGCTGCTGACAAAACGCCTTAGCCCAATTGGTATTGACCGTACCATACTCATAGTCCAATGCTTGGAATGGCAACGTTGCACCATACTTGTTCAACGCATTATTAAATGTCTCCAATTCCGCCGAAACAACAGCCCCTTCCGCGAAATGATATCCGGTATATGGAATGTCATACTTTACGCACTGCTCAACATAGTTAGCCGCCGGCACAGCGGCTTCCCCATATCCATCAGAGTACTTCAGTATCACACCATCAACATTGGCTTTCACTGCACCCCAGTCAGTGACAGTGTTGTATCGTTCATATAGGTCAATAAAGACCGCCATAGTCTCACCCTCTCACAGGTAACTCTGGTAGCTGATTCCGTCTATGGACATTGTACCACCACTGAACGCGGACGGGATGGTAATGTTTCCATTAGTATCAATGTAGATTTTGTTGTCAAAGTCTGGCGATCCACCACTCCCCGCATCTCCCGCAGTCAGAAACACTAGCCGACCATTAGTTCCGCTTCCCGCAGTCGGCCGCAACTTGTTCCCCGCAGCATCAGCAGCCGGAATATTAGCAATCACCGTATTAGCGGTTGTAGTCCCCGCCTGAAACAGTCCTCTCAACATGGTACGCCCATCGGGCAACGCCAAGGCAGAAGGTCCCCAGTAAGGATTACCGAACCATCCCCATCCATTCTGAAACGTGAACACAGTCCACACCGCACCACGTTTAGAAAACACCTGCGTTGACGAGAGTCCATTATCGGTGATCTGCAGTCCCGATACTTCACTCTGATCACTCGATTTTACGATCTGCAATGACAGAGCGTTGTCTGCCATAAATAGTCGTTGATATACGGTCTCTCCACCCACGGGATCAGTATATGGTGTGGAGTTGATACCCAACTGTGGATTGCCAGATGAGTCGGAAGTCGCATTAATGAATGCAACCTGACTATTAGGACTAGTCTTGAAATAGATAGTCGGCCATGCACCATACACGAAATCGGCAGGCTGGATCGATATCTCAGCCCCATTAGCTGGATTGATAACCACGAACTCTGATGGCACCCAATAGCCTACACGTTGTCCCTGTGCATTGTAGAGTTCGATGGCACCTATGACACCATTCCCTCCTACAATAAGAGGGTCCGGGATGCTGTTGGACCAGACCATTTAGTTCGCTCTTTCAGTGAAGAAGATAGCCGATGCGGATGCTGTGCTCGCAATTCCACCAACAGCAGTCCATTGCACCACCACAGAGGTGTTAGGTGGAATAGTCCTCGGGTTGGGATAGTCGGCAGTATTCTGTGATCCCACCGGGGTGGTATCAAACTGTTGCAGTGGATCGATGAAATTCCAGTACAGATTAGCCGAGGCCGGCGCGGAGCAGTTAATAGAAACGGCAGTCAACTTCCGCACAAAGATAGCACCCGGCAACGTTGCCGTGAATTCGCCCCCATTTCCACTATCCCATACTCCAATGACTGGACTCGAGGGATAGACAATGTAGGGATACTGTGGCGTCGTCATCAGACGTTCTTTTCATGAGCCTGTGAGTCGTATTCTTCCAATACATACACAGTGTCAGCAGTCCCCGAAGTTCCGTAAGCCCAAATGCTCTGAGTAGTATTGAGATCTACGCCCTCCGGGTTATTGGTCATGGTAGCCAATGGCCATCCCATCTGCTGCAAGCCAGCAATGGAATCGGTCACTCCAATGACGACAGTTCCATTCTGACATGCGAGTCGCACCCTCGTCCGCTGAGTATGCCGCGACACCACCTTGACCGCACTCGCCATCGTATTAGTGATATTGGAATACTGTGCCGTCTCCACCCGCTTCTGCAGATCAGTCGGCGTCGGCATCTCCACAACCGTCACCGGAATAGGGTCGATGGTCGGCTTGGTGTCAACCTTCTCCGGAATATTAGCCGGCAATTCAGGCTGTCCCAATCGGATAGGATCAGGTGCAACCAGGAATTTACTGCCATCGACAGGAACCCCGTGGTCTTCTACTCCACGATATGGGATGTTCTGCTGATACGTAGGCGACCACTGTTCCGTAGTTACACCCACATTAGTATTGGGAAGATCCTCAATGGACGTGTCTTCCCAATATCCCACGGCCTGCTCGTTGGGCCAGCTTTCATCCGGTCCATTGGTAGATTCTTTCTCGATTAGTTTCTTGAGGTCGGCGATGAGTCCCATTAGCATACCTTTCTTTGCAAGGTCACTTCGTAGGCGGTTATCATGGTGATACAACAGGCTGCGCCGATCCAGATGGGGAGTTCGTCTCCGACGAGCCATGCCAGTAGGGTTGCAAACCCGAGCGTGAGAAACGAAGACATAATCTCACCATGTCGAATATCACCGCACATATTCGCATCATCAGGGTCAGCATTGCGCACCTCGGATCGGTCTGGCATAAGGGTAGTGAAGATGGTGAGTCCTTGAGCGCCGGCGAGTACCATCAACGAAGCAGTACCGGAATCAAGCTTCATTACTGTACCTTCTTTGCGATAGAGTAGGCACCGATACCCAATGCCAATACGCCAGCCATTCCGGTAGCGATTCGTTCAATGTTCTTGGGGTCCATGATCCACGATACGACAGTGCCAATAGCAGCCAACGTTTTAATGATAGAACTAGATACGAGTGCCTGACCGGTATCCACACCCACCTGACCAATACCCGTCAACCCACCCTGAATACCCGCACCCACTCCCGACGTGATATTCCCCGCCACTCCCAACGCCGCAGCCTGCTGCGCTTCAGCGGCGGTAATAGGCGTTACCAACCGACGCACTTGATAAATAGTTGTGTATTTATCCTCCCGCACCGGAATCCCATTTTCCGGTGCATTGATAATATAACCATTCCCCACACAAATTCCCACATGTCCCGAAGTCGGCATCACCAGATCTCCCGGCTGCTCCGACCCATTGGGAATCTGCTGACCCATCGTCGCAATGGTCGCCGTCGTCCATCGTGTAGGACCCGCTGGATATCCCGCTTGCTGATACGACCAGTATACCAACCCGGAGCAGTCAAATGCATTCGGTCCTGCCGCACCCCACTGATACGGTGCACCGCGCTTGCTCTCAGCCCATGCAATCGTCATGGCCGCGTAATAGCCGGGTGGCTGTCCCGCCGGGTCGGGGTACACGCTTCCCATTACGATCCCGTAGTCTTATTGGTAAGTACGTCCTTAACAGTCGTCAATGGATTCTTATTTTTAATAGCAGCCCAAATCAGCAAGAATCCAATAGAGAATAGCAGCAGTTCTGGTATGGACATCATTTCACCGCCGTATTGATCGCACCCAACAATGGAGGTCCCTCAACAATGACCGTGGTCACCAGAATAACCAGCGCGAGATCCTGCGCGATACCAGCATTCCACGCGGCTATCAGCGACATCATCCATGCCGCAAAGAAGGTCCCCACAGCGACCTTGGCGGTAATAGTTTTCCCTTGAGCCCATTCACTACCGATCACGATCATACCAGACGTGACGATGATATCGACGACGTTCATTTGACTACCTCCGCCACGGCCATCGCACCCTTTCCAAGCTTCTTGAGAGTACCGGTTCGTTTCATGATAATCACGGTACCAATAATCAATGCCAACAAGCCGCCGAAGAAATAGCCGACCCGAACCCAATTCGATGGGGTAGCAATCCACGTAAAGAAATCGCCGATACTCCCAATCGAACCAGCTTCCCCAGTACTGTCACTCGACGTCGATGCGGTCAGCTGTATCCCCGACGTATCCGGTGCATTCGCCGCCGCCGACGCCTGTCCCATGTATTTCAAATACGCGCCACTCGTATACGTCGTCCACGCTGACCACCCCGATCCCTGCCACACCGAGTACGCCATTTTCGCGTTCGAGGTAGGATCAGCCCAATTGCCAGCCACCAATGAGGCATGTACCGAGTTGATCTGCCACAGTCCATAATCGACAGACCCATTGGAGTTGGAATGTGTGGCGGAGGGATTGCCACTGCTCTCCGCCAACGCAACCGCGATTGCGATGACGAGATCCTGTCCAGAGAATCCCGCCTGTTGTGCCGCAGCGGCGATTTGGTTGGCGGAGAGCGTGGTCATATCAGCCTACATTCGTGGGGAATTCGAACGGTAGGGCGGTGACATCGGGCAGCATGTTGCGCGCCATCATGCCCATCATGCCACCGTTTTCCTGCGCGTTCTTTACTCCCGTCAGGAGGGTTTCGACGACATTAACTAGTTTGTCCACCTGAGAAGATACCTGGGACAGGGTCGTCTCCATCGCTGCGAGGCGATCCTCCAGGGTCGGTACCGTTGCCACTATCATCACCCTTTTCCTTCGATTCACTTTCGGTTTCTTTTTCGGTCGGAGTTTCGCTCGCGACCTGCTCGTCGAGTTCCTTCTCGGCTGCCTCATCAACACGCAGTCCATTGTGTTCGATCAGGTGCTTGAGAAACTGTCCAACGTTCATTATACAGGAACCTTTCCTTGTGCGCGAGCCTGCTGCAACTGGTTAGTGCTACCCTGCCATGCGGCCGTGGTGGGAATCTGACCGGTGGTGTACTCCCAGTCAGTCGGCGGCGTGGTGAGTGGCTGACCAGGAGTCGACGAACCACCCTCGGGGATAAGCGAACCTTGATTCACAAACATGGAACTGAGAATGATCGGAATGTACAGCTTGGTCCCTGGCGTGAGATTTTTCATGTCAGGAATCTGGAACGCATTCGAATTGTAGATTTCAGTGGCACCCTGCGCAATTGATGCATAGTCATTCGACGCAGCACCGTACGCCTTCTGCGCGATCGATGATAGCGTGTCACCCTGCTGAACCGTGTACCACGTCCCCGACGTGACACCATACTGCGACGTCTCATACGTGGCTGTCTGCGGCTCAGGATTCTCCCACGAGTATTGGGTCGGAGTCGTGCCTCCCGTGGTCGGAGGAAGCGCCTCAGGCGGTGCACCAATCCCCTGGATAGCCTGCGACACAATAGCGTTCTGCTGTGAGGTGAGCTGCGCACCGCCAATGTAGGCATCGATAGCGTTACTCACATCAATAGCGTTGTATTGCGGATAGGCTGCCAGAATGTAGTTCTTGGCATCTGTCGCCCATTCCGCATTGGTGGTCGGAGCACTGCCACTACTCGCGGTCGTAGTCGCGGTGGAATCCTGACCACCTACACCCGTGTACGTCAATACCGTGGGCTGCGTACTCGTCGTCGCCGCAGCGGTAGTTGCCTGCTTCTTTTTGTACAGATAATAAGCAGCCGCACCACCCACAACCGCGACCCACACCATCGGAGGGACCGACTTGAATCCACTCTCGAAGGTCTTGCTTGCTCCACTTGCCACGTCAGCCATCACGAACTCCCATTCAACGTGTAGGAGTCCGGCCACGTTTCCGTTGCCGAAAATTTAATCAGTGTGGACTGACCGGTGTCATCGGTAGCCAAAAACGCGGTCGCGTCATTCGTTGGTGGATCGATGCGATATGAGTTGCCATAGGACGGTGGCGGAGCCATCTGTCCAATTAGGTACGCGATTCGCTGGTCAGCCAACGACATATGCACGCCGTTGAGTTCTCGTTCAGTGTCCTGTCCGTACGGTCGCAGGTAGCGATAGTCCGAAGGGGACTCTTGGATGGTCGGTCGGTTAACTGGTGGAGCTATTGCGTACGGGGAATCCTGGGAACGAGTCGTCTGTCCGGTGTCAACATTCCACGGGACACTTTGTATCTGTTCGATCTGGGACTGTTCCTGAGTCCACTGAGTACGTTCGGCCCACCACTCCTGTGGGTTTTGGTCAGCGGGTGGCCGATCCCAATGGACAAGAGTGGCATCCTCATCTGAGATGGTAGGAAAATATCCATCATCATATTCAGGGAGCTTGCCGGGATACCAGCCGGCAGCCTGGCTTTCACCGGCTCCCGGCTCCGTCGTGTACGACGCGAATTCCTCCAGACCCGCTGGCGGACTCGGCTGACTCATCAACTTGCCCGTGGTGAATGGCCACATGCTCTTCCACCTCCTTCATAGTGGTGTGCATGTGCTTCAGTTTGCGGTGAGTCAGTAGCATGTGTATCCACAAGGGAATGGACCAGATCACGCTCGCTGCCAGGTTCGGCCACAATTGCTGAAGCACATACCACATTTAGTGACCCATCGATGCGCGGATAGATCCACTGAATGCATTACCCAGTGAATTGATGACGTTGGCACTGTTAGCATTTGCCACAACCGTAGTCACAAGAGCTACTGTCACAATCGCTCCCAGCACATTGATAATGGTATTAGTCTGCACTTCTATCCTCCTTTGAATGCCGGGCGTAGCGAAACATGATGATAGCTTGATACACCATGAGCAACGCAATAGCACCGAAGAATATCAACCTGCCTGTTGAGAAACTAGTCGCGGACCGGAAGAATCCTATAAGGTAATAGACCAGGACGAAGCCGCCTAATGTCAATAGATATCTACCAACAGGCGTGCGAAAGCAATCACCGCGCGTTTTACTGATGTAGGCGACAAGTGCAATGACTTGAGAAACACCGCCAACGATTGACTCAATATCTACAATTTGGATGGCAGTCATATGGCAGTCCTTCTCATCATAACACGTATCGCCGCATCGATACCGTTACGATTGATATGCTCTTCGCTCTCCCGAATGATAGGTTCCACTCGGCTGAGTAGTTCCCTGGTCTCCTCGGAGATCTCCTCGGACCTTTTCTCTATCTGCTCCAATCGCTTTTCGCGACGATCACGCCATTTCACGAGACCCACCTTCAGACAATCCTTGTCGAACCGCAGCAACCAGCTTGTTGGTTAGCTCGTTGGTTTCGGCTTGTCGTTCAATGGTTCGAGCCAGTTTATCGTAATTGGCTTGCGTCTCTCGCGCTGCATTTTCCAACTGAGAATATTTCCCACCACTCACTATCTGACCCGTCATCCACATCGCGATGTAGGCCAGGTGACCGGCAAGAAGTGTTCCCAATATGGACAGTAACAGCGCGTCCATGTCAGGCGGCCGTTGCCCTCTGCGCAGTGCTCGAGCCCTTCAGATTACCCAGCATCTTGGTAATCATTGGCAGAACGAACATTGCGAACAGGATACCAACACCAAGCCAGATCCAGTCGATTTTACCGAGAACGCCCATTGTGATCTTTCCTTACCGGCCAACGGCCACGTTGAGAGTGAGACGGTTCAGGAGGATGAGAGCGCCGAGAGCGAGGATCACGATTGCTCCACTCACATGCGCGGTCTGCATTCCCTGTCCATTTGCATCCATTTCCTAGCCCCTTCCTTGACTCGTATGGCTAGAATTTCAGGAGCGGAATACGTTGCTAGCAACAGCCACGTCGTTGGTGAGCACCGTGAGGGTTCCCGCCGAGGAAAAGTTGCCAACCAATTCCAGTCGGGAAGAACCATAAGTCTTCCACCACCCGTCACGATTTTCGAATCCTACAGACCCATCGAACTCGTGAGCCAGGTCATACCAGTACACTCCACTATCCTGAGTACCGGCCGCCTGACCATCCAACGTATTCGGCGAATATCCATAGCGCGCATACATCGTGTCACGCCACAAAACCTTCGGCACGAAATCCACCGGACGAGCATCGAGATCCAGCTCGGCCGGATCGGGGAACGCCGTATCACCAGCAGCCCGCGTCGACGCCCGGTACACAAAACCGAGGTGTCGAATGTAGTTGCCCACGCGAGTCAGGCGAATACGGTTGTTTCCCGTCACGACTGGGTATTGCTGCTCAGACCAGAACTGCGTCGTGTTCATCGACGGTGGAGTGGTCTGGTTAGCCATGCCGTCCGTGGAACTCTGCGGCTGGTCGAATTCGTACGCCTGCACCGCGACAGTCACGGTGGGCATCGTGGTGGGAACCGTAGAGAAAATGGTGGAAGCAGCCGACACAGAATACCGAAGCTGGAACAGAGCAGCAGCATTCTGGTTCGGCAATGCGCCGAGACCATCCCTGTTATTCAGCTCCAGCGGAAGCCAATAGGTGATCTGACCATTACCACCGGTGGTGCTGAATGAGTAGAAAGTTGCCTTGGGATCATTCCATCCCTGATAACCACCGTACTTTCCAGCGAGGAACAGATGGTAGCCGGAAGAGAATTGAACGATCTGTGCGCCATTTGGCTCGGCGAAGATGAGATTCTGGAGAATGTTCCACGGAGCATCCTCATTGAACACGACGGTGCCAGCACCACCGGAAATCGTGACCGTGATCTTCAGGCCACGGAGGTAGCCGTATGCGGGGATGGATACCACGCCACCAGCCGGCGACTGAACACTCGTGCTGAGTGTAAAGACGCTCGTGTTGACCGGTTCCCGGTGTTCCTTGGTTGCTCGCCGGAACGGGGTGATTCCCGTTGCGGATGGCTGGGTTGCGGCCGTCTGAGTGGTCTGAGACGTACCGCCCGCAGTCGTAGTCGGACTAGGCATTGATTCACTTCCTTCTTGTCAGAAAATAACGCCCATGGCTTTACCGAGAGGAGTGTCCGAGTATTTCGTCGACAGCCACCTCCACAAAAAGCCAAAGATAATGATGTAACACGCGGTCGTCATGAATCCTAGAACGGACACGTGAAGATTCATGCGGTCACACCACCTTTCTTAGGATCGGGTGCCATTGTGCGTACCATGCTCCCAGTTCGTGTATTGACATACAGTGCCTGATGTATAGGCAGATTAGAAATGACCTCCTTTAGTCGAGCCTGGGACTGATAGGCGATTCCCGAAATGCGAGACAGATTAGTCTCATCATTCTCTCGCCAAAACATCAGGTGGGTACTCTGGTCGTACACTTCTACTGGCACCCATGCCGGGCGTTGAAACGACATGAGGAGTGAAACCAACATCGACCTGGCCTGAAGGATCATGGTCTTGATTGGCTTGCCCATATTCAACTGCTGCATCATGTACCACAGCTCATCGAAATAGACGCACCAACCACCCTTGGTATAAATCTGACGCAGAGCCTCCATGAAGGCTTTACGCTGAACATCATCACTTTCCAACTGAGTGGCATCAGGCCATAGAATACGATGAGGAAAACGCTTCGGCGAAATATTCCGCCATTCCCGGAAGATTTTATAATCATGCTCCGCACCGAAACGACGGAGAGATGGGTCCTTTGGCTTGGTAGCGAACACGGTGGTATAATTACGGAGAAGAAGTAGTTCGAATGCGCAGGTCGTCTTACCACAGCCTGTGGGACCGATCAGGGCGAAGTGTTCGCCTTGCTCCCAACCCACGCGCGAAATGAACAGTTCCCATTCCCAGAATGGAATCTGCTCCAAGGCGTTGTTGGGAACAAGGCTCACACTCATGCTGTTCTCTGCTCCTGTTCCTGCTGTGCTCGCTGTGCCTGCTCAGCCATCTGCGCCATCTTCCGCTGCCCCTGCGGGGTGTGATGCATGACCACGGTGGCAATCAGCGGCAGATGTGCGGCAATGATTCCACCCACTGCGGAGGTGGTGGAAATGCGGGCCGCCATGGTACGGATAAACGGTATCTCTTCGGCTGCGTCTTCGAGAGACTGTGCCATCTTCTCCGCATTGACGGCGAGGGTTTTGGCGCAGATCGGATCGAACATTCCCCACATCATGGCGATATCGCCATAGAGATTGGAGAACGTTTCCTTGACCTTGCCGGGCTCGAATACCGGCGACGTCGTTTTGGTAAAACCAGACTTCGGAGGAGTGTCTTTCTTTGCGCGACCAGCAGAAGCAGACGGACGTCGTCCGGAGGTTTTCTGACCACTCGATGTGGACTTCAGCTTGGCGAGAAAATCCAGTGGTTTCGTGGGCTCCTGTGGGTCGGCATCCTGGACGATTTCATCGACCGTACGCGGATCATCATCCGGAACAATATCGGGATGAATCGGGGGTTTCAGGTCGGTCACGACTTCGCTCCCCACCGGCGATTAAGCCAATGCGACTTTTTAGGGGTATGGACCTCGGCGTCTGCTGTCCCCGGTTCCACATCTTCGGTGGGTTCCGGTGCGGGAGTCAGGATCGGTTCAGCAGGCTTATTCAGCTCAGCCATCGCCGCGCGCATTTCCGCGACCTGATGTCCCAGAGCTTCGACGGCCGCCAGGGTCTCATCCCTGGCCTCGGACGAAATCCTGGCGGCATCGGCGGCGACAGCGGCTCCATCTGCGGCTGCTTGTGCGGCGTGTTCGGTACCTTCGGAATGGAGTCTCGCTTCCTCGCGTGATTGCTCGGCGTCTTGTCGAGCGGTTTCCGCGACTGCGGCAGCACCGGCAGCTACCGCAACGGATTCGACCTGGGATTCCTCGGAAGCAACCTCGGCGGGGTCCGGCTCCGGATCATCGGTGACAACTACATCAGCCATTACGGTAGGTCCTTTCAGCCTCTCGCTTGACCGGTGGTACGTGGTGTGGTACCGTGGTGTTGTTGGGCGGAGGGACGGCTCAACTCGGGAAAGGATGAGGAAACCGAGGAGCCATCCCTCCACCTCCCAGTGTAGCATGTGGACGGAGATACCGCTACATGCTCGTTATAAAGTAGGGAAAGGATCGCGTCAATGGTTGCACGCAAAACCGCTGAGATTGCCAAGGTCGAAAATCTCAGTGACATTTCATCGTGGGATTCTGCCCTGCAGTATCTTGCAGAACGCGGATACGATGTGCGGTCGAGTCAGGAGACCGCCGAACTCCTCGGCGATGGATTTACCTTCGTCCAGGACAAAAGTCAGCTGATCAATCGTCGATTCATCATCGTCGATTTCAAAGCTGGAATGTCCACCAATTTTGTCAACGACGAAGGTAGCCCCATCCCCATGGTGAGTGTGTGGGCTATCACCCCGGACGGCACCCGATTCAAGTTCGTGGACATGAGTAGCGGGGTCGCACGGGAATTGCTCGAGGCACATCAGCGTGGAGTCAGGCCACAGGGTATGACGTTCGAGGGCCTGAAGCCCTCGGACTATGATGTCAGAGACCAAGATGGAAATCCGACCGGTAAGAAGGGACGCACGTACTACTGCGACAACGGCTGATAGAGAGTCTCACATGTACTGACGCGCATGTGAGATGAGAGCGGGTATCCCGACCTAGCTCCGGCGAACCTCGGTCCACCGACTGGCAGGATGGACCGAGGTTTGCTGTCTCTAGCGGAAAGGGTGACTATGAGCTTCTGGTCAAAGGTACGAGACTTTTTCGGTGGGCGGTCTGCGGAACCTACTTCAGTGCCAGCACCACCGTCGCCGGGTATTCCCGACGATGATTTGTCGGATGAGACGCCAGGAGAACTGCTACAGCGAGCACACATCAGCGATGGCGAGTATCGGGAAATAGCTCGCCGAAATGATCTGGTGTGGGAAGTTTGGAAAGAACGTCGCATACGGGAACTCGAACGACGCATTGTGATAACGGGAAAATCACTACGTGGATCGGGACGCGACGCATTCAATATCATCACCCAGTGGGGCACTGAACTCGAATACCTACGCCCACACATCTCATGGCGTAAAGACCTGGAGACGCCATGACCACAATCGAGATTGTCGAGGATGAGGACGATGTATTTCGAAACCGACGTCGAAAGACATATCGTAGACGCTCTCAGATGGAATACCAACGAGTTGCTTACAAGAATCGACCTTTCATCTTTTGGGATGGAGAGGGGTCGCATCCAAAGCACACAGATGGACGCTATATCCTGTTCGGTTGTTCTGTTGACGGAAAGCAATATCATGAGATATCGGGTGAAGATCTGCACGGAGCTGAATGCTTCCGACTTCTCATTGACGTGGCGACGCGATACCCCAACCACATTCATGTAGCATTCGCATTCAACTATGATGTGGTCATGATGATGAAATCGCTACCGATCGATCACGTGATCCGCCTCAAGGACAAGGGGTATGATTTCTATGGGCCATACCGACTCGAATATCGACCCGGCAAGTGGTTTACGGTCACTGACCGGAACAGTGGTGTTTCTTGCCGCATTAATGACATATTTTCATTCTTTGCCACGTCCGCCATACGGGCAGCAGAACAGTATTGCCCTGAGTCTCAATATCTGCCCATGGTGCGGTATGGCAAGAGTAAGCGTGATTCTTTCCAGTACGCAGACCTACATCTTGTCCAAACCTACATGCACGTGGAACTGCGCCTCTATGTTCAGCTCGTGCATCGTCTGCGAGATCTGCTAGCGGAACTAGGAGTCCACCCACAAGGATGGTATGGACCGGGGGCTGTCGCTACAGCGGTAATGCGCAAGAATAGAATCAAGGAAGTATTGGACCGGACGCTGCCTGACGAAATCTTGACTGCCAGTCAGCAGGCGTATTTCGGCGGCCGGTTCGAACAATTCAAGACAGGCCAGTATTATGGAAAGGTATATAGCTATGACATCAGGTCAGCATACCCTGACGCCATGCGAACGATGCCCAATCTGCAACGAGGATTTTGGCGTCGTGTGGAATCTCCGACGAAGCTGCTGGATTTTGCGCTGTATCATGTGCGGTACTCTAGTGAAGATATCTCCGATTGGATCACGCCCCAGCCCTTCCCACGCCGTACCCAACAAGGCGCAATCGGATATCCCAACACCGTTGACAATTGGTACTGGGGCGTGGAGGTACGTGCTGCTATGGAATCTCTACCGGGGAGGGTGGACGTGGTATGCGGATACGAATTCATCGAAGATAGTCCTCAAGAACGTCCTTTCCGGTTTCTCGCAGAATTGTTTGATCAGCGACAGGAATGGAAAGACGATGGTAATCCAGTACAACTCGCTGCCAAGCTTGTTCTCAATTCGATATATGGAAAGCTTGCTCAAAGAGTAGGATGGAACGAAGACACCATGATGCCACCTACGTGGCATCAACTTGAATATGCTGGATACACTACTGCCTATTGTCGAGCTAAGATCTGGAATTTGATTGCGCAGGCACCGGATGAGATCATTGCCGTGGAAACTGATGGGATTTACAGTCAGGTTCCATTGGATGTGCCAGACGATCATAAGCGGCTCGGCGACTGGGAATCGGGAACTGTCGACGGTATTACTTATGTGCAGTCGGGTGTGTATTGGTCGCTCGTCCGAGATAAGGAAGGACACGCATCATGGACCAAGGGGAAAACAAGAGGTTTCAATCAGAAACAATTGTCATACCATCAAACGAAAGCGGCATTGACAAACTTGTCGTCCATCGAAATTCAAAGCAAAAGATTTGCAGGATTAAGCTATGGCAAACGGTCTACAATGTCACAGGAGATAGTAAGTGGATCTACTACGCCTTCGAATCATGGAGTTATGAGTCAATGGATCGAGACTACCCATCAGATCGAATGGGGAGGGTCCGGGAAAAGGAAGCATATCCCGGAGAACTGCGAGACTTGCGAAAGATGCGGGATGAACTCCTTCAATACGCCGAAGGTATCCGCGCTGGTGGCGAGTGGCGTGTCCGTTGGTAATTGGCATCAATTGACCATCACTGACTTCGTCGGTGGTGAATCATGGAAGCATGTACTGCCTTGGCGTGACACCGAGCAGCATCCACGATGGGAATACGATACTGCTAACTTGAATCGAGACATGGAGATGGGAATATGAGACAACCGAGAGATCGCGCACGACACGCTGTAGCGTCCGCTACTAACGATGCGGACGAGTTGCGGGAGATGTTGGACATGCTCGCCCTGTGGCCGGAGCAGGATGGCGACAGTTTGGCTCCGTCGATCGGTGAGTTGGGACACTGGAATGGTAATTCGGTCTCGCGTACGGACACGACGCGAGCGAGAGGATATAGGAGGTTCTAATGTTGCTCCCAATGAGAGGCGATTTTCTCGCCACAAATGAACCAACGTGGGGTAGCTGGTACTGGCCAAGCTGGTTTGTCGGTGCCATTGGACTACTGTTTCTGGTGCCGGAATGTATCGCATTGGCTACCAACACAGCGAACACGTTGAGTTGGTATGTGTGGAGACTTACAGGTGAGTTTGTGCCGGGAGAGCGTGGATTGTGGAATTGGTCCGCGCTCCATGTGCTGATCGGTGGATTGCTGACGGTATTGTTTCTGTGGCTCATTGGCCATCTAGTGTTTGGATTGTGGACATGAGCGTTATCATCCACCTTGCCTGTGGTCATCATGAGAAATGGCAGAAGCCTGATCCGGATCGGTTGCTTCCTACTGAATATTGCTGGTGTTATAAGTGCCGAAATGATATCGATATTCGGTCTGTGGAACATCGGTTTGTGGTCAAGTGTACGAACAAAGGATGTTACTACACGAGATATTTGGGATTGCAGCAGCAGCAGGCTGCCCGGCAGACAGCGGCCCGGCACAAAGCAGACCGAGGACATCGGGTGATCGTATGGCGCACTGATGACTCACAGAGTGTGATGGTGTTCACTCCCAGTGATGATCCGTTGGAGTTGGTCGTCCAGGAGATCAAGGACCAATTTCACGGAACCGAGTTGCGGAAGGACCCTCGGTTCTGATACTATGGTGGAGACGGTCAGAGAGACCAACCACCATATCGAGTAAAGGATTGACATGGCTAACTTTTTTACTGTTCCCGAGGACCAAGTTCCCGGTCGCGCCACCAGCACTCGCAGTGAATACCACCAGCCGGTTCAGGACTCTTTCCAGGACCAGCAGTGGAGGGGTGTGGAGATCGAGGGCTACAACGACGAGGAACGGCACGCCAATTACAAGCGGGCCGAGAACGCGATCCGGGCAGCCGGTCTGTACCACGGTTACGGCGTGAGTGTTCGTGCTGTGCGAGACGACAACGGTGTCCCGCAGGGCATCGTCTTCAAGGCGCAGGAGAAGCGCGCGAAGGCCCCGAATGGAACCCGAAGCGACAGTGAGCAGACCACCTCCGATGAGTCGGGCGAGACGCCGAAGCGTCGGACGCGAAAGTCTGATCAGGTCGCATAGGGATAGATGTGCCGTAGATTTAATTGGAGAAATCACCCACGCCAGGGAGACCCCGGTTCGATTCCGGGCGGCACACGACGAGGAACCGAGGAATGCAGTGCTCCTACGGGAGCCGGGAGGACTCGGAGCGCGTGGCTAGGGATGATGCCACGCAACACAGTCGAAGGGATGCGTCAATGTTTCGTAAGCGTTGCCATTATTGCAATACGAAAGAAGCACCATGGAAAGTCATTACCTCACGCGGGACCACGGTGAACGTGTGCGGTCGTTGCTATCGGATGCTGAAAAGAGGGTGAACATGAAACTGCGAGCACGAGTTAGCGAGCATGAGAATACGATCAACCATTTGTGCGATGTTACTAATCGTCTTAATGTTAGTCTCGATGAATGTATCACCAATGTGATGCTAAATCATCAGCTGATACTGAAGCTTCAGAATGTACACAATGACTTGCAAGCGCAAATTCAAGTGCTTCGTAATGAAGTTGAAAAGTTGAATCAACATGTTCAAGCTATCTTAAGAACGCTATCTTAAGGACGCTATGAAACGACACGCTGATAAACTAAAAATGTCAAATTATTCGCGTCAGCAAACTTGTCCGATATGTAAGCAACCTGACATTTGGTATTCGGAAATGTTTGATACCTATGAAAGGCATTTAAGACCAACTGGTTCTGGTGCCTGTATGGTAAATCGAATCAACAGCAAGAGACTATCTTATGTAATTAAGAATTGATTCACCCTCCATTCCCCGATTCCGACCCACGGAATCGGGGAATACCTATGTCCGAGAAATTTGCGATGGCAAACTCTGTGAAAGTTTGCCACTGCAAATAATGATAACGATTAACAAACAATAATCACCTCCCAGGGG
>Ga0209112_10000048_pt1 | contig 17449 bp, 18 predicted proteins | sample TexAe_OM3H0_O3_FD_187947 | JGI IMG/M metagenome (GOLD analysis project Ga0209112, IMG submission 187947) | Forest soil microbial communities from Davy Crockett National Forest, Groveton, Texas, USA - Texas A ecozone_OM3H0_O3 (SPAdes) (version 2) | ecosystem: Environmental > Terrestrial > Soil >...
CACCAGGCCGGGTCGTTCAGCCGCCCCAGGTCGGCCCGGGTGATGATGCCGTGCTCGATCAGGATCCGCACCACGACCTCGTCCGACAGCCGCATGTTGGCCCCGATCAGCCCGCGCTCGCTGATCTTGCGGCGGATCACCTTGATGTGCTCGGCCACCCGCGCGGACAGCCGGTCCCGGAAATCCGGGTCGGTGTCGAAGCGCTCCAGCTCGTGGTAGGCGCCGGTCACCTCCAGCGCGGCCCGGGCGATCTCCGGCGTCCGCGGCAGCGGCGTGGTCGCCGCCGGATCCAGCAGCCACGGCCGGCACCACATCAGCGCGACCAGGAAGATCTTGGTCATCGGGTCCAGGTACAGCGGCAGCAGCGTGGTCTCGGTGTCCGGGCGGACCCGGCTGGCGTCGTCGGCCACCGCCTCCCAGCTGGGGCTGCCGCTGATCGTCACCGCCACCGGCTGACCCTCGTCCAGCATGGCCCGCGACCCGACCAGCGTGGTCCCGGTGCGCAGGAACCAGCCGCCGACCGGCTCGCCGTCCTCCTCCATCCGGGGCAGCCGGATCCGGTACCCGTCTCCTTCGGTGTACAGCGCGTGGGTGCGGCTGATGTTGGCGATCCAGGCCCCGTCGGACAGCACGCTGATCACCCCGGCCCGGCGGGACAGCCCCCGGCCCACGGCGATGGTCAGGTCGGCGTCGCTGCCCCGGCCGAAGATCAGCCGGCTGCCCTCCGGCACCTTCACGACCAGCCCGGTTGGCGTCCTGACGTGGGCCGTCACCGTGGTGGTGGGCTGGATCGTCATCCGGTCGTTCCTCGGGTCGCGGGGCCGTGGGCAGGATTGCTGCCGTATGGAGTGTAGGACGGACGGCCGAGCCGGACTCATCCCCGGATTCAGGGATAGGCGGACCCGGGAGGTACCGGGTTAGCTGTCCGGCGGGGGGAATTGGGGGGGATGGCGCGGAGCAGGGCCCTCTTTCCTTGAGGGGAGGGGAGAGGGCCCGTTCCGCGCCACCGTTTAGTCCGGCTCGGGGTGGAAATAGCGTGGTCTGGACCACAGAATTAGTGGTCTGGACCACAGCGGCCACGATCCGGGAGGCGCCGATGCCGCGGAGCGCGCCGGTCGACGGCTTCACCCTGGCTTATGACCGGTCCGGGACCGGTGAGCCGGTGATCCTGCTGCACGGCTGGCCGGGAGACCGGACCGACTACCGGGTTCTCGGGCCCGCGCTGGCCCTGGCCAGCTCCTGCGACGTGATCGTGCCGGATCTGCGCGGGTTCGGTGAGTCCGACAAGCATCCGGCCGATCCGGCCGCGCAGTACAACCCGGCCGCCCAGGCCCGCAGCGTCGCCGGGCTCATCCGCGAGCTGGGCCTGGACCGGGTGCTGCTGGCCGGCTACGACGTCGGCAGCCGGGTCGCCCAGGCCATGGCGGCCGATTACCCCGAGCTGCTCCGGGCCCTGGTCATCTCGCCGCCGCTGCCGGGCATCGGGACGCGGGTCCTCGAACCATCGGCCCAGCGCGAGTTCTGGTACCAGTCGTTCCACCAGCTGTCGCTGGCCGAGGAGCTGGTCGACGGCCAGCCCGGTCAGGTGCGGGCCTACCTGTCGCACTTCTGGGACCACTGGTCCGGCCCCGGTTTCCAGCTGGACCCCAGCTACCTGGACCACCTGGTCTCGGTGTACGGGCCGGCCGGCGCGTTCACCGCGTCGATCGCCTGGTACCGATCCGGTTCGGGCGCGGTGGCCCGGTCGCTGGCCGAGCAGGCGCCCGCGCCGGCCGACCGCATCGCGCTGCCGGTCACCGTGCTGTGGCCGGAGTTCGACCCGCTGTTCCCGCGGGCCTGGTCGGACCGGGTGGGCGAGTTCTACCGCGACATCAGCGTGCGCCCGGTGGACGGCGTGGGTCACTTCACCCCGCTGGAGTGCCCCACCGAGTTCGCGGCCGCCATCCACGACGCCCTGGTCTCGACCAGAGCGCACCCGCATGCGAGTCTGTAGATAAATCCTGTGGAGGCCTCGTGGGCCGGGACATAGAAGCCATCAAGATCAGCGGCGAGGATCGCCGGAAGTACCGGGACAAGGTACGGCGGTCACTGGACGTGTTCGCCCGCATGCTTCGCGAGCACCGGTTCGAGGGCGACCCAGCCCAGGTCGGCGTGGAGATCGAGCTCAACCTGGTCGATGACCAGGGTGATCCGTCCATGCAGAACGCCGACGTGCTCGACGCCATCGCCGACCCGGCCTGGGCCACCGAGCTGGGCCAGTTCAACCTGGAGATCAACGTGCCGCCGCAGGAGCTGGGCGGCACGGCCATCGCGGATCTGGAGAACGAGCTCCGGGGCAGCCTGAACAACGCCGACGAGAAGGCCAGCAAGGTCGGCAGCCGGCTGGTCATGGTCGGCATCTTGCCCACGCTGCGCGAGGACCACATGCACGAGGGCACGATCTCGGCCAACGCCCGCTACCGGGTGCTGAACGAGCAGATCTTCGCCGCCCGCGGTGAGGACATGCGGATCGCCATCGACGGCGCGGAGCGGCTGCTCACCCACGCCGGCAGCATCACCCCCGAGGCCGCCTGCACCAGCGTCCAGCTGCACGTCCAGGTCAGCCCGGAGGAGTTCGCCAGCTACTGGAACGCGGCCCAGGCCATCGCGGGCGTGCAGGTCGCGCTGGCCGCCAACTCCCCGTACCTGTTCGGCCGCCAACTGTGGGACGAGACCCGCATCACGCTGTTCGAGCAGGCCACCGACACCCGCCCGGACGAGCTCAAGCACCAGGGGGTGCGACCGCGGGTGTGGTTCGGCGAGCGGTGGATCACCTCGGTGTTCGACCTGTTCGAGGAGAACATCCGGTACTTCCCGGCGCTGCTGCCGCTGTGCGACGAAGAGGATCCGGTCGTCGTCCTGGACCAGGGCGGCTGCCCCCAGCTGTCCGAGATGAGCCTGCACAACGGCACCGTCTACCGCTGGAACCGGCCGGTGTACGCGGTCGCCGACGGCCTGCCGCACCTGCGGGTGGAGAACCGGGTGCTGCCCGCCGGCCCGACGGTCGTCGACGTGGTGGCCAACGCCGCGTTCTACTACGGGCTGCTCCGGTCGCTGGCCGAGGCCCAGCGGCCGATCTGGACCCAGCTGTCGTTCGCCACCGCCGCCGAGAACCTGCACGAGGCGGCCCGCAACGGCATCGACGCCCGGCTGTACTGGCCCGGGCTGGGCGAGGCCCCCGCCGCCGAGCTGGTGCTTCGCCGCCTGCTGCCGCTGGCCCGCGACGGCCTGACCGCCTGGGGCGTGGACACCGAGCTGGCCGACCGGCTGCTGGAGATCATCGAGCAGCGCTGCCTGACCGGCCAGACCGGCGCCGCCTGGCAGCGGGCCACGGTGGCCACCCTCAGCAACCACGGTTCCGCCGACCGCGTCGAGGCCCTGCGCCAGATGACCCAGCTCTACATCGACCACATGCACACCAACGACCCGGTGCACACCTGGTCGATCGGCCACTGACCGGATCAGCCCCCGGGCAGCCGCAGGTAGACCACGGGGCCGTCCTTACGGAAGTAGCCGGCCAGCCGGGACAGCCGGATCCGCTTCGGGTCGCCGGGGACCCCGTGGGAGACGGCCCACGGATCCGGTGCCTGCCCGTTCACGGCCGGCCCCCCGGCCTCCAGCAGCACGGCGCAGTGCACACCGGGATAGGTGCCGAACACCGCGATGTCGCCCGGCCCGGTCCGGGTGAACCCGGCCGCGGGCAGGTGTTCCAGCAGCGTGCCCGTCCACCCCTCGCCGTTGTACCCGCGCCCGTTCGGATCCTCCAGGCCGCTCCACCGGGCCATCAGCGTCACGAATCCGGAACAATCGGTGATGATCGGCTCGTCCCCGTCCCGCGTCGCGCCGAGCGGGATCGGCCGCACCTGCTCGTAGCGGAAGCGCTCCCGGTGGGCCACCGCCCAGCGGCAGTTGGCCACCATGGCCCGGCGGCTGGACAGCATGACCCCACGATAGAGCGGCCGCCCGGCGGCCCTAGCCCGCGCGGGTCAGCTCGGCGCGGCGCAGCTCGATCCGCCCCGGACCGGCCAGGAACACCCCGAAAATGAAGGTGCTGGCGCCCGCCGGGACCGGCGCGGTGACCTCATACCCAGCCCAGCCGGCCTCGCTCACCACGGCCACCAGGTGGTTCTTCGGGTCGGCCCGAGCCTCCGCCGCGGTGAACGGCCCGCGGACGTCCCGGGGCTCCATGATCCGCACGAACAGCCCGGCCAGGCCGGTGGCGCCCGCCGCCCGGAACTGCCCGCGGAAGGTGACGGCGGCGCCGTGGTAGTCGCCGGCCAGGATCTCCTGCGCCAGCCAGGCGAAGCCCGTGGGCTGCGGCACCGCCGCCGCCAGCACCGCGGTCCCCTGCTGGGCCGTGGCCGAGTAGTCCCGCCAGCGGGCCTGCACCGCGTGCTCGGTGAAGCTGCCCCCGAGCATCCAGTGCTCCAGGCCTTCCGCGAACGACAGGTTGTGCTCCTGATGCGGCCGCCGTGCGTCCAGGCGCAGGTCACGTGCGGTCTGCTCGGGCACCGGGCCGTCCTGGCTGGTGCCGGCCGGCACCGCCATCCGGTCCAGTAGCGCGTCGGTGACGCGGATCGGCGCGCCCGCGATGATGGCCATGGCCAGCCCGTCGGCCAGCCGGGCGGCCACCTGCGCGGGACCGCCCGGGGTGGCCAGTGCGATCCGGGCCACGGTCACCTCCGGGCCCAGCTCGCCGATTTCCACCGAGGTCACCCGGGCCCCGGCCGCATCCAGCAGCCGCCCGGTCAGTTCGTCGGCCGCTGGCTCGGCCTGCGCGTCAGCGTCGAACCGGTGGCTGTCCTGGCCGAGCAGCCAGATCGGCAGCTCCCGGCCGCGCGCGTCGTCGGCCAGCACGATGACGTGGGTCGGGAAACGGTCCGGGACGGGGCCGGGCGGGATGCGGCGGGCGATGCGCGCGAGGCGGACGGTGGTCATGGCGGTCCTCCCGGTGGGAACAAGGTCGGGGCGGTGCTCGGTCAGATAGGCGCGCAGCCGCAGCCGGGCCTTGTGCAGGCTGGCCCGGGCGGCCCCGGGGGTGTCCGCGACCTGGCCGGCGGGCACACCGGCGTAGTAGTGCAGGGCCACTGACCGGCGCTGGCCCACGGGCAACGAGGACACGGCGGCGTTGATCGCGTCGGCCCGGTCCAGCTCCTCGGCCGAGGGCAGGCCAGTGGCCGAGGCCGGGTGCAGCGGCTCGGGCCAGTCGGCCAGCAGCGTGACCGGGGCGCGGCGGCGCAGGCTCCGGCCGACGTTGAACACGATGCCGGCCAGCCAGCCGGCGAACCGGTCCGGATCCCGCAGCCGGTCCAGGGCCAGGTAAGCCTGCAGGAACGATTCCTGGGCGATGTCGTCGACGTCGCTGGCTTCGCCCACCTGCCGGGCCCGGGCGCGGACCATGGGCTGATGCCGCTCGACCAGCAGCCGGAATGCCACCGGGTCACCACCGCGCGCCAGCCGGACCAGGTCACCGTCGGAAACCTCCGCGCTCATGCCGGGCCAGCCTCCAGCCCGCCGGGCTGAGCTCGGGCGATCAGGGGCACGCGGTCCAGGAACGGCGTGAGCAGGTCATCGCCGGGCACCGCGACGGCCAGCCGGTCCAGCGCTCGGTCGTCCAGCCGCACCGGTGCGGCCGCGGCCGCGGCCAGCGCCAGGCCCAGGCCCAGGCCCGCGGTGACCGGCCGGCTTCCGGCCGGGCCGGCCACCGTGACCCTTGCCACCGCGACGTCCGGGCTCAGCTCGGTGGCGCCGGCGTCGGTCATTTCGATGTCCACCCCGGTCACCTGGGCGCGGGCCGCGTCGAGCAGCCGGACGGCCAGGTTCTGGGGAGCCGGCCTCTGGCCGGCTGGTTCAGCCGCCCGTTCCAGCAGGCGGGCCAGGTCACCGGCTCCGGTGAGCCAGCTGGGGACGGCCCGGTGGCCGGCGTCATCGGCCAGTATGACCAGGTAACCCCGGGTGCAGAATCCGCCGTCGGCCAGTTTCCCCGGCCACGGCTCGGCATGGGCGATTCGTACTGTCGTCACACTCTTAAGTGTCCGCGCAGCGGCCCGGCGTTACCCACGCGCGATCAGCGCGCCAGGACCAGGTAGGCGAACCCGAGCACGCCCCGGTAGACCCCGGTGTACTCGCGTTCGCGGTCGTCGAGCCAGTCGCGGACCTGCTCGGCGCGGGGGTCGTCGGTGTGCGCGAGCAGCCATTCCTGCCGGCCGGCCCGGAAGGTGGACTCGAAATCGTCCCATTCGCGCTGGTCGGCCACGCTCAGGTGGATGGAGCGCCAGCCCGCGGCCCGGGACGCCTCGAGCAGCTCCGGCAGGGAGGGGACCGTTTCACCGAAGATCGCGGTGGCGGCGGCCGACGGCGGGCTGGCCCAGTACCCGTCGCCGAACAGCAGGCGGCCGCCCGGGGGCGTCACCCGGGTCAGCGCCGTCAGTGCGGGCCCGGCGCCGCCGAACGCGTGCGCGGCGCCGACGCACAACGTCCGGTCGGCCACACCACGCCAGCCGCCCACATCGGCCCGGGTGAAGGTCACCTGGTGGTCCAGCTGACGCTGCTCAGCCAGCGCCCGGCCCCGGCTGAGCGCGGCGGCGTCGGTGTCCACCCCGGTTCCGGTCACCGGGCCGCCGTCGCCGGTACCGGCGTCCCGGGCCCGGGCCACCGCCTGCAGCAGCAGCTCGCCCCAGCCACAGCCCAGGTCGGTGATCTGCTGTCCGGCCCGCAGGTCCAGCCGGTCGATCAGCAGCCCGGCGTGCTCGGCGGACAGGGGTACGTTCCAGCGCATCCGCGCGTATCGCGCCTGTTCGAGGTCGGCTCCATCCATCCGGCCCAGCATCCTCCGCCCCGGCCGCGCCGTCGACTGTTTTTGGGCGGCCCCGAACCTCCCCCTGTCACCTGCGGAAACACGGGTGTAATACCGGCTTCGGATGATGGTGGGATGGGATCTTTCACCGTCGGCAACGGTTACCGCTCGGACACTCCGCCGACGGGCTACCTCCCGATCGAGGAACACGGCATCGTCGGCGATCTGCGGACGGTGGCGCTGGTCGGCACCGACGGGACCGTGGACTGGTACTGCCCCTCCCGGTTCGACGCGCCGTCCCTGTTCGGGGCGCTGCTCGACGCCCGGCGCGGTGGGTACTTTTCGCTGTCCACCCGGACCAGCCAGCGGCCCAAACAGCTGTACCTGCCGGACACCAACATCCTGCTGACCCGGTTCCACGGGGCCGAGGCGGTCGGCGAGGTGATCGATTACATGGTGCCGGACACCAGTGGCACCGGCAAAGCCCGTGACCTGCTGGTCCGGCAGGCCCGGGCGGTCCGCGGCCGGGCCACCTTCGAGCTGGCCTGCCACCCGGCCTTCGACTACGGCCGGGCCCCGCACACCGTCGAGCTGGTGCCAGGGACCGGCGCCGTCTTCACCTCGGCCCGGGGCCAGTTCGTGCTGCGCACCACGATCGCGCTGAAGGTCGAGGACTCCGGGGTGGCCGCCACGTTCACCCTGGACGAAGGGGAAACCGTCGACATCGAGCTGGAGTGGGCGGGGGAGGTGCGGCCGCTGGCGCCGGGGGAGACCGACCGGCTGTTCGCGCTGACCTCCAGCTTCTGGCAGAACTGGGTCAGCCAGTCCCGGTACCGGGGCCGGTGGCGGGAGACCGTCCAGCGGTCCGCGCTGGTGCTCAAGCTGCTGGTCTACCACCCGACCGGGGCGCTGGTGGCCGCGCCGACCACGTCGCTGCCCGAAGAGCTGGGCGGGCTGCGCAACTGGGACTACCGGTACAGCTGGCTGCGAGACGCCGCGTTCACCGTGTACGCGCTGATGACGCTGGGCTTCCTGGAGGAGGCCGGCTCGTTCATGGAGTGGGTGCAGAAGCGCTGCGAAGCGGCCACCCGTGAGCGCGACATCATGATCATGTACAGCATCGACGGCCGCGAGAACATCGACGAGACCGTGCTCGAGCACCTCGAGGGCTACCGGGGCTCACGGCCGGTGCGGATCGGGAACGGCGCGGTGGGCCAGCGCCAGATCGACGTGTACGGCGAGCTGATGGACTCGGTCTACCTGTACAACCGCGAGGTGCCGATCTCCTATGACCTGTGGGTCGCCCTGTCCAAACGGCTGGACTGGCTGGCCAAGCACTGGGAGGAGCCCGACGAGGGTATCTGGGAGATCCGCGGGCCGCGGCAGCGGTTCACCTACTCGGCCCTGATGACCTGGGTCGCTTACGACCGGGCGGCCCGGCTGGCCCGCGACCGCGGCCTGCCCGGGCCGGTCGAGCGGTGGCGCAAACTGGCCGCCTCGGCTCACCGGTACGTGCAGGAAGCCTGCTGGGACCCGGAGCTGCGGACCTACGTCATGCACCCGGGCAGCCGGCTGCTCGACGCGTCGGTCCTGGTCATGCCCCTGGTCAAGTTCGCCGGCCCGACCGACCCGCGGTTCTTGTCCACCCTGGACCGGATCGGCTCCGAGCTGACCTCGGACAGCCTGGTGTCCCGGTACGCGCTGACCGGGCACGACGGCCTGAGCGGGGGCGAGGGCACGTTCAACCTGTGCTCGTTCTGGTACGTCGAGGCGCTCACCCGGGCCGGGCGGGTCAAGGAGGCCCGCTACGTGTTCGAGAAGATGCTCACCTACGCCAACCACCTCGGCCTGTACGCGGAGCAGATCGGCTCGTCCGGCGAGGCGCTGGGCAACTTCCCGCAGGCCCTGACCCACCTGGCCCTGATCAGCGCGGCGGTCAACCTGGACCGCGCCCTCGACCGCCGGTTATCCGGCCCGGCTACTCGGGCTCGGCCGGAACCGTCCAGGACACGGGCTGGCGGTCCGGGGCGGTCTCGATCACCGTCCGGAATACGTCCCGGCCGGCCGAGAAGCTGATCCGGGTGGCCGCCCTGGCCTCGCCGTCCGGGCCGAGGACCTCGGTCAGCCGGCTGACCAGCTCGTCCCGGGCGGCGGTGGCCAGCGTGGTGTCCACCGGCCCGCTGAAGCTGACCTCCGGGGCCGGGGACATGTCGCCGACCAGCTCCATGATCTGCTGGCGCAGGGTCCGCTCGCCCGGCCGCTGCTCCAGGCCGAAGATCGCGTCCCGGAGCATCCGTACGGTCTGGTCGAGTTCGGTGACCGTGGTGCCGATCTTGTTCTGGGTCTCGCGCTCGGACGTCTGCGACGCCACGCTCTGCAGCGTCAGCCCGGCCGCGAAGATCCGCTGGATGACCTTGTCGCGCAGGTCGGCGGCGATCCGGTCCCGGTCGGCCAGCACGGTCAGCTCGCGCAGCCGGCTCTGCAGCTGAGCGGTCCGGGCCTGCGAGCGCAGGATGCTTTCCCGCAGGCCGTGGGTGGCCACCGAGATCAGGCCCCCGAGCGAGGCCCAGAAGATGGCCCGGCGGATCACCACCCCGGCCGGGGAGGCCTCCGGGACCAGCGACACGATGATCTCCACCGCTACGATCGCGGCCACGATGACGGCGGAGTCCAGCCGCCGCTGGAACAGCGCCGTCCACACCAGCGGCATCAAGATCACGATGCCGACACCGCTGGTCGAACCGGCCGCCAGGATCAGCGCGAGCACCGACCCGGTGTACAGCAGCGGCACCAGCACCGGCGCCCAGTCCGGCAGCCGGGGCCAGGGCAGAAAGAACGCGGCCGCGGTCGCGAGCAGCAGCACCACGCTGGCCACGACGGCCCCGCCCGACTGCGGCCCGGGGGGCAGGGCCACGCTGGCCTCGGCCAGCACCGCCACCGCGGCGAACGGCAGCACCCGCGACCAGGCCGCGGGACCGGTGAACGGGTTGCTGGTCTGCTCGCTGGCGTTGCCCGACGTCCCGGAGAACAGCGCCGACCCAGCTCGGTATCCGATCATGCGTGCTGAAGCGACCCCATTGTGAGCTGACTCGGGAAGTAGGAATGTTAACGCTGGGTGAGATTTTACGCGGCTGGCCACATGATGCATAGCAAACCGTTTGGCCCGGACCGGGTCGGGCACGCCGAATGTACACGGCCTCACGAGCGCTGGCCACGTTCGTCCTTTTCGCAGGAGCCAGCCAATGACCGATCCTGTTGCCCATCACCATCTCGAGATCAAAGAGGGCGAGCGGACCGTCGCGGCCGCCGACGTGACGATCCCGCCCGAGACCGGCACGGCGCAGGCTTCCTTGCGCGCCGCTCCCGGCCACATTCCTCCCGGCTGCCGGGCCAGCCTGGTCGACGCGGTCATGGACCTGCCCGACGTGCAGGGAACCGCGCACCTCGAAGCGGCGTTGCCGATCGGCGATTCCGAGACGCTGGAGCGCCTGCGCGAGCGCAGTGAGAACGCCAGCACCCGCGCGGCCGGCGCGAGCGCCCTGCTCGACGCCGACATCCCCGACCCGCCCGCCGCGGACTTACGGAGAGCTCAGAGCAGGGCGAGCTTCTTGATCAGCTTGTCCACCCGGTTGCGGGGGCCGAACACGCTGAACGCGCTGACCCCGAGGTCCTCCGGCTTGGTGCCGGCCAGTTCGGCCAGGTAGCCGTCGTAGACCCGGTTGGTCTGCGCGCAGGCCGGCATGTCGGCCACCAGCACCCCGGCCGCAGTGCTGGCTTTTGACCGCACCGCCGCGATCTCCTCCGGGGTGCCGCCCAGGAGCGTGCAGCCCGCCCACGGCAGCCCGGGGTGGGCGTACCCCGACGCGTCCGGGCCGCCGGGGGCGATCAGCCCCTGGACCACGGCGCCGGTGCTGGCCGCCACGCAGGCCACGGCGTTGGCCATCAGCCCCGCCGGGATCGTCGAGTCCACCACGATGGCCCACTTGTACCGGGCCGACCGGGTCGGCTCGCTGGTGACGATCTCCTCGGGCTGGTAGCCGATCGGGGCCGGGGCGTCGGTCATCAAGTACTCCCTTTCGTACGCTGATACGGCTGTACTCTAAGCATGCATTCGGGTAAGTAGCAAGCAGTCCGATTTTTATACGAGAAAGGGCCCTCAGTGACGGATCTAGACGAACTAGATACGGCGATCCTGCGGGAAATGCAGGCCGATGCGCGGCGCACCAACCGGGACATCGCCGCCGCCGTCGGCGTCTCGCCCACCACCGCGCTGGACCGCACCCGGAGCCTGCGCCAGCGCGGGGTGATCCGCGGGGCCCTGCTCGACGTGGACCTGGCCCGGATCGGCCGCCCGGTGCAGGCCCTGATCGCGGTCCGGATCCGGCCGCCGGCCCGCGGCACCATCGAGGGGTTCCGGGACTGGGCCAGCGCGCTGCCGGAGACCATCGGCGTGTTCGTGGTGTCCGGCGCCGAGGACTTCCTCATCCACGTGGCCGTAGCCGACAACCAGGACCTGTACGCCTTCGTCATTGACCGGCTGACCCAGCGCCCCGAGGTCGCCGACGTGCGCACCAGCGTGGTCTACGAGCACATCCGCAACCACCGGGTCGCCCCCCAGCCCCCGGCCCGGAATGTCCCGGGCGGGCGGTGAGATCATCGGCACTATGGCGACCATCGGATTCATCGGCAGCGGCATGATCGGCAGCACCGTGGCCCGGCTCAGCGTGGCCGCCGGCCACATGGTGGTGCTGAGCAACTCGCGGGGCCCGGACACGCTGAAGGACCTGGTGGCCGAGCTCGGCCCGATGGCCCGGGCCGAAAGCGTCGACGACACCGCGGAGGCGGGCGACATCGTGGTGGTCGCGACGCCGCTGGCGGCCATCAGCCACGTGCCGGTCCGCCCGGTGGTGGACAAGGCCGTCATCGACGCGAACAACTACTACCCCCAGCGCGACGGGAACATCGCCGACCTGGACTCCGGCCAGATCTGCAGCAGCCAGCTGCTGCAGCGTCACCTGCCGGGCGCCTCGGTGGTCAAGGCGTTCAACAACATCTTCTACAAGCACCTGCTCCACCTGGCCCGGCCCGCCGGTGACCCGCTTCGCTCCTATCTGCCCATCGCGGGTGACAACGACCAGGCCCTGCTGGCGGTGGCCAATTTCCTCGGCCAGCTCGGCTACGGAGTGGTCGACTACGGCCCGCTGGCCGAGAGCTGGCGCCAGCAGCCCGGCACGCCGGTCTACGGGGCCCCTTACGGCCCGATGGACAGCGAGCTGGGCCGCCCCGCGGGCGAAGCCAGTATCCGGGTCGCACTGGACGCCGCCTCCCGCTAGCCGGCGGTGACCACCCGCAGCGAGGCCAGCGCGCCGGACAGATGCTCCCGCAGCGGCTCGCCTCGGCGACCAACCGGAGGGAACCGATGGAACAGCCCGGCGAACCGGTTCGCGGGTTCGGCACGGTGCAGGGCGTGCCCTGGCTGCCCGCCGGCTTCACCAGCACGTTCGAGAGCCGGCTGACCGACGTGGCCGGGGTGCGGCTGCACACCGTGTCCGGCGGCGACGGCCCGCCGCTGCTGCTGGTCGGCGGCTGGCCCCAGACCTGGTACATCTGGCGGTTCGTGATGCCCCGGCTGGCCGAGGACTTCCGGGTGATCGCGATCGACCCGCGGGGGGTCGGGGTCTCCGACGCCCCGCCGGATGGCTACGACTCGGCCACCCTGGCCCGCGACCTGGTCGGGCTGATGGAACGGTTCGGGTACCCCCGGTTCGCCCTGGCCGGGCACGACGTGGGCATGTGGACCTCGTACGCGGTGGCGGCCGACCATCCGGACCGGGTCGAGCGGCTGGTGCTGGCCGAGGCCAACATCCCCGGGGTCGCCCCGTCGCCGCCGCTGCTCGGCCCGGAGGCGGCCAACGACCGGCTCTGGCACTTTGCGTTCAACCGTAAGCGCGGCCTGAACGAGGAACTGGTCCGCGGCCGCGAGCACCTGTACTTCGGTGACCAGTTCGCGGCCAAGGCCGCCGTGCCGCTGCCCGAATCGGCGGTGGGCTTCTACGTCCAGACCATCGCCCGCAGCGCCGACGCGCTGCGGGCCAGCTTCGAGTTCTACCGGGCGATCGACGAGATCATCGCCCAGAACGAGCGCCGCCGGGCCCGCCCGCTGACCATGCCGGTGCTGACCCTGGCCGGAGACCGCAGCCTGGGCCCGCGGGTCGGCGAGATCGGCCGGCTCATCGCGGCCGACCCGATCAACGTGGTGATCGAGAACTGCGGCCACTACCTGCCCGAAGAGCAGCCCCAGGCCCTGCTGGACTACCTGCTCCCGTTCCTCCTGGCCGCCTGACCTTCAGCTGGCCTGACCTTCAGCCGGGGCACTGAACAGGTGCCGGCCGGGCGCGTCGGGTACCCAGTCCAGCGCCTTCTCAAAGTGCACGGTGGTGCCTTCGCCGTTGGTCTGGGTCAGCCGGACGTTGTCGGCCACCGCGTCGATGATCTGCAGCCCGCGGCCGTGCTCGGCCGTGGGGGAGACCGGGCCCAGCGGCGGGGTGAACGGCTGGCCGACCGGCGTGCCGTCCTCGTCCGCGCCGGCCGGGTCCCGGTGCGCGGTGTTGACCACCTCGATCACGCACCGGCCGTTGCTCGCCGTGGCCTGCACCTCGTACTCGTCGGCCGGTCCCGCGTGCTGGATCACGTTGGCGCAGGCCTCACTCATGGCCAGCGCGATGTCGGTGCGGGTGTCCGGGGTGACCCCCAAGGTGGCCAGGCAGCCGTCCAGGACTTGCCGGCTCACCGGGACGCTCGCCGCGTCCCGAGGGAGGTACAGCACCATCCTGATTTCCACGACCGTCGCCTCCAGCGCACCCGATGATCAAACATGCCTCATCGCTTGTGCCCGGGCGAGCGGTTCCCTAACGTGAGCCGGGCCGCATTGGGCCCGATTTTCACACGGCGTGCGTATTGTCCCTGGTCGCCTTGCGCATGACGTCCAGAACGGCCTCCTGGGCCGCCGTGGTGCCCCGGCCGGCCGCGGCGGCGATCCCGTCCCGGTGCGCGATCAGCGGAATGTCCGGCTCGCCTTCGGCCGAGACCCGGGCCATGGCCCACCGGCCGAACACCCGCTCGGCCTGGCCCGCTTCCAGGATCGCGACCTGGTCGTGGCGGTCGTCCTGCTCGATGTGGGCGAACAGTGCCCGTACCGGCTCTTCGCTGCCCTCCAGGACCTGCGCGAACCAGTCGCCGTGGACCAGCAGGGCCCCGGTGATGTCCTGCTTCTTGTTGTTCGAGCGGGCTCCGCTGAACAGCGTGCCGAGCACGGCCTTCCGGTCGTCCGGTGCGATCAGGTTCCGGCTCCGGTAGATCAGCCGGAAGACGCCGTCGGCCTCCGGAGCCTGCGCAGCTTCGGTCATGTCGCGGTCTCCCCTTTGAGCGGCGCGGACTTCGCATCGTTATCGCATCGCTTTGCCGTCGTCCCCTACGTCTCAATTTGCGACCGGCCGGGTTTTCTCACCCGTTCAGGTGAGGCGGCGGACCGCCCCGAGCAGGCAGGCTTCGGCTGACCTTGAACCGCGAGAGCAGGGAGTCACCGCCATGCCGATGATCGATGTCACCGCCGCGGCCGGTACGTTCAGCGACCAGAGCAAGCTGGCCCGCGACCTGGCCCAGTGCATGATGCGCTGGGAGGCCGTGCCGGACATCCCGTTCTTCGCCGACAACACGGCCGCGTTCGTGCACGAGCTGCCGCCGTCCGCGCTCAGCAACGCCAGCGGCGACCACACCCACGTCCGGATCGCCGTGCTGACCCCGGTCGGGGTGCTGGACCGGGACAAGAAGCTCGGGGTGGTCCGGGAGATGACCGAGATCACCGCGGCCGCGGCCGGCGATCCGTCGCTGGCCGACCGCACCTGGGTGCTGATCTCCGAGGCTCCGGACGGCGGCTGGGGCATCGCCGGGCACGCCTTCACCAACGCCGAGATCGCCCAGACCGCCCGCAAGATCCTCTCCGGCGGCTGAGCCGTGGCCGGGCGTCTAGGGTGATCCGGAGACCGCCCGTCGCCCCAGTGCCCGAGGAGCCCAATGTCCGGCCTGTGCTTCCTGACCGCCCGGGAACTGCGGGCCGCCCTGGGCCGCCGTGAGGTGTCGGCGCGGGAGGTGCTGGGGGCTCACCTGGATCAGATCGCCCGGCTCAACCCCCAGATCAACGCCGTGGTCACGCTGGATGAGGACCGGGCCCTGGCCGCCGCGGCGGCCGCGGACGAGCTGGCCGCGTCCGGGGCGGAGCTGCCGGCGCTGCACGGGCTGCCCGTGGCCCACAAGGACCTGCACGAGACCGCCGGGCTGCTCACCACCTACGGGTCGCCGCTGCGGGCCGGCTATGTGCCCGACCAGGACGCGCTGGTCATCGAGCGGATGCGGCGAGCCGGGGTGATCACCATCGGCAAGACCAACGTGCCCGAGTTCGGGGCCGGCTCGCACACGTTCAATCCGCTGTTCGGCGCGACCAGGAATCCGTACGACCCGTCGAAAAGCGCGGGCGGCAGCAGCGGCGGGACCGCGGCCGCGCTGGCCTGCGGCCTGCACCCGCTCGGGGACGGCAGCGACATGGGCGGCTCGCTGCGCAACCCGGCCTCGTTCTGCAACGTGGCCGGCTTCCGGCCGTCACCGGGCCGGGTGCCGAGCTGGCCCGCCCTGCTCGGCTGGGGCACGATGGGCGTGAGCGGCCCGATGGCCCGCACCGTGGCCGACGCCGCGCTGTTGCTGTCGGTCCAGGCCGGCCCGGACCCCCGCTCACCGATCGCGCTGGAGACCCCGGGTACCCGGTTCGCCGAGCCGCTGGATTTCGATCCGCGCGGGCTGCGGGTGGCGTTCTCACCCGACCTGGGTGGCCTGGTCCCGGTCGAGCCCGAGGTGGCGGCGGCCGTCACCGGGGCCGCGCGGGTATTCGCCGGGATGGGCGCCGAGGTCACCGAAGCCAGCCCCGACTTCACCGGTGCCGACGAGGTGTTCCGCACCCTGCGGGCCTGGAACTTCGAGGCCACGTTCGGCGCGCTGGAACAGCAGCACCCGGACCAGTTCAAGGCCACGCTGCGCGACAACATCGCCCAGGGCCGCGTCCTGACCGGACGTGACCTGTCCCGGGCCGAAGAAGTGCACACGGTGCTGTTCCACCGCGTCCGGGAGTTCTTCACCCGCTATGACCTGGTGCTGCTGCCGGTCAGCCAGGTGCTGCCGTTCGACGTGGACCTGGAGTACCCGGCCGAGATCAACGAAGTGCCGATGGCCGATTACCTGGACTGGATGCAGTCGGCCTACCTGGTCTCGGTCACCGGCTGCCCGGCCTTGTCGGTCCCGGCCGCGTTCAGCTCCGGCGGCCTGCCCATCGGCGTCCAGCTCGTCGGCCCGCACCACGCCGACTTCGCCGTCTTGCAGGCCGGCCACGCCTTCGAGCAGGCCACCCAGCTCGCCCGGCGCCGGCCGCCGGGGGCCTGAGTCAGGTGATGGTGATCCCGCCGTCCACGGCCAGCGTCTGGCCGGTGACGTAGGAGGCGGCGTCGCTGGCCAGGAACACCGCCACCGCGGCGACTTCTGAGCCCTCGCCCATCCGGCCGGCCACGATCCGCGGCTTCATCGACTCCAGGTAGCCGGGCCGGTAGCTGTCGGTCATCTCGCTGGTGAAGAAGCCGGGTGCGATCGCGTTGACCCGGATCCCCTTGCGGCCGGTCCACTGCTGGGCCAGGTCGCGGGTCAGCCCGAGCAGGCCGGCCTTGCTGGCGCTGTAGGCGGCCTGCGGGAGCCCGCCCGTGGTGATGCCGAGCACGCTGCTGATGTTGATGATGCTGCTGCCCGGCCGCATGACCCGGCCGCAGGCCTGGGCCATCCAGTAGCTGCCGCTCAGGTTGACGTCGAGCACGGCCCGGAACTCGTCCGGCGTCTCCCGGGTGGCGGGCACCGCAGTCCCCACGCCGGCGTTGTTGATCAGGATGTCGACCTGCCCGAACTTCTGCATCGCCGTGTCCACCAGCCGCTGGCAGTCCTCCGGCACGGCCACGTCGGTGCGGACGGCGATGCCCCGGCGGCCGGTGCTGTCGCACACGTCGGCCAGGGTCTGCTCCAGCCGGTCCTGCCGCCGCGCCCCCAGCGCGATGTCGGCGCCCGCTTCGGCCATGGCCTGTGCGAACGCCACACCCAGGCCGGAGGACGCGCCGGTGATTACCGCCACCTTGCCGGTCAGCGTGAACAAGTCGGTGATCATGCCGGGCAGCGTACGCGCTCACGTCTCATCGTCGGAAACAGCCTTAGCCGGCCGGCAACGTCAGGATCCAGGATACATAGTGGTCACAATGTGACTAGTGCCTGCTCCAAGTCATTGCCGGGCCTAACGAACGCTGGCTAATGTCTGGCAAATGGCCGATCTTCCAACGAAATTCCGCGTGCGGGCCGCCGCCGTCGCCGGGGTCGCTGCCCTGGCGGTCGTCGCGGCGGGCTGTAGTTCTGGCTCGTCGTCTTCCAGCGGCAGCTCCGCCAGCGCGAGCGCGAAGGCCTCGTCCTCCGCCAAGCCGACCGGCACCGTGAACGTCGCCTACGCGTCGTCGCTGCAGTACCTGAACGAGAAGGTGG
>Ga0209112_10000049_pt1 | contig 17190 bp, 12 predicted proteins | sample TexAe_OM3H0_O3_FD_187947 | JGI IMG/M metagenome (GOLD analysis project Ga0209112, IMG submission 187947) | Forest soil microbial communities from Davy Crockett National Forest, Groveton, Texas, USA - Texas A ecozone_OM3H0_O3 (SPAdes) (version 2) | ecosystem: Environmental > Terrestrial > Soil >...
GATCGCCCGGCCGGCCCGATACGGGTCGATGCGATGTCGGAACAGCAGCTCATTCCGGTAGACGTTGCCGACCCCGGCGATGACCGTCTGGTCCATCAACAGCGCGCCGATTGGCCTGCGTGACTTGGTGATCCGTGCCCACGGCCACGCGGAGTCGGCGTCACGGCGAAGCGGGTCAGGCCCGAGCCGAGAAACCACATCGGCGACTTGCGCATCGTCGAGAATCTCGCACACCGTAGGGCCACGCAGATCGGTGCCGTATTCCGCGCCGACCATCCGCATCCGCACCTGCCCGACTGGAATGGGCATCGCCACATCGGGCGACCGTGGCCATTCGGTGAAGGTGCCGTAGAGCCCGAGGTGCACATGCACGGTCGACCCGCCGGCATAGTGGTGGAACAGGTGCTTACCCCACGCGCTGGTGCGCTGCAGTACCCGGCCGTCGACAGCGGACGCCGCCGCAGAGAACCGACCCTGCGGACTCGAGACCGCCACTGGCGCACCGGCATATCGGCGTTGGTGCAACCGGGCCAGTCGGTGCAGGGTATGCCCTTCGGGCACGAACGCTATCCAGCTTCGCCGCCGGGCACCGCAGGTGCCTGGTGGGTGCGCTCGTACTCGTCGAGAATGTCGATGCGTCGTTGGTGCCGTTCGGCTTTCGACCACGGCGTGGTCAAGAAGGCGTCAACCATGGCCAGCGCCTCGGGAACGGTGTGCATGCGACCACCGATGCCGATCAGCTGGGCGTTGTTGTGCTCGCGGGCCAGCGATGCGGTTTCGACGCTCCACGCCAATGCACATCGGATTCCAGGCACCTTGTTCGCGGCGATCTGTTCGCCGTTGCCCGATCCACCCAGAACGATGCCCAAGCTGCCCGGGTCGGCGAGTGTGCGCGTCGCGGCCGCGATGCAAAACGCCGGGTAGTCGTCCTCGGGGTCGTAGCTGAAGGCACCGCAGTCGATCGGCTCGTGTCCGGTTTCCTTCAAGTGCTCGATGATCTGCTGTTTGAGCTCGAATCCGGCGTGGTCAGAACCCAGGTAGACGCGCATGCCCGCAATCCTTACCTGCCTGCCTCAGCGACGCAACGCGCGGGGGGCCGCGTCGCCGAGGCCAACTGGGTCAGTCGAACTCGGGCTTCTCGTGGCGGCTGCGCTTGAGCTCGAAGAAGTGTGGGTAGGACGCGAACGTCACCGACGCGTCCCACAACTTGCCGGCCTCCTCGCCGCGCGGAATCCGCGACAGCACCGGCCCGAAGAATGCGACGCCGTTGACGTGAATGGTCGGTGTGCCGACATCGTCACCGACCGCGTCCATGCCGGCGTGGTGGCTCTTACGCAGCGCCTCGTCGTAGTCCTCACTGGTGGCGGCGGAGGCCAGCTCGGCGGGCAGACCGGTCTCGTCCAGCGCCAGCTTGATGACGTCGTCGAGCTCTTTGTTGCCCTTGTTGTGAATCTGGGTGCCCATCGCGGTGTACAGCGGAGCCAACACCTCGGCGCCGTGGGCCTGCTCGGCGGCGATCGCCACCCGCACCGGACCGAGGGCCTTCGTCATCCGTTCCCGGTATTCGTCAGGCAGACCCTCGCGGTTCTCGTTGAGTACCGCCAGGCTCATGACATGAAAGTTCACGTTGATATCGCGAACCTTTTCCACTTCGAGGATCCAGCGCGACGTGATCCATGCCCACGGGCACAGCGGGTCGAACCAGAAATCGGCTTGGTTTTGCACGGTGGCCTTATCGGGCATTGCGAAGTCCTCTCATCGGTCAAACACCACTCAGCACAACCGTAGGCGCGGTGGGCCTGTTCCCCAGCACGTAAGTTATAGCCGTGGCTCTACCTAATCTCACCCGCGACCAAGCCGTAGAACGGGCCTCTCTGGTCACCGTCGACAGCTATCGGATCGACCTCGATCTCACCGACGGCAACGGCAGCCCAGGCGACCGGGTCTTCCGGTCGGTGACCACGGTGACCTTCGACGCCCTGCCGGGCGCCGACACGGTCATCGACATCGCCGCCGAGAAGGTGCGCGGTGCCACGTTGAACGGGCGCGAACTCGACGTCTCGGGATACGACGAATCGACCGGCATCGCTTTGAGCGGGCTCGAACAACACAACGTCGTCGTCGTCGACGCCGACTGCCTTTACTCCAACACGGGTGAGGGCCTGCACCGGTTCGTCGACCCAGTCGACAACGAGGTTTACCTGTACTCGCAGTTCGAAACCGCCGACGCCAAGCGCATGTTCGCGTGCTTCGACCAGCCCGACCTCAAGGCGACGTTCGACATCAGGGTGACCGCGCCAGGGCACTGGAAGGTGATCTCCAACGGAGCGACGGTGTCGATTGAAGACGGGGTGCACACCTTTGCGGTCACCCCTCGGATGAGCACGTACCTGGTGGCTTTGATCGCCGGAGCATATGCCGAGTGGACGGACTCCTACACCGACGAGCACGGTGAGATCCCGCTGGGCCTGTACTGCCGGGCCTCGCTGGCCCCGCACATGGACGCCGAGCGGCTGTTCACTCAGACCAAGCAGGGATTTTCCTTCTACCACAACAACTTTGGCTTGCCTTACGCGTTCGGCAAGTACGACCAGCTGTTCGTCCCCGAGTTCAACGCCGGCGCGATGGAAAACGCGGGCGCCGTGACGTTCCTCGAAGACTACGTCTTCCGCAGCAAGGTCACCCGGGCCTCGTACGGGCGGCGCGCCGAGACGGTGTTGCACGAGATGGCCCATATGTGGTTCGGCGACCTGGTCACCATGACGTGGTGGGACGACCTGTGGCTCAATGAATCCTTCGCGACGTTTGCGTCGGTGCTGTGCCTCAGCGAGGCAACCGAATTCACCGAGGCCTGGACGACGTTCGCGAACGCGGAGAAGTCGTGGGCCTACCGCCAGGACCAGTTGCCCTCGACACACCCGGTGGCGGCCGACATCCCGGACCTGGCCGCGGTCGAGGTCAACTTCGACGGCATCACCTACGCGAAGGGCGCCTCGGTGCTCAAGCAGCTGGTCGCCTACGTCGGGCTGGAAGGTTTCCTGACGGGCCTGCGCGACTACTTTCGCGCCCACGCATTCGGCAATGCCAAGTTCGGCGATCTCGTCGCCGCGCTGGAAAAGGCTTCGGGCCGTGACCTTTCCGACTGGGGTCAGCAGTGGCTGAAGACGACCGGACTGAACACGCTGCGCGCAGATTTCGACGTGGACTCGAGCGGCAAGTTCTCCCGGTTCGCGGTGGCGCAGAGCGGTGCCGCGCCGGGCGCCGGCGAAACCCGGGTGCACCGGCTGGCGGTGGGAATCTACGACGACGACGGCGCCGGCAAGTTGGTCCGGGTGCATCGCGAGGAACTCGACGTCGAGGGACCTGTCACGGAAATCCCTGCGCTGGTTGGTGTTTCGCGTGGAAAGCTGATCCTGGTCAACGACGACGACCTGACGTACTGCTCGCTACGCTTGGACGCCGACTCGCTGAAGACCGCACTGGAGCGGATAGCCGACATCGCCGAGCCGCTGCCCCGCACGCTGGTGTGGTCGGCGGCGTGGGAGATGACGCGCGATGCCGAACTGCGTGCGCGCGATTTCGTGGCGCTGGTGTCCGACGGCGTGCAAGCCGAGACCGAGGTCGGCGTGGCGCAGCGGCTGCTGCTGCAGGCGCAGACGGCGCTCGGCTCCTACGCGGAACCGGCCTGGGCGCGCGAGCACGGGTGGCCGCAATTCGCCGACCGGGTGCTGGAATTGGCGCGCGGCGCGCAGCCGGGGTCGGATCACCAGCTCGCGTTCGTCAACACCCTGTGTTCCTCGGTGCTGTCGACCCGGCATGTCGTGACGCTGGCGGACCTGCTCGACCACGATCCCGCCGACTTGGGCTTGGCGGGCCTCGAGATCGACACCGATCTGCGCTGGCGCATCGTGACGGCCCTCGCCACCGCGGGCGAGATCGACGCCGACGGGCCTGAAACACCCTTCATCGACGCCGAGGTGCAACGTGACCCCACGGCCGCCGGCAAGCGGCACGGTGCGCAGGCGGCCGCGGCCCGGCCGCAGCCTCAGGTCAAGGAAGACGCGTGGACGCGGGCGGTGGAGGACGACACCCTGGCCAACATCACGACCCGCGCCATCATCGGGGGCATCGGCGCGCCCGGGCAGGCCGAGTTGCTCAAGCCGTTCACGGCGCGCTACTTCGATGCGATCCGCGGTGTCTGGGCGCGGCGGTCCAGTGAGGTCGCCCAGACGGTGGTCATCGGTCTGTATCCCAGCTGGGACATCAGCGACGCGGGCATCGCAGCCGCCGACCAATTCCTGGAGGCACCCGACTCCGAGGTGCCGCCGGCTCTGCGCCGCCTGGTGCTCGAGGGCCAAGCGGGAGTCAAGCGGGCCCTGCGGGCCCGCAAGTTCGACGCCTAACCGAACGGCGGCGCGAAACTAAGCCGGAGAGATTCCCGCGCTCAGCACCCGGATCGCGCTGACCAGTCCGTCCACCAGGTCGCCCCGCTCGAATTCCGACGTGGCGGCGGCGACCCCCAGCGGGGCAGCCGACTCGGCGCCGCGGCCGCGGACGGCGGAGCCGTAGACCACCTCGATGGCGCCCTGGTCGGGCGAGACCGCCAGGAGGACCGCATTGTTCGGCGTCGGTACTTTCGCCAGAATCTCGCGGGCGCGCGCGGCGGTGTCGCTTCCCAGGTCGCCAAGGTAGATGGCGAACCGCGCCTTGGATGCCCGCGAGCCGTACTTCAGCGCGTCGTCGATGGCGACGAGGTCTTTGTTGGAAAACGGGTAGTGCACGGACAATTCGCCGGGCTCGGTGACGCCGGAAATCCGTCCACTGGTGGTGATCACCGAGCCTTTGGGCAGCTCGGCCTGTTCGATCGTCGCTAACTCACCATGTGCCACTGGCGCCACCTCCGATTGAGAATGTGTCGTGTCCACCATGTCCGCCATGGACGTCGACATCCTGATCGCTGGCAGCCCACAGGATCGGTGGGTGCGTCCACTTCTCCTGCAATTTGTATGCCGTGGGGTGCGGGCCCTTGTGGGACCAGATCAGCACCGCCAGCACGGCCACCAGCAATAACGGTATTCCGATGAAGTACAGGTGAATCTCGAGAAGGCTCACGACGGAAACCGTATCCCACCGGCGGGTCCGTCCGCGCAGTCAGGCGCCGTTTCCTTGAGAACCTGGCCGCGACGGTCGTTGCTGTCGATAATCAGCGGATGGCGTCAACGTCGACGAGCCTTCTCCGATGGCTGGGCACGGCGCTGGTGTGCGTGGCGGCGGCAGCCGCCGCGGGCCCGGCGGGTGATGCCCATGCCGACGACCAGAGCCCCGCACCGCTGCCGGCATTCGCGCCGCATCAGTCGGACTGGCAGCCGAACTACACGGTGTTCCCCTACAACCTGTGGCAGTCGCGCGTGACACCCGAGCAGGTCACCGCCGAGCGGGAAGCTTGCCAATGGTTCAACGCGCAGTACAACTCGCTGATGGGTCAGGTGTTCGGATTTCAGCACTACCTGGCCGGCCGGGGTGACGACTGGTCGGCCCCCGGAGTGCGGGCCGCCGCGAGCACGGTCCAGGCCAACCTCGACCAGTCCGCGGCATTCCTCGACCCCCGGGCGCGCACCCTCTTCATCGTCAACTACCCGGACCAGAGCCAGTATTCGCCGCTCTACAACGGCGACTCGTTTCACCATCTCTGGTATCAGTTCACCCAGATCAGCGACAAGATGAGCCAGGAGATGGTGTCCGGTGTCATCAACGCCAACATCGCGACCGCCAACGTCTACGGCAACACGATCCGCGATTCGGGGGTGTGCGATTTTGCCTAGAAGGGGCCTAGCCGGCTCAGGCCGCGCCTTCGCCGAGGTATCGGGCCCAGGCCGGGTCCAGTTCCTTGACCGTCGAGAGCAGCCGCCAATGCTGCCCCGTCGGCGGTGACGGCTGCCGGCGCAACGCCCAGCCGAGTTCGGTGAGCAGCTTGTCGCCCTTGCGGTGGTTGCACGTCGAGCAACACGCGACGCAGTTCTCCCAGGAGTGGTCACCCCCGCGGCTGCGCGGCACCACATGGTCGACGGTGTCGGCCTTGGCCCCACAGTAGGCGCAGCAGAAGCGATCGCGGTGCATCAGCGCGGCGCGGGTCATCGGGACGCGCGCCCGGTACGGGACGCGGACGTAGGTTCGCAGCTGGATCACCGAGGGCACCACGATCGAGCTGGTGGCCGAGTGGATCACCGGGCCGGCCGGATCATGGTGCACCACATCGGCCTTGCCGCAGATCACCATGACGATCGCGCGCCGCATCGGCAGCGCGGTCAAAGGCTCGTAGGTGGAATTCAGCAACAGCACCCGCCGCCGACTCCAAATCGATGAGCTCTCCAGCCGGCCGGGTGGATGGGTTTCGACGCTGTGCAGGCATGACGCGGTTGCGGGCCCGGTTAACCCTGCCGCGGCACCCGAATTGCGGTGGCTGCGGCGTCTCTTGCCCTGCGCCATAGATCCTCCGCGGATAGTCCACCATGATTCGTCGCCAATCGCACCCCTATTGCTGGTTGTCGCCGTGTCGATCCGGTGAACACCAAGAGAGTTGGCGCCCGCCCCGGGCCGCCAGCGCGCGGATGCACCACAATGGAGGAGATGGATCCGGAGCAACAATCCTTCTACGACGCTGTCGGTGGTGCCGAGACCTTCAACGCGATCGTGTCGCGCTTTTATGCGCAGGTCGCAGAGGACGAGATACTTCGTCAGCTCTATCCCGAGGACGACCTGGCGGGCGCCGAAGAACGCCTGCGCATGTTCCTCGAGCAGTACTGGGGAGGCCCGCGAACCTACTCCGATCAGCGGGGCCATCCCCGGCTGAGGATGCGTCACGCGCCATTCCGAATCACCCCCATCGAGCGCGACGCGTGGCTGCGCTGCATGCACACCGCCGTCGGGTCAATCGACTCACAAACCCTCGACGACGAACATCGTCACGCGTTGCTCGATTACCTCGAGATGGCCGCTCATTCGCTGGTCAACTCACCTTTTGTCTGATCTCCAGCCCAGCCAGCCGAGAAACTGAACGGAGCAATATGAGCCCCGAACCGTGGTGGTCGAATGCGGTCTTCTATCAGGTGTATCCGCGGTCGTTCGCGGACAGCAACGGCGACGGCGTCGGCGACATCGACGGAATCGTCGCCCATCTGGATCACCTGGTACGGCTGGGAATCGACGCGATTTGGCTCAGTCCCGTCACCGTCTCGCCGATGGCCGACCACGGCTACGACGTCGCCGATCCGCGCGACATCGACCCGCTGTTCGGCGGGATGCCCGCGATCGAACGGCTGATCGCGGCGGCACACGAGCGGGACATCAAGATCACCATGGACGTGGTCCCCAACCACACCAGCTCTGCGCACCCGTGGTTCCAGGCCGCGCTGGCCGCCGGCCCGGGCACCGATGCCCGGGAGCGTTACTACTTCCGCGACGGCAAGGGGCCCGGCGGGTCGCTGCCGCCGAACAACTGGACGTCGGTCTTCGGCGGGTCCGCCTGGACCCGGGTGGTGGAGCCCGACGGCAATCCCGGCCAGTACTACTTGCACCTCTTCGACACCGAGCAGCCGGACCTGAATTGGGACAACCCCGAGGTCTTTGACGACTTCGAGGCATCGCTGCGGTTCTGGCTGGACCGCGGCGTGGACGGTTTCCGCATCGACGTCGCGCACGGGATGGCCAAGCCGCCCGGCCTGCCCGACGCGACGGAAAGCGTCAAGGTGCTCTCGCACAGCGACGACGACCCGCGTTTCAACAACCCGAGCGTGCACGACATCCACCGCAAGATCCGCAAGATCGTCGACGAGTATTCCGGCGCGGTGACCATCGGCGAGGTGTGGGTGATGGACAACCTGCTCTGGGCGGAGTACCTGCGGCCCGACGAACTGCATCTCGGCTTCAATTTCCGGCTGACGAAGATCGACTTCGACGCCGGCCAGATCCACGACGCCATCGAGAATTCTCTCGCGGCGACCGCGATCTATGACGCCGTCCCGACCTGGACACTGTCCAACCACGACGTGGACCGCGAGGTCACCCGGTACGGCGGCGGCGAGATCGGGGTGCGCAGGGCGCGTGCGATGGTGATGGCAATGCTCGCCCTGCCGGGCACGGTGTTCATCTACAACGGCGAGGAATTGGGGCTGCCCGATGTGTTGGACCTGCCCGAGGAGGTGCTGCAGGACCCGACGTGGGAACGCTCCGGCCACACCGAGCGGGGCCGCGACAAGTGCCGGGTGCCGATCCCGTGGTCGGGCGACACTCCCCCGTTCGGATTCTCGGCCAACCCCGACACGTGGCTGCCGATGCCGGCGGAATGGTCCGCATTGACCGTCGAAAAGCAAGAAGCGCAACAAGATTCGACGTTGGCATTCTTCCGGCATGCCATCAAACTGCGCCACACCCGCGTCGAGTTCGATGGCCCCGATCTCGAATGGCTGGACACGTCGGGCGACTCGGTGATTTTCCGGCGTCCCGGCGGCCTGGTATGCGCGCTGAACAGCGGCGACGGACCGATCCCGCTGCCTTCGGGAGAACTGATCCTGTCCAGCGCTCCGCTGGATGACGGCAAGCTGCCTCCCGACGCGGCGGCCTGGCTGGTTTAGCCGGGCACCCGACGCCGGCCGCCAACTCTCGACGAGCGCTCAGGGCGCCCGCTGCTCTATACCTTGAGCATGCCAACGTATGCCTGGACAGTCATCGGAGCCGGACCCGCGGGCATTGCGGCGGTGGGCCGGCTTCTCGATCGGGGGATAGCGGCCGAATCCATCGCCTGGATTGACCCGGCTTTTGCCGCAGGGGATCTCGGCCAAAAGTGGCGTTCGGTCTCGAGTAATACGCAAGTCGGCCACTTCCTGTGCTATTTGAATGGCTCGTCCGCATTTCGGTTCGCGGAAGCGCCCCCCATGCCATTGCATGAAGTCGATTCTCGAGAGACGTGCGTTCTTGCCTTGGTCGCCGAACCGCTCGAATGGATTACCCGCCATTTACGCGAACGGGTGACAACTTACGAGACCACGGCGACCGCGCTGACATTGCAGCGAAACCAATGGACAATCGACACGGAGCAAGAATCAATCGCGTCGACGAACGTGATTCTTGCCGTCGGCGCCGTTCCCAAAAGGCTCTCGTACCCGGGTCTGCGAGAGATCCCCGTGGAGGTCGCGCTCGATCCGGAGAAGCTTCGGGATCAGCCGCTGGACGGTGCGACGGTTGCCGTGTTCGGGTCTTCGCACTCATCGATGATCGCCTTGCCGCACCTGCTGCGCGAGCCCGTCGAGAAAGTGATCAACTTCTATCGAAGTCCACTCAAATACGCCATTTACTTCGACGACTGGATCCTGTTCGACGACACCGGCCTCAAGGGTCGGGCGGCGGTTTGGGCTCGAGAAAACATCGACGGCGTTCTTCCCGACCGGCTGGAGCGATGTTTGGTTTCGAGCCCGGAATTCGAAGAGAAAATCGCGGAATGTGACCATGTCGTTTACACCATCGGCTTCGAGCGAAGGCAACTGCCGGAGACCAGACAATGGGGCCCTCTGAACTATAATCCGAGAAATGGAATTCTCGCCCCCGGCCTGTTCGGGCTGGGTATTGCTTTTCCCGAATACACGGAAGACCCCTACGGCTACGGGCAATACCGGGTAGGTCTCAAGAAATTCATGGAGTACCTGAATTCGGTTCTCCCGTTGTGGATGCTGTATGGCACCGAGGCGCCGGCACAGTGTTCGACACTCGGCCGTCCGGCGCCCAAGAACCCGGCGAGCGGACGTCGCGAGGCACGGCCTACATCAATCACGGTCTCGGCGACACACCGGTCATAAACTCACCATGATTTCTGCCCCGGATGCGGGCTGGATGGAACGCGCGTCGGTCAGCTCAGTAACAGCGCCGGGTCGCCGCGGCGCCGGTACACCGAACCGAACCGGGCGTCGATGCGCAACCACGTCGGCAGGATCCGCACCCGGATGATCTCGTCGACGCTCACCGCGTCCGGTGTTGGCGGGAGGAAACCCATTGCGGTCAAAGCGAATACACACCGCATGGGCAGTCCCACGCTGACATCGGCGGCGCTCACCTGAATGACTTCTTGATCGAGCAGGGAAACCGGTGGGCCGTGAGAACTGCTGTGCTCCTTGGCAAGTCGCGCACCACGCTGCGCCAGGTCGAGCATCACCCGGGCGGGTATGTCCTCGAGGTGGGTGAACCCGGATTCTGGCGGCAATGCACCCCGCCACGCGGAGTCCATCGCGAAACCCGGATCAACGTAGCCCGACGAGTCATCCATCGCGGGCAGGGCACGCGCCAGCGCGTCGGCGCCCACCGACAAGTCCTCGGGACGCACCTCGCCGATCACCACCCGGCTGGCCAGCACGTCGAAACCCGTTGCCACCCATGCGGTGAGCACGCCGGCCGATCGGGCGCGCAGTCGGATGACCGCTGCGTCGTCCAGACGTAGCGCATTGTCGACGAACTTGGCCAGATCAGTGCGCTGGGCAGCCCGCGATTCTGGGCCCAGCCAAATTCCGCGTTCGGCTACCGGATCCACCGTTGCAAAAACTCCCGATGCTGGGGCGTGAGCCGCACCAGCCGTTGCTCTTTGATATGGACGGCCGCCAGCTGTGATTCCGCGATGACGGCGGGCTTCGACTCCGGATCGGCGCCGACCGAGCGCACCTCGTAGCCGAGTGTGAAATCGACCGCCCGCAGCCGCTTGGTCCACATGGTCACCTGCAGTGGTGAATCGGCCAGCCGCAGCTGGTCCTTGTAGGTGACCCGAACGTCGGCGATGAGCAGGCCGATAGTGGTGATGTCGGCGCCGAACGGCTCCTTGAGAAACGGAACCCGCGCCTCTTCCAGGATCGTGACCATGGTGGCGTGGTTGATGTGTTGGTACATGTCGATGTCGGACCAACGCACGGGCACGGGCGCGACAAATCCGACGCTCAACTCGACGATCCTCTTCCACTGGTGCGGGTCATGCGGCGAATCTGTCGCGCGGCCACCGACAGCGTCGCGAGGTCCTTCTCCCCGCTCTCCTGAATCTCGGTCAGCGTTCGGCGGGCCCGCTCCACCCTGGATGCGCTGAGGTGTTCCCACTCGGCGATCTTCTCCTCGCCGCTTTCATCGGGCTCCCCGACGGCGAGCACGTCGAAGCACAACGACCGCAGCGAAGCGTAGATGTCGTCGCGAATCGCCAAGCGCGCCAACGAATGCCAGCGGTCTTTGCGGGGTAGCCCGGATACCGCCGTCAGCAGGCCGTCGGTGCCCAGCCGGTCCATCAGCGCGAAATAGGTGTCCGCGACCTCCGCGGCGTCGATGTCGTTGATGTCGCCGATGTCGATGATGTCGAGCAGGCTGAAGCGGTACAAGCCGGCGGAGATCATGTACGCCAGGTCTTCGGGCGCACCCTGCGAGGCGAACTCGGCGGCTTCCTTTTCGACGATGGCCTTGTCGTCACCGCGGAGCCATTCCGACATCCGTGGCGTCAGCGCCTTGACCTTGGCGGCGAACCGGTTGATCTCGGCGCCGACGGCGAGCGGCTGCGGTCGATAGTTCAGCAGCCAGCGTGCGGCGCGGTCGATCAGCCGCCGGGTATCCAGCGTGAGCCGGTCGGACAGCGCTACCGGCATGTCCGCCGCGCGGATCTGCCGCCAGATCTCCCCGACGTCAAAGATCGCGTCGGTGGCGACCCAGCAGCGCACCGCATCGACAGGGCCCACACCGACGTCTTCGGTGACCCGGAAGGCGTAACTGATGCCGGCGGCGTCCACCAAGTCATTGATCAGCATGGTGGTGACAATCTCTCGACGCAGCTGGTGTGTGCGGATCTCCGGAGTGAACCGTTGGCGCAACGGCGTCGGGAAATACTGGGGCAGCCGCGACGCGAACACATCCTGTTCGGTCAGTTCGGTTCCCAGCATCTCCTCTTTGAGCCCCAGCTTGACGTGCGCCATCAAGGTGCACAGCTCCGGCGAGGTGAGCCCGAGGCCGGCCTCGAATCGCCGGTGAATCTCCTTCTCCGCCGGCAGCGCTTCCAGTTCGCGGTTGAGGCCGCGTTCGTCCACCAGGTGCTGGATGAGCCTGGCGTGCACCGGCAGCAGGCTGGCCGCGTTGGCGCGGCTGGTGCCGATCAGGTCGTTCTGGTCCTCGTTGTCGGTGAGCACCAATTGCGCGACCTCGTCGGTCATCGACTCGAGTAGGTCTTTGCGCTCCTCGGGTTTGACCTTGCCGGCGGTGACCAGCGAGTCGATCAGGATCTTGATGTTGACCTCGTGGTCCGAGCAGTCCACGCCCGCGGAGTTGTCCATGGCGTCGGTGTTGATGCGCCCACCCGCCAGGTCGAATTCGACGCGGCCCAGTGCGGTGACGCCGAGGTTGCCGCCTTCGCCAACCACCTTGGCGCGCAACGCAATTCCATTGACTCGCACCGGATCGTTGGCGCGATCGCCCACGTCGGCGTCCGACTCGGATTCGGCCTTCACGTAGGTGCCGATGCCGCCGTTGAACAGCAGGTCGACGGGCGCCTGCAGAATCGCCTTGATCAGATTGGGCGGGGTCATCTCGGTGATGTCCCCGTCGATGCCCAGGGCCTCGCGGACCTGTGGGCTGACGGGGATGGATTTGTGTTCGCGGCTGTAGACCCCGCCGCCCTCGCTGATCAACGATTTGTCGTAGTCGTCCCAGCTGGACCGCGGCAGGTCGAACATCCGCCGGCGTTCCTCCCACGACGAGGCGCCATCCGGGTCGGGGTCGAGAAAGACGTGCCGGTGATCGAAGGCGGCGATCAACCGGATGTGCTTGCTCAGCAGCATGCCGTTGCCGAATACGTCGCCGCTCATGTCACCGATGCCGACCACCGTGAAGTCCTCGGTCTGGGTGTCGACGCCCATCTCCCGGAAGTGCCGTTTGACGGCCTCCCACGCGCCCTTGGCGGTGATGCCCATGGCCTTGTGGTCGTAGCCCACCGATCCGCCGGACGCGAACGCGTCACCCAACCAGAAGCCGTAGGACTTGGCGACATCGTTGGCGATGTCGGAGAAGGTGGCGGTGCCCTTGTCCGCGGCCACCACCAGATACGCGTCGTCGCCGTCGCGCCGGATCACTTCGGGTGGCGGGCTGACCTTTCCGGTTGCGTGGTCGACGTTGTCGGTCACGTCGAGCAGTCCGGAGATGAACAGCTGATAGCAGGCGACGCCTTCGGCGCGAGTGGCTTCGCGGTCGGCGGCGGCGTCGCCGGTGGGCACCGGCGGCTTTTTGAGGACGAAGCCGCCCTTGGCCCCGACCGGCACGATGACGGCGTTCTTCACGGCCTGCGCCTTGACCAGACCGAGGATTTCGGTGCGGAAGTCGTCGCGGCGATCGGACCAGCGCAGCCCGCCGCGCGCCACCGGGCCGAACCTCAGGTGCACGCCCTCGACGCGCGGCGAGTACACGAAGATCTCGTATTTGGGCCTCGGCAAGGGAAGTTCGTCGATCAGCTGCGCGTCGAGCTTGACCGCCAGGACCTCGCGGGCACGGGCCGAGCCCTCGCGGGTGACGAAGTAGTTCGTTCGCAGCGTGCCCTGAACGAGCGACGCGAAGGCCCGCAGGATGCGGTCGGTGTCCAGACTCATCAACGCATCGATATCGGCGGCAACGGCCGCGGCGGCCGCTTGCGCGTCGCGGCCCGTCGACGAACCCGACGGATCGAAGAGCGCCTCGAAAAGTGCGACCAAGGAGCGCGCGGTCGAGGGGTGCTGGTTGAGGACCGTCTCGATGTAGGACTGGCTATAGGGAAAACCCACCTGCCGCAGGTATTTCGCGTACGCGCGCAGGAGCACGACCTGTTGCCAGGTCAGCCGTGCGCGCATGACGAGCTCGTTGAATCGGTCGATCTCGACGCGGCCGTGCCAGATGGCGGTGACCGCGTCGGCGAACCGATGCGCGGTCGCGTCGCGCTCGTCGGTGTTCGACGCCGCCGGGAGGGTCGGCGTCGAGATCTTGAACTGATAGATCCACACCGGCAGCCCGTCCGGGCGGGTGATCTCGAACGGCCGCTCTTCGAGCACCTCGACGCCCATGCTCTGCAGCATCGGCAGCAGCTGGCTCAACGAGGCGGTTCGTCCACCCGAGAACCAGGTCAGCTGAGCGGCCCCTTCCTCGCCGCTCTCGGAGAGCACCAGTTTGACCGAATCACCTTGCAGCTCTTTGATGATCGCGATGTGCTCGAGGGCATCGGCCGGCGTGACGACTTGCTTGTAGGCCTCGGGGAAGGCGTTCACGTAATGCTCGGCGTCGGCTTGGTCGAGGGGGCCTTCCGCCGCGGCGGCGCCGATCAGCCGGTCGCTCCAGGTTCGGGCGGCCTCGCTCAGCATCGCTTGAATGCGGATCCGGTTCTCTTCGGACACGTCGACCGGCGCGGCCCCTTCGGGCAGCCGAACCATGAAATGCATCAGCGCCCAGGGTGATTCGCTGACCCGGGCGGTGAATTCCAGCCGCGTGCCGTCGAACTCGCGCACCAGGATGTCTTCAATCTGCAGTCGCACCGCGGTGGTGTAGCGATCACGGGGCAGATACACCAGGCAGGAGACGAAGTACTGCAGCCGGTCGGCCCGCAGGAACAACAACGCGTGGCGTTGCGATCCCAGATCCACCACCGACTTTGCCATCGCCAGGAGCCGCTCGGCGCTCAGCGTGAACAGTTCCGAGCGGGGCACGGTTTGAATGACGTCCAGCAACAGCTGGCCCGGATGGATCGGGTCGCTTTCGGCCATCGCGAGCGCATCGCGGACCCGCCGCGAAATCGTCGGGATTTCCAGGACGTCCGCGTTCATGGCGGCAACCGTGAAGAGCCCGACGAAGCGGTGCTCGATGATGCCCTCGTCGCCACCGACGTTTTCCCGAACCGCGATGGCATACGGGTAGGCGCCGTAGCGCAGATAGCTACCGACGACGGACTGCGCCAGAACGAGCAATTTGTCGTCGTCGGTCAACCGGGGACGCGAACCGGTGCGGGTGCGCAGGACGCCGAGGCCGGGAGATCCGTCGCCGGAGACCAGATTGTCGTGCACGCGGCAGCGTTGGTACCCCAGCAACAGGAAATTGCCGTTGCCCAGCCAGCGCAGCAACTCGGCGACATCGTCGCGATCCGGGGCCGAGAAGTGTCCGTCGGCGTTGATTTCGACCTCGGCGGCCAGATCGCTGAGCGTGGTGATCAGCGTGGACGCATCGCTGGCGACCTGTTGCACGTCGGCCAGAACCTTGGGCAACAGCCGGTCCAGCTCGATCAGGCCCTTGCTGTCCACCGAAGGCAGCAGCTGCACGTGTATCCACGCCTCGCCGACGAAGGGTGACGCACCGGGTGGTTTGGGCTCGACGCTGATCAGGTCTCCCGTGGAGTTGCGATGCACGTCGAATACCGGTGTCATGATCGCGGCGTAAGCGACGCCGAGCCGGTGCAGCAACACCGTGACGGAGTCCATCAGCATGCCGCCGTGGTCGGTTACGACCTGTAGGGCGGGCCCGAATCCGGCGGGATCGTCCGCCGGATAGACCGCGACGCGGCTCTCGCCGGCCGGACGGTGCTCGCCGAGGCGATAGTGCGCGCTCAGCATCGCGGGGGTCACGATGGCCGCCGGGACGGTCAGGTCGATGGGCCCGACATCCGCTGATCCCGCATCGTCGCTGTGCGGGCCGCGGTAGCTCTCGATGTAGGCCTTCGAGATCCACTCAGGAATGTCGCGCTGCTGGGTGAAGTTGGTCCACGGTTCGAGGCCCTGTCTGGCTCCGCGATCGATCGTCATGCCGATTGCTCCACTCCTCAGCGGCCGCTGCGGCCGCATCGTCGTCGGTGCCCCTCGATCGCCCGACTCCTCAGCGGCCACACGCACCGCGTCGTTGTCGGGCTGGCCCCGCTGACACTAGTCGCGCGTGAGCTTGCGGTGGGTCACTCTGTGCGGCCGTGCCGCGTCGGCACCGAGCCGTTCGACTTTGTTCTCTTCGTATGCACCGAAGTTGCCCTCGAACCAGAACCACTTGGCCTCGTTGTCGTCGTCGCCTTCCCAGGCCAGGATGTGCGTGCAGGTGCGGTCCAGGAACCACCGATCGTGCGAGATGACCACCGCACAGCCGGGGAATTGCTCCAGCGCGTTCTCCAGCGAGCTCAAGGTCTCGACGTCGAGGTCGTTGGTCGGCTCGTCCAACAGGATCAGGTTGCCGCCCTGCTTGAGCGTCAGCGCGAGGTTCAGTCGGTTGCGCTCACCGCCGGACAGCACGCCGGCCGGCTTCTGCTGGTCGGGCCCCTTGAATCCGAATGCCGAGACGTAAGCGCGGGAGGGCACTTCCGTCTGGCCGACGATGATGTGATCCAGCCCGTCCGAAACCACTTCCCATACCGTCTTCTTCGGATCGATGCCCGCGCGGCTCTGGTCGACGTAGCTGAGCTTGACGGTCTCACCGACCTTCACGCTGCCGCTGTCGGGTTGTTCGAGCCCGACGATGGTCTTGAACAGCGTGGTCTTACCGACGCCGTTGGGGCCGATGACGCCGACGATGCCGTTGCGCGGCAGGGTGAACGACAAATCCTTGATCAGGGTGCGTCCGTCGTAGCCCTTGTCCAGGTGATCGACCTCGACGACCACGTTGCCCAGTCGCGGCCCGACCGGGATCTGGATCTCCTCGAAGTCGAGCTTGCGCGTCTTCTCCGCCTCGGCGGCCATCTCCTCGTAGCGCTGCAGGCGGGCCTTGCTCTTGGCCTGGCGCGCCTTTGCGCCCGATCGGACCCAGGCCAGCTCCTCGGTCAGCCGCTTCTGCAGCTTCGCGTCCTTGCGGCCCTGCACCGCGAGGCGGTCGGCCTTTTTCTCCAGGTAGGTCGAGTAGTTGCCTTCGTAGGGGTACGCGCGGCCCCGGTCGAGCTCCAGGATCCATTCGGCGACGTTGTCCAGGAAGTACCGGTCGTGGGTGACCGCCAGGATCGCGCCCGCGTAGCTGGCGAGATGCTGTTCGAGCCACTGCACGCTTTCGGCGTCCAGGTGGTTGGTCGGCTCGTCGAGGAGCAGCAGGTCGGGTTTGGACAGCAACAGCTTGCACAGCGCGACGCGGCGGCGTTCACCACCGGACAGGGTCGTGACCGGATCGTCTGGCGGCGGGCAGCGCAGTGCGTCCATGGCCTGCTCCAGTTGGGAG